>Ga0126332_10000295_pt1 | contig 18584 bp, 15 predicted proteins | sample InaspJWI42metaG_FD_94482 | JGI IMG/M metagenome (GOLD analysis project Ga0126332, IMG submission 94482) | Marine gutless worms symbiont microbial communities from Oahu, Hawaii - Inanidrilus sp. 2 OAHU.JWI-42 metaG | ecosystem: Host-associated > Annelida > Digestive system > Unclassified...
ACAATGCCGAAGAAAAATATCCCGGAACAGATTTGCGACTGGTCTACGAACTCGGGGGATATACATCCCCCAATTAAGCCAAAGGTGTCAGTTATTCTTCCCAGAGGTAAGGTGTCCTGAAATGTATTTTTTCGCGAACCCTAACCAGGAATCTATGAGGCTATAGATAGGAAAGAAACATGACGGAAAAACAAAGAGTCCTTGTCGTAGGAGCCACAGGCTATTTGGGTAAGTTCGTTGTAAAGGAACTCAAAAGACAAGGGTATTGGGTGCGTGCGCTCAGCCGGGACAGTCGGAAAATAGAGCCGGTACGGCAGTATCTTGACGAGGTATTTTTAGGCGAGGCAACACAATGTGAGTCATTGATGGGAATCTGCAAAAATATCGATGTAGTATTTTCATCCCTTGGAATCACACGACAAAAAGACGGCCTCACCTATAGGGATGTGGATTATCAGGGGAACAAAAATATCCTTTATGTCATCTGCTCCAACGTGTAAAATCGATCCAAATACTTTTTATGCGCATCAAAGGACCAGTGTTCGTCTTTAATGACACTGGCAGCCTTTTCCCGGTCGCCTTTTGCGATTGCCGCTATAAATTTATCATGTTCATTTAAATGCTGCTTTTCCCAATCTTTAAGATATCCCCGTCTTGGAAAATCATAAAGACGTTGCTTCAATGGTCTTATGATTCTTTTCAGCGTGTCATTGTCCGATAGATCAAGGAAAACATCATGAAATTCTAAATTTAATCTGTAATAGGTATCAAAGTCTTTATTTTCCAGCGCCGTAATTTGGTCCACATTCAGTTGTTTCATTTTGTCAATATGCGCTTTGGTAAACTTTTCGAACACGGCCGTGACCACCGATGCTTCAAGTGATCCAATAATTTGATATATGTTTTGTATTTCCTGACGCGTGAGTTTATTAACCAATACGCCTCGCCGTGGCAATATGGAAACAAACCCCTCGGCTTCAAGCTGTATGAGGGCATCGCGCAAAGGCGTTTTACTGATACCCAATTTACGGCTGATTGAGTTTAAGTTTATTGATGAACCGGGGGTCAGAGAACCGGATTGCATCTCTTCTCGAAAATATTGATAAACCTGTTCTCGAAGAGATGTTAAAATCAGGATACTGCCGCGGTTTTCCATTACGGTTGGTCGGATGTAATTAAGATTCGACTCACCGTTTTCAAGTTGCAGCTTGGGTTGTTTGTTAGCCATCAAATTTCCTCAATTAAATACTGTTATCTGATTAAAATATTGTAAATGAGAGACTCAAAAAGGATTACATTTTGGGTCTGTTATTTTCCGGATCATAGGGGGACTTAATATGAACTTTGGCCGGCACCATCTCACCTTCTACTTCTACTTCATATTTGCTGGATAAAATCCAGTCCTCTGTGATGCCCTCATCATTTTTCAGGTAACCCATTCCTACCGGGCATCCTATTTTGAAGCCAAATGTTCCGGAAGTCAGCGTTTCCATAAAAACCCCATCACGATAAATCGGCTCGCTGCCGAACAACATCTTGCCTGGATCGTCAAGGGTGAACATCACCAGCTTTCTGGTCAGTCTCTTCTCCTTCAGCGCCATCAAAGCATTTTTACCGATAAAATCTGCTTTGTTTAGTTTTACGCCAAATGCCAGACCGGCTTCATAGGGCGTGTCATCCGGTGTGATATCGGACTCCCAGTGGCGATACCCCGTTTCAAGCCGCAGCGAATTTACCGCTTGCATGCCAACCAGGCGCATCCCCATTTTCTCGCCTTCACTCATCAATGCATCGAAAACCCCGGCTGCGAACATGGTCGGTATATAAAGCTCCCAACCAAGTTCGCCGACATAAGAGATTCTCAGCGCCCAGGGCCTGGCGTAGGCGATATCAATTTCTTTGGCCGTACCGTAAGGGAACGCATCGTTTGACAGATCGGTATCCGTCAGTTTCAGGAGCAACTCCCTGGACTCGGGTCCCATCACCGCCAGCATCGCATACCCATGGGTTACATCTGTGATGGTGATATGGGCATTTTCAGGGAACCGGCGTTTGAAATAGTCATAATCACGAATTGCCGTGCCGGCTGCCGTAACAATAAAAAATGTATTTTTGTCAAACCGTGTTACGGTGATATCTGTTTCAAAACCACCTCTATCGTTTAGAACCGGTGTGTAGACCACCTTTCCAATCGGTACAGACACATCATTGGCACACAGATACTGTAAAACGTTTTCTGCATCTCGCCCTTTAACAAGAAATTTGCCCATGGAGGTCAAATCATAAAGCCCGACGCTGTCGCGCACGGCGAGGTGTTCCCGGGACTGCCACTCAAACCAATTGGGTCGCCCCCAACTGTATTGGTGAACCGCTTCGACACCTTCCGGCGTAAACCAATCCGCCCGCTCCCAGCCGGCGATCATACTGAAGCAGGCGCCGTGAGACGCAAGTCGATCATGGACAGGTGAGCATATCACCGGACGCGCGGTAGTTCTTTGCCGGTTAGGAAAATGATGTTCGTAGAGTACGCCGACCGACTCGATAACACGATCGTGCAAATAACGGCTGTTTTGCTGCCAGGGAAAATATCGCCGGACATCCACCGGCCACAATTGCTCTTGCGGGTATCCCTGGTCAATCCACTGGGCCAATGCCCGGCCGACACCGGCGGCGCTGGCGATCCCAACCGAATTCATCCCGCAGCCTACAAAGAAATTTTTGACAGCCGGCGCTTCACCAATCATAAAGGCACAGTCGGGAGTAAAGCTTTCCGGTACCACGGACAGATGCCTTACCTGGGCGGTTTCCATGGCCGGAAACCGCGTCAACGCACAATCCATGAACACCTGAAGCTGATCCCAGTCTTCCTGCAGCTCCTTGTACATAAAATTTTCCGGTATCCCCTGCATGCCCCAGGGTTTGGCCACCGGCTCAAAACCACCGAAAAGAATGCCGTCGCTTTCTGATTTAAAATACGTAACGCCATCGAAATCGCGAACTGTAGGAAAATGGCGTTTTAGTCCTTCAATCGGCAGTGTCACCGCATGCATATGTTCGGCGGCATGCAACGGGATACTCACATTGACCATTCGACCGATGTTCCGTCCCCACATGCCGGCGCAATTTACGACATACTCGCATTTCACCCCCCTGTGGTCTGTGTCGACACCGCAAATGGCTCCGTTTTTCAGTTGGATCCCGGACACCTTTATATTTTCCAGAATTTGGGCGCCGCGCATTTTGGCTCCCCGGGCCAAAGCGCGGGCGGTTTCAATTGGATTGGTAATACCATCATCAGGCAAATAAAATGCAGTGACCAAATCGTCGACAGCCATTCCGGGGACAAGATTTCTGGCTTCCGTTAAGCTGATCTCATGCATTTCAATGCCGAATGCCCGCGCCATAGCGGCGCCGCGTAAGTATTCCCGTCTGCGGTCATCGGTTTGACAAACCGACACCGAGCCATTCTGCCTGAACCCGGTTGCCATGCCGGTTTCCGCTTCCAGGCCGGCGTAGCATTCAAGTGCGTATCTTGCCAGATTGGTCATTTCCTGATTCTGGCGCAATTGCGCCAGCAATCCGGCGGCCGCCCAGGTTGTCCCTGAACCGATTTCTTTTCTTTCCAGCAGTAAAACATCGGTCCAACCGATTTTTGTCAAATGATAGGCAACGCTGCAACCGACGATACCGCCGCCGATAATAACCACCTGTGCATGTCCGGGAAGCTGAGCAGCCATTACGGACCTCCTAGTACGGATAAACCGAATATCCGAATTTGTAAAAGTTCAACCACAAAGACACAAAGGATAGAGGTGCTTAAATCCCAAATCACAAAACTAAAATCCCAAACAAATTTCAAAATACAATGAATCAAATTCAAAACGGATTTGGGTCATTGAAGATTGGAATTTGGATATTGTCCTTCGACTTGGCCCAGGATGGTGAGCCTGTCGAACCATTTGTTATTTGGTGCTTGGAATTTGTTTAATTCAATGACTCAACCGTACTTACATTTCCTATACGACTTATTTAAGATCCCTGTGGGAAATGACTTTAGGATTCTACATATGCATTCGCAACTTCCAGCGCTTTGTCCATGATGGCAATGCCTTCATCGATCTCATCTTTGGTTACGATCAAAGCCGGTGCCATTGCAATCACGTTGCTGGGATTGGCGGCCATAGCCATCATTCCCATCTCACCCAGCTTCTTGGCGACTTCAAGTTTGGGATTCATTCCCGGACGAATCTTAGCTTCAACCGGCATAATGGGTTCGCGAGTCTTTTTGTTTTTTACCAATTCCAGACCCACAAACAATCCCAGACCGCGCACATCGCCCACACAGGGATGTTTATCCTGGAGCTCCATTGCCTTTTCCAGGAGGTAGTTGCCCATCGTTTCCGAATTTTCAATCAGCTTGTCTTCCTGGTAAATCGGGATAACAGCCAGGGCGGTGGCGCAGCCAAGGGTATGAGCGGCATTGGTTGCGCCGTGGCTGAAAAACTGCTCCTTGAAACGATCGCCGATATGCCTGCGCACCACCGTGGCTCCCATAGACACATAGGCGCAGGTAATCCCCTTGGCCACGGTCAGGATATCCGGTACGACATCCCAGTGGTCCAGAGCAAACCATTTACCGGTGCGGCCGAATCCGCTCATAATCTCATCGGCAATCATCAAAATCCCCCACCTGTCACAAATTTCTCTGAGTCGCGGAAAATATTCCGGCGGCGGTACAATAATGCCGTTGGCTCCGGTCACCGGTTCACAGATAATTCCAGCGACCAGGTCACCGCCGCCTTCCAACTCAATCACTTCATCGATATACTTTACACACTGCAAATCACAAACCGGATAGCTCAGCCCAAACATGCATCGATAGCAGTACGGCTGGGGCACACTGACCAGCTCGGTACCGCCCAGCACCTGAACCCAGCTGCGAGCGTCCCCGGAGGAAAGCGTCATCGATGTTGCCGTACTTCCGTGATAGCTCCGATAGCGCGCCAGCATCTTTCGTCGTCCGGTATATTGGTGACATATCTTGACCGCAGCTTCATTGGCTTCTGTTCCACCCAGCGTTATAAAGGAGCGGGAAAGATCTCCCGGCGTCACCTCCGCCAGCAATTTAGCCAAAAGCGCCCGCGGCTTGGTGGAAAGGCTCGGTGCAAATGAACATAGGGTCCGGGCCTGTTCGACAATTGCTTCCACCACTCGCGGATCCTGGTGCCCAATGTTATGGTCGACAAAACAGGAACTGAAATCCAACCGCTCTCGGCCGTCTTCGGTGGTAAATCGTATACCTTTGGCCGAAACCACTCGCAAAGGAGCCTGGGCCGGCTGATAGCTCCAGGAATGAAATAGATTGTTGACTTCAAATGCGTCCAGATCTTCTTTTGATGCAGGGATTTCTCTTAAATTAATCACGTTTTCCCCTCCTCATTGTTCGATATTCATGCGCGGATTGACAACGAAAGCTTAATTCAAAATATTGAAACCAGGTCTTCCAGCCCCAAACGACCCAGGGTCTCTACCGTCGGAACACCGTCTTCATCCCATCCCCTACGCTCGTAATAGGTGTCGAGCATCTGCTGCAGTTCTTCAGGCTTTAAGCGCAACCCTTTGGACTGCCCGTCGGGAATCTTTTCATGCATAAAACGACGCGGGACCGTGTCGTCCTTGCGGCGGAGGCCTTCGCGGCAATTGAAGCTCCGTTCCAGGGTGTGAACGCGACATCCGATTTCAGCAAGTTCTTCGAGGGTCAAATCCCATCCAACCGTGTGATTGATCAAATCCACGTGATCCTTTCCCAGCATGAATCCAAAAACTCCTTCACAAAAACTGCACACGATCATGGAATCCCGCACGGCGCTCCAGTCAGCCGTATCGTAGGCCATGCTGACCTTGCCTTTGGTGGTGCTTCTTTGCGCACGGTCGAGCCGATATTCCAAACTCGGTCGGGCATCGTGGTGACTTCCGCCCCGGGTAGAGACGGCATACCCGATTCCCATCACCTTGAGAGCGCGGGCCGAATGTCCGGGAGGCTCCAGGCCTCGAATATGACACGCGAACCGGTCTGCGCCCTGGCCAATCTGGGCTGCCATGGCTTTAACCCCCTGGCCTAAGAACCTTCCGAATCCTTCCTGCTTGGCCACGAAATGGGCGGCAGCAATCAGTGCATCACCGTTGCCGAAGCAAAAATCGATACCGCCGCTATCCTGTTCAGTCAACAGCCCCCGCTGGAAACACTCCATGACAAATCCAATGGCACCGCCAAGGGAGATCGTATCGATGCCATAGTCATCGCAAAGGCGATCAGTTTCAATTATTTTATCCAGATCATCGACGCCGCAGTTGGAACCCAGGGCGAAAAGGGTTTCATATTCCGGTCCTTCGGTCACCACCGCCGGATCCCGGTTTGAACGCACCACCCGGGTGCATCCCCCTAGACTGCAGGCATAACAGGCCCATATGCGCAAACTGTGATCGGCTACCAGGCGGTCACCACTGATATTGTCCGCTTTGTCCCAGCTCTCCGTTTGCCAGTTGTGCGTGCCCAGGCCACCCACAGCATTGATCGGTTTCACCAGAAACGGCGTGCCAACTTCGACAAATCCTTTAAGTCCCAAGAATTTTTCTTTATTCTTCCGATAAAGCTTGAGCAGGCTTTTGATATCCGCCACTTGAACATCCCGCGTTCCGCGGATCGAAATGGCCTTTAAATTTTTCGACCCCAGCACCGCCCCGGTACCGCCCCTTCCGGCTGCCCGGCGTCCACTAATACAACAGGCCATGGAAACCTGCTTTTCGCCTGCCGGTCCACAACAGACCGTGCGAATGTCTTTACCAAGCTTTTGTTTCAACCGCTCCTGGACCTGCAGGGTTGTCAATCCCCAGAGATCCGCAGCCTCAATGAGCTCAACGATGTCATCATCACAAAAAAGAACCACCGGATGCGGCGATTTGCCGGATATTACCAGCATGTCGCGTCCGGATTGTTTGAGCCGCGCACCCCAATCGCCGCCAAAATAACTGTCCATAAAGTAGCCGGTCAAAGGTGATTTGGTGACGATACCGGCGCGTCCGCTGCCATGCGCCAGGGTGCCGGTTAAGGGGCCGGTGCAAAAAACTATGACATTTTCTTCCCCCAGTGGATCGGCCCCGCCGGGGACCGAATCAATCAGGGTTCGGGCGGCAAACCCGTTGCCGCCCAGGTATTTGCGCGCAAATTCCTCAGTGATCTTCTCATTGCGCACCTGGCCCGTGGTAAGATCCACATGTGTAATTTGACCCGCGTAGCCATTCATGCCGACACCTCCTTAACCTGCAATGCATCGCGGGGGCAGGCCGCCACACACTGCTGGACTTTGCCGCCGTTGCATAGATCGCATTTGAAAATATAAGGATCGTCGGCATAAATAAAGATGGCATCGTAGGGGCAGGCCGCGACACAATTCCGGCAACCGTCGCACTTTTTTTTATCAAAGCGGACAAAACCTTTGGCCCGCTCAATCGAAAGCGCCCCGGTGGGACACGCCTTGACACATTCGGCCTCGGTTTCCTGCCGGCACACGTGCATGTTGAATGGCCCGTAGCAGTCATCTTGCTCAACCCGTAAATTGGCCTTCAACGGATTGAATACTTTTTGCCAGGTACCCGAGCATATCAACTGGCAATTCTGACACCCCACACAACGATCCTGATCAAAATCGATGTAGCGCATGGGTCTCATCCGCCTTTCCGGAATGTAGGTCAACTTAATCCCAACCCGGATAAGCCGGAATTGAAGATTGAAGATTGACGATTGAAGATTTATGGTATCGCTCGCTCAGCGCAGGCGCTTGCGCCGCGTGTCGCTCTGTCTTTTCTATCTAAATCGATCGTTCGACCCTGAGGCTCTCGACGGGTAGCATTCCTAAAATATTCAATCTGGCTATGGCATAAATCATGTGCAAACATGATGTGATTTCAATAAACAGGGCCTAAGCATTTTTTAACATAATCGTTGCGATTATTGACTGATTCTGGATCCTGGTTTCTGGATACTAGATGCTTTTGGATTTCTTTATTCGTGTATTACTAGAAATCCGGGGTACCTAAACTCTGGTTTGCAAATTGCAAACGGCATCCGACATCCGGTATCCGGCATCCTGAATCCTGAATCATGCATCCAGCATCTGCACCCCAGTGAGTGACCGGCTCGAATGTGTGAACATCAACCGCCGGAAGTTTATTTCTCCTCTTCAGCGTGATTGACCATATCAGGCAGTTTAAGACGCTGAATTTTCCCCGACGGGCCTTTGGGTAGTTCATCCATGACCTTGATGACTTTGGGAGTTTTAAAATCACCCAGCTCATCGCGGCAAAATTCGCGTAATTCTTCTTCGGTGCAATCACAATCCGGCTTTAAGACGCAACAGCACAAGATCTCTTCGCCGTAATCTTCATCGGGGATTCCCACGGCGGCGGCATCCTGTACGGCCGGATGTTTGTATAGCGTTTCATCGATTTCGCGCGGGGCGATATTCTCACCGCTTTTGATGATCAACTCCTTGATGCGGCCGGTAACAAACACAAAACCGTCTTCATCCATATAACCCAGGTCGCCGGTATGAAGCCATCCATCGCTCTCAAGAGCCTCAGCGGTTTTATCCGGGGCCTTGTAATAGCACTTCATTACATTATCCCCTTTGATCATGATTTCCCCGTGCGTGCCGCGGGGAACTTCTCGGCCCGCTTTGTCGATGATTTTAGCGATATTTCCCACCGCCTGACCGGGCGATCCATATTTACGCTGGGAAGGATCTACGGGATTTGAAAATACCGGCGCCGCGGTTTCGGTCAGCCCCATCGTTTCAATAATGGTCACGTTAAACTTTTCTTCGAAGGTTTTATGCAGGGAGGGGGGTAGGGCCGATGAAGCCGATCTCCCAAAGCGCAGCTGGCCGAGATTAAATCCTTTTCCTTCAATTTCTGTTGAACTGACCAAGAAGGAAATAATCGTCGGTACCACACTAAACCAGGTGCAACGATATTCTGAAATGAATTCCCAGAAGTTTGAGCAACTGAACTTATGCGGCATCACCACACTGCCGCCGCTGACCAGCGGAGTTACAGCGGTCACGACTTCACCATTAATATGATACAGGGGTAATGAGCAAAGCGCCCGGTCTTCCGGTTTCAGCTCGTGAGACAGGGTGGTGTATTCACCGCCGGCAATCATATTTTTATGCGAAAGAATCACCCCCTTGGGAAGGCCGGTGGTGCCGGATGTATACAGCAACAGCGCGTCATCTTCCTCCTCGACTTCCGGCATCAAATCCCGGGAAAGATCCGTATCGGACGAGAAGAGCCGTTGAGCATCATTAACCATTTGAATCAGTTCAATGGGGCGATCCACCTTCCGGGCTGCTTTCTGAAGCCGCTCTTTCTGTTCGGCGGTGTAGAAAACCAAACTGGTGTCGGAGTGTTGAAGCACATATTCGAGTTGGGACGGTTGGGACATCAGGTTAAGCGGTGCCACGACCAGGCCGGCATACATGGTGCCCAGAAAAATTTTCGCGGTCTGATAGCCATTGCCCGCCATGAAGGATATTTTATCCCCTTTTTGCAGGCCTTTGTTATACAGGTATCTAGCCAGTTCGATGGAATCGTGTTTAAGTTGGGCATAAGTCAGGGTCAGCCGCGGCTCCGGAGCGATCATGAAAACCTTGTCCGGCGCCTTTTCGGCTTGCATATCGATATAATGCCTGATGGTTCGCAATGCCCGGCTCCTACCGCAATTGGGGGTCATACATTATTAGTGAATCGTCTAAAGGGAATTTTATCATTTTAAAAAAGACAGAACACCTTAACTTTAGGCATTTTAGGCATTCCTTTGATCAACCCGGTCGTAATCAAAAATAGAAATACTTTGGTCATGTATCGATACAGGTTGACCTGATCGCGGTCTACCCTGCATATTCGTATCCGATTTCAAACGCCTTGCGGTTGCGGTCGTGAAATTTAGGAATCACTTCCAAAAGACTCTCCAAGACGATCTGCTGGTCAAGAATATCTACGACTCTGGCAATTAAGCCCAAGGCCAGCGAATTGGCAAACAGCGGACTATTGAAGTTGTCTACCGCAAGCTGCTTGGCCGGAAATTCCTTTTGGGTGCACTTCAGGGTGTCATCAGTTTCCTCGACAAAGGCCGGGTCATAGATGATGAGCCCTTCGTCCGCCACTGTGTCCTTGAAACGATTGTAGGCCGCACTTGACAGCGCAATAAAATAGTCGGGAGTTTCACACATCGGGCTATCGATAATCTCCTTTGAAAGAACCACCTGGCTGCGGACGTAGCCACCGCGCATTTCCGTTCCATGACTTTTGAGCATGGTGACGTGCAAGCCCTGTTTGACGCCGGTCTCACCGACTATCTGCCCGAGACGCACCACGCCCTGACCGCCGAATCCGCTGGCTAAAATTTCAATGCGATCCTTCATCCTGATACCTCCGCTGAATCTCGGACACTTTATCTCTCATAATTTGAGAGAATTCAGGTCTGGTGTTGACGGCATCATAATAAATACCTGTTCTCCAAATGATTCCTTCTTTTTTTTCGCCCATTGGTGCCGCATGATTTTTAATCCAGTTGAACATATTCACCGTATTTCGTGATCCGAGCGCATTTTTTCCAAAGTTTGTGATACATGGAAACACACAATGTACCAGAGAAAATCCATTGTTGTGCAGGGCCTTTTTCAGAGATTCTACCAGGGGCTGGCCGTCCATGCTTACGTGTCGAGCCAGAAACGTGGCCCCGGCAGACTGCAAAATAGCCAGAACATCCCGCTCGGGATCAACCCAATTGGGTTCAAATGTGCCGTAAGGGCTGCTGTCGGTTTTGATACCCGATGGTGTCGTCCACCCATACTGCCCTCCGGTGGATTGATAGCCCAGGTTGTCGCATACCAGCACAGTCATTTGGGCATTTGAACGGGCTGCATGTAATAGATGATTAAATCCGATTCCGAAAGCATCTCCGTCACCAACGGTCAGAACCAGTTTCTTTTCTGGAGGTATAGCCAGTCGAAGCCCTCTGGCAATGGCATAGACGCGACCATGGGTTCCGGCGAAGTTATCGCCTTTCCAGGTGGCAAAGGTTTGTCGGCCGGCACAACCAATGGATGTTCCCCAGATAATATCGTCAACTTCAAAGCCTATTTCGTCAATGGCCAGAACCAGCGCTTTATGAGCCTGCCCGAGGCCACAGCCTGAACAGGCCGTGCTGGGTATCTTTCTGGTTCTTAAATACTTCTGTGTTAGCCTATCCATTTACCATGCCTCCCTTTCCCAGCCTAGGCGGCTTATTTCTTCACCCTTGAGGAGTTTGCCAAATATGTCGTGAAGCTCTGCCACGGTTGGCAGCTCACCGCATTTGCCGAAAAAGTGAATGTCACTGTCGGCCGGCGCGGCTCTTTGTACTTCCCGGACCATCTGACCGTCGTAATCCAGCTCGACCGACAGATAGGTGGCCGTATTTTGAAAAAGCTCATCCGGGAAAGGCCACAATGAAATGGGCCGTATCATTCCGATTTTTTGCCCCATTTCCCTGGCCTTTTTAACTGCTGTCTTGACCATTCTGGAAGGGGTTCCATAAGCAACAACAATGAGTTCAGGCTTGTCGTCCAGAAACAGGGTTTCATCTCGAGATATAATTTCCCTATGATTTCTGATTTTATAGATCATGCGAAAGGAGTGTTTGTGCTGGGCTTCCACCGTTTCAATATCATAGCCTTCTTCGGTCGGGGTCCAATCGGAGCATAAAGCGTTTTTGCCTTGTCCCAATACTACCGGAGGGAGATCAATTTCATCGGTGGGTGGGTAAAAATCCGGACCCGGATGGGCTTTGCGTTCCGCGAACCTCATTCCCATAGCATCTTTCTCTTCATCGGTTTCCGGCACACTGATGTCCTCAAACCCATCGGTGATCAACTGGTCCGCTAAAATCGTAACCGGTGTGCGGAATCTTTCCGAAAGATAAAATGCCTCAACGGTCAGCAACATTGCCTCCTGTGCGCTGACCGGTGCCAGCACGATGGTCTCATAATTTCCACCCTGGGTAGGATAGCGGGCATTGTAAAATTCGCCCTGGCCCGGTGCACCGGTGATTCCGCTGACAGGGCCCACTCTTTGCGAATTCAGTATCACAAGCGGAATCTCACAGCCGATAGCCCAGCCGTAAGGGTCGGCATAAAGGATAAAGCCGGGACCCGAGGTTGCGGTCATCGCTTTCATCCCCCCCAGCGAAGCGCCGATGGCCATATGCATGGCGGCACATTCATCTTCGGCTTGCATATAGTAACCACCAACACGAGGCAAATTGGCGGACATGGCTTCCGCAATTTCCGTCGCCGGTGTAATCGGGTATCCGGCAAAAGCGTTGCAACCTGCCAGTATTGCTCCCTGGGTAATCGCAAAGTTTCCGGTCTCCAGATAACGTTTCATTATACAATGTCCCTTCAAGTATATTTGACGCTTTCGTAACTAAATCTAATAGTCTCGTAAAAAGTCTAATATTCCTTTAAAGCGTCATTCCGGCGAAGGCCGGAATCCAGTGATTTCATTATGTTCTGGATGCCGGATCAAGTCCGGCATGACGAATTCGGATATTTACGGCATCGTCAAATCTGAATAGCAAAATTTTTACGAAAGTGTCTCGCATCAAGCCGTCTGCCTGACGTCGATTGAAAAATCCGGGCAGGCATAAAACAGGCCAGGCAGCCGACACATCTTTGTGGATGCCTTACTTCCATGGGTCTGTAACCTTTTTCGTTAAATTTGTCGGCCGGTTCAAATATATCAAGGCCGCACACTTCGGCACAATACGAACATTCCTTGCAGCCCTCACCGTAAAGTGTCACTTCAAATTGCCTGGCGTCACATCCCCGGCACCGTTCGGCCTCTTTGATGGCCAGATCTCTGGATAATCCTGTTTCAACAGCGGTAAAACTGCAGGTTCTTTCATCCAAAGATATGCAGGGCATGGTCACCCGATCCTGCTCTCCCGCCCGATAGTCCACTACAACAACCTGTTCTTCAGAAGGTGCCAGCGCCTGGTCGATTTTCCCTCTGCCGCCAAGAAAAGTATCGATGGATTCGGCAGCCCGCCTGCCATGGGCGATGGCGTCGATAATAGAGGCCGGACCGGTTACTACATCGCCACCGGCATAAATACCGGCTTTATCGGTGGCTAAGGTTAGGGCATCGGCCTGTATATAATTGCCCTTAGATAATGCAACTCCAAAAGCCTTGGTGCCCACGGCCACCTGGCCGACAGCCGTAATTACATTATCAAACCTTTTGGTGAATTCACTTCCTTCCACAGCAACCGGGGTTGGACGCCCGCCGGCATCAGGCTTGCCTAATTCCATTCGCGTAAAGGTAACTTTCAGGACGCCATTTTCTTGCACCACTGACACCGGTATGGCCAAATATTCGATGCTAATTCCTTCAAAAACAGCCGCCCCGACCTCTTCCTCATAGGCCGTCATTTCAGCCTCAGTGCGTCGATAAATGACCCGGACTTTTTTTGCTCCGAGGCGAATGGCACTTCTGGCGGCGTCAAAAGCGGTGTTTCCACCACCGATGACCGCCACCCGATCCCTGATTTCAACGCTTTGGCCCTGATTGACTTTTCTTAAAAAGGAGATGCCGTCCACCACACCGGGCAAATCGTCGCCCGGGATGCTCAATTTGGCACCCTCGTGCACCCCGCAGCAAAGGTACACCGCGTCATAGCCTTCCGCCAAAAGTTTGACCGGGGATTGAACCAGAAACCCGGTTTTAATCGTCACACCAACTTCCTTGAGATAATCGATCTCTTTATCCAGTGCCTGCCGCGGCAATCGATACGCGGGTATTCCCACCCGCATCATCCCGCCTGCTTGATCCAGGGCCTCCAGCACAGTCACTTTGTGACCCAAAACAGCAAGATAATAGGCCGCCGACAGACCGCCGGGACCCGATCCCACGACAGCCACCTGTTTGCCGGTTTGGGGTGCGATGGTTAGATTCTTGCGCCATAGATCCCCTCCTTTTTCGGCAGCGGCGCGTTTTAAGGCCCGAATAGCGATGGGTTCACCGAATTGCCGGTTACCACAATTCCCTTCGCACGGTGCGTAGCAAGCAAACCCACAAATAGACGGAAATGGGATCTTCTCACGGATAACAGCCAGTGCTTCGTCGAATTTACCTTCTTTAATTCGCCGAATGTACCGCGGAACATCGATCCCCGCGGGGCAGGCACATTGACAGGCCGGTGCGACCGTGCTGTTTTTGGGAACATGTTTTTCACTCATGGGTAAAGGCCTCCAGAGGGGATATGAAAATATGTAATTCAGATTTAATCCACAGATTTCGCAGATTACACAGACACCAATGAATGTGCGGTGGCGATTGCGAAATCTGCCGGGTATAATTCCCCGCAGCTTGCTGCGTTAGGATAGAATGTATCATTCATGGATACCCCGTGACTTGCCGCGGGGAAGTTCATTCAATCCTTCGACAAAAATATGCAAGTCACTGTATTATTAGAAAAAATTTATAGTCGCTGCAAACTGATATGTAATATATCAGATTTCAGTAGTTTGTCAATAATAATCTAACTCACAAATGCTAATACAACAGCAGTTTAAGGCAAAACCGGGGAAGGATACACTCTTTCCTGGTCCATCGAAAAAAATGTGGCTAAGCGGAGCTCTTTTTAAGTTTGAAGGGTGCAGATCTCATAATTGAATGAAATCCTTGCAGATGAAGGCGATTAAGACTATGGAACATACCTAGATCCGGATATGACATTCTACAATGCTTTTTTTGGACGCCTGCCTCAAGGAACTGCTGGTACAGATCGGACACACCATGCGCCAAACCGTAGACAAATGTCTTGGGGTGATGGAATAACGGAATGTTGGAATAGTGGGTTCATAAGGATGAGATCTTATTTAGATCAATTTTCTGAATAAAGAGGTTAATCCGCGGCGGACCGCTTTTTTTACCCAATATTCCAATATTCCACCATTCCATTGGACGTCTAAAGGTAAACGCCACCCCTCTAGGGTGAAATCAAAGCCGGGGCCTCTGGGCCCGGATTCTTTAATCAACATCGACGTATCACTTATCATTGGTCCCTGGATAAAAAGAGGGTGCAACCATGATTTATAAGTTATAACTGATATTTAAGGATCGGATTGGAATCGTGGCCGACATCTCGGCGCTTATCGCAAAGGAGGCGCTCAACATCGTCTCCATGGAAGTAATCAGGGAAGAAGATCGCGTCCAGGTTTATATGGAGCTCGAAAATTCGACAAAAGAAACCGAAAGGCAGGAATTGTTCGAAGTTCTGGGTAATATTCCCGATTTGATCGAAATCCGGTTTATAGAGACATTGCCGCAGGAAGAAAGGGAGAACCGGTTTCGCGCCGTGCTGGACAATATCAGCGAAATGCCCTAGAATTCACAGGCAAAGATCTTGCTCTGTCAAAAAGGCAACCGGCGTTTTGGCTGTCGATTAGAATTAGCGAATATCCTTAAAGAGAGGAGGCAACAAATGAAAGTAGGAATTTTAAAGGAAATCAAAGCCGAAGAAAATCATGTCTCGATGACCCCGGCCGGAGTGGAAGTCATGTGTCAAAACGGGCACGAAATTCTGGTGGAAAAAGCCGCTGGAAGCGGCAGCGGCTTTGAAGATCAGGCTTACATAAAGGCCGGTGCTGAGATTGTGGCAACCCCGGCCGAAATTTTCCAGCGCTCCGAAATGGTCATGCATGTCAAGGAACCTCTGCCGGCGGAATACGACCTGATTCGGGAAGGCCAGATCGTATTTACCTACTTGCATCTGGCTGCGGCCAAAGAATTGACCCTCGCCTTGATCAAAAGCAAATCGATCAACATTGCCTATGAAACCATTCAAAAGGCAGACGGTTCCCTGCCGCTGCTCACTCCCATGAGTGAAGTAGCCGGTCGCATGGCCATCCAGCAGGGGGCCAAGTACTTGGAAATGGCCCAGGGCGGCCACGGTGTGCTGCTCGGTGGCGTTCCGGGTGTCGACCCGGGCAATGTCGTTATCATCGGCGGCGGTATCGTCGGCATCAATGCCGCCAAGATGGCCTGCGGTCTGGGAGCCAAGGTCTACTTGCTTGACATGAACTTGGATCGTTTGCGTTACCTCAGCGACGTTATGCCAGCCAACTGTTTCCAGCTGCATTCCAGCCCGGCCACCATTCGTGACTTGATTCGAAGAGCAGATGTGGTTGTAGGTGCCGTGTTGATTCCGGGTGCCAAAGCCCCCAAATTGATAACCCGTGAAATGCTGAAGATGATGAAGCCGGGCGCGGTGCTGGTGGATGTGGCCATCGATCAGGGTGGATGCTTCGAAACATCCAAAGCCACTACGCACTCCGATCCGATTTACACCGTGGACGGAGTCGTACACTACTGTGTGGCCAACATGCCCGGTGCGGTACCGAAGACATCCACGATGGCGCTGACCAATGCCACGCTGCCCTATGCGGTCGAGATTGCCAATAAGGGCTGGCAAAAAGCCATGCAGGAAAACGAAGAAATCAAACTCGGTGCCAATGTCATAAATGGCAAAATCACATATAAAGCGGTCGCCGAGGCGTTCAACCTGGAATATACGCCTATTGACAGGTTTCTCTAAATTTAAGTCTGCCTGTACCTGAATTGGTTCTACCGCCAGGTGACCATTCATCCGCTAAAAATGATGAAAACTGTTCCACACTCGAAAAGGAGAAGAACGATGATTGTTGGCGTATTAAAGGAAATCAAACCGGAGGAAAACCGGGTAGCCATCACACCAGCCGGCGCAGAGATTATGGCCCAACACGGGCACCAGCTTCTACTTGAAAGTGATGCCGGAAAAGCCAGCGGCTTTGAAAATGCTGGGTACGAAAAAGCCGGCGCGAAAATCATCAGCAGGCCCGATGATATCTTCAGCCGTTCGGAAATGATCCTGCGGGTGAAGGAACCGCAACCGTCCGAGTACAAACTGCTGCGAAAAGGTCAGATATACTTTTCGTACTTGCATCTGGCTGCATCATCAAAGGTTACCGATGTCATGATCAATAGCGGTGTTGTCGGGATCGCTTATGAAACCATCCAGGCCAGAAACGGGTCTTTGCCCCTTTTGAAACCGATGAGCGAGGTGGCCGGCCCCATGGCCATTCAGGAAGGTGCCAAATACCTGGAAATGTCTCAAGGCGGCCACGGAATATTGCTCGGCGGAGTACCGGGTGTCGATCCGGCAACCGTACTGATCCTCGGAGGTGGCGTGGTCGGCCTCAATGCAGCTAAAATGGCCTGTGGCCTGGGTTCAAAGGTATATGTCCTTGACGTTGATCTGAACAGACTGCGCTACCTGAGCGATGTGATGCCTGCTAATTGTTGCAATCTGATGTCGAATCCGGCAGCCATTCGCGATCTGATCCGTAAGGCCGATCTTGTTGTGGGTGCTGTGCTGGTGCCGGGAAGCAGAACACCGACACTGATCTCCAGGAAAATGATCACAAGTATGAAAAACGGGTCCGTACTGGTCGATGTCGCCATCGACCAGGGAGGATGTTTTGAAACCTCACGCGAAACGACCCATGCCGATCCGATTTACGTTGTGGATGACGTTGTTCACTACGCGGTGAGCAATATGCCCGGCGCCCTGCCCAGGACCTCTACCCTGGCGTTGACGAATGCGACCCTTCCCTATGCGCTGGAAATTGCCGACAAGGGCTGGCGTAAGGCCATGCAGGAAAATCCTGAAATCAAAAACGGCGCCAATGTAGTCAAAGGAAGCTTGACATACCAGGGTGTCGCTGAGGCGCTGAATCTCGAACATACCCCCGTTGATGACCTGCTTTAATGGATTTCCTGCCTGCTCGGTGGCCGATGCGGTCGAAGCCACCTTTCACATTCCATTTTATATCACCGGTATCGTTCTGATGATATTCACAGCCCTTGTGATTCTGGGTGGCATCAAAAGCATCGGCAAGGTGACGGGCGCGCTCGTTCCCGTGATGATCGTATTTTACGTTTGCAGAGCGCTGATCATCCTGGTGCTCAACATTCCGGCCATCCCGGCCGCTCTGGCCCTGGTCGTCAAACACGCTTTTACACCGACGGCTGCCTCGGGCGGGTTTCTGGGTGCCGGCGTGATGCCGGCGATTCGCATGGGCGTTGCCCGCGGTGTTTTTTCCAACGAGTCGGGCCTGGGAAGTGCTCCGATTGCACCCGAATCATTTTTCCGATGCTTCGTTTATTCCTTCGGGCTGGGCTGTTCTTAAGCTTTTTTCATATGCCGCAATCGTATTTCTGATTTTGTCCGAACCCTCGAGTTCCGGGTTCAATTCCAGAGTTTTATTCAGATGGAAAATGCCTTCTTTTTTTCGATTGAGACGATGAAAGAGTATCAGCCCTAAATTCAGGAAACTTGATCTCCTTAAATTGCAATTAGGTATTAGAACCGTCAATAAATCATAATAATTCAAATAGTTGAGGTATTTTTTGTGAGATAATAAAAGTTATTGCAAGCGGAA
>Ga0126332_10000298_pt1 | contig 18466 bp, 10 predicted proteins | sample InaspJWI42metaG_FD_94482 | JGI IMG/M metagenome (GOLD analysis project Ga0126332, IMG submission 94482) | Marine gutless worms symbiont microbial communities from Oahu, Hawaii - Inanidrilus sp. 2 OAHU.JWI-42 metaG | ecosystem: Host-associated > Annelida > Digestive system > Unclassified...
AATGTGCCAAAATAAAATGCAGGAAAACAGTTGTAAGTCTTGTAACTTCTACTTGTCGCGTAATGTGACATCATAATCTGTTTTCTCGTGTTTAACCTAATGTATAAATAAAGCATACAATATGCTATTGTCATTTTTTTATTTTGGTATTTGATTGATGGTTGGATGACAGATGGTTTACTGTATAGTACCTGTGTGACGGGGCACCTCATGAGCGTAGTTGGTCTGTCACGTAAGCCCTCCCCCCCCCACACACACCACGTATGCCACTACAGCACGTAGGGCCTGTATCGGCCATTTTCGGTTAACCGGTTACTAATCGGTTAGTTGCATCGGGTAACCGGTTAGCAAATTAACCGAAAAGCGCATCCCTAGTAATTTTATTTACTGCTTTCAGTCATAGAATATTTAAACATAAAACAATTGCAACAAAATATTCCACGTGAAAATATCAGACAATACTCCATTTTCTTTGTAGATGCTCGTATTTGTTCGCATTCCTGCTATCTTTTCAGTTTTATTGACATATTGCTTAAAATCAACAGCTTACTTTTTTGATCCACCCTGTATAGTCAAGGTCAAGAGGAACCAGCCTGCCAGATATTGAGCTCAAAGGTCAACTTGTTCGAAATTGATTGTCGAGACGCACATATACTCGGACATACACCTATCCGACCGAGTGCTCTCGTTGAAACAGTGAAGTGAAAAAATGCACATGAACTTTATTAGCCAATATCAAAAGAAAATTCATTTGGCTGTCAAGTTTTTATTTGTAGAAACGAAATGCTCCAGTTACTGTGTCCCGGTACGGAAACAGAGTATTGTGATGACCGTGACTCTTAGTCTGTCTGTCCTCGAGTATATCTCTGGAAACGCTGGTTCGAACTTCACTAAATTTCCTGTGCTTTTTACCTGTGGCCGATCATTAGATCATTTTCTGGCGGCGTTTGGATACGATATTGTACATCCAGTTTTTGGGATGACGTCATGTTTTCCTGTTATTGGCCCTATGTAAGCATGTCGACAGCGTTGCAGCGACGCCGCTGCAGCGTCATGCGCAGGCTAACGCCCCTGCTGCTCAATGCTGGTTGCGTCCTGTCATAGACGACGGCGGACACCGAGAGTAGACGAGTTGTTCGTGTAAAGGGCTCCGCGACGGAGTCTGCAATGCACCATCGCCTTGTTTTGCTGGACTGTGGTTCAATCGACTTTCCAGGTCGTCGTAATCCAATAACGACTTTTTGTCTGTTACAGTCATTGTCGATCCTATTTCATTACACGATACAGCCGGTCAGTTTGATGTTCTGTGGAGGTCTTGGCAAATTGGAACTGGCATCAGCAGCCATGGCTATATCGGTTAGTCGACTCGACTCGAACTCAACTTTATTCTAGATACAGCACAACATGACACTGCTCGCATTCGCTGCTGAACACCGTTCTGCTGTGCGCCGTGCTGCTGGGTGCCAGGCTGCCCGCGGGGCGCACAGCAGCAAACCCGCCGCACGCTGCTGTAGAGGTGGATTGATGAGACACACAGACGGACAGACGGATGGCTGTCGTACCGTTACATAGACCCTGCCGCATGCTATACTAGCATTGTCAGTAAATAATCATTGAAACAGATAAAATCAATAAGTTGTCTGACTAGATATCAAGGCAAAAGCTCAGCACCAATAGAGATAAAACTACGCGTAGGCCCGTACTGTGAAATCAAACTATAAAACAGACATACTACGGACAATAAATAATTAAAACTGACCTCAAGTTAGGCCTACCATAATTGCACATGCATATATTCTAGTATACGTAGTGGAAACTTGACATGTTAATTTATAGAATGTAATTATGTAATCAACTTATACGTTTTCATAAATACCATTAAAGCATATTACACGTTGGCCTATATATTGCAGGTTATCTACATTACAGTTGTCAGCATATGTCGAGGTCTCGCGTTTGGAGGCGACACATTTTTCTCTCAGGTATACAGGTTAATTCTATTTTTGTTTAAAAAATTATTTTGTCTAACTTTAGCTGTATTCATGGTATCAAGATCGAGCTGTGTGATCACAGTAAAGTGGAGGAAGTTTCAGAAGTGCATTAGTACAAAATAAGCTGATCGTGGTTTTGTATTTATGTCTTCTTTAGCATTGACTATTGTCTTATACCGACGCTTTGCTGCGTCCCAGTAAAGGTGCCTGCATGTCTGTATCTTTCAGACGTACGGCAGTGTAAACAAGAAAGGCGTTGGTATCTACTTACAGAAAGGTAGGCTAACGATTTGCTGCAGTACTGACAGCGAATGGCCGCATCGCTGATGTCACCTACTGAACAAGTTTGGCTCACACCGGATATTCCCTACTTCACGATGGGACGGGAGATGTTCCCTGAATTGCTCTTTCCCCTTGATGGATTTAGACCCCGCCTAAAACATGGTTTTTGGGCTCACCCGAGCCCATATCCGAAACGACATCTCGATCGCTTGATCCGTTTTAGCACAGACACACACAGACGACGGAACATCGGTAACAATAGACTGTATTGTATAGACTGCTTTGTATAGCGATGCAGCCTAATACTACATACATGTATACTCAGTGGGGTCACGATAACTGACTAGTACGTTGTGTTCGTAAGATCTGCTTTTTACGAGAGTCTGCGCGGATTTTATTAGAATTATAATACGAATTCTGAGTGATGGGCAGTATTGTCCAGATAATTACTTGCTATCAATTAAGCTACTTTTTAGTTGATAATAAATATTTGAACAAAAATAATTTTGTTTGCAAATGCCAAATACTGTTGAATTAGAAACTTTATTTGGGTTTGTACAACGATTTCTGAATGTAACATTACTTTAACGCAGACAAAATATGTATAAATAAATATGTATAACATAGCAAATCGGTCAAAGAATGCAGACAAAAAGTTAGAAAGTAATTGATTATACTTAGTTATAATACTTTTCGAAATTATTTAGCAGTTTAGTTAAATACTTTTTCTAATTCAAAATAGTTTGTTAACTGTCCATTAGCCTACTATATCAAAGGTTTTGATAAGTATAGAATAGTTAAAAGTTAAATAAGATCCAGGCATTTTAGCTGTAAATCGAATATACGTCGTTGGATTCTTATAATTTTTGGCAAGAATGGTTTCCAGAAAGTAGGCAATTGAAAGATGGTATAATTGCTCACCTTGCCTGGTTAATGCATCTGCAAAATTGGAAACACTCAAATTACATTTTTCATATCGTGTGGTGCTGGAATGCGACAGCACTGCTGTTCGGTGTTCTGTGTTCAATTGTTATCTGTGCGTTTCTGATCAACACGGAGAATCTGTTGCGACTCTTTCGCCAAGATCCTCACGTTGCTAGGTCAGATTCTCGCATTTTCACGTGCTACATTATTCCACATTTATATTTAAATACGTTGTGTGTGTAGTGTGATTGTTTGTTCAATTATCTGTGCAATTTGCATTGTTATTTCTCATAAAATGCCAAATTGGATCGTAAACAGTTTAGAGAGTGAGTTGTCAGTGCATCACGTCAGTGCATCGAAGACAATTTGCTGCTATAAAGTATTGGAGAGTAATTAAGTAAGAATGTTTATAACAGATAAGGACTAGTAAAAATCGGAGTGTGAAAAATCAAGTTAATTTATCCGAAACTGAAGCCGAATGAAATGCGTTATGCAAATATATCAATGGTGAATAAAATATCCATAAAAGTCTGTTAGGTTAGGTGTTTGTTATTCTTTATTTTGCATAAAACTTTCAGTGCGATTGCAAACAATGTAGAGAGTGAGCGGTTTTTAACGACACTGTGTTGTTGTGCTTGTCGACTGTTAAACGCAGGTTAGCACAAGAATACACCCAGACTTTCTTACCAGGAGTCCTGGTAAGTGATTTCCACATGAAGCATAGAATGTCGTCAAGGCGAATTTTAGAATTTTTGTAACGATAATGAAAAAAAGTTTTTGAATTTATCGAGAAAATTTTTGCAGCATATTTTCTTGATTTCATTAACATGTTTTACTTAGTTTTCAGAATTAAGTGAAAACCGGTTTCAATTGACTATTTACCGATACTTCTGAGCATGTTCGTTTTAATTTTCGGTTATTTTCCCCACTTTTTAGTTATTGGCTCCGTGTTGTAGATTAAACTGGCTTATGTCAGCTTTTGAGCGAGCGTTAGAATAGCATCTCGTATCGTACCGTAAGCAAAACGAGAAAATTAAGTTTTCTTTTTGCTTGTTTACAAAACAAACGGTTAACCTTTTAAGTTACACTGTTTAATAAAATAATAAAATTCATAGGCCCTGGTACGTTAACAGAAGTATTGTCAGCGAAATATATACGGCTATCGTCGAAACATCAGACTACCTGGAGACTGTTCTTGTACTGAACTGTGCAAATAGATGGCATTGGCCATATATGCGGCGGCCCAATAATGTACACTCCAATAAATTGCATCCTGTCAGTACATGCACGACGAACCCGACCGAACCTAACTGATCGGACATTCGTTAAAAACTGAAAACATTCGGCCTAAAAGTCTCGCAATCGCGAACAAAATAGATGCTAGATCAACCGTTAAAAATTAGTCGACTTCGAACGCTGATACTAGAGGCTGAAACAATAACTATTTTACTTGCTGAACTTTTTGCGTTCTTTTATTATGTGAGTATATTGTAAAAATCGCATCTGTCATTTAACTTTGTTTATCTGAATATGTATGTGCAATTCACGTGTTTTTACTTTCAGGCTTACTGCTGGTCTTTCACGCTCATGCGGTATTTACTCTGCCAGGTTTTTGTGATGTTTCCTTGCTGTTTAGCTTTGTAACATCGTACAGTTATTTAGCGCAGATCGCAGAGACGGAAGCGGACACTCGCCAGTAACAGCTTAACTTCCGTTCAAGTTGCGATAACATTGCTACAAATGCTCCAGACTCCAGAGTTTTTAGGTTGCATCTTTTTGCAGCACCGTGAAGTTTTATATTTTATGTAGCGCCCTTGAATGCAAAAGTGGTTAACTGTGCCCATGATCGCTGTAGACAAATAGCGTCGGTATTGTGAGAATTACAGTCGAGTAATGAGTTACAAGACCCGAATGCCGCTAATAGCCGCGACGCCATTGGCAGCTTGAATATAAAATACACCCATTCCTTGGTCAGTTGACCTGGTCGGTTAGCCTGAAATTTTCATTTTTTAATTGTGCAATTTCTTTCCCAAGGGAAATATAACAAAATAGGTTTTTTAAAATTTTCTGTGAGTTAAATTGTTATTAAAGTTATTAAAGCTATTAAAGCTACTGATGTGTGTGTACAGAACGCTGTTATGTGCAATCTGGTCGTATGTGCGACGGGTTCTGCAGTCAATGCACTTCTTCATTACGTGCTCATCAATCTCGCAGGTCTCGGACTACGGTATGCAACTGATGCCATATTTTATGATGATAAGCTTCCCTGCTACACTGTTTAGTTCACGCGTTACCAGAATTTATGCTGACTAAAAATTTTTTTATAACATTTGGAAACATTTACCGAATGCTTTAGGGCCTGCGGCTGGCTACGTGTCGGCTAATTTACTGTCCTTTACAAATGCTTCAGGCATTAACTCACTTGCCTAATAAATAAGATTTTGGGAACTTAGTAACGATTAAGCAAGTGATGGAAGCACTGTTAGATTTGTTGTGTATTAGCTGTTGTCGTAATAGTTTGGTTAAAGTAAATAAATGTTAAAACACGTACCAGATAGATAGAATCAGGCTCGGCAATCGCGGCGTTAGTGAGCTGAAAGTTTCGCATGCATCGTATAAATGCGGCCTATTGCTACAGATGTCGCCCCGGCGTGTGTCTGTGTGTCGGGCACGTGTTCGCATTGTGCAAAACGACTAAACCGATCGTGAGCAGGTTTGCTAGGGTAGACATATGGGCCCATGAGATTGATGGGCCTGTAGGTCGTCTGTTGGAAGGCACACTTTTGTGGCGATGCGGTCTCTCGCTACTATTACTGTAGTAGCTTCTTTTCAAACGGTACAGTCTAGTCGATACTGTTCGTTGACACAGTGGTTCAGCCATCTCACTGGCTCTGAGCTACTACATCATACTGCTGCTGCTTGTCGCATACATCTACTGCAGCGGCATCTACGCAGACACTTGGGACGGTCAGTGGCCTGTCAACATGTTCCATACATGTATTATATACGTGTAATTAACCTGTGCGAATCTGTTCGGGCGGAGTACGATGTAACTGCTCAAAAATTGTGTTACAGCAATTATTGGCAGGTCGCATCGCATGCATATGAGCCTATTGCTATACAGACGGATTTTTACGTGGTCACAACTGTGACCCTTGAAAAAACCCACAAAACCGCAAGCGCAGGTGAGCCGCTGACCTGTTTGGACCTAAGGGTTGTGTCAAGTCATAGCCCACAGTAATAGGCACTTATGAGCGGTGTTCGGTCCACTAAGAAGCGTTGTGAAACATAGGATTCTGCCGTGTTGGGTAAATGGCTGACCCTTTGCGTAAACAAGCAGCGCTGTGTTACTTTTAATAATAGAGCGATTAATCTTGGAACAACTTGTCAGGTCTCACAGACTTTACAGGTTTGAAGAAATTCAGTAGGTCACTAAAGCTGATTATTTGTTGAAATTTTGTAAAGTTAATTTTACGAAAATTTTTGTGTTTCGGTTTACATTACTTTGTTTGGTGGTAAGCACGTATATGTTGTTAATTGTACACTGTATGCAACATGTAAGAGGCCGAATGGCCCATTGTTGCTTACATACATAAACAAATAGGCCTAAGTTTAAGTACTGTTTTGCGGCAGACTTGCGTCGGCCCAAGGAACATGTATTAGATGGGTTGCACATTGGTGCCACATGGCAAATGCGATGGATCGATTGGTGCAGTGCGACGATGCGGCCAGTCTCTCTGATTGCTGTAGCGATTATTTGTTGCAGTCGAGTGTCTACGTGCGTAGCTGGCTGCAGGTTGGAGCTGGCAGTGTCTAGAAGACTGGTCCACGTTTTCAGTGGTCGTCCTGCCAAGCGTCATTATGACTTTCATCTTCTGGCTGTCGACTGAAGTCGGAACTTTTCTTTCTGGTCAGCTATTTTGACGGTCAAGCAGCACTGAACACTGAATGCGACGCGCTTTACGGGCTGATGCACACAAATGTACGTGTAGGCCACTACTAATTATGCCCATAAACCTGTTTGGCATGCCTACGTACACCTACGCTCGAAAGTAAACGAGTCGTCGTCGTCCTTAGTGGCACTGTCCGCACAGTATGCGGAGCAGGGTCTGTGTAACGGGATGGCATCCGTCCGTCCGTCTGTCTGTCTGTCTGTCCGTCCGTCCCATCATGCGGCCGCCGCACGTTGCTGCGGGGGTTGGCTGCTGTGGGCCCGGCGGGCAGGAGACGTCGATCGATTGCTGCAGCCCGGCGCTCAGCGGCAGCCGCGCCGCAGAACGGTGCGCAGCAGCAAACGCAGGCAGCGCCACGTTGCCAGCTGACGTAGGAAGCTGAAGACAGACTTATTGTAATAATATTTTTCATTATTGTTGCAAGCGTTAGTCCGTATTCGACTACTGAATCATTAGGCTTGTTACAGTCATTACTCAGCAGTGTCACTCTGTTTAATTCACGCGTTACCAGAATTTATGCAGATTACAAATTTATATAACATTTGGAAACATTCACCGCGTGTTTTAGGGCCTGCGGCTGGCTCCGTGTCATCTAATTTACTGTCCTTTACAAATGCCGTTTTTCACTACGATTTTCTGAGCTTCGATATCGATTTCTTTACAGTGTTTCGTCGACTTGAGCTACTGTATATATACGCGGGTGTTCGTTCAAAAGTTGACAGCACGAAAGCTTCTGTCAGCAGTCATCTGTTTAGTTCGGAATATTGCTCACGATGCTCTGTGTATGCGCTGTACAGGTCTTCTCGGTACTGACGACATTAGCGCCTTTTCGATATGCTTCCAGGTCGAAGGACTTGCCTGGGTCGTGAGTATATTGCGATTCCACAGTGCATTGTTGTCGGCGTTATCACCAATAGTGATCTGAGCAAGGATACGCTTGGTAGATTTTCTGTACAAAAAATTATCGATATTGGTTACTTACCTTTCTGTATTATCAGTTTTGTCATAATTTTCTCGATTGTCTGGATGTGGATGGTGTGCATACCTTTTTTGTGTGTTTTAATTGCCTGTGTGTATGTTTTTATGTATAATATAATTTAAACTGTGCTACCACCATGGCGAATAAAGATATACATGATAGTTATTAAAGTTATTTGAAAATTTCGCGAGGGGTCCGGTTTTTGAACCGCGGTGTAGTCCCACGCCAGCATATCCGCGTCGCTCCGGTGAAGAGAATTACTGCAGCATTCGTGCAGCGCAAGCAGGCGCCGAGCAGGCTCTGCACCGGACTTTGCCACGCATTTCTAGTTGTTCGTGTGTCGTCAAGGTTCCACTTGGAGTCGGAAGCGCGTGCACGTCGCGTGTTGGTCAGCTTCTTGGAGCACTGCGACCGCAACAAGCTCGATTCACCTGCAAAGTGGCACTCTCCGTTCAAGGTAGGCCTGCTGAGATTCCAGTAGAGGTGTGTGTGTGTGTTTGATCAATTTAAGCTAGGATATATGCATTTTTCACTGTGCACGGTACACTATTGTTCATAACGAAGTCACAGTTCGGCTATTGACACTGCTCGCATAGTATGCGGAGCAGGGTCTATGTAACGGTGGGGTGACCGTCCGTCCGTCCGTCTGTCCTATCTATCAACCGCTGCAGCAGCGTGCGGCGGGTTTGCTACTGGGCGCGTCCCGCGGGCAGGAAATATTGATCGACAGCTGCGGGCGTCCAGCAGCAACGGCGCCGCCGCAGCACGGCGCACAGCAGCACAGCGGCCAGCAGCAAATGCGAGCAGTGTCACGTTTACAGCCGCCGTAGAAGGCTGAACACAGAGCTGTATACATACATTACATACATACATAGGCCTACATATTTTATATAAGCAATCCAGAGCAAACGAAATATAATACGATCAAGCTACAGTATATGCAGCGACGGCGTCAGACAGTTGTTCTTTGCATATCATTTATTTATTTATTTATTTTATTCAAGGCACTTTGCTGACGTCTATCAACCGATATCCTCTAAACTTACTTCAGCTTAGGCTTTCATGAGGAAGCGTATTTGCTTTCTTTCGACACTGCTCGTATAGCATGCGGAGCAGCTATAGTCTATGAAACGATCGAGCGACCGTCCGCCCGTCTGTCTGTCCCATCGATCGCCAGCAGCAGCAGCGTGCGGCGGGTTTGCTGCTGAGCGCCCCGCGGGCAGGAGATATGGATCGATAGCAGGCGACGGCGCTTAGCAGCAACTGCGGGCAGTGTCATGTTGACAGCCGAGGGAAGAGGTTGTCTACCTGACACTGCTCGCATTTGCTGCTTATCGCCGTCCGACTCGTTTTGATTATTTCTACTGCTGCATATACGCTTGACATGTACTTAATACTTGTGTGCAGTGGTCTTCTCTGTCGCGCTGTCTGCGCTCTGCTGTGGTCTACGCTTCATCATTCCACTCGCCTTCACTCAGGACCGGTAACTCAGCAACACATACTGCTCACACTGCCTTACCTTACCTCCAGCTTCAAGCCGGCCGCACTTGGACCCGTGAAACACTTCATTTTGCATGTCAGTTAATACAGTATATAACACGATAGTTTCTCGTCTCTTATGAATAGTAAATAAAACACGTACACTAATAGCCAGATGGTCTGTCTGTCTGTCTGTCTGTCTGTCTGTCACAAGTTGGAGTTCTTTCGAAACGGCTGGATCGACCTGGTTTTGGCATGGGAGCTTCCTTCCACCTATCCTACACTGTGTTAAAAAGAAATTCGGGTATATTTGAAGCCTCTGAAGTTACGACCTTACGGCGCTATACAAATCTGTTTATTATTATCATTATTATTATTATTATTAAGGGTACTTCCCTCTGGTGGAACTTTGTACCCTAACTCAAAAACGGACTTAGAAAATTTTGCTTCGGCATATTGATCGTCGAAACGTTTTATCGACTTAGTTCGATGAAGGTGGACGCTCGGGTCGTGATGAACTGGACCGACGTCGGTCAGTCAGACAATTCCTACGAGCTTCGACGCTCGACCGCTATAGTTATTCAGAGGTGGTCGTTAAGCTCTGTCTACAACACGATTCCCTCGCGCGGGTCAATTAGCGACAGCTGATACTTTTCATTCTCTTCGAGAATACGCGTTTTAACCAATTTTCTTGTCTGAACGACAGCCTTTAAATGTGTTGTTTTATTTTTATTTGTGGGAAATGCGTTTAACTTTTTTTAAAATTGTTTCGAACGTATGGAACTATACTAGTAAGAACCTCAGGATAAACAACATGCAGCCATTTAATATGTTGTGACCGCTGAAATTCTGCGAAAATGTATATTTTCAGTGAGCTTGTCGACTTGACGGCTAAACTGCTACCGTACGTGTCAGTGTTCCTACTGCTGGAAGGCTCGGGGGTTTGTATTCAGTTCTGTCGCGCGACGCCGCGCAGCATGTGTTATCGTAATTCTGTCCTTATGTCCGTCCGTCCGTCCGTTTGTTACACTTCTGTCACGACACAACGGCTGAACTTGTCATTGAACTTTTGAGATCTCCATCGTTCAATAGTTTTCCTGTGCCAGATATCTCGAAAAAATTCCGATAACATTATGCACTGTTAACGTCTTCGCATTGATAATTTTAAAGATAACAGTATGCACTTTAATAACATTTATATAATACAGCTGTTACTCGTGATTACAAGTTTACGGTACGGTAGCAGGCAACTGACATTTTGTAGTTAACCTAGACGTTTTAACATGAGCACGCCAGACGAGATAGGGAACGAAAGTGCGCCGATACAAATGACACAGTGCCGGTTCCCTGGGCTGGCCATTTCCAGTGCTAAAATATTAATATATCTTTCAAATAAAATATGCGGAAACAATTTTATCAAACAGCAGTCGGAAACTGTTATGATTTGAAATTACCAAAATGCTGATTGCAGTTTAAGAAAAAAATATTGTTATTCGTTATAATTTTCGGCACACTTTCGTTCCATATTTGTACAGAGCAGTCATATTTAAACTAAACAATAGGCCCTATAGAGATATAGAACAAAAGTCCAAAGTAATTTGGCGAAGAGACGCATCGCCGCTGAATCGGCTTATTGTGGAGGTCAGTAATTGTAAGGGCTCCTTATTCGGCGATGCGTGAGAGTCGGTAACTACGTGCGTGCGTGCGTGTATATGAAATGCTGACGGACTGAGGAACAGAGAAAACGCAAAGAACGGACATTGAACTGTGTGCTGCACGCAAGTTAGTGATGTGAAACATAAAATTTTCGGAAAATGCCAAGCGAGTGTCTTAACTCTCCAAATACTGTGGTGTAAAGACAGACCTACTGTCACGGCAGTAATATTATCAATAGTTTCATTAATAAGGTACTGGTGATGGAACTTAGAATAGAATGTGTTATGATCTGAACTTTCATCCTTTCTTAAATCTTAATTTTATACAAAGGGTGAAGTGACGTCACAGAGTCTATGGTCACGATATTATCGCCATTTTGTGGGTATAACACGATATAATGCGTTGAGTTAAATGGCAAAGATTTATCGTGTTATTCAAATAAAATTGAACCAGTTAGTTTAAGAAAATGTCCATATGATCACTGACTTACTGAAAACGCGCATTTAAGCGCTATCACAGTGACAAACATTTTTTTATTTCAGACTTTTTACCTACAAGATGGCGGCAAAAATCAACTGCCATAGATATGGAACAAAATTACGTCACTGTCACTGTATTTCTGATATTTAAAATTGGTGTATCGTATCCCTTTGTATGTTGTTTTGCTGTACTGCCTTCGTGGCGAGTACACTGTTCGTCGATTGTTGAAATGCGCCGGTGCCCGGTAGGGTATCGGCGTGTCGGTGATTCGCGGCACCGGGCGTCAGACGGTCGGAGCCGTCGTCCTTCTCGTCAGCTACTACGTCGTCGCTCTCCCGCTCGGCATTTCACTCATGTTCGCAACTTCGCTGCAATTAACAGGTTCGCAGCCGCTCATACTTTCTATCACGCCTCCGGCTGGGGAGTGGAGTATTGTGACGGGCATGTCTGCGTGGCGAGTGATGTCATTGCGCCCCTGCTGCGTCGTATTGGTAGCGTCGTGTCTAAGACAACGGCGAGCACCGACACCAGACGAGTCCATCGTACAAGGGGTGCCGGGGTGGTGCCTGCACCACTGCCTTGTTGTTTTTTTACATTATCGAATTTTGTACAATTTTTAAAAGTGTTAACTGGATTTGAAAATGCAACTCAGCTTTTAACAAGATAGGAAATGAGATCAGACTGTCTTTTTGAAACGAAACCAGTTATTGTTCAAGTAGAATAATCTACGATGTGTCAGACACAACAAGTTCGCAGAGAGTAAGCGGCGCTTCGCGCTTCCTGACATTCTGCTGAGCTAATTCTGCATCATGTCGTAGTTGAAAACAACTACCTGTAAAACAGTGAAATTGTCGTTCTTGTCTACACAGTGACGGTCAAGTGCTTTAAACGGAGTGAAGTTGGCATTGGCACCAACAGCTTGCGACGACAGCTGCCGATACCACTCTATGATGAGACGAAAAAGTTCGGGAAATTGTCATTCAAACTGATCAAGTTTCCAAAAGTTTGCAAGAAAACGTGACTATTTTTAAACAAAGTTTATAAATCTAATCTTCAGTGGCGGGCCCAAAGGGTGATGAGGAGGATGCATCGCCCACCCGCACACAACAAACAGCAATTTTTTGCCCGTGAAAACACCAAAAATCGGCAACTCTTTTCTAATAAATGAACATAACTTAAAATAGGGATATTATCATAGTAAAGCAGCAGTTGCAAATCAGGTACATTTTGAAAATATTTTATTGCATTATGTTTGGCAAATTGTTACAACCCGAAGCGATTCTTTGACTCAAAATGCATAAACAAGCGTTTGGCGACAGGGCTCCGCCTGGGCCCGCAGGAGGAGTTTACAGCGCTCCCCAGACCTCCAGGCTGGATTTGAGGGGCCGCTTCGCGGCATGGAAAGACAGGGGAGGGAGGGGAGGGAAGAGACAAGGGGAAAGAGAGAGGAGGGATCATCCCTTTACCGCCAGTTCCTGGATCCGCCACGGCGCCACTGCTAATCTTGTCTGATACCTCAGCAACGGATGTATTAATCACAATGACGCGACGAGCACTGAAGCAAGGCGAGGAAGTATTATATGTTTCTTTTTAGATTTGCTAACATTGTGTGATGGCATATTGTTGCGCGTGTTTAGGCTTGTGGCTTGGCTTTATTCTCGGTTTGGGTGCTCAGAATGCCGCCTTGCTATATTTCATCGTCAAGTTGGACTGGGAAGACGAAGCCAATGACGTATGTAACTGTAATCTACAGTCCTTTCTACTAACAGTAATATACAGCAATACATTCAGTTACCATTTTTGCAGTGGTGACAGCTTCGTCTTTGTAATGATTTATTTGATACTTAGATGGTAGTCAGTTTCTAACAAATGTCCAAAGTAGTTTGGCATACGACCACATCGCCGCCGCACACACACTTTGAATATCCCCTATACTTTAGAGTGAGCTGGCATATGTCCCTTCAAAAGTGTCCCTTGTCGTGCACTGGATGGCGTTAGGCCTATAACACAGCTCACCCGAGTGCCCAACACTCAGATATACGGACCACGCTACGCGTGACATGTGTAGGAAATGGCCGCATTCACGTACTGCGTGCGGGCCATGTGGCCCAAAAAGTTATTATTCGATCGCATCGCTCTGCAAAGCATAAGAAAGCGGCTTGTTGTTACCGATGTTCCGTGGTCGGCCCGTGTCTGTTGGACACAGCCATAAGCCTTACGATAACGGCTGAACCGATGGAGATAGGATGTGGACTCGTGTGAGCTCCGGAAACCGCATATTAGGCGGGGGCCGGATTTCCCAAGGAAACGGGTGATCTGGGGGGAGGCTTTGAGGACATCTATACGGGCCCACTGTGAAGTATCCGGCGTAAACCGAAGTTAATCGCTAGGTGGCAGCAGCGATGTAGCACTGCAGCAACGTGTTAACTTCACGTGGCGTCAGACCCGGGTTTACTGGGCAGTAGCTGCGCTGTATAGGCTCAGATCCGTGCCGGGATGGTGGCCGATAATCCTCAGCTACGCCAGGCAATGCAGCAGGCATCGAGTCCCTCGGACAGTTTCGCCAGCCAAGCCGACTCGCTGCTCGAAACCACCGGTAAAGTCGCCGCAAGTCTAGAGGCCTGCATGTAGAATGTAGACCCGCGATTCACTGCTTGTTGACGCTGCTCGCTTCTAGCGGTGTCCGTCCGTCTGTCCCTTCGTCTGTCTGTCTGTCTGTCCCGTCGGCGGCATATATCGGTCTATATGCAGCATCGGCGCTTATACGGGCTATCGATCGATATCTGCCGCTGGCGCCCGAGCGCAGAGCGGGCAGCGTCATACTGTGATCCGACGCACATCGTAAACTCTGCGTGTACACTCGTACACGTCGGTAGACCGTAATGCTCTAATTCCATTTCTTCGATTTGTTGTGGATTACTTGATTTGCTGTACAACTTTGCCTGTTACACCGTTGTGCAGCAGTTGACAAGATTTTTGACTGACATAGCGCTTCACGCGGCCCGTGTGCCGTAGCAGAGCTTCCTGTTGTTTGTTCTTCGTGAGGATTACGGTTCCGCTAACTAACGGCTTATAACTCGACAAACGGTTCCACGTAGACCCACGGTCACTATAGAACACTAAAATGAAGTCGTACCTTGATAGTCGATTGGTAGAATCGATCGGCGTACTGCTCCGATGATAGGAAATGCCCGAATGAATCGTGTCTTGATATCTACTGTGGCTTCGGCACAGATCGACGCGGCTATTACCAGCATTCGGGTCCTGTTGCGGTGCAGGTCTGTTGTCGTGCTACTATCAGCCGCGCGCCGACGACCTGCTCGGCACCTACTACTATCAGAGCGTGTCGTGCGTGGACTCGGAGAGTGGACAGGATGACGCTGACGCCGCCGCGGCCGGCGACTCTCAAGTACCAGGCGGCGGCGGCGGCGGCGGTGGCGTGGGTCCACGGCGGCGGCGGCGCGTCGTCACCCGGCGCCTGCTGACACTCTCCGCCGCCTGCTTCGCGCTCGCGGCCGGCCTCCTCTGCAGACTCCTCGCATAATCCGCCGCCGCGGCACAGTTGCTGCGAACGGCCGAAACGAAAATGAACAAGTCTGTGCTCAGCGACCTACGTACGCTGACAACGTGGCACTGCTCGCCGCCGCACGCCGCTGTTGCAGCAATCGATCGACTACAGCAGCAAACCCGCCGCACGCTGCTGCAGCGGGCGAATGGGACAGACAGGCGGACAGACGGACGGACACCATACCGTTTCATAGATCCTGTTTCGCATACTATGCGGGTAGTGCCAACAAGATATCGCCGCGATGACGGGATAACGATGTACGCCTATTCTGGCCACTTCCGGTGGCCTTACGCCACGCTGACCAGTGGGTTCGACTCTCAGCATTGGGTTCCTGTTAGTGTTTTACTGTAACCGCAACCCCAAAACGCACAGTTTTTCAGCTAGAGGCATGAGAGACACAAGAGAGATACAGGCAGGCAGACGGACTGATTGCAGAATAGCCTAATGCTCCAACCTGTGGGCGGGAACGATAGCAAGCGGCCACGGTAACGGTGGCAAACAGGCGGCATCGCCGCGTGTTGTGGGTCACGTGAGTATATCGATCGCCGGGTATGTCCGAGCTCGTACATGGTTCCACAGCCGCAAGAGTGCACATTCTAAGAATGGCACATACTGTGCACCAATTGTATTCATTCTTCTTCTACTGCTGTGATCAAGAATGGTTTGGTCACAAATTTCTCAAAAAAATTTCTTACTGCGCCTTAACTGTGTTGTCACCTTCATAGGAACAGTAACGATAGAAGCTATTACGAATTTAATAATATTTAATCATCAGTTTCCCGTGCTATTATATTTTGTTACTTTGTTTTATTAACTTGAATCTTTCGGTATTTTGTAGGCCTACTACATAGTGTGCAAAGGGGGTGTTGTGTAGAGGAGTGATCCACTGAGAATTGCTGGCAGCAAATTCCGCCGAAAACGTCCCTTTACCGCTCGAACTACCAGGCGAATTTTTTTTACCATGCTACGCTGTGCTAGCGCTGGGCCTGGGGCCTGCTCTGTGTCGTCTCTGTCCACCTGTGTGTCTATCTGACACACGCCAGTGTTATATCAGAACGGCTAACAAAACATCTGTGCAGCTTTCGATACTGACATTGGTGAGATTATGTGCATTGTTAATTGGAAGGGAGAGAGACGTGATAGCGCGTTACGCGGTCCCTCAGCGACAGCTGATGCTACAGCTACGTGTAGGCCTACATCACGTAGCAGGTCGAGTCGCCGACATGCCAACTCGCCGACAATGGTCAAGTCGCCGTTTTCCGAAATGTTGATGTCTGGCTAATGCATTTTATGCCCTATCTGCGAAGTATCTTGTTTTGAATGGTCGTAAAAGCTGAGCGAATGACGGCTTCGGCTACCAAAATATTTTAGCTAATAAACTGAGACAGAATTTTAACGACAAGTTTTAGTTAAACTCTTAGTTTATAACAATTTTACAACAGTAGTTAAAACTGCACCAAACAATGTTTAGTCAAACTGTTATCCAACTAATTCAAACTTTATATCCGTGCCTTAGAATGTTGCTATTAATGTACAGAGAAGTACTCAGTGTGTCAAAAAGCCGATGCCAAATGAAACTAAGTCATTTGTTGTACATATGACAATAAATACATTGGCTGCTTCGTTTGGCTCCTACACGCAATGAGAATACATAGGGTGACAGTGACGTAATTTTGTTCCATATCTATGGCAGTTGATTTTTGCCGCCATCTTGTAGGTAAAAAGTCTGAAAAATGTTGTCACTGTGATAGCGCTTAAATACGCCTTTTTCGGTACGTCAGTGATCATATGGACATTTTCTTAAACTAACTGGTTTAATTTTATTTGAATAACAGGATAAATTTTCGCCATTTAACTCAACGCATTATATAGTGTTATACCCACAAAATGGCGATCATATCGTGACCATAGACTCTGTGACGTCACTTCACCCTTTGTATATCAATGTAGTTATTTTTAGTGAAACTGTTTAGCAACTACTTTTAATTTATTTATGTTATATTAGTAACTTTTAATTTAAGTTTTGCCCCATTAGTCTGAATTAGCCACACTTCAACTTCCCAGAATTCGGCGACTCGACCTCCTTGTCGGCGAGTTGACTTTTCGTGTCGCCGAGCTGGCATGTCGGCGAGTTGACCATAGACCCGTGTACACAGGCCTCTTAAAATATGGCTCGTGTACACCATAGGCCTAGGCCTAAATGCGAGTTACCAGCGGTGCAGCAGCTGGACAGCTATTATTATATTATTGCACTATAAAAATAGGCATTGGCGTAGCCAGGATTTCTGATTGGGGGGTCCTGTAAATTTTCACCATTGACGTCGTTTACCCTGGACGACGTTAGTCACAGTTCGTGGCACTCTGTATAAATGACGTCATCGCAACGAGATTTTTACAGGGGCGAGGCCAGAGTATCACGTTTGGGGGGACTTGAGTCCGGAGCATGGCGAGCGCGAGCCTATAACGGAGGTTTGGGGGCGGAGCCCCCAGCGGGGTCCAGGGACAGAGCCCTGGTCGGGGGTCAAGGGAGCGAAGCCCCCCTGAAGCTGAAAACCTTTTAGCTTCTGGATGCGCAACGGAAGCAGCAAATTTGCCTCATTCTGTCCGAACTTTAACCTTAAGTAAATAATTTATGAAATTAGTGCCTGCACTATTTAGAAGCGCTAATGTTCTCGAGATAGCAGCACCGGCAGAAACCTGGTCAAGAGGTCAGGGGCTTCGCCCCCTGAAGCTCTTTAGCATTTGAATATCCAGCGACTGAGCAAAATGTGCCAGATTCTGGGTATGTTGCAGTTCATACAGGTGTTAATCATAAGGCTTTGGCTTTTTTTAATAAAAAATTGAGAAATTCAGTGCATGGGTGTCCACAGCAATTACAATGAGCTGCAGCCCGTCAGAAATGACGTTTATCATGCAGTTTGTGCAACTAATATGAAGACAGTATTTTGTATTCAGTCAGTCGGGTCAAATCAGTCCTTCATCCCTCCGGGGTCGGTAAATCGAGCACCAGCCATTTTCTGGCGTGCGAGCTGTTGCCCAAAAATAGCCCACCAATTCATAGCAATTGATACTACGTAATTCTCAATTCATTCAAGACATTCATAGTTCTATCAGCCAAATGCGCAGTGCATGCGTAGTGCGTACACATTTTATC
>Ga0126332_10000299_pt1 | contig 18442 bp, 17 predicted proteins | sample InaspJWI42metaG_FD_94482 | JGI IMG/M metagenome (GOLD analysis project Ga0126332, IMG submission 94482) | Marine gutless worms symbiont microbial communities from Oahu, Hawaii - Inanidrilus sp. 2 OAHU.JWI-42 metaG | ecosystem: Host-associated > Annelida > Digestive system > Unclassified...
GACCTAGTACCAGCTTCTTCTGATGAAGGCCTCTGATAGAGGTCGAAACGTCAAAAGTAAATAACTTTTTGGTTGTTTTGATGAAATTTTATTAGTATATATAATACTTGTACATGTCTACAACATAGACCTGTTCAGTGTATATATGGCGTTAATGTGGTTGACCAGGCAGTAAAAATCTCTTTGCAACCTTGACTTAAGTAAACATTTATTTCATTTATTGTTAGAATCAGGCCGTAGCCCATAAAACACAGAGAAACACACAACAAACGTCAGACAGATATAAAAAAAAGTCTGTGTTCAGCCTCGTCAACTCGGCTGCCAACATGACACTGCCCGCATTTGCTGCTGAGCGCCGTGCTGCGGCGCTGTTGCTGCTGGGCGCCCGCCGCTGTCGATCGATATGTCCTGCCCACGGGGCGCTCAGCAGCAAACCAAACGACGATGAGACATGGACGGACAGAGAGACGGACGGACGGACGCCTGGCCATTACATAGACCCTGCTCCGCATAGTATTCGGGCAGTGACAAAAACCAGGCTATCATCAGACAATTAGTTTCACAGAAATAAGATGATGCGCAATTGTATTGCTACAAAGTAATGTCTGTCGTTGAAATGCACATCTGTAGCTATCAAATACAGAAAGAAAACCAGGTAGGCCCTAAATCCTGCTCACTTAACAGAGCAGTAACACTGTAAAATGTTCCGAAGCTATTGACAGGTATACCGAAGACAGTCACACCCACTATGTTGGGTATGCAGCACTGAGGCACAGTAGTAAGCTGCATACAGTGTAGTTACCAACAGCATTAGCGGGCAAGATACCGCAATCGGTCGTGTCCGTCTGTATGGCCGTCCGTTTGTTTCCGCTGTAGCTTTTGAACCAACCGATGCGGGTGCATGGGCCATCCATGGGTCATGACATAGCTCGCCGACGGTGGAAGGTAAAGGGTCAAAATTAGGGTTAAGGCTTGTTCACGTCAGATGAACTTTACTGAACCGAACTGCAGTTCAGAGTTCTGAACACATGCTTTCCAATAGGAGTGTTTACGTCGGACGAACTGAACCGAACTGGTATGAACAAGTCGACCCAATTACACGACGCGTCATTGGTCACGCGTGTCAGCGTCACGAAGTTGACTGTAGTTCAGTTCAGCTCAGTTCAGTTCATCTGCTGTGAAGGAGCCTTGAGAGTTAGCAAAGACGGTAATGCAGTTATTGCAGAGTCAGTCGCGTCTGTCTGCCGCCGCCTGCACGCATGATCAGCGGCGCACAGATGCTACGACTAGCCGTCCACTGACTGACTGACTGGTAGTATACCGTCATAGAGCGGTAGCCGGCAGTTACATTCCACCAGCTGGAACGTGTCGTTGTTTCGGAAGCCGTCCTGCAGCTGGTCCCACACACACTCACCTCGCTCAGCAGCACCGCAGTTACACAGCCGCACCGTGAGACTGACCGGCAGCGCCTGCGCTCCACCCGAGTCCTCGCCACCGAAACTACACACCAGTTACTCGTGTGATGTGGACAGTCTGACTGACTGCGCGTCTGTCTGCTGGCCACATATGATATGACTGACATTATTCAAACTATACAATATGTCTGCATTTGTAGAGCTGTGGCAGAAACTGTCGCTGCAGTATTTACGCTACGGCTGGCTCGACTCATCATTAAAACATACAAGTCTGTGTGGAGCTCTCAACACGACCTACCCGCATTTGCTGCTGAGTGCCGGCGCCTGCAGCACGGCGCTCCCAGCTGTCCATCGATATCTCGTGCCCAAGGGGCGCTCAGCAGCAAATTCGCCGCGCGGGCCGCCGTTGCTGCTGTCGATTGACGGGACAGACAGACGGACAGATAGACGAACAACCGTTGCATAGACCATGCTGCGCATACTCTGCCGGAAGCGTCAGCAATTGTGGGCCTACTGACGTGAGTTGTACGGGATCGACGTTGAGCGGAGTCCAGACGAGCTGCCAGGTGTTGCGTGTCGCCGTGAGGCGGCTGAACGTGGCGCCAGTCGGCAGCGGCGTCACCGCGAACATGTCGACCGTGTCGTTGTCGACGTCGCTGATGGTGAAGTTGACTGAGCTCGCCTGTCCCACGACCCAGCGATGAGACTCCGCGCCGCTGATGTACGGCACGTTGTTCTCTGCGTTGCGCAGTCAATCACACACCTCACTTTCAGCTTCTTCTTTCTATTTCGTATCAATCTCATAAACAGTTTTTAGCGACGCGACGCTACGCTAGCGCGGGTAGTAGCTATGGCCCGGTGTTTGTCTGTGTCTGTGTTATGTCTGTCACAAGTCGGAGTTCACCCACGTAACCATGTCCCCTCAAAACGTCCACGTTTTTATTTTTTGAATAACTCTGTCAAAAATTACGCGATTTTAATGATTTTTGGTATGTTAAATCCAGAGAAAATTTGACATGAACATCTTACAGATTTGTCCACCTCACCTGTAAGATGTAGCTAATTTAGCTTGGGAAATCCGAAAAAGTCATTAATTTGTTCAGCATTATTATTCATATACTTCAGATTATTTACGTTACTTCAGAAGAAGACAAATAGCAACTGTTGTACTGCAGCTTTAGCTGTTTACTTACTATTGTTTAGTGCTTCCTATTATCTGCATAACCCTAGTACTGCGTCTGCATGACAATGGTGACTTTCACGCGTAGCGCAGCGAAACCGGCTCGAGATAAATGCTGCGTGACGTTCTTCTTGTTCGTCTCGGCCATTACGCTTCTGCTGACTGCGACGACATATAACGCGGCTAGATAGAGACATAAGGTCAGTTTGGAACACCAATATCTTGCCATTGTACGGTGTTTACATGGAGCGCGCTGCGACGATCGATCCATGTAAACAGACAAGCAACTGGTGAGCGGACATGTAACTGCGGTTTGCACCTACAGTTGCTCAAATCAAACATGCTTGATTTCTTGCAACTGTCTCGGCGATTATGCACATTTCAGCCAGTCACATCGATCCACGATGATGAGATTCTGTGGTAACCTACTACATTGTGTCCCAAAAACGCCAACTTTTATTTTTTGAATAACTCTGTCAAAAATTAAGCGATTTTAATGATTTTTGGTTTGTTAAATCCTGAGAAAATTTGATATGAAAATCTTACAGATTTGTCCTCACCTGTCAGATATAGCCACTTTACCTTGGAAAATCCAAAAAGTCATTTTCAACAGTATTATTCATACATACTTCTGATTGTTTACATACGTTATCTCATAGAAAACAAACTGTAATCCACTTGCCCACCCCACCTAATAATGTCACCACACTAACTTGTGAATTGAAAAAAAAACTTTTCATCTGACTGAAGGTTTGTAGCATTCTTTCAAAGATTGGAGTCTTTGAAGAGAGCCAGTTGTTGGTTGTCATCGGTGGCTCTGAAAAGAACCGGTTGTGATGCGTGGCAACTGGAATGTCAGCCACGCAGTGTCACAGCAAGTGTTCAGAGTGACCACTTTCTGCATTAATACATGCTTCCAGTCTTTTTCGACACTGTTCATATGGGCTGAAATTCAGCCCATGTCACAACAAGCCGCTGCCGCAAGCCTCAACATGTCTGTATCAGTACATGCGCTCTTCCTGACGCGTGCCCCAGACGCAGTACAAAGCCGCGTTATATGTCGTCGCAGTCAGCAGAAGCGTAATGGCCAAGACGAACAAGAAGAACGTCGGGCAGCATTTATCTCGAGTCGGTTTCGCTACGCGCGCGTGAAAGTCACCATTGTCATGCACTAGAGCGGCGTCTGTTAAAGCTAATTCAAACCGCCGCGACAGACACGACAAAATTGTCTTCTCTTTGTCGCGTCTGCTTCGGCGGTGTGAATTGGATTCCCGACAACTCAAGACTGTCGCCGAGAGAAAATATGGAGTCTGAACACGTTCAGAGCAATCGCCAAATTCACACCGGCACACCAGACATGACACAGACAGGACCGTCTTGTCGTGTCTGGTGTCCTGTCTGTGTCGTGTCTTGTGTGGCATTACCGAGCGCGTGGCGCAGTGATGAGTAGTGCAGCGCGGTGGCGGCCGTGCTGGCGGCCGTGACGCTGTTGCCAGTCCGGTAGAAGTCGTACTGACAGGCAGGCTCGGGTTCGGGCTCGCGCAGGCCGTCGAGAGTGCAGACTCGCGCCGCGCTACGCCGCTGCTCGGCCGTCGCTCGCACGTCAAACAGCGGCGTGTACGCGCGCTCGGCAGCGCCGTTGTAGTCGTCGTACCCGCGCGACGCGCTGTACCACAGCAACGACTCTGCCGCCGACCGCACTCTCCCTGCCCAGCCACACGCACGCACCACTCACGCCGATCACGCAACATCTATCAAGTCGACAGAGTAATCGCACACAAAGCCGCATCGCCGCCGCTCTGGGTCGAAACCGATCGTATTCGCAAGGCGGCGTCAAAGTGCACCGCGGCTAGCACACTAATAGGAAGTCACACGTTGCAAGTCGGCTGCTACTGTCGGCGTGCTGCTGCAAGTGCGCGAAATCATCTGCGGCACCACTGGCGACAGTGTGTTCGTTGAAGTACTGCTGCTTAGCCCTACCCACCGACATGTTCATCTCAGACATGTTTGTGCGCCCAGTTGACAGAACCCAACCCAACGCATCATCATACTCGTAGTAACTGCCGAAGGACGGTGTATACAGTCTGTTAATGGGGACAGCAAGTAATAAAATTCGATTAAGCGCCATAATCATTCACAAGAATGAATCAGTAGTACCGCAGTACAGTACGCCGATTTATGCCAGGCTCAACCCAACCCAACGCAACCCGTGGATCGACGCAACTGGTGATCATGTCTGGTTCATCATCACACACCAGCACATGCGTCAACTCAACTACTGCTGGCTGCACTGGATTGCGCTAGCGGCTACTGCGTGCAGTGCAGTGCCGTGCAGTGCAGCTTCGTGTCGTCAGTACAGACAGTGACCGTGAGGTAGCTGCGGCTGAGACTGACATGTTTCGCCGAACTGGTTGTAGATGATCTGCTCGCTGGCGTTGCTGCTGAGCGTGAGACCGCTGCGGCTGGTCAGGTCGTCGTCCGCCAGACCATTGGCGTTGCCGAGTAGACCGCCGAGCTGACGGGCGAGCTGGGCGTCAGCGCCGGCACGCAGCAGGTGCGACGACGGCGGCAGGACGACGACGACGTCGAGCTGATAGCCACGCAGCGCCAGCACCAGCGCCGAGCCTAGTCACACCACACCACACGTCACGCACGCCGCGTCACCGTGCACGCAGTCGACGAGCTGCTGCTGCTGCTGCTGCTAGACGCATCCGCCGCTACCGGCGACACGTCAGCTGCTGTATCTTCATTGTTTGTGTAAAAGAAATTACGGTTTAGGGTTTAGGGTTAGTTGTCGCGGCAGCGTTATCGGCCAATAGTTTTTACGTTGTCATTGATTTCGCATGTTTTGAAAGCCGATAGCGGCCGATGGACCGATACATTAATTAGCCACCTGGTGCCACACTGATACTATTTTTTCTGTTGTTGCTTTCTGCTGTCATATAAATGGACTTATTCGTTGAAATCCTTGATATGATTAACGCTGCTTAACAATGATTAACACTGTCCGGCTTTTGTTTTGTCGTTCTTGAATCAAACAGATCTCCAAAGACGTCTGCGTAGGGAAAGGTAGGCTATGACAGTAAGTGGAGCTGCTTGAAGCGCAACAAACATCGAAGGCAATCACATTATTAGACCATCATCTTTAACAGTCTAAAATAACATGGCGGACAGAGTATGGGACCAGTGTAGTAAGCTGCTGCGTACCCGCGCTGTACAAACAGTATAAACAAGATAAGTAACACCGAGGATACCACACAGTTATTACATCACAGTTATTACTGCTATTACAGTTGTAATTACCGCTGCTACTGCTGCCGCAACTCTTCTAGTTCGTAATTTGTTGAAATACACTTTTGCCATATAAACTGCGTAGTGGACTAGTTCAAAGAGTGATGATTTACCAGCGGCGAACAAGACGACGAGGCTGTCGTTGTGTCTATACAGCTGGAGACCGTTGAACAGCAACGGCGATGAGTCTTGTGCTGAGCGGAACCAAGCCGTGAGATCGGTCGTGTCCGTCGCATTGGTCGTGTCATTCAGTACAATAATTATCATTCCTACACACACACCGCCGTCGCCCACGGTCATTCTGCAGCGGACAGCCACTGCTTTACAAACGTTAATACGTTCACTAATTTTCTGTGATAAAATAATTACCTGCACCCTAGTTCCACCTTCAGTAGCATTCAATGCTTACAGACCTGAATGACAATTATAGATTTACTATATTATCGAACATGCTGAGTGAGCGAGTGTAGAAAGTGAACAGTAAGCCAACGTAATTTTCAACTGATTTCTTAACGAGTCATGCCAGTAGAGCTTGCTTTTCACTATATCATAGTTGATTGTATCTTAGGGTGAAGTGACGTCACAGAGTTTATGGTCACGATACGATCGTCATTTTGTGGGTATAGCACGATATAATGCATTGAGTAAAATAGCGAAGATTTATCGTGTTATTCAAATAAAATTGAAACAGTTAGTTTAAGAAAATGTTCACGTGATTACTGACTTACCAGCAAAGCGTCTTTAAGCGCTAACACAGTGACAAACATTCCTCAAAGTTTTACCTACAAGATGGCGGCAAAAATCAAATTACATAGATATGGAACTAAAATACGTCACTGTCACCCTAAGTATACCACACAAACACGCAATACTGAAAACTGTTATTAAATAACTATTGCACATGAACATCATACACTCGACGTGAAGCTGAGAGATGGGAAACAATCACAGAGACACAGACAGACAGTATAATTCGAATTAAAAATGCAAAGAAAGAAGTGGTAAAAGTTGGAATTTGAAGAACGTTTCAGATAGGTGACAGTGAATATCCTTCATATAGGCCTAGTATTCAGTATATTTACTGTGGAGTCAGTCTACAAGTCTGTACTCAAACTATCATACGGCTGTATCATCGGCACTCTTTCTAAGCACCGCGGACTAGCGAGACAGTGAGACAGAGATACTGCAGGGTGTAAGTATGTAAGTAAATATAATTTACAAACGCGCATAATGATCAGCAAAAGCCGACTCTGAGACACAAGAAGAAAGGAGTTAAGTGGATTGGAAGGCCTGCTGGCAGTAGTTGGTCTTGAGGTGACGACGGAAGGTATCAGGCCTGATACAAGTACGGAGAGATGGAGGGAGAGAGTTTCAAATTTTATCGGCTGCAACGCTAAAACTGCGAGCGCCAAATAATGTGCGGAGCAGAGAGGAGATTAGTGTTGGAGAGTCTGAGGGAACGAGTGGAATGACAGGCATGCCAAGATGAGCGTAGGTATGCCAGTTGGGAAAAATGAGGAGTACGGAAAGTGATGTTTGCTATTTTGAAGTCGATGCGGTGTTTAATCAGGAGCCAGTGGAGCTGCTGGAGGAGAGTACGTGGACTGCAGGATTGAAGAGAAGGTAAACGACGCGGGCGAGGAGGTTCTGTGCTTTTTGGAGTTTGGAGATGTTTTTTTTTGTGAGTGGCTCCAAATAGAACGGAGTTAACATAGTCGAGGCGAGAGCCAACGAGAGCACACGCAATGAAATGGTCATACATACGGTTAGTTCTTGGATGGGGTGACCGTCTTCGGGCGGGTATACCATCTCGGCATGTAACCAGCCAAGTACGTCAACTCAGCCTTGCATCCCTCTGGGGTCGCTACGTCGAGTAACAGTTTTGCTTGGGTAAAGGCGGGTGGATGGCAGGTGATCCATGTCGCAAGTGAGTTCCCGTAGCGGTGCGGCTGACTGCGAACTGCTACACGCAGTTAGTTTGCTAGTTGAGATGGTCGTACACGTGTACGTACCGGAGACGCGGTCGGGCGGCATCTCGACGTGCACGCTGGCTGACCGGCTGGTCACGGTGACGCCGGGCGCGGCCGAGGCGGCGGCGGCGGCGGCGACTGCTGCAAGGACGGTGCCGTTGCGAGTCGGTTGGAGGCGGTCGTTCCACGCCAGCACGGTGCGCGCCTGCACGGCTAGCGAGGCGGACTCCAGCAGCCAGTACTCACCGAGTCCGTTGAACACGTACTGCAGACCGTCCAGTGTACGCACGTGCGGCTCGCCCCACGTCAACGCTGACCGGCACACGCAACATTTACGACTCACAGATAGCTTGTCACATTATAATATTAGGCCGCATCGCATGCATGCACTGCACACGTGCGGCCTATTGTTACCGATGTTTCGTGGTCTGTGTGTGTGTCGATGTGTAGACACAAGCGGGAGCCGTACAGAAACGAATGAACGGTAGAGATGCCGTTTGAAGTACGGACTCAGATTGGTCCAAGGAACCGTACAGTAGGAGGTCAGAGGAGACGGCAATGTGTTAAAAAACTTATTGTGGGCATCGCCCGGTCTATTGTAGAGTATCAGGAATATCCAGCGTCGGTCAATACTCTCAACCTTATTCCGTAGACGGCAGTAGCGATGCGACCTTTTGCTGTCAATACTGCAGCAACTTGTATATTCTGTAGCCGTATGCTCAGTTCTGTACTTTCTCATCAGCACTCTGACGTTGTTGGTTGTTTATCAAAAGAAACATTTGCCGTAAAAACCCAGCTTAATATATCCCAACGGTTAGCGTTTTGGAGTCTGACCCGGAGTAATAAAGAAAAGCAGGCCAGTTCAACAAAAAAAACAAAGTAAAGGCATATAAACGAAAGATTAGTATAACTGCAGAGAAATCATGACTTCTCTAGAGCAGAGATGTATGAAATTATTTCATTCATGGTCACGTGACTTGCAGAGAGTGTGTTGGTTGTCATTCATCGTGCTATGTTTTTATCTTTTATCTTTCAATCTTTATAGTGTAGCACTGTGTACGATGTCAAAATAAATAAATAAACAAATAAATAAATAAGGGTTGACCACCTCTCTGAATAGCTGAAATGCATATCGATAATTTACTCGCGTGCCTTATTACAAGTGCCAGTTTGCCGTCCTTACGAAATAGATTTTATTCATCATACATACAGGTCGCAGTGGCCGAGTGGTTAGCGCGTCTGACTGCAGTGTGAGAGGACCAAGGTTCGAATCACACCGCGGACGGTTGTGTTTATCACGACAGCCGCTGCGATATGCAGCCTTGGGCACGGGCTGTGCACCTTTACTGCAGTGCCTAGGTCGACTCAGCCTTCTACCCTCCGTGGGACGGTAAAATGAGTATCAGCCTACGGGATGAGTAATAATAACAATGGGGATGGTGGATGTGGAAGTCGACTGGCTTGGTCTGGGGGTTGGCTGCCACCCGACGCTCAGTCTGCGTTCATCAATTGAACCGGGTGAACTCTCGCAATGACTTTGGTCATGATGATAGCGCCATAAACATTGTCGTGGTTATTATTAATAGTATTATTATTATTTTTACCCCAGGTAGTATAGATCCCCGGCGTTAAAAACTAGAAGCTAAAAACAAATATCACTGGCGGCTAGAGGTCCGATCCAGATTGTCGTCAGTTATTATTATTATTATTATTATTATTAATTACATAACTACATGAAGCATTCTTCTCGCGGTATTTTGCGTTCATTGCTCACAGATCTGCGGGTTGACGTATCCGAAACAGTTGTCGAGAGGTCTGACTGTGTAGAACAGTTGGCAGTTGTCTGAGTGCTGACAGCACCACTGTTTCGGCTCAACATCACCGCGCTGATGCTGCGTGCTGTAATAGAGAGGATGGTAGGCGAGCGCTGAACCAGCGGCCAGTGACGGCCGTGTCACCAGCTGTCCACCAGCGCCGTAGCAGCATTGCTAGAAACACAACATACACACAATGAAACTAAGATACCGTGGACTTATTCTCTGTGAGTAAAACAATAAAACAAAAAAACAGAGTGACGGCTGTGGCGGCTTTGTCAGCGGTGCCGCAGTGTCGGAGAATAAGTATTTTATGTATTTTTTTCACATTTCAAGACCCGCATTTTTACGTTTTTTCAACTGACATGTCAAAAAGTCGTAATAAGTCGTTAGGAAAAGTTTAGTCCTCGTTCCTTCGAATTTCGAAAAGAGTTCATAACTTCGCTTTAGTTTCACACATAGTTTCACACTTATCATTTTTGTTAGTCATATACCGCGGATGCATAGCATCGCGCGGTAAAAATGCTACTCAGTCACTCACGTTTATATTTTTTTTTTAAATTCAAAACGTGACTTTTTACGTTTTTTTGAGTTGTTGCAGACGCTTTCTCAAAAACTCGCCGGTACCTGCGCTATGGTCGTCGAGGTGACTGGAAAGGCAAGAACAGCGCAGCTGGTTGTTCTGTCGACGTAGTAGCGTGGATCCCAGTCAGCCTGCCACAGGAAGCAAGGGCAGGCCGGCAGTCGGACGCTGAAGTACCTGCCACTGTCATATCGTGTCTTCTGCTCGTCGACCCAGCGACGACAGCGGAAGTCGTAGCTGATCTCGTCACGTTCGCACTGCTGCTTGGACGAACGAAACAGCCACAGACCCCGCTCATCTGCACATGTCAGCACAATCTCTACAGTTCACGGAATGGAAACAAACACACTGACGGACGGACACGACCGATCGCATTACCTACCATGTCGCTAACATGGTCGGTAAGAAGACCAGCTGTCGCCGAGGGACCGCGCGACGCACTGTCAGTTGAAACCGTGCGGGGTGTTGCAAATATGATCGTCGACTTCCAGTTGGAAATACTTAGCTAACGCAGACAGATCGTGCGTCATATTTTGTTCGGCAGTGCTCATAGTTCTATGCATACAAGTGACACTGCAACTAGTCACAGACGGACGAGCGCGCGATGTTCCGTGGTATATACGCTCCAACTCTTTATTGTTTTGAAATGTTGCGGAGTTGTTCTCCAACAAGATGTACAACAACTCCAGAAGAATGTGAGTTAGAGCATTACGGTTGACCGACGTGTAGTAAACAGCCACGGCGCGGGGGCCATCGTAGATGTGGTCAGCAAGCTCGACCGACAACGAGTTTCGGCAAGATCAACTTGCCATGGCAAAATTTTATAGGCCTAAGTCCAGAGTTTGGGACAAAGTTCCAGACAGAAGTACGGCTGTTTTTGAAGGTACCCGCATTTCTTATAACACAGCATGGGATAGATGGAAGGAAGAAAGGAAGCCTCCGTACGAAAAGCCAGCTCGATTCGTCCAGTCGTTTCGATACGTAGCGGATTGTGAGGGATACAGGGCGGTAGCTGGCAGAGCGTGGCGCAGTAAGGATGTGAGCGGGGGGGAGGCGACGTACCGCGGTTTCCTGGCAGGTCGTCGAGCTGGTAAGCGCGCGGTGTGAGCGACGTGGCGACGTTGTGGAAGTGTTGTTGTGAGGCGTGGAAGCCCTGCACGCTGTGACGCAACGTCGTCCAGCTCACGTTGCGGTAGATGAACACGACGTAACTACGCGCTGTCCGCTCATCGCTCGCCATCACCAGCTGGAAGCACGCTCTCTACAGCACCACCACACTGACACTGGTCAGTACATGTATGTCTGTGCCGAGCCTCCTCCGTCGGCTCTCGACATGACGCTACGCATGTGCGTTTCAGACGTGACTAGATGCAGGGCAAAGCCCAACGTTAACCCACCCGTCTGCGCCACTAGCAACTTGCGTCCAGCGACTCCCATGCACTAAAACCAACAAAATGTTGGTTGCCATGGCAACGTCCGTTGAGGGATCTAAAACTATTTTAAAATCGATCATGTACAGCCATAAGTCTACCAACCCTGCAAATTTGGCGAAGATCGGTCTGGTAGATGTTGAGATAATTGGTCTGACAGGAATCGTTAAAAGTAAATAAATAAGAAACAAAAGCAGAAAATATAGCCCGCGGGCGGCCTGCTTTCAGCAGACCGGGGACTGACTACTTGATGGAGTTAAGATTTTACGTCCGTTGTGACACATAATAGATCATTTCAGAGACGTTTGTCCCAGCCAATCGATTGACTTAGTGTTGAAAGAACTAAACCCGACAAAACTGAGTGATCTATAGCTAGCACGTGAACTCATAAAATGCAAGATAACCTAAACAAAAAACTTACGTTAAAACGAAACGTAAATCTAACAAACACGCAAGTTAAAGAACTGTTCACAGTATTTTGTGTGTGCGCATCATTGTGCACAACATAGCATGGAGCAGGTCTGACTATCGCCTGCAATCATCACCGCTCGGATGCTGTCTGTCTACTGGACGCTACTGACGCACCTCTGTGTCGGCGGTCGTGGCGCTCGGGTACGGCGGCACGTCGGTCCACGTGATCTTGGCAACAGAGGTCGGCACGAAGTCGATGTCTGGCGTGTGACGGCCGATCAGGTCGGCTGCTGCGGCAAGAACGCGCCGAGCATCGTCATCGTCGTCATCCGTGTACTGTCGGTAGTAGACGCTGGCGGAGCGGCCGACTGACAGGTCTATGTCGGCCCAAAACGGCGCGATCATCGCGCGACGTGGCACGGGAAACAGCTGCGGGCGTGGGTCGACGACCGGCCGACTCAGTGACACGTACCCGTTCACGCTGATCTAGTACACTCATCAATACACCCACCATGTGCCACAAACGGAGATATCAATCTCATGGCAGTGAGTAACTTCGCTAAACCTTAACCAATTTTTACCGCGCGATGCGATGCATGCGCGGTACTAGCCATGGGCCTGTGTCTGTCTGTGTCTGTGTCTGTCACAAGTCGGTGTTATACTAAAACGGCTAAACGTAGGATCACACAAACAAAACCACACGATAGATAAGGGACTCTAGTTTTCTGGTGCCAAAGATCTCCGAGAAATTCACCGGAGTCACCCCCTACGGGGGCGCCAAATGCAGACGGGGTGGGTCAAAATCGGCGACTTTCGACAAATAACCGGCTATATCTCGAAAACGGTATGTCGAATAGGAAGTCGTATGCGCTCTATCGAATGGTGACATTGCGGATGACCTCGAGTGACCGACAACTGCCCCAAACAACCCCAATTTTTACATTTTGCACCGCCATTCATATCTTCGTAACAGCTGCACGCAGGGACTTTAAATTTGGTACACAGATTACACAGTGCAAGTCTCAGACTGCCGACGAAAAATATTCCCTGAAAGGGGCTAGGTCTGGGTAAGGTGACTAACGCTAGAGACTTCAAATTTTGTACACGGGTCGGCCATGTTAGTCTTGTGATGAGTGAGTGTTGCCTAAGTGGGTGTGGTCAGGGTCATGCGAGCAAATTCTGCATTGCAGACTTTAAAAAATTCACCACAGCAAGTCGTCGGTATACAGGTGATATCCACAACTCGCCCGTGGTCGGTTTGTTTATGACACCTATGAGACAATGGAAGCGACTCGATCGCGTCATGGTTGAGTGCACATGTTTATTACACATCGGCCGACGGTAACCCTTCAACTTCATAACTTCGATTTGTTCAGGACTTGTCGTACTAGTAGTTTACAATGTCGCTTGTTTTCGGACATTAATGTTTTACAAGACAGTGTAGCGACGAATATGGCGTGGTGGGTTCTTTAATAATCATTTCATTGCAAATTTCCTGTAAAATCTGACAGTGAAAGAAATCAAAAAGTCGTTTAAGGTTTGAAGAAGTTACTACCATGTGTTTGGTGTGTTCTTTTTGGACATGGTGTATATAACTAGCAAGCAAATCTAATTTATACATGAGCACAATGGTCAACGAATACCGAATCTTAGACGCACGCGTATCAGAAATAGGCTACCAGAGAGGTGACAACATAGGTCAATTTTTACAACGACCTAACCAAACCAAACCCAATACATGCTGGACCAAACTCAATTTAACCGACAAGAAATCAGAGTTATTTTGACCCAATGCAACTCAAGACCGTAGGTATCAATAATGCTTTTTGACTCAAAGCGATATGCTTTTACTTACGGAAAACTGTGTTACCTCATCTCATCAACGTGGCTGTGTTCTGCTACAGCACTGAAAAGGAAAAATGCGAAATCACATCGCTATTACGTCAAACTAATATCATTACTGTCACGGTGAAATAAAGTTTGAGGGTAGCATTTTCAATACACGATAAAAATGCTGCCTTCAAAGTTATGAAGTTATTCGGCAAACTAGCAATAGGTAAATCACGCCTAAAAACTCACCCAGAATCGTCTGTAGAACTTGCAACCGAACAGAAACTTGTGATGGAAGAACAATTTGTCGGAGTTGCCATCGTCGAGGTTGTTGAAGTTAACAACGTCGTCGTAAGCAGAGCCGTACGGAAGAAAACCGTCCGTCGCTGAACATTGCAATATAAATTCACACAACTAACATCTGCACATAAAATTGTAAGCAACTCCAAGAAGGCATTGTACCCGTAATACCAGCAGGATTAATCTGTAGCTAGTAGCGCCACCTGACGACGGTGATTCGTTGTCGCCGACCGTCATGCACGTAGAATTAACTTAGCACACATTGAATGAAACGAGGCAATCGTATATATCAGACTCCGCCCCCGGTCCGAGCTAGCTCCGTTTGAGCATACGCCGACGTGTCAAATTCGTGCTGCCCCCTGTAGAGTCACGCTGAGTACGCTTTTTGGCTTTTCTTGCATCGCTTATTCCATCATGTGCAAACATGACGTCATCCGTAAAACCGGAAGTACGTAATGTATCGCAACGCTACCAGAGGAGGACGAGCCACGACGATAGGGGGCCACAGTAGTGATACAGTAAATGATCTTACTATTGCAGTTGTTTCCAGTCCAGCCGCAAGCACATCGACAAGAGTACGTGTTGCCTGTCGGCACGCACGTTCCGCCATTCAGGCAAGGCCTAGTCGAACAAGCATTCGACGATTCTGCAACGCATACATACATGCGGCCCATTGCTTTAGATCCGCCGGCTTCTCCAACGATTTTAAGAGCCCTGCCAGTGCACGTCATTGTCATATCGTAAAGTAAGCTTATTAGTTATATCTTATATTCGTTACTGTTAGCACGAGTGGCTGTTTGAACAAGATTAGAGAATAACATAAACCAACTCGTAAAGTCAGAGACATTAGTCTATACACATTGTATACAGGACAACGCCTACAGTTCGTTAGTTCGTTAGGAGACGTCAGATCGAAATACAGGAACATTAGTCTTTAGTAGAGCAAGTAGTAAAAAATAGACACAACAACAAGCAGTGAAATTTTTATCTGTCATTTAAAGATGGTGTTCTAGTACCGGAAGTAGTAGTCGTCTTGACTTGTGCGGTGGCTGTCGTCGTACGATCTGTTGCAGTGATGTGCACGGTAGCAACTGGTGTCGTTGTTGTTGTTGTCGTCATAACACCAGCTGTCGACGATTTGTCCACTGTCGATCCTGTTGTCGTAGTACCCACAGTGCTGACTGGTGTTGTCGTCGCGGCCTCTAAAGTCATCGTCTCTTCTACTGTCGTAACACCGACGGATGTAACTGTCGTTGTCGTTGTGGCTTTTGAAGCAGCCACAGTCATATCTGTGACAGTTGTATCGGTAGTAGTAATTGCCGACATGTTAGTGGCTTCCGAGATAACAGTGGTGGTTGTATCTTTCGTTGTCAGTTTGGCTGTAGTAGTATCGGTACTGATAACTGGTGTCGTCGTTGTAACGTCCCTAGTAATTGTCCCGTGATCAACCTTTTCAACTGTAGTAGTATCTCGCAGTGTGGCCGTAGCTTCCGTAGTATAAATGGCCGTTGTCCCTTTTGTAGTCACTATTTCCGTACTGCTATGGACAGTGCGGACTGTTATAGCTGTAGCATTAACAGCGGTCGACCTTTTCTCAGTTGTCACGTCCGCTGTAGAAGTACCAGCAGAAGTAATTGGTGTTGTCGTTATGGCTTCTGCAGTGGTCGTTTCCAGTGCTGCCGTTTTTACAGTAGTGTTACCGGTAAGCCTATCGGTGTCTTGTGATATCGTCGTGGACGTTGTTTCTCCTGTGGTAGTTCTCTCAGTGGAGCTGGAAGTTGTGTCTGGTGAAGACGTTACTGCTGCTGTAGCTGTCTCTTCCGTCGTCAACGCTATTGTGATATCGCTAACTGCAATGTCTGGCTGTGTAGTCACGGCTTTTTTGGTTGTCGTTATATCTGCAGTCAATCCGTGATCAGTGGTTCCAGAAGTGACTACTGGCGTTGTTGTTGATGATGATTTAGTAGTCTTCACTTCCGCTGTCACATCTGCTGTAGTAATATTACCTGTACTGTCCGGCATTTTACTTTCGACTATATCAGTAATCGTTGTTTTTGCGCTAAAGACTGGTTCACTGGAAGTAGGAGTTGTAACTGGTGTTGTTGTTGCAACATTCTTAGTAGTATTTTCTGCGTCTGTCACCTCGGTTGTAACAGAAACGACTCTTGCAACTGGTGTTGTGGGTGTGGGTTCTCCAGCAATGGTGGTCGTCATTTGGTCTGTTGTCACTCCAGTTGTAGTAGTACTAGCACTGGTGACTGGCAACGTAGCTGTGGCATTTATTGCAACAGTAGTCAATGTTTTTTCCCTTGCACTAGACACACCATCAGTAGTCGATGTTGCTGTCGTAGCTTCTATAACAGTCGTTTCTTGCGCTACAGCTGTAGAATTACCGGCAGCAGACGGTGGATTTGTTGTTGTAGCTTGTATAGTTGTCGTTTCTACTGTTGAAGTGACAGCTGTCTCGGTTTTCATGACTTCTGTAGTAGCGATGTCTATCGTACTAATGTGGGCTGCAGTATCTGAGGTTGCAATCGTGGTTTTATCAGTAGTCGTCGCTTCCGCCATCACTGCTAGTTCAGTAGAACCGGAGATGACAACTCCATCTGTCATAGTGGTTGCTCTGCTGGCACTGGTCTCATCCGTTGTCACGTTTTCTGTAGCTCCTGTGACTGGCGCGGCAGTGTTCGTGGCTTGTCGTGTCGTCGTTACGCTTGTTTCAGTGGCAGTGTGAGTGTTGACTGCTGTTGTCGTTGTTGCTGCTACTACAGCGGACGTCACGTTTCTTGTCATATCTGAACTTGTGACGCGGGCTATCGCTGTTTCTCCAGAAGCTGTTATACCAGAAGTCTGTTCTGGTCGAGTGAAAATTGAACTAGCGGCGGGAGTTGCTGTAGTTACTGCTGAGCCAGGCGTCTCTTCTGCTGTCGAACCTGATGTAGTAACGCCGGCTGCAGTGTCAAGCGTTCTGGCCACAGCTTCTTCAGTGGTCGTCGTTCTTTCATTAACTCCTCTTTTAGTCGAACTGGAACCGGTATCTACAGTTGCTGTTGTTGACACTGCTGTTACAGATGCAGCAGCCGTCGTCACATCTGTTCTTACAGTGTCACCAGGCGATGTACCTGCGCCTATATTTGTAGTCGTCGTATCTGTAGACACTCCTGGTTCACTAGAGACGGACGACGTGACTAGTGAAATGAATGACGCCGCTGTACTAGTCGTCTCGTTCGTCGTCGAATCTGTTGTCGTAACGCGTGGCGTGGTGTCTGGCATCGTAGTCGTGGTTTGTTTACTGGTCGTCTGCAACGTCATAGCTGTTTCAGTTGTACGGGAATTAATGACTGGTGTTGCCACTGTGATAGTTGTCTCATTTATTGTCTCGTCTGTTACGGAAACACTGATTATGGTTGTTGTCGTTGCATTTACCGCCTGTTTTGTAGTCGTCGTATCCGTTGTCACACCCCCATCAGTATTCCCGGAAGCATTGACTGGTGTAATCGTTGTTTCCACTGTTGCAGTCATTTCCTTTGTTGTCGTAATGCGACCTTGAATGTCGGAGTGAGCAGCGTTAGCGACTGGTGTCGTTGTTGGTGGTGTAGCAGATGTCGTAGTAACGCGGGCCGCGGTAACGGGCTTAGTAGTCGTGGCTACTTCAGTGGTCGTTATATGCGTCGCTACTGCTGGTTCAGTGGTACCGGAAGACGCGATTGGTACTCCTGCTGTTGTTAGTGTAGCCTTGTCGATTGTCAAACCTGTTATAGTTACACGAGCGATGGTGTCTGGAGAAAAACTCGTGGTTTGCTCACTGGTCATAATTTCCGATTTCAATGCTGTTTCTGAGGAATCGGAAGTTGTAACTGATGTTATAGTCGTTGCCGTTCCTGTAGCAGTTGCGGCGCTTTCTCTAGTAGTCGTTTGCGTGGTCACATCTGGTTCAATAGAACTGAAAAGTGTGTCTGATGTCGTTGCAGCTAATGTAGCAGAAGTGCCTTCGACTGCCTCATTGGTTGTTGTAATGCTTGCTGTGGAGACAGGCTCAGTATTTATGGCTTCATTTGTAGTCATTAATTTCGTAATTAGTTCTTGCACAGCGGTACCGGAAGTTGTGGCTCGTGTTGTCGTTGTTGCTACACTGGTAAAGCTCTTATCCGTTGTGCCATTTCTTGCAGTAAGCTGTATGGCGGTAACTGGAGTTGTAGTTACATCTTCTGTTTTAGA
>Ga0126332_10000300_pt1 | contig 18409 bp, 12 predicted proteins | sample InaspJWI42metaG_FD_94482 | JGI IMG/M metagenome (GOLD analysis project Ga0126332, IMG submission 94482) | Marine gutless worms symbiont microbial communities from Oahu, Hawaii - Inanidrilus sp. 2 OAHU.JWI-42 metaG | ecosystem: Host-associated > Annelida > Digestive system > Unclassified...
AAGAGAAATATTTTTCCGAGGCCTGCGCGGCCCTGGACCGCCTGCGTGAAAAATATGACCTGATCGTCATTGAAGGGGCGGGCTCGTGTGCCGAAGTCAACCTGATGCCCAACGATATAGTCAACTTGCGCATGGCCGCTTATGCCGCCGCACCGGTCGTGCTGGTGGCCGATATTCATCGCGGCGGCGTGTTTGCCCAGCTGGTCGGTACCCTGGAATGTCTGCCCCAAAATCAACGCGATCAAATCACCGGTTTTATCGTGAATCGCTTTCGCGGCGACATTGATCTGTTCACGGACGGCACGCGCTGGATTGAACATAAAACGGACAAACGCGTGTTCGGCGTTCTCCCGTGGTATACGCACATTACCATCGAGTCGGAGGATTCGGTGGCCATCGAAAACCCGCAAAGGGTTGTGCCGGAGAAAATCGTCGATCCGGCGATAGCGGTTATTCGGATTCCGCACATTTCCAACTTCAACGATTTCGATCCGTTGTCGGGCTTGCCCGGGCTGACGGTTTATTTCCTCGAAAAGGTTCAAGATCTCTCTGCATTTAAAGCGATTATCCTGCCGGGATCAAAAAATACCCGCTTTGATCTTCAGTGGCTCATTGAAAACGGCTGGAGTGAAAAGATTGCCGCCTATGCTGAGCAGGGGGGCCATGTTCTGGGCATCTGTGGCGGTTATCAGATGATGGGCCGCTGGGTTCATGATCCCCAGGGTCTGGAAGGCGCACCCGGTTCCAGCCCGGGCCTGTCCCTGCTGCCGGTTGAGACGGTGTTAAAGGCCCCCAAAACCACAACCCTGACCCGCTTTACCTGGGATGATGCCGAGGGCAGGGGATATGAAATTCACATGGGTCATACCGCGCGACAGGCCGGACAGTCCCTGCTGCGCATTCGGGAACAAAACGACCGGCCCTGCGACAAAGAAGACGGCTGTGTGGCCGATGATGTTCACTTCATGGGGACATACCTTCACGGGTTTTTCGATACCCCCGCTATTACCCGGCAGTGGTTGGCCGGCATCGGCCTGGATCACATCTCCGTTTCCGATATTCCGGGCTTGACCGCCCGGGATGCGGAATATGACCTGCTGGCCGAACACTTCAACAAATATGTGGACGTGGAAGGTATCGCCAGCAGCGTTGACCTGAAATATTAACAGTCCGTTGGATATTTGGAGCAAATGGTGCGGCAAATCATATTTGTTATTGGCGGATGCAGAAGCGGCAAAAGCCGTCAGGCGCTGGAACTGGCTGAAAAACTGGAAGTTGGCGATAAAATTTTTGTCGCCACCTGCGCGCCCAACGATGAAGAGATGCGCCAAAGAGTAAAACAGCACCAAAAGGAAAGGGGAGAATCCTGGAAAACTGTGGAGGCGCCGATTGAGGTACCGGCCACCGTAACGGTTAACAGTGCACCCGACAACGTGGTTCTGGTCGATTGCCTGACCCTTTGGACCAGCAATCTGCTAATGGCGTCCACTGATGGTGATCTTGTCGTAATCCACCAGGCTGTGGCGGATTTGATCGCCGCATTGGAGAAAGTCCCGGGCCCGGTAATCCTGGTGTCCAATGAAGTCGGGACCGGTGTCGTGCCGGAGAACAGGCTGGCCCGATTGTTCAGAGATGCCACCGGATACGTCAATCAGCAAATCGCCGCCATTGCAACATCGGTCTTCTGGATGGTCGCCGGGATACCGGTGAAGATAAAGTGATTTATGAGAGGTCTGATCGCCGCCATACAGTTCATAACCGCTGTGCAGCTCGGCAAACCGCAGGAATTCAGTCCACAGCGCATGGTACCGTTCTTCCCGCTGGTCGGGCTGCTGATCGGCATACTGGTTGCGCTTCTGGACCGCGTTTTCCTTTTGCTGTGGCCCGGGTCGGTAGCCGCGCTGCTGGATGTATTCGTTCTGATCGGCGTAACCGGTGCATTTCACCTGGATGGTCTGGGAGATACGGCCGACGGTCTGTACGGTCATCGCAGCCGAGAAAGCGCCCTGGCGATCATGAAAGACAGCCGTATCGGCGTTATGGGTCTGGTGGCGATTGTGTGCTGTCTGGCGGTCAAGTGGGCCGGAATTGCCGGTCTGCACGATCAACGCAGCTTGCTGCTGGTTATCATTCCGGCTTATGCGCGGGCAAGCATTCTCTTTGGTATGCGCCTGCTGCCCTACTGCCGGGGCACTGAAGGAACCGCTAATCCGTTTTTCGACCAAAAAATGCGCATATCCAGCTTCTGGGGTTTGCTGATTCCGCTGGCCCTGTCTTACTTGCTGGACTGGCAGGCATTATTACTGTTGAACCTTGGGTTTATCATCCTTGTTTTCCTAATATTGGTGTATTACAAGAAAAAAATCAGCTGCATTACAGGTGATATGCTGGGGGCAATGACGGAAATCACAGAAGCAGGACTTTTTCTTATTTTGAGTATAGGTATAATTTCATGATTGTCGGTCACGGCGGAAATATCTTTGATGCAGCCCGAAAAGTCGGGTGCCGTCCTTCGGAAATAATCGATCTGAGTACGAATGTGAATCCGCTGGGGCCGATGGACGGGCTTGTATCTTTTCTACTGGAGAGCATAGACGAGATCGCGCACCTTCCGGATGTCGAGGCCACTCAAGCCGTCGGGCATTTTGCAAGCCGTTACGACTTGAACCCGGACCGGATTCTGGCTGGCAACGGTACCACCCAGTTTATCTATACCGCCCCCAGAGCGTTGCAATCGCGCAAGGTGCTGATTCTGGGTCCCACCTACGCGGACTATGCGGATGCCTGCCGGCGACAAGGTGTTGGTTTTGAGTTTCAGTTTGCCGATGCAGAGCGAGAGTTTCAACCGGATATTCTGGCACTAGATCGGGCCGTCAGGCAATTTGATACGGTCTTTATTTGTAATCCCAATAATCCCACGGGTCATTTAATCCCACGGGATCGGCTTGAGGAGCTGTGCGGGCAACATTCGGCTGTCCGGGTGATTGTCGATGAATCCTATCTGCCGTTTGTCGAAAACGGCGAGCAGCAGAGTATGATTCACACCGGTCTGAGCAACGTTATCGTATTGTATTCGATGTCAAAGATATTTAGGATCCCCGGCTTGCGCAGCGGGTTTGTTATCGCACCCCGGGAGGTGATTGCACAATTCAGACAGTTCGTACTTCCGTGGAACGTTAACAGCCTGGCCCAGGCAGCCATATCATACCTGATGAGCCATACCGAAGCGGTGGATGTTTTTCTGGCGCGGACCAGGAGTTATATCCAGGCGCAAAAGGACAAGTTTATCGAGCTCGTGCCCAAACGGGTCGGCATACACCTCTTTCCGAGCTCGACCGGCTACATGCTTGTCCGATTGCCCGGCAGCCTGATGGCGTCCTCCGCTAAACAGTGCCTGTTGGAGCAGAAAATACTGATACGGGACTGTTCCAATTTTGCCGGTCTTTCAAATCGCTATATCCGGTTTTCACTCAAAAACGATACCGTTGATCGGATGGTAGCTGAGACACTGGTAAAATTGGCTTTACGCTGAACGTGTTCCTTGACCAGACGCATAATAATTTGAGTAACTTTAGGCCTTTTTGTCCACTTCGCTTTTTGGCGGACTAGACATTTCTTCAATTACCCGAAGCGTTAGTTGAAAATAATTTATCAAATCTATCCCATTTGATTCTTCGCTGAGGGCGGATCCTAAGCTGGTATTCGCAAATATGGAACACCTCATCGCCCTGGTAATTCTTCCGGCAGCCTTCATACTGGACATCTTTATTGGGGACCCCCGCTGGCTGCCCCACCCGGTGCGCTGGATGGGCAAAGCCATTCTTGTAATGGAACCGTTCTTCCGAAAAATCCGTCCGAACCTAGTTTTTGCCGGTTTCTTGTTTGTGGTAACGCTGATCCTGCTGACGTGGGTGGCATCGTTTTTGGTGGTCAAAACTGCGCATAATCTGCATCCACTCTGTGGCGCCGGAATTGAAATCGTGCTGATATATTATGCCATATCGGCGCGGTCTCTTAGGGATTCGGCCCGGGAAGTCGGCGAGGTCCTGTCCCGGCAAACATTGCAGGATGCCAGGCAAAAGCTGGCCTGGATTGTGGGACGCGACGTGCAGCAGCTGACTCCAAAAGGGGTGATCCGCGCCGCGGTAGAGACGGTGGCCGAAAATTTGATCGATGGCGTCGTATCCCCGTTATTTTACGCCGTTATTGGCGGTGCACCTCTTGCCATGGCCTACAAAATGATCAATACACTGGATTCGATGGTCGGCTATAAAAATGAAAAATACATTGAATTTGGAAAGGCTTCGGCCAGGCTGGATGATGCGGCCAATTATATCCCGGCGCGACTTGCGCTGCCGGTTATATCCATTGCCGCCCAGATCCTGTATCGGCGAGGATCGCATGCCCTGAAAACGGCCCGCAAAGAAGGTCGAAATCACGCCAGTCCCAACGCCGGATTTTCGGAAGCGGCCTTTGCCGGAGCCCTGAGTGTAAAACTCGGCGGCGCCAATTACTATCACGGGCTTCTGGTCCAAAAGCCGCACATCGGGGTATTATTCGGAGATGTCGAGATCGTGCATATCAAAAAAGCAAACAATCTGATGCTGCTTTCCGCCGCCCTCTGGTTGGCAATGGTCTGGGGGGCACAGTGGTTATTGAGCGTTTAGCGTGTGATAAACATAAACCCCTTTTTGCTGCGAGATTGCGGAATTTCATCATAATAATATATAGGCAAAATCCGTGTAACCTAATTGCATCACATGCCGTATGTTTCAATCATTGAACAGATCCTACAAAGGTAAGTTTCCTTTCCGACTCGGGACGACCTCTTTCATCTATGCCGACAGCTATATCCCGAATGTAAAGCTGTTAGGACCCTGGCTGGATGAGATTGAACTGCTGTTTTTTGAAAGCAATGCCATCGACGATTTTCCGTCGAAAGAAGAAATTAAAGAACTCTTGAGGCTGGCCGGGGAACATCAAATAAGTTTCAACGTGCACATGCCGCTTGATATAAGTCCGGGTCATCCGGATGCAACGATCCGGCGGCGATCAGTACATATAATCGAGCGCATTTACGACCTTACCTCACCTTTATCTCCGACTACTTTGACCGTGCATCTGCCGTATTATGGGGATGCACGTTCGACGAATGATATCGCAGGCTGGCGCGAAAGAATTCACCGGAGCCTTGAGCAGATAATACAGTCGGGTATACCGGCCGGGATTGTATCCATTGAGACCTTGAACTATCCCATCCGCTGGATCGAAGATATAATCAGAGAAATGCACTTTAGCGTCTGCATGGATGTCGGTCATCTGTTGGTGCATGATTTTGATCTGTCTGCGTTTTACCGTCGATATCAAAAAGAGATCATCATCATTCATCTTCACGGTGTTCGCGGCGGGCGGGACCACATGGCCCTGGATCAGCTGGCAACCAGTGATTCGGCACTGATTATGCGTGTGTTAAAACAATTTCGCGGTAGCGTTTCGCTGGAGGTCTTCTCATTCGATCACTTGGAAAGATCACTGTCGCATCTTGAGAAACTGTGGTAAAAGTATTATACATTCGAAAATAATCAACAGGATGGTATCGAATCCGGATGAGCAGGAAAAGTGACCAGTGCATTCCGACGTGGCAGGATTTCAGGGTGAATTAAGTTTTGCTTTCAGTCATGGCTTCCCAAGCCACTATACTTTCTTCGCTATTAATACGGTGGGCTAGACTGGCAAAGTTTGGTCGCATCATACTTTTATGTAAACCGATAGAATTCAAGAATTTTAGGCAATTTAGGCACTTTTAGCATTATTTAAGTGAGGTGTGGCGACATGAACATTCTGACACATGAAAAAATTAATCGGGATCTATGCGGCTCTCCGTTGGCGGTGGAAGACGGTTACAGCCGGGTTGAATTCAAAACGGCGCAAAACATGGCGGTGGACGATTTCGGACTGGTGCACGGCGGATTTATTTTCGGACTTGCCGATTACGCGGCCATGATCGCCGTCAACCACCCCAACGTCGTTCTGGGGGCGGCCGATGTCAAGTTTTTGAAACCGGTCAAAATAGAAGAAACCGTCATAGCCGAAGCAAAAGTGCAGGAGCGGTCCGGCAAAAAGCACATCGTGCCGGTTACGGTCAAAAAAGAGGGTGAAACGGTTTTTGAAGGCACGTTTACCTGCTTTGTTTTGAAGGAGCATGTGCTCTGTTAAAGAGATTGAGCCCGTTTAGCCGGTTGAGCCGGTTGCGCCGGTTGGAAAATACTCGACGGAAGGCTGGTTGGACGGACAATACAAAAGTATAAATCTCATGGCTTTGCGGAATTATTGGACCTATCGGGCTCAACCGGATTAACCGACTTAACCGGCTCAACGGGATATCAATGCCATCTACCACGAAGACATATGATTATGTCATCATCGGCTCCGGATTCGGCGGGAGCGTGAGTGCCCTGCGGCTGGCCGAAAAGGGGTATTCGGTAGCGGTGCTGGAAACCGGCAAGCGCCACCGGGATGAAGATTTCCCCAAAACCAACTGGAACATATTTAGATCCATATGGCTGCCGTTTCTGCGCTGTTTCGGTATCTGGCGCATCAGCTTTCTGTCGGATGTGATGATACTGAACTGGGCCGGTGTCGGCGGCGGCAGTCTGGGGTATGCCAATACGCTTCTGGAACCGCCCGATACATTTTTCGAAAACCCCCAGTGGGCCGGCATGAATGACTGGAAAAGCGTTCTAACACCCCACTTTCGAACGGCGAAGAATATGCTCGGCGTTACCCGCATCAATGAACCGACACCGGCTGATGCGATGATGCAGAAGGTGGCCGATACACTGGGCTGCGGCCACACGTTTAAATATCAGGATGTGGGGGTTTATTTCGGGGAGCCGGAAAAAACGGTACCGGACCCTTATTTCAACGGTCGTGGACCGGATCGCACCGGCTGCCGGCTATGCGGCGGCTGTATGGTCGGCTGCCGATACAACGCCAAAAACACCCTGGTAAAAAATTATCTGTATCTGGCCGAAAAGCTCGGTGCAGAAGTTTTTCCGGAAACCAAGGCCACATTGATCCGTGAAGACGACGGCGGCTACCGGGTCGATACGATACGATCAACAGCCGTCATTGTCGGCAAGCGCACTGCATTCAAATGTCGACAACTGGTCATCGCCGCCGGTGTGCTGGGCACCATGCGCCTGCTTTTGCGCTGCCGCGAAAAAGGGGCGCTGACCCGGCTGTCGCCCATGCTCGGTGCGCGCGTGCGCACCAATAGCGAGTCGCTCACCGGCGCCACAGCGCGCAAAAAAGACGTCGATTATTCACAAGGGGTGGCCATCACATCCAGTATTTACCCTGATGGGGTTACGCATATTGAGCCGGTGCGCTTTCCCGCCGGATCGGATCTTCTCAACTTGCTGGTTGCAACCGTCTATACCGAGAGCGCCCCCCCGTTGCTGCGGCCCCTGAAATGGATCTGGGCCATTGTCCGTCATCCCCTGGACTATCTGCGCACTCTGTGGCCGCTGGGCTGGGCCCGGCGCACCGTCATCTTGCTGGTTATGCAAACCCTGGAAAACAGCGTGCAGGTTTATCGCAAGCGCAGATGGTGGTGGCCTTTCCAGAAGGGTCTCGTGTCGCAGCGGGAAGATGACCGTGAAAAAGTTCCGGCCTGCATTCCCCAGGCCCAGAAAGCCGCTAAAGTCCTGGCTGAAAAAATGAACGGCATACCGCAAAATGCCATTAACGAAGTTCTCCTCAATATCGGTACCACGGCCCATATCCTGGGAGGATGTGCAATCGGCCCGGATCCCCGATCAGGAGTCATTGACGGTCAGAACCGCGTGTATGGTTACAAGGGGGTGTATGTTGTGGACGGTTCCATGATACCCGCCAACCTCGGTGTGAATCCCAGCCTGACCATCACCGCCATGGCCGAGCATGCCATGAGTCATATACCGTTCAAAGAAAGGGAGACTATATATAAAATTCAATGTCTGGATTAAAAATAATTACCGGCAACCGGCTTGAAATCCTCGCGGATCATCTGGCGCAAACTGTTGGCACACCCGTGGCATCCCCTCTGCAGCCGGAGATTATCGTGATTCAAAGTCGCGGGATGGAACGCTGGATTTCGATGGAACTGGCGCGCCGCAACGGCATCTGTGCCAATGTGGCCTATCCTTTTCCGAACGCTTTTCTGCAAACCCTTATCCGGCGGTTGATGCCGGATCTGCCCCCGGAGAATCCCTTTGACCCGGAGATACTGACCTTCAGAATCATGAAAACCTTGCCGGCGTTTCTGGATCGACCGGCCTTCAGGAGCCTGAAGAATTATCTGGCCGATGATGACAAAGGGCTGAAACTTTACCAGCTGGCAAACAAAATTGCCGACACCTTTGACCAGTACTTGGTATTTAGACCGGAGATGGTCTTTCAGTGGGAAGCGGGCAAGGGTGGGAAAACTGCCCGGAGCCGCTGGCAGGCCGAGCTGTGGCGCGAGCTTGTTAAAGACCAGCAGACCCTGCATCGCGCCCGTTTGCAGAAAACCCTCCTGAGTCGGATCGGTGAGCCGGCGGCCCGTGATTTATTTCCCGCGCGCGTGAGCATCTTCGGCATCTCGTATCTGCCGCCATTTCATCTGCAGGCTTTTGCCGCCATCGCGCAGGTTGCACAGGTATATCTGTTTATTCTAAACCCCTGTCAGGAATACTGGGCGGAAATCCTCTCTGAAAAAGAAATTAGAAAGATCACTAAAAAACATACGGTGCAGGATCCGGTGCAGGGTTACCTTTATCTGGAGCGCGGCAATGCGCTGCTGGCTTCCATGGGTACCCTCGGCCGGGACTTTTTGAATCTGATCAGCGAACATGAGGGTGAATTTGAAGATGCTTTTGAGCCGATAGCAGGCGATGATCTGCTGGCCTGCATTCAGTCGGACATACTCAACCTGATTGATCGTAAAATGGTTGAATCCGACAGCGGCATCCGTGGTGACGGAGCCGGTGGATCTTTCCCACCGCTAACCGCTGCGGCGGTTCGTCTGCCGGCGCAGGACACTTCCCTTCAGATACATGCCTGTCACAGCCCGATCCGGGAAATAGAAGTCCTGCATGACCGGCTACTGGCCATGTTTGAGGAAGCCCCGGAGTTGCTGCCCAAAGATATCCTCGTCATGACACCGAATATCGAAACCCATGCGCCGTTCATCCATGCTGTTTACGGCACCCAGATCGACGAGGCCCACTATATTCCCTACAATGTGGCCGATCAGAGCGCCAGGCAAACCAGCCGCGTGATTGATGGATTTTTTGCCCTACTCGATTTGAAGGACAGCCGTTTCGGGGCCCTTCAAATCCTATCGCTGCTTGAACTGCCGGGAATCAAGGAACGTTTCGGGTTAACCTCGAGCGACATCGAAATGCTCGAAGGATGGATCCGTGAATTGAACATACGCTGGGGGATTGATGCCGGGAGTCGGTCGAAAATGGGACTGCCCGGATTCCCCGAAAATACCTGGAAGGCCGGCATCGAAAGGCTGCTTCTGGGCGTTGCAATGCCAAGCAATGCCGATCGGATGTTTGCCGGTATTCTCCCCTTTGATCCTGTGGAAGGACGTGATACACAGGTTTTGGGCAAATTTCTCGAATTTCTGGACCGGGTGTTTTACTGGTCGGGCGCTTTAGGGCGGGCGCGATCTGCGGGCGGCTGGCAGGCCCTTCTCGTACAGCTGCTCGAACAGTTTTTTTCTGTGGATGAGAGCACCGAAAGGCAGATACAACTGATCCGTCAGGCTCTGGACAGTTTCGGGCGCATGGAAAATCTGGCGCAATACGACCGCAGCATCGAACTGGAAGTGGTTCGCACCCACCTCGAGCGTCTTCTGGAGCAAACAACCTACGGCACCGGCTTTATATCCGGGGGCGTAACGTTTTGCGCCATGCTTCCCATGCGAAGTATTCCATTTAAAACCGTATGCCTGATCGGAATGGACAACGATGCCTATCCGCGAGAACAAAAACAACCGGGGTTTGACCTGATTTCGCGCTATCCGCGGCCCGGCGACCGCTCGCGTAGAAAAGACGACAGATATCTCTTTCTCGAAGCTCTGGTATCCGCCCGGCAAAAGCTATATATCAGCTATGTCGGACAGAATATTCAGGACAACACCGGCATCCCGCCGTCGGTCCTGGTCAGTGAACTGATTGATTATATCCAGCAGGGTTTCGGGCTCTGCGAAGAAGATCTTGTCATCCGGCATCCCCTGCAGGCGTACTCTCCGCGCTATTTTTCCAAAGAAGAGCCCCAGCTGTACAGCTATTCAAAAGAAAACTGCATCGCCGTCGTAAAAATGGACCAAAGAGAAATGCCGACGGCATTTATTGCATCGCCTTTATCCGCACCGGCCGAAGAGTGGAAAAACCTGTCGATCGAACAGCTGGGCCTGTTTTTCAGCAACCCGGCCAAATTTCTTCTGCAGCGCCGACTCGGCCTGCGCTTTGAAGGCCGCGGGCCGGTTTCCGAGGATAAGGAAAATTTTAGCCTGGATACACTGCAGCGCTATCAGATCAACCAGCAGCTTGCCCAAAACAGGCTATCCGGTGTAGATCCGGCCGACAGCTATCGAATACAAAAAGCCCGGGGCAACCTGCCTCTGGGCAACGTCGGTCAGGTGGTTTACAACGACCTGGATCAGGCGACCGAAACATTTATCAGCGGCGTAGAAGCGTTCACCCGGGGCGAGAATCCCGGCCGCAAAGAGGTTGATTTGAACATTGCGGGTTTTAATCTGCAGGGCATGCTGACCGATCTGTACCCCCGGGGTCGCATCCAGATCAGATACGCCGCAATAAAGTCACGGGACATGCTCACGGCCTGGATCAATCATCTCATCCTGTGTGCGCAGGACGAAATTTTCTGCCCTCATGAGTCGATTCTGATCGGCACCGATGCCGCCGTGCAATTTGAAACCGTCGACCAGCCCCTGAAAATTCTGCAGGATCTTTTGATGCTGTACTGGGAAGGATTAAAGAAGCCGCTGCACATTTTCCCGGAATCGTCATACGTGTATGCCAATATAGTCCTTCGCAAGGGTAAATCAAAAGCCGACGCCGTAATAGCGGCCAGAAACAAATGGCTCGGCAGCGATTTTAGCCGGGGCGAGTCGGAGGATCTATATTACCGGCAGTGCTTTGAAAGAATGGATCCGATCGACGAGCGATTTGAATACATTGCCGCAAAAGTGTTTACACCGCTTTTCGAACATTCAGAGAAACTTGTCATATAGAGCTTGCGATTAATACTCTTCTTTTGAAAGTTTACTGGCTCGTTTCGTAGGTTGGGTTGAGGTACGAAACCCAACGTTAAAGACCGGACTCGAGCCAGCCTACTAAAAACCGGACTTTTCGTTCAGACACTAATTAACAGACAAACCTTCTTTTTGAACGGTTGATGGCTAAAATAAAGGTTTGTTTCAGCCATGCTCAAACAAGCGGCTTAATTTCTTTCAACCCCCCTGTCAGCGCCGCCGCTTGCGATATACATGGGTGGCCACGCCATGAAATATTTCCGCGGCTTCCTTGAATGTTTCCGAGAGGGTGGGGTGGGGATGGATCGACAGCCCGATGTCGGTAACGTTGGCGCCCATTTCGATAGCCAGAACGCCTTCGGCTATCATCTCACCGGCACCCGCGCCAACGATGCCCACGCCAAGGATACGTTCGGATGTCGGGTCCACCAACAGCTTGGTCAAACCATCGCTGCGCCCCAGCGTCAGCGCCCGTCCGGAAGCCGCCCAGGGGAACCGGCTGACCTGGTATTCGACGCTTTTTTCCTTTGCTTCGGTTTCGGTAATTCCGGTCCATGCAATTTCGGGGTCAGTAAAAACTACCGCCGGAATTGTGGCCGGTTCAAAGACAACATTCTTGCCGGCAATGACTTCAACGGCGATGCGGCCCTCGTGAGAGGCTTTGTGGGCCAGCATCGGTTCACCGGCGACATCGCCGATGGCAAAGATGGACCCATCGCCCGTTCTTTGCTGGTCGTCCACCTGGATGAAACCGTGCCCGTCCAATTCGATCCCTGTGTTTTCCAGTCCCAGGTCAGTGGTATTGGGCCGGCGTCCGACCGCCGTCAGGACTTTGTCAAAAAGCCGACTGTGCGTATCGCCGTCGGCTCCTTCGACCACGACCTTAACACCGTTCTTCTGGATTTTTAACGCCTTTACGGTGGTTTCGAGCAAAATCGCCTCAAATGCGTCTTTCAGTCCTTTTTGCAGGATACGGACCAGATCACGGTCGACGCCCGGCAGCAGACCCTTTGTCATCTCCACCACAGTAACTTTGGATCCCAGCGCAGCATAGACTGAACCGAGTTCCAGTCCGATGTAGCCGCCGCCGATCACCAGAAGCTTTTTAGGCACGCTGGAAAGTTCGAGGGCGGTGGTGGAATTCAGGATACGAGCGGAGTCGTGATCCAGCATCGGCAGGAGGGTGGGGCGAGAGCCGGTGGCTATGATGGCCTTTTCGAATCTCAGCGACTTTTGCTCGCCGTCGACCAGGTTGACAGTCAGCGTATGGCTGTCCCGAAAACCGGCAATGCCTCGAAGGTAATTTATTTTGCGCTGCTTGATCAGCTGTCCCAGCCCGCCGGTTAGTTTGGAAACAACGTCGTTTTTACGATCACGCAGTTTTTCGATGTTGATTACGGGCTTGCGGAAGTTGATGCCCCAGTCCATGATCTCCCCGGCTTCATGGATCAGTTTGGCCGCATGCAGCAGTGTTTTCGAGGGGATGCATCCTCTGTAAAGGCAAACACCGCCGGGGCGTTCCTCCGGGTCGATCAGCGTGACTTGCAATCCGATATCTGCCGCGAAAAACGCCGCCGCATATCCGCCCGGGCCGGCCCCGATAACGGCCAGTTGGGTGTCGTAATCGGTCATAACGGCTTCTCCAATGTTTATTAATTCTCCGATAGTACGCCCCTTGCGAAAGTTAACGACTCCCGGATCTATATAGGTCCAATCCAATCTATCGGTTGAGTTTCGGGTGAATCAATTAATTGAATTCACCGCAAAGTTGCAGAGAGCGCAAAGTTAAGTAAAAAATAAATATCTCTGTGTTCTTTGTGTCTTAAGCGAGCGCTAGCAAGCGGGTGGTGAATATATATCTAAACGATTATAACCTCATTGATTTCAATCCAGGTGCATCGTCAGCGGGTAGGCGAGACTTTCGCACACCCAGCGCAGAAATCGCGCCGCGTCGGCGCCGTCAATGATGCGATGATCGTACGACAGTGACAGCGGCAGGATCATACGCGGCCGGAATTCCCCCTCTATGAATCGGGGCTCGGTCGCGCTTCGGCTGACCCCCAGAATTGCCACTTGTGGCCAGAGCACGATCGGGGTGAAATTCGTGCCGCCGATGCCACCCTGATTCGAGATGCTGAAGGTGCCGCCCTCGAGTTCATCGGGTTTGACTTTTCTTTTACGCGTGCGCTCGGCCAGATCGACGATTTCAAGGGCCAGATCGGTAATGCTCTTGCTTTCGGCATCGCGCACGACCGGCGCCAGCAAGCCGTGCGGAGTATCGACCATCAGGCCGATGTGAACATAATGCTTGAGGATCAGTTTGTTGTTGGCCGGATCGATACTGGCGTTGAAGTGCGGAAACTTTCGGAGTGCCTGGGCACAGACTTTCATGAGCACGGCTGTAACCGTCAGCTTGCCGCCGGCCCGGGCGACCCTGTCGCTGTGTTTACGCATGAACTCCTGCAGGGAGGTGATATCCGCTCGATCAAACTGGGTCACATGCGGAACGGTGCGCCAGGAGGTCGCCACGCTGTCGGCAGTAATGCGCCTGATGGTGGGCAGATCGACCCCCTCTACTTCTCCCCAGCGGCTGAAATCCGGCAGCACCGGTTCATGCACTGAGATCCGACCAGCCGCCGGTCTCATTTCTTTGACGTGCGCTTTGACATCGGCTTCGGTGATCCGATCACCGGGTTCTCCGACTTGAACCGCGTGGATGTCGACACCCAGCTCACGGGCAAGACGTCGCACCGAAGGTGAAGCCGGCGCCGGTGCGCGCTTCGGTGTCGGCTCTTCAACCTTTTGGATCTCCTTCGGCGGCGGAGGCGGCTGTACCTTTGGTGTCGCTTCGACCGCTTCTTTCACCGGTTCGGCCTGGGGTGCCGTTTCAGGTTCCGCTTCTTCCATCTCTTTATCTTCGGGTACTTCCGCAGTCGGTACTTCTTCCGGTTCTTCATCGACATCAACGACTTCGGTCTCGACTCTGGCGATCACAGCGCCGATATTCACTTCATCCCCTTCTTTGACCAGTATTTCGGTAATTTTACCTTTATAGGGAGTTGGAATTTCGACCACCGCCTTATCCGTTTCCAATTCAATGATGCTGTCGTCGACGTCGACTATTTGGCCCGTTTCAACCAGAACGGCGACAACCGTGCCTGATTCGACATTTTCGCTGATTTCCGGAATCTTGATTTCTTTTAGCATGAGGACTCCTTACATTAACCCGATTGATGCATGAGTAATTGTTTGCTGAAAAATTTTTATGGAAGATTTGGGTTAAGAGAAAAGCGGGTTTACTTTTTCCGGATCAATTTCAAGCTGCTCGCGCGCTTTTTTCACGATAGATACTTTGACCTGATTTTCACGCGCCAAGGCGCTCAGAGCTGCAAATGCAATGTGCCGGGCGTCAACTTCAAAAAAATCACGTAGGGCTTCACGCGTTTCACTGCGACCGTAGCCTTCGGTGCCCAGCAGCACAGTCGTGCCCGGTATCCACTTGGCAATCGATGCCGGCAAGGCTTTGAGGTAGTCGGAGACAGCGATGAAAACACCTTTTTCAGTGGACAGTTTCTGTTCAACAAAGGATAATCGCGGCTTCTCACCCGGGTGACGCAAATTCCAGCGTTCGGTATCAATCGCATCCAAGTACAGGTTTTTATAACTGGTTACACTCCAAACGTCTGCGGCAACGCCGTACTCGTTTTCCAGGATTTCCCCGGCTTTGACGGCTTCATTTAATATGGCTCCGCTGCCCAAAAGATGGGCTTTTATCTTAGCCTGCTTGTTGTCGGACATTTTGAATTTGTAAAGACCTCTGATAATGTCGTCTTCAACGCCCTTGGGCATCGGGGGCATTTTGTAGAATTCGTTCATGATGGTCAAGTAGTAGATGACGTTTTCACCGTCCTCCAGCATGCGGCGCATGCCTTCACGCACGATTACGGCGATTTCATAAGCAAAGGCGGGATCGTATGTCCTGACCGAAGGATTCGGGTAGGCCAGGATGTGGCTGTGGCCGTCCTGGTGCTGTAAGCCCTCGCCGGCAAGGGTGGTGCACCCGGCGGTGGCTCCCAGCATAAACCCCCGCGTCTGGGCGTCTCCTGCGGCCCATATAAGGTCACCGACGCGCTGGAAGCCGAACATGGAGTAAAAGAAAAAGAACGGCACCATGTTGACGCTGTAAGTCGAATAGGCTGTGCCGGCGGCAATAAATGAGGCCATGGATCCTGCCTCGGTGATGCCTTCTTCCAGGATTTGCCCGTCCTTGGCCTCGCGGTAATACAACAGGCTCTCCTTGTCGACCGGTTCATAACGCTGCCCGACATGCGAGTAAATGCCGTATTTGCGAAACAGGGATTCCATCCCGAAGGTGCGGGCTTCGTCCGGTACAATCGGTACGATATATTGGCCGATTTTTTTATCCGCCAGCAGTTTGCCGAGCAGGTGCACCATCACCATCGTCGTGGCCACCTCGCGATCGCCGGAGCCCGTCAGGAGTTCCCTGTAAAAACTATCACCCGGTGGACGGAAGATCGGCACCGATTCACTGCGCGCGGGCAGATACCCGCCGAGTTTTCGGCGTTGCTGCTGCAGGTACTGCATCTCCTCACTGTCGGGGGCCGGTCGGTAGAAGGGTGTATCTTTGATGGCCGAATCGGGTATGGGAATACCAAAGCGGCTGCGAAAATGGCGCAGTTCCTGCTGATTGAGCTTTTTCTGCTGGTGGGTCACGTTGCGGCCTTCACCGGCTTCCCCCAAGCCGTAGCCTTTGATGGTTTTGGCTAAAATAACGGTGGGAGTTCCTTTGTGCGCCATGGCCGCTTTATAGGCCGCATACACTTTCTGAGGGTCGTGCCCACCCCGCCGCAGCTTCTGAAGCTGATCATCCGTGTAATGGTGAACCATTTTCTCCAATTCAGAGTACTTGCCGAAAAAATCCTTACGAATAAAACCGCCTTCGGCCACCGAATACAGCTGGTACTGGCCGTCGGGCACTTCCTCCATCCGTTTGATTAGCAGGCCCTTGTCGTCCTGGGCCAGCAGCGGGTCCCAGTCGTCCCCCCATATCACTTTGATCACATTCCAGCCCGCGCCCCGGAAAGCCGCCTCCAGTTCCTGAATGATCTTCCCGCTGCCGCGTACCGGTCCGTCGAGACGTTGCAGATTGCAGTTGATGACAAAAATGAGGTTGTCCAGATCCTCCCGGGCCGCAAGGGTGATGGCGCCCAGAGATTCGGGTTCATCCAGTTCGCCGTCACCCAGAAACGCCCACACTTTCTGGTCATCTTTTGTTTTGATGCCACGATCCTCGAGATAGTGGATGAAGCGCGCCTGATAAATGGCCTGAATCGGTGACAGCCCCATGGAAACTGTTGGAAACTGCCAGAATTTTGGCATAAGGTAGGGATGGGGATAGGATGACAATCCGCCGTCCGGCTGAAGTTCGCGCCGGAAATTCTCCAGGTGCTTCTCGCTGATGATGCCTTCCAGGAAAGCGCGGGCATAGACCCCGGGAGCGCCATGTCCCTGGAAGTAAACGATGTCGCCAGGATGTTTGACTGTTTTGGCCCGGAAAAAATGATTGAACCCGACCTCATAGAGCGTCGCACTGGATGCAAAAGTGGAGATGTGTCCGCCGAGGCCGGGGTGATGGCGGTTGGCGCGCACCACCATCGCCATCGCGTTCCAGCGGATGATACTTTTGATCCGGCGTTCGATTTCGCGACTGCCGGGAAACACCGCCTGCTGCTCCACCGGAATCGTGTTGATGTATGGCGTTTTGGCGGTAAACGGAATCTGGACCCCGCGCTGCTGAGCCCGAACCTGCAGGTGCAGCAACAGCTCCCGCACCCGGTCGGGGCCTTGGTTTTGATACACGTAGTCCAGTGATTCAAGCCATTCCCGGTTCTCGGACTCGATCTCATGGGCGATATGGTCGGCGTTTTTGGATGTCATGATGTCTATTCTTTCTAAAAAAGTTGCTTGAAAGTCCGGCATTTCGGGGATTGATCCCGCATGGCTTTCCACTGTTAGCGCTGGGGCTTATCAAACTTAATATGTCAATAATAAGTTCATCGAACGCAAATGTCACCCTGTGCATGCTATTTTAGCGCAAGACAAGCGCTTTTTGGGCCTCGCACGGGCAGAACAGGGGAACAAGCCTTAAAAAAATTATTTCATGTATACCGTTGTTCAATATTTTTTTTATTTTTTCAAGACTAGCCTTTCGAACGGCATTATATTATTATAAATTATCTTGAATTCGTGGGCAGCCTGCGAATAGAATGCTGCCGGATATCGCGCTTATCGCGTTTAGCAATTGCCCTAGATTAATAAATCGACAGTCCTCAAAAACATTAAATGGAGGGTCAGACATGGATCCTGTAAAATTGTTGAGAGGGAAAAAAATTCTGATCGTTGATGATGAACCGGATGTGCTGGAATTGTTGATCGACCTTCTGGAAATGTGCAAGATAGACACCGCTTCATCCTTTGAGGAAGGAAAGAAACAGCTTGAAAGTCAGATTTACGATGTCGCAGTCCTGGACATTATGGGCGTACAAGGCTTTGAGCTGCTCAAAATTGCCAATCAATACAAAATACCGTCCCTAATGCTTACCGCCCACGGCCTGTCGGAGGAGAATCTAAAGAAATCCGCCGAAGAGGGCGCCTATTACTATGCCCCCAAAGAGAAAATGGACGAAATTGACTTGTTCGTGGCCGACGTGCTCGAGGCCAGTGAAAAAAACAAAAGTCCCTGGGTTAAGTGGTTCGACAGGCTTTCAGGGTTTTATGATAGCAAATTTCACGGTCCGAATTGGAGAGAGCAGGAGCAGGAGTTCTGGAAAAAGAAGCTAAAGCGGCAGCCTGAAGTCTGATTCCGATTATCTGACAATTGTTAAAAAATGATATGATCCATGCGATCTCTAGTCATTTCTTATGGGTGTGACCACCGGATATGACCTTATTACAAATCATTAGTGTCCAATTAAGAATCGAATAATTTCAACTGGATATGGTTGCTAGTAATTTTATTTTTGTAGGCATCATCTGTGAGCGCCTGTAAAATGGGGATTTTCTCAAAAACTGTAACAC
>Ga0126332_10000301_pt1 | contig 18409 bp, 20 predicted proteins | sample InaspJWI42metaG_FD_94482 | JGI IMG/M metagenome (GOLD analysis project Ga0126332, IMG submission 94482) | Marine gutless worms symbiont microbial communities from Oahu, Hawaii - Inanidrilus sp. 2 OAHU.JWI-42 metaG | ecosystem: Host-associated > Annelida > Digestive system > Unclassified...
GCCGGAGTCGGCATAAGTATTCGTAATTTTAAAAATGCGGTGTCGGATTCTAATGATGAATCCAAAGAAAAAGATTCGCAGCCAATCGTGCGGTAATTTATAAAAAGCGACTGAACGGGGCGCTCTTTGGCGCAATTGCAGTGCTCATCGCGTCCGGGTATATTTTGCGATCTTTAATTTAACAGTTTAACAGAAAGGCAGAAAACATGCGTTTTTCTTCTGTTAGAGTTAAAATGTGCCTGTCGGTCTCACTGTTTTCTATCTTGACTTTAATATACGTATTACAGGCAGGTGGCCAAAAATATCCGGTGCCGGAAATGGATCCGAATGGATTTCCCGCCCCCAATACCGGCTGCCTGGCCCCGGGTAGCTGCCATGCCGGCATCGAGCCCATCCGCGCTCATAACTCCGGAATGGCGAAGCAAATATATGACCGCGGCCGTTTAATGGGGGACCCCAACGGCTGTGTCATCTGCCATGGTGGTAATCCGAAGGAAGAAAAAGACGCCAAGACTGCCCATTCCGGGACTCCGCCCGGCAGCCAGCTTGAAACCTTCAACCGGCATGCGGCCTCCATGGGGATCAACAATAAAACCTGTGGCATGTGCCATGCTAAATGGGTCTATGCCGGGCACCGTTCCATCATGCAAACCGAAGCCGGGAAAATCCAGGGTGCGCTCTGGGGTTGGGGACCGGCCTCAACAGGGTATGAGAAGCGTTACGGCAATTATGATATCGACGACCCGGACGGTCCGGTTCCGGTGTTCGGCACCGAAGCATACAAACAATTCAACCTCTGGATAATGCAACAGTTTCCGCAAAATTTTCCTGAGAAGCTCGAACGGCTGCCGGATCCAGATTTAGACACCATAAAAGAAAATCCCGCCCAGGCTGTATACACCTATATTCGCACTGAATGTCAACGCTGCCATCTGGGCGTGCGCGGCAGGGACAAACGGGGCGATATGCGTGGCATGGGCTGCGCCGCCTGCCACCTGCCGTACAGCAATGAGGGCTTCTATGAAGGTACGGATCCCGCGATCCCGAAAGATAAGAAAGGGCATCCCCTGGTTCATTCCATTCAGTCTTCACGGGAAGCAAAAGTGGTGGCAAACGGAAAAGTCTATTCCGGCATTCCTCACGAAACCTGCGTAACCTGCCACAACCGCGGCAAACGCATCGGGGTCTCATTTCAGGGCCTGATGGAATTTCCTTATGGAACACCCTACACGGAAACCGGCGACAAGATGCGCAAACTGCACACCAAGTACTATCTCTACATCAAAGGTGACACCCATCACAAATCCAAAAGCAGAGAGGGCAACCCCGAAGGTGGTCTGCTGTGCCAGGATTGCCACAATACGACGGCGGTGCATGGTAACGGAAATATCATGGGCACGACGTTGGCCTTTGTGGAAATTGAGTGTACCGACTGTCACGGCACCCCCGCCAAATACCCGTGGGAACTGCCCCTGGGCTGGGGTGACGAGTTCGGCCGCCAGCCTGACATAAAGGCGCCGCGCGGCGTGGCCAAAGAAGCGCTCGACACCCACCGCGAATACAACACGCACTACCCTGCAAAAGACGGATATCTGCTGACCACCCGCGGAAATCCCTTCGGCAATGTAATACGGAAAGGTGACGATGTCATCGTGCATTCCGCCAGCGGCCTGGATTTTCAGGTCCCGGCATTGAGTTCAATACGGCTCGAGAAAAAATGGCACAATCCCAAAGACGCTGTCTCCGCCATGATCATGGCCAAAAGCCATCTGGAAAAACTGGAATGTTATGCCTGCCACTCCACCTGGGCGCCACAATGCTACGGCTGCCATGTCAAGGTGGATTATTCTAATGGGAAAAAATCGGTTGACTGGATTGCTTCCGGAAATATCCGGCTCGCCGATGGACACACCGCTGAATCCAGGCGGGATGGGAGTGCTGTTAAAGCGCCGGGCAAAGCAAGCGAAGCGCGCGGATATCTCAGGTGGGAAAATCCGGTTCTCGGCATAAATGGAGAAGGTCGGGTGAGCCCTATTATCCCCGGGTGTCAACAGATCACCACGGTAATCGCACCGGACGGTAAACCGATCGTGCTGAACAAAATCTGGCGAACGGCTGCCAACCTGGAAAACAGCGGCCCTGAAGGCCAGCGCGGTATCGACATGGCGCCTGCCGCCCCGCACACAAGAGTCCGACAAGCCCGCTCGTGTGCTTCCTGCCACACGAACAGCAAAGCACTGGGCTATGGCACCCATGATGGGCGATATATGAACGGTTATCCAAAAGGTATAAGGATTGATGTTGCCACTGCACAGGGCGAAATTGTGAGTAGACATGCGCAGATCCAGATTCCCCCGATACCGGAACTTCCTATGGATCTGAACCAGGTCGTCACCCGCGACGACAAGCAGCTGCAAACGGTCGGACACCACTGGCCGTTATCCGGTCCGCTGCCAAAGGAAATGCGCGACAAGATAGAAAAAGTCGGCGTCTGCATTACGTGCCATCAACATATTCCCGTCGGATCATTTACGGGGGTTCACAAAAAATCATTTCATGATCAGCTGATGGAACGTACCTGGGCGCCGGGACTGACGTTTCACAGCATTTATGAAACTAAAAAACCACAAGCTCCGTGAGAGATGAACCGGGTGCCGATATTTATCACCGTTGGTAGTACAACCGGGCGTATGATGGCCCACTTGTCGATAATGGGCGCCGCGGGAATTCAGATAGGAGGGCGTTTTGACATGTCCGAAAAATGCCTCGCCCATCCAAAGATTGATGATTGCTGAGGACTTATCTGTGTTTTTGACTTAAGTCATACAACCGAATCATTACAACAGTGAATAAGATACACTATAGATGACTTGCCTAGCGCCACATCCGAATTCCTCGAAAAAGGTGAAAACTTTTTGTTTTTGTAAGTATTTTTGAACGCAAATTTTTTTATAGCCCGTTATGTTAATATTACCATAACAGCAGCCAATGAGTGGGATAATGAAAAATTTTGAATCGCTTGTAAAAAGTTCGGCCGCTGCCCACGGTCATCTCTGTCCGGGACAGGTCGTCGGGGTGCGTATGGCCATGCTGGGATGCCGGCTCATCGGATTGGATGAACCCACACGCCGCGATCAGATCAAGAAGCTGATCGTTTATGTGGAGATGGACCGCTGTACAGCCGATGCAGTGGCCCACGTCACCGGCGTCAAACTGGGGCGGCGCAGTCTTAAGTTCATGGATTACGGTATTATGGCGGCCACCTTTTTAAACCTAGAGAGCGGCGAGGCCTATCGTGTACTTTCCACCGAAGAGGCCCGCAGCCTGGCGCAGGTGTATGCCCCGGATGTCGAAGGTAAATCAGCCTGTCAGCTGGAAGCTTACAAAAGGATGCCGGACAGTGTCCTGTTCCGGGTCCAGAAAGTACAGGTAAAACTGGACGTGTGCGATCTGCCGGGGCCGACCCGCAGAAAAGCTGTCTGCAGCCGTTGTGGCCAGGTCGTCCGTGACCATCGCGAAACGGTTGAAGACGGGCAGGTGCTGTGCCGGCCGTGCACGGACGTATGTTATTTCACCCATGCCCGGGAAGTGAGCTGGCCGGACATGAACTGGACGCCCCGACCTCAAACCGAACCCGCACCGGCCCGTTGATCAAGAACAAGCCATCTTCCGATTCGATGCAAACTATCGGACAAAGGAGTGTATACCGTGCTAAAAAAAATAAAGCTAAAAGATGCCGTTGGTACCAAACTGGCCCATGATGTTACCGAAATCCGTCCCGGTGAGTTCAAGGGACCGGCATTTCGCGAGGGTCATGCGGTGTGTGATGAAGACATCTGCCATCTGCAAAAGTTGGGCAAAAACCACCTATACCTGATCGAGCTGGAAGAGAATGAGATCCATGAAAATCAGGCCGCATCGATACTGGCTCAGGGTCTTGCCGGTGAGGGCATCATTTGGGAAGACGACCCGCAAGAAGGCAAAATCGGTCTGCATGCTGAAAAAGACGGCCTGCTGGTGGTTGATACAGCTGCGCTGTCTGCATTTAACATGGTGGACGAGGTCATGTGCGCCACCCTGCACAGCCACAGCCTCGTCAAAAAAGGTGATCTGGTGGCGGCCACCCGGGCCATTCCACTGGTCATGCAGCGCGCGCCGATTGAGCGGGCCGCCGCCATCGCAGCCACGAACAGCGGCGTCGTTGCCGTATGGTCTCTGAGTAAGGCAAAAACCGGTCTGGTGATCACCGGCAATGAAGTTTATCACGGTCTGATCCAAGACCGGTTTGCGCCGGTGCTGAGTCAAAAGGTCATCGATCTGGGCGCGGAGGTTGCGGGGATTGAATTTGCACCGGACGATGAAGATCTGATCGCCAAGGCGATTCGTTCCCATCTTGAAAATGGTTGCGATTTACTCCTGCTCAGTGGCGGAATGAGCGTGGACCCTGACGATGTTACCCGCAAGGGGATTCGCCGGGCCGGGGCCGATGAGTTGCATTACGGCGCAGCAGCGCTACCCGGCGCCATGTTTCTGATGGCTTATATTGGTGACATTCCACTGCTGGGCGTGCCGGCCTGCGGCCTGCACCATCGCACGACGGTGCTGGACCTGGTGCTGCCGCGGATCCTGGCCGGGGAGCACGTGGGCAAAAAAGAGCTGGCATTTATCGGCCACGGCGGTCTGTGCCGCGACTGCGCGCAGTGCACCTATCCCCATTGTCCGTTTGGTAAAGGCACGTGAAACAGGACTCGGCTGGATTCCATCTTAAGGCCTCCTTTTAACATTTGAAATGACGGCGGAAAAATGAAAATTCTACTGATCAACCCACCGTATCTGACACTGACTTCACGATTGGGAACCGGGCATCAGATTCCTCTGGGGCTTTTAATGGTCGGCGGTCCGCTATTAGATGCCGGACACGAGGTCAAACTTCTGGATTCCGAATGCCATCACCTTTCCGTCAAGAAGATTCTGAGCAACGTGCAGGATTTTGCACCCGATGTCGTGATGACAGGACATGCGGGGTCCACGTCGGCCCATCCTGTCTGCGCACGGATGCTCTCTACGATTAAGAGAAATTTCCCGCAGATAGTGACCGTTTATGGGGGCGTCTACCCGAGCTTTAATGCCGAAGAAATTCTTAGCAAAGATGATGGAATAGACGTGATCGTGCGCGGGGAAGGAGAAGCTGTCAGCCTGAATCTGGTCACGGCCCTAGACGCCGGCCAATCCCTTGATCATGTCAAAGGAATCGCTTTTCACCGGCAGGGGCAACCCAGGCTAACGCCGCCGAATCCGCCAATATCGGATCTGGACGGCTACCGAATCGGCTGGGAGCTGATCCAAAACTGGGATGACTATCAGTGCTTCGGGCTGGGACGCGCAGCGGTTATTCAATTTTCACGGGGTTGCCCGCATTGCTGTACCTTCTGCGGACAGCGAGAATTCTGGGTAAAGTGGCGCCACCGCGACCCGGTGAAGGTGGCCGATGAGATCGAATGGCTATACCGTAAACATAATGTGCGCTTTATCTCTCTGGCGGATGAAAACCCCACGACGATAAAGGCCGTGTGGCAAAATTTCCTTGAAGAACTGGTGGCTCGAAAGATACAGGTTCACTTTTTCGCTTCGATCCGGACCACGGACATTGTTCGGGATGTCGATATATTGCCCTTATATAAGCAGGCCGGGATCCAATATGTTCTTCTCGGGATCGAATCGGTGGAGCCGGAAGTATTGAAAAATATCAAAAAGGGCTCTACGCCCCAACTGGATCTGAAAGCCTGCCGCTTGCTGAAAAAACATGATATTTTTTCTATCCTGGCCCACGTTGTCGGCTTGAAAGAGGAGACCTGGAAAACATTTCGCACGTCGCTCAAGCAACTTGTTTACTACAACGGCGAATTTGTCAACGTTACCTATGTTACCCCTCACAACTGGACGACTTTCGGCCGACAGGTCCGGGGCCGGCCCGTGGTTCAGAAAGATTTGAGCAAATGGGATTACCGCCACCAGATCCTCAGCCAGCAAAACCTGTCCCCCTGGAAGATTTTTTTGGCCGTCAAATGGCTGGAGTTCTGTTTTCACCTCCGGCCAGGTAAATTGTGGGCGATCTTGAAGATGAAAGACCGGGCATTGCGCCGACAACTGCTTTGGTCACTCGTGCATACAGGTCTGGTTTGGCTGGCGGAACTGCTGTTATTAAAGATGAGCAGGCCATCCTATGCCCTCACGGCCGAATTGGACGATGGATATTCAGACATTGTGTATCTGCGCCGATCGATTACTTCTCTACCTGATTTTGCATCCGTCGCTGGTGTTTTTAAACCCATCATAAATGAGCAAGGTTCAGATAATGGTTAATCTAAGATTTAAATCAAGTCATTGGATCGTGGATGAACACGACAATATCATCCTCGGCAAAGGCCGAATGGAAATCCTGGAAAACATCGAAAAGACCGGGTCAATCAACCAGGCGGCCAAAATGATGAATATGTCCTACAAGGCGGTCTGGAGCAAAATAAAGGCCACCGAAAAGCACTTGAATACAACAATCGTGCATGCGGATAGAAAAGAAGGTTCCCGTTTATCCATGCAAGGCAAGGAACTGCTGGAGAAATTCAGACTCCTTAAAAGAGAATGTATGGCTGTCGACGATGAATTATTTAACAATATTTTCAAATAAATTTCTAAGCTATGGATATTTTGCAATTTCATTTTTCCGTTTCCGGGGTGGAAATTCCAATATTTGTGCCTCCGGCGGTGGCGTTTATTATTTCTTTTTTTACCTCGATGGCGGGGATTTCGGGTGCATTTCTCATTTTACCGTTTCAGGTGAGTGTGCTTGGTTTCACCGCACCGTCGGTGAGTTCCACGAATTTTTTGTACAATGTTGTTGGTACACCCGGCGGTGTATTGCGTTATGCCAGGGAAAAACGCATGGTGTGGCCCCTGGCCGGGAGCATCATCGCCGGAACGCTGCCCGGTGTGCTGATCGGTTATTACTTCAGAGTTAAACTGTTGCCGGATCCGCGGACGTTTAAGTTTTTTGTGGGCATGGTGCTGCTGTATGTCGGCTGGCGCTTGCTAAAAGGTATCCGCCGACAGACGGTTACTGAGAAGCCCAAAACAAAAGCAGACTTCCGGACCTGCGATACGTCCGCCAGCCTCAGAGCAGTCAGTTTTACTTTCATGGGCGAGAGAATCTGTTTCAGCGTGCCGGCAATTTTCATCCCTTCATTATGTGTCGGAATCATCAGCGGCATTTACGGTATTGGCGGCGGTGCGATCATTGCGCCGTTTCTTGTTACCATCATGCGGCTGCCGATATATGCTGTTGCCGGGGCCGTGTTGCTGGCCAACTTTCTGACTTCTTTAGCCGGCGTGTTTTTCTACAGTACAATTCCCTTGTACCAGGGGCAGGTCGCCCCTCCGGACTGGCTGCTGGGAGTGCTGTTCGGCGTCGGTGGTCTAACCGGGATGTACTGCGGGGCAAAATGGCAGCGCCTCATGCCTGAGAAAATGATCAAGTGCATCCTGGCAATTATTGTCTTTATTGTTTCCGGCAAATATATATTTCAATTTTTTTAAGGCGCCGTCCAGGGCCGGAGCTGTCGGTCGAAAACAAATAAGTATTTAAACAGTCGATCTCATATACATCGTAAAAAGGTAAAATCCGATGGATGCATTCCTGTCTCCCAATTCCAAGCTCCGCAGTCTTATCGAAACCGGGGCGCAGACCGACAGCCGACTCTGCTGGACCTGCGGTTCATGTGATTTTGAATGCCCGATAAATATTGCCACCGGCCAGCTGCGTCCGCAGAAAATTGTGCGGCTGGCAAACCTGGGACTGGCACTTGAGCTGACGTCCCTGACTGAGATCTGGTATTGTCTGACCTGCCGTCGCTGTGCCGCGGTGTGCCCCAATCAGGTCAAACCGGCCGCACTCATAGGCTATGCACGTTTTGAATCGATTCGCCACCATCTGGTGTCGATGGATACGGTTCGGCGATATTATTTGTTTTTCGCCCGTTTCCAGCGGGTTCGCTGGCATGCCGTGGAAGCCTGCCTCAGTGGTGACCTTGACGGTGCCTCCCAGCTCCAGTGGTGTGAATGGCTGGAAACACCGGTGCCGGTCGCAACCCGGGCCATATTACAGCAGGATCTTATTCACAGATCAGGCGCAATATGGGATACGGTCGATGTCTCCCGGGCTGTTGCCTGTTTTACCTGTGGGGAGTGCAGCAGCGCCTGTCCCGTGTCCGGTGAACGCAGTGTATTCGATCCGCGTTATATCTTCCACATGGCCAACATTGGGATGCTGGAAGAACTTCTGCAATCTCCATCTATCTGGCTGTGCGTGGACTGTGGTCGCTGCACCGAGACATGCAGCCAGCTGGTGGACGGGCGGCAGTTGATCCGGCGGCTTCAGGAGCTGGCGATTGAAAGCGGTGTTGTTGAAAAAAACTTCCGCTTGCGACTTGAAAGGGTAAACCGAACCCTATATACTTATTTTATAAATGAAATTGATGTGCTGTTTGATTTCGACCGGGATTCGGCCAAGATGACGGCGATCGACCGCAATCCCAGCCTGATGCGTGAGACGGGTGTGCAGCACGGCTGTAAACAAATCCCGGCCTGAAATTCACCCAATACTCGTTCCGCCCGCCAGGTTACCGCAAATTTCTGATTTGAATCAATGCACAAAGAGTATATCGGCTACGATGAGGCGCTAAAAAAGACGCTCAAGCACATTACACCGCTTGATGTGATTGACCTGCCTTTATCCGATTGCGTCGGATACACTGCTGCCGAGGATGTCTGCGCCCGTGTGGATGCGCCGTCGGTGGACACTTCCCTGAAGGACGGATTTGCGGTGCGTGCCATGGACATTGCCCGGGCGGCGGAAGATAATTGCATTCATTTAAAATGTATCGGCACTGCCTCCGCCGGTGGTTCCGAAACAGACCGGGTTCTGTCGCAAACCGCTGTTCGTATTCTAACCGGTGCCAGGGTGCCGGATGGTGCCGATGCGGTCGTGGCCGAAGAGTATGCGCGCCGTAGCGCAGATGCCGTTACTATATCCGAGCCAATTGACAAGGGGCGCAACATTCTGCCGCAGGGAAGTGATGTCGCCCGGGGGCATCCGGTTCTTTTCTGCGGCGAGTGCCTGACACCGGGAATAATCGGGTTGCTGACCGCTGGCGGCTGCAGCCGCGTGTCGGTGTTTCGAAAACCGCGGGTGGCGATTATTGCAACCGGCGACGAGGTGATTTTACCCGGCCGGAGCCTGACCGCCGGACAGGTTTATGCCAGTAATCTGATCACTTTAAACGCCTGGTGCCGGAAATACGGACTGGATACCGGGCTCGAAGTTGCCAAAGATAATGCCCAAGCCATTAAAGAGTGCCTGAAACGGGGATTGGAAACACACCACGCGGTTTTGACCAGCGGTGGCGCCTGGACCGGCGATCGGGATCTGATGGCGATGGTGCTGGAAGAACTGGGATGGCAGAAAGTATACCACCGGGTGCGTCTCGGCCCCGGAAAAGCGGTCGGTTTCGGACTCCTCGAACAGAAACCGATTTTTATTCTGCCCGGCGGTCCGCCCTCCAATCTGGTGGCCTTTCTCCAGCTGGCCCTGCCGGCTTTGATGAAACTTTCCGGTATCCGGAATTTTAAGCTGACGCAGATTTCGGCAATACTCAAAGTAAACGTAAAAGGCCAGCGTAGCTGGACACAGGCTGTTTTCGGATCCCTGACAGAGGAAAATGGTATTCGTTATTTCCAGCCGCTAAAAGGGATCAGCCGATTAAAAAGTATTGCCGACGGCGACGGCCTGCTGTTGATTTCCGAAGGTGTCGCCCAAATAGCGGAGGGTGAAATCGTCAAGGTACAATTGCTCGCTTAGTGCCTTATCTCGTTGTGTGCTTTTATTCGTCATGTCTGGCAGACTGGCTGCCAGCAGTTTGATAATCATAGTAAGCGTTGCCCTGGCAGGACGGACAGGCCGAACCATGGCGCAGCGGGTAGAATTCACCGCATTTTGAGCATCGTCCAGTCGGCACCGGCTGCGTATCTTTCAGAGCACGGTGGAGTCGCACGGGTCTGTAGCAGATCAATTGTCGACCGGCTTGCAGGATTTCCTGAGCCAGCTCTTCGAAGGGCGGTTTTTCATTGGTGCGGTCAGATCTTTCGAACCACTCGCGGATCAATCCATAGCGGGACAGGCTGTCATAATTCAGCCATACCCGCGTCCCGGAAAGCGTCATGCGGTCGTAGGCGGTCAGGGCAAATTTGCCCCAGTCGAAAATCTGCAGAAAGCCGTTGCCGACCGTGCAGGGTGTGAGCAGTTGCACGGCATCCGGCAGGCAGACCACCGTCTCGGTAACGACGTTGAGGTATGGCGTTGTTCCCACATCCTGCAGCGCTGCATCGAGCATAAAACCGCCGAGCAGTATGCCCGGTGATCGGTACCCATGAAACTCCTCCACGCGGATGATGAAATCCGCGTAGCTGATGCCGCAAATAACAGGTTCGGACATTTCAACTTCCCGTATCAAGTTCCGCAAGATGCACGTAACTTATCTAAATCGCTCCTGTTTATTGTATCACGCAAAGACGCAAAGTCGCAAAGAATAATAAAGATAGAATTTACCTATTTGACCACAATCAAATCGTATATATCCCAAATCGCAAAATTCAGATCCGAAACAGAACTCGGTGAATCACATCAATTCCGCAATCTCGGACAAGCGTCATTCTGCCTGGATTCAGAACGAAGGAAACTCCTCGGGGTATGTCAAAACCTTTTTGGATCATTGGGATTTGGGTATTGTCCTTCGACTTGGCTCAGGATGGTGAGCTTGTCGAACCATTTGTCATTTGTGATTTGATGCTTGGAGTTTTTTATATTCAAATACTCAGCTATAATTTAATATCCTTTTCGACTTTTTTAATCTATTTGCGAGGCATGACACTAGAGGGCTTTCTCAATAATCCCGCCGCCGAAAACGGTATCTCCGCGATAAAAAACCACGGACTGACCCGGGGTGACCGCTGTCTGCGGCTCTTTGAACAGGACTTTAACTTTATCATTGCTTTCCGGATGTACGGTCGCCTCGGCGGTGGTATGCCGCAGGCGGATGCGGGCTTTTACTTCATATGACCGGTCCAGAGACTCAACCGCAAGAAAGTTCAGGTCTGAGGCCATCAGGCCTTTAGCAAATAAACTCTTCTTTGAACCGACCATGAGTCGATTTTTATCCGCATCGATATCCATTACGTAGAGCGGCCGGTCGGATGCAACGCCGAGCCCCCGGCGTTGACCCACGGTATAATGAATAATTCCCCGGTGCTTGCCGAGCAAACAGCCGTTCTCATCCACGATGTCGCCTTGCCGGATTTCATCATCATTAAACAAGGGCGTGTAGTCGCGACCGGCGATAAAATCCTGGCTTTCCGGGCGGTTTGCTGTTTCGAGTCCCAGGGATCGGGCGATCTCCCTTACCTGGTCTTTTGAATAGGGTCCCAGGGGAAAGATGGTATGCGCGAGCTGCTGCTGGGTAAGACCATAGAGAAAATAAGTCTGGTCCTTGTCGCTGTCGGCAGCTTTTTTCAATAGAAAGCGATCCTCATCTTTTTCGATCCGGGCATAATGCCCGGTGGCGAAATATTCAAAGTCGATGCCGGCGGCTTTGGCCTTTTCGAGCATAAAGCCGAATTTCAACCGGCGGTTGCACACAATACACGGATTCGGCGTTCGACCGGCAAGATATTCATTTTTGAAGTAGTCGATGACATGATCGCGGTATTCCTGGCGCAAATCGATGACTGAATATGGGATTCCAAGTTTTTCGCAGACTGCTGTTGCGGATGCCACGTCTTCTTCTTCACCGGGCCCGAAGCAGGCATGACGCGCGGTCTCTTCCACGGCGATAGAACCATCGAAGATTTCCATGGTTATGCCGGTGACCGCATAGCCCTTTTGTTTCAGCAGGGCTGCGGCGACCGAAGAGTCCACCCCGCCGCTAAGGCCTACCGCAACTTTTGTGTGGCTGCTGTTCATGGAATTTTTCCCGAATGATGACTGTTTCTTTTCCCCGGATGATGACTGTTTCTTTCCCCCGGTGGTTTTGGGTGATTCTAACGGTATCCGGCACCATGCGGCTGGTATAATGCAGCATTTTGGCGACAGCCGCCTCAAGTGCGTTGCCCTGAAGAAGAACGGTGGGGCCTTTAAAATTGAGTGGCACCAAAAAGCGGCTGTCGTTGCCAGAGAGATTTTCAATCATTTTGCATTCCTGCTGATTGCGGGCAACGATGATTTTGCCACCATCTGCCAGTCGAAAATGTCTTCCGATTTTAAGCAGGGCAATATCGCGGATTCGTGGTCTTGTGGTGTGATCGAAGTAATCCCGCAGTTTCTCGGAAAAATTTTTATCTGTCAGTAGGCAGCCGCCGGCAGGGCAGGGATAATCGCGAATACCTTTTTCGGCGGCTAGCGATATTTGGATTTTTCTCGAACGGCCGGATATGGCCAGCAGTTTGCTCCGATCGACCCATCCTTTGAGTTCCGGTACCGTGGGATCGAAATGTCGGGCTGAAAGCGGCCGTAAGATATAGCCCGGATAACCGGACTCCCGGTCGATAAGCTCAATGGCTTCTTTGCGCTGGGACATGGGGCGCTGGCCCAGGACTTCACCGGTAAAAAGAAAGGCGGCACCGATCTTGCGCATGTATTTGCCGGCTTTGTGAATTTTCATGATCCGGCAATCGATGCAGGGGTTCATCTCCGATCCATAGCCGTGCCGGGGGTTCCGGACCATTTCCAGATATTCATCCTTTAAAGCAACCTGTTTGAGATAAACGCCTCCCAGCCCCCTGACAGCGGTGATCACCGCGGCGCAGCCGGCTTTTTTGGGGGTGCAGGTGCAGGCAGAAAGGGGAGGTAAAGTTGATCGCGTACACCTCGATTCCCTGCTCCAGCATCAGTTGTGCTGCCAGTGTGCTGTCGAGCCCGCCGGACAGAAGCCCGACCGCTTTGAGTTTACCTGTTTCTGATCCTTGATGCATCGTGGCAATTCCGCCTGTGAATTTAAGACTTGCTTAAGGCTTCATTCATACTCCCCGTGCGATAGCCTTCCATATCCAGAGCGACGTATTTGTAACCCAATGATTTAAAATGGCGAACGATGAGTTCCCGGAGATCTTTTTTCCACAACAGGCTCATTTCCTGCTCCCCCAACTCGAGGCGGGCGATCGTGTCGTGGTGACGCACGCGATAAATCCGCATTCCCAATTGCCGCAGATAGTTCTCAGCGTTTTCAATACCCTGCAGCGCCGGTTTGGTGATCTGGGTGTGATAGGGAAAGCGGCTGGATAAGCAGGCGAATGACGGCTTATCCCAGGTGGCAAGGTGCAGCATTTTCGAAAGGGTTCGAATGTCGGCCTTCGTCAATTCCGCTTCCACCAGGGGGCTGCGAACACCGAGTCGACGGGCGGCCTGGCGACCGGGTCGAAAATCTGCCGTGTCGTCCAGGTTGCTGCCGTCAAACACGTGCTGAATCCCATGCTGTCGGGCTATTTCGTTGACTTTAGAAAACAGCTCCGTCTTGCACAGGAAGCACCGGTGGGGCGGATTATCCGCAAAACCCGGCACGTCCATCTCGCGCGAATCGATAATAATCTGTTTTGCTCCGATCTGGTGGGCCAGGGTTTCGGATTCTTTCAATTCCTGGGCAGGAAATGTTTCGGAGCGGGCGGTAACCGCCAGTACGCCGGCGCCCAGCAGATCCGAGCTCACTTTCAACAGAAAGGTGCTGTCCACACCCCCTGAAAATGCGACCACCGCCCTGTTCGCGTGGCGGACGATCTGTTGCAGCCGATCGTATTTCTCCTGCAGCGCCGGTTCCAGCCGAAATTCCGGCCGGGTCGGCTCGGATGCTGCATCTTTTTCGGCATCCTGTCCACGAGGCCTTTGATTCGCATCAGGTGTCGATCTGTTTGCTAAATTGGTTTCTGGCAATTGATTCATTTGTGGTTCCTTTTATCATTATGCTTTGGGTAAAATATTCAACAATTCAATACTGTCGGATGTTTGATGATCATGGTCAACAAGTGGTCTATTTCGTATAATCGGGTTGCACTTCCAAAACCTCAACTTATTTTATGCGTATCTTGACAATTTTTGCCACAATGTGGTACGTCAATGTAGCGTTTTTAAAACCGAAGATCAAGGCATTTGTAAAGAATTGAAAGGATGGTTTAACATGAAATTCGTGGAAGATCAGCCATCTGATGATACGCTGGATCTCGTGTGCCGCATGTGCCCGATGCATCTTCTCGAGCCCGGCGACCGGATGAAATGTCTCACAAAAGGGCAGGTACTGGAGGTGTTGACCGACTACGACGGAGCCCTGGAGGACATCCCGGATTGGTGCCGCAAGTGTGGGCATGAATTCATCGGTATCGAAGAGGACGAAGACTGTTATAAGCTGTACATCAGAAAGGCAAAGTAAAGGAGTCGGGTATGCAGACAGTTTATTTGGATCATGCGTCGGCCACACCGGTAAGAAAACCGGTTCTTGATGCAATGCTGCCTTATCTTGAGGAGCACTATGCCAATCCCTCCACCGTCTATGACATGGGAGCGAGAATAAAACTGGTGATCGAAGAACAAAGAGCAAAGGTTGCCGAGCTGATCGGAGCCCAGGCCGGCGAGATTGTTTTTACGTCTTCAGGTGCCGAAGCCAACAACCTTGCCGTCAAGGGGACTGTTCAGGCTCGAAAAAAGAAAGGAAATCACATTATCGTTTCTGCCGTCGAGCACCATTCGGTGCTCAATTCCGCACGGTTTTTTGAGCGCATGGATTACGAGGTGACTTTCCTGCCGGTTGACCAACACGGGCTGGTAGACCCGCAGCGGCTTTCCAAAGCCATTACCTCGGAAACGGTGCTTGTTTCCATCATGCACGCCAACAATGAAATCGGGACCATCGAACCCATACCCGAGCTTGCCGCCATATGCCGGGAAAAAGGCGTCCTCTTTCACACGGATGCTGTGGCCACGGTCGGCAATGTCCCGGTGGATGTCAATGAACTGAATGTCGATCTGCTGAGTCTTTCCGGTATCTCCCTGGGTGCGCCCAAAGGGATTGGCGTCCTGTACTTTAGAGATAAATTGAGACTGATGCCGCTGATTCACGGCGGAATCCAGGAAAACGGTCGCAGAGGCGGTACGGAAAACGTGCCAGCCATCGTCGGTCTGGGCAAGGCGGCTGAAATTGCCAAACAGGAGCTGACCGAAAAAATGGCACATGTGCGCAGACTTAGAGATCTTCTGGTCTGTGGCATTGACGAACGGGTAGAAAAGGTCACGTTTACCGGACATCCTGATAAAAGACTGCCGGGGCATGCCAGCTTCTGCTTTGAGGCCATCGAGGGCGAGGCCCTGGTCTATATGCTGGCCCAATACGGCATATACACCAATACCGGATCGGCCTGTGCCTCAAAAGCGCTCAAAACCTCCCCGGTTCTGGGTGCCATCGGACTGCCGGCCGCACTTGCCCAGGGTTCCAGCGTGTTTAGCATCGATCGGAACAACACGCGGGAGGAGATAGAATTTGTGCTGGATAAACTCCCGCAGGCGGTTGACAGACTGCGATCCATGTCACCAATCTGGGGCAAGGACATCCCGGTTTACGAAGAGGATGCCTGTACCTGATAGAAACAGCGATAAATGGAGGAAAAATGTATTCCGAAAAAGTAATGGATCATTTCTCCAATCCGAGAAATACCGGTGAAATGGAAAATGCCGACGGTATAGGAGAAGTCGGAAATCCAGTCTGCGGCGATATGATGACCTTTTATATCAAGGTCGATGAAAACAAAATCAGCGACGTCAAATTCAAGACGTTCGGTTGTGTTGCGGCCATAGCCGTTTCCAGCATCGTCAGTGAAATGGCGACGGGCAAAAGCTTAACAGAAGCCAAGTCCATAACCCGGCAGGCCGTAGCCGAATCTCTCGACGGGCTGCCCAAGGAAAAAATGCACTGCTCCAACCTCGGGGCTAAAGCGCTGGCGGAAGCCATTTATGACTACGAGGCCAAATCCGGTAAACGCAACGGGTAAGGACTCAAGCCGCAATCAATACTCCTTTTGCATTACCAGGGCTTATACGGGCTTTATGGCTTCAATGTTGGCAGAGACGATGTATTCGCCGGCATTCTCGCCGGGTGCCCATTTGCTGATTATTTGGCGGCTTTCTTCCTTGAATTTGATTTGAATGTTTTCAAATCCGACCGCTTTGAGCATATTTTCAGTATCGGTAATCGTTGCGGCGCCGCCGATGCAACCGGTCACTGCGGCGAGGTTCTCGCGTATCTGCTGCGGAAGGGGAGCGGTGGCGACGATATCTGAAATGGCCAGGCGGCCTCCAGGCTTGAGCACGCGAAATGCTTCACGGTAGACGTTGCGCTTGTCCGGTGAGAGATTGATCACGCAGTTGGAGATAATAATATCGGCCCGGTTGTCGGCGACTGGCAGGTGTTCAATCTCACCCAGACGAAATTCAACGTTGTCAGTTCCGATTTTCTCCGCATTATAGCGGGCCTTGCTGACCATATCCGGTGTCATGTCCACGCCGATGACCTTCCCGTCCTCGCCCACTCTCTTTGCCGCCAGAAAACAGTCGAACCCGCCGCCGCTGCCCAGATCCACCACCGTTTCACCGGGTTTCAGCAAAGCCAGGGCTACTGGATTGCCGCATCCCAGTCCCAGGTTCGCACCCTCGGGTGTGCTGGTAATGTCCTCGTTTGAATATCCCATCGCAGTCGAAATTTGATCCAAACTAAAATCCGGTGCACCGCAGCAGGAAGCCGCCTGCTCTAGCGGGTCGGAAATGCCCGGCGAGCTGCAGCAAGACGCGCCGGAGTTTTTTTCGGGAAAAATGTTTTCGACCCGGGCAATTTTGCCGTATTGTTCGCGGACAGCTTGTCTTACCTTTTCTTTGTCTTTGGTTTCCATTGTTTATCCTCCTGATGATTTATGTGTTGTTATGTACATATGCGCTTTAATGCATATAAGTGGCCAAAAAAATTTTGCCCTGTGTCTACTCGCAGCAGGACGGGCAACAGGCGGCCATGCACTGCCTTATTTGCTTGGTGATCTTTTCCAATTTATCGACAAAGGCCTGGCCGTTGATTTCATAAAACATGTGGCGCGTCTCTTTCTCACAGTTCAAAATCCCGGTTTCGTGCATGCGGTTCAAATGCCTGGAAATGACCGATCTGTCCTGGGGCATATGCTCGGCGATAGTGCCGATATCGGATCGCCCGTTGAGCATCAAATATTTTAATATATCCAGGCGGACCGGCTCGCTCAAAGTTTTGAAAAATTTTGAGTCAAAGTCATTCACCAGTGCGTCGATGATACTTAAGTCAGTCGCTTGTGTTTCCATAGCTAAACATTAATACACACAAATGCATATGTCAAGCGGAATTATCACCTGATCGTCAAAATAATTTAGGTATCAACTAAATTGGAGAAAAACTAAATATATTAATCGGGGGCACTGCGGAATTCCGGCCGAATTCACCCAGCCGCATTGCCCCTTGGTTTTAAGACGCGGTGCGATCCGATTCGGTTTCTTTTGCTTCCGGTTCGCAGCACGGCTTTGTACTTTCCGACTTTTGGCCACTAAAGGTACCCATCATTCCCGCCATCATGGCGGAGCTATCCGGTAACCCATCCTTGCCCGCACAGCATTTTCCCATCATTTCAAACATTTTTTTGAATTCCTCCGGTTTGCAGGCAAAGTCGCTGCATCCGGCAGCCGTTTTCCTGCCTTTCGAATTCTTTTCAGTCATGTTGTCTCTCCTTTAATAATTGTTATGGATAAATCCGCCTTCAGCCTATGAAAGCTCAATGGCGATTCGTTAATACGTTCTTTCTCTCCTCATACGCTTTTTGATCCAATTCACCGAGTGCAAAACGTTTTTCCAGTATCTCCATTGCTGAATCAGAATCGCTGATGTGGCGTTTAGGGTCACGGGAACCGAACCCGCACATCATCGAGCCCCTCCGTCCCCGCATCATGAAAAAACACAGGGCGATCATCACAACAGGGAATATCCACCAAAAGGAAAATTCGCAAAACTCTGATCCGAACATAGGTATCACCTCCTTTTTAATCCCATAGACGGACTGAAGGAGGGAAAGGATACACCCCGGGGGTCATTTTTTAATCCACAGATTTCGCCCCAGAGAAATAGGCTACGCATTTCACAGGGCAGGCAGATTACACAGATTCAGGACACCTTACCTCTGGGAAGAATAACTGACACCTTTGGCTTAATTGGGGGATGTATATCCCCCGAGTTCGTAGACCAGTCGCAAATCTGTTCCGGGA
>Ga0126332_10000303_pt1 | contig 18349 bp, 12 predicted proteins | sample InaspJWI42metaG_FD_94482 | JGI IMG/M metagenome (GOLD analysis project Ga0126332, IMG submission 94482) | Marine gutless worms symbiont microbial communities from Oahu, Hawaii - Inanidrilus sp. 2 OAHU.JWI-42 metaG | ecosystem: Host-associated > Annelida > Digestive system > Unclassified...
CTTATGCCGTGCCCGAAGGGCCGGGCCCGGAATACGAAACCCTGGCCATGCTCGGCGCCAACTGCTTGATCGACAATCTGGAAGCCATCGCCAAGGCCAATGAGCTGTGCAACCGCTATGGGATTGACACCGTCGCCGCCGGTGCCGCTGTTGCTTTCGGCATGGAGGCTTACGATCGCGGCTTGATCAGCCAAGGGGACACAGATGGCATCGAGCTGATCTGGGGCAATGCGGACGCCATGCTAGCGATGATCAAGGCTATCGGCGAGAACCGAGGCTTCGGTCAGGTGCTGGGACAGGGGGTCCGGAAAGCCGCGGAAATCATCGGCGGAAATGCCATTGAATTCGCCTGTCACGTCAAAGGCATGGATGTACCGGCCCATGACCCCCGGGCACGATTTAGCAATGTTATCGGCTATACCACCTGCAACCGGGGCGCCTGCCATCTTAGTGTGTTCGGCATGGACTTTGAAAGCGGTATCAGGCCGCCAGAGGGCATTGGTTTTGATCAGAGCCAAGACCCCTACGAGGTCGACAACAAGGCTGAATTCTCGGTTGTTATGCAGGACCTGATGTCCGTTTTCGATGCCCTGACGGTCTGCAAATTTATCGTTTTCGGCGGCGTGGGGGTACCTTCACTGGTGGAATGGCTCAACTGCATCACCGGCTGGGATTATGACGTGGATTCCCTATTGAAAACCGGTTCCCGCATTTTTACGCTCAAGCGACTGTATAACAACCGTTTAGGGATCAGCCGCAAAGATGATGTACTTCCTCCGCGACTAACCAATTTTGCACGCGACGGGGGCGGCTCCAAGGACATAATTCCACCCCAAGGACAGTTGCTCAGTGATTACTATCACCTGCGCAAGTGGAGCGAATTCGGTGAGCCGTCGCCTGAATTGATACGGGAGCTTGGAATTGAATTTTGACGGCCTGTCGATCAGCACGGACAGCCGCTATCTTCATTTTTACCAGCGGCCTGAAGTGATCAACGACACCTCCGATCTACTGGTTGAACTTTTGGGTAGTCGCGGCCGGCATGCTCGCTCGGCCCTTGGTACCTGTAATTTGTCTATGAATATCCCGGTGGAAATTGAAATGATCGTTCGAATCAGGCCGGCACAGATTCAATAATAAAGCCGTCTACATGTCGTATAGGCGGATCAGATGGGATATAACCATGGACGGTTCGCTGATTGGCCTGGACTGGGGAATTAGTTTCTTGCGTGCCTATTTTCTGGACGGAAGAGGGAGTATTGTTGACACCGTTTTCAAGCAAGAAGGAATTCTTCAGGTCGGAGACAGATCATTTGAAGATGTTCTGGAGGCATCCGTAGGGCATTGGCTCAAACGAAATCCGGATGTTCCAATTCTTGCATGCGGTATGATCGGCAGTCGTCAGGGTTGGCTGGAAGCGCCGTATTTAAACTGTCCGGCAGGATTAAAAGAAATGGCGGAAAGCCTGTGTCCCTTGGACACGCGACTGGGACAGCGGATCTGGTTCGTGCCGGGGATGATGCGGCGGGCCGAGGACAATACACCGGATGTCATGCGGGGTGAGGAAACTCAGATTTTCGGCGCCCTGCAAAACAATCTAAAGCGATATCATTTTATTCTACCAGGCACCCACAGCAAATGGGCAGTGGCTGAAAATGGCCAAATTGTCAGGTTTACAACATTTATGACCGGCGAGCTGTTTGCTCTGCTGTGTCAGCACAGCATCCTGGGGCGCTTGATGGAAGATGCCGATGAAGATGAGTCCGCCTTTCAAAAGGGGCTGGAGCGCGCCTTGCAAGCCTTTAACAATGGCCAGGGACTGCTGAGCCAACTTTTCAGTGTCCGCAGTCTTGGCCTGTTTAACGAAGTGCCCGGATCAGGCTTGAGGTCTTACCTGTCCGGCTTGCTGATCGGGACCGAAATAGCCGAAGCAACCCATCAAATCAGAGATAAAAGACTATTCCGTTTGGTCGGCGATTCCAATCTTTCCCGGCTGTATGCCAAAGCACTGGATTCATTGGGCTGGTCTTCGAAGATAGAGCCCGAAAATCTAACGGCCGGCGGTCTTGCGTTGATAGCGCAAAAGGCCAACTTACTATAGGATTGAATTGTTTTCTTATGCAGGGCTACTTGCTTTGCGGAAAACGGGAGTCCAGCCTCGAAATCGGCCCATGATTACTCGAACACATCATATGCCAGAGCCCGGCTATTGAAAAAACAAAAGGACTTATGCGCCATATAACGATCATTAATCCATAACACATCAAAATAGCGGCGAGAATTCGATGACACGTTCTAATACCACAGCGACACTTATGAAGTAAAAGTGTCTTATCCGGATGAAAGGAGGTGATTCTGGCAGACGGCAGGTTGAATTTCCATTAACCAAAAGGGTCTTTATACAAAAAGAGGAGGTAAGCTATGAAGAGAAACGGTTCTACAAAATTGTTGCTTGTTATTTTGACGGTGGTATTTTTTATAACCGGAATCGTTACTATGGCCGGCGCCGTTCAAGTAAATGTACCCAAAGGTTTTAAATTCGGGGAATATAAGCAAAAACCGTGGGCAGGGACAGAAATCAATGTTGCCATGGTGGCTGAGCCTCGTTCGGATGCGATTGCCAAACTGGTCCCCGAATTTGAAAAATTAACGGGAATCAAAGTTAATTTCCACATTCTGGCCTACCCGACCCTGCAGGAAAAACAATTGGTTTCCCTGACCCAGGGAACCGGGGCTTACGACATTGTTCATGTTGATTGCGTTTGGGTCGGCCAGTATGCCGGCGAAGGCTGGACGATTCCGGTGGAAGAGTTTATTCTGCGTACCAATCATGCGACCTTAGCGCTGGATGACTTCATCCCCGCCGTGGTCTCCGAACAGGGCATGTGGGAAGATAGAATTTATGGTTTGCCCTTCATTCAGGCCGTATTCGGGCTGTATGTTCGCACCGACATTTTCGATAAATACGGGGCCAATGTTCCGCAAACCTGGGACGAGCTAAGGGAGACTGCTAAGCAACTCCATTTGAAAGAGCCGGGAGTTAACGGAATTACATTTATGGGCCGGCGCGGTGTTCAGCTGCAATGCACTTATGACAACATCCTTTGGTCCATGGGTGGTGATTGGTATGATGAAAACTATAATCCGACCATCAACAGCAAAGAGGCAGTTGCGGCCCTGGATTACTTCAAATCCCTTAATCCGTATGCTCCAAAGGGTGTGTTGACTTATGACTGGGACGAAAATGCGCATGCATTTGCCCAGGGCAATGCCGCCATGACCATCCAGTGGCAAAATGCGGCACCCACATTCTATAATCCGGAAAAATCCAAAATTGTAGGTAAATTCAAATTTACTTACGTCCCCGGCGTAAAACAGGCTGACGGAAGCATCAAACGGACCCCGACCTTCGGCGGCTGGAGTTTGGAGATTCCGAAGGATTCAAAGCATAAGGAAGCAGCCTGGGAGTTTATGGTCTGGGCATCTTCGCCGGACTTGGATCCGCGTCTGGCCCATAGTCAGCCCGGATCGCGCTTTACGGGTTTAAACGATCCGGCGAATCAGAAAAAGTATATCGAGTACCAGGGAATGTTGGATTCACTTCCCATAGCCAAAGGCCGCCCCCGAATTGCTCCATATTCGGAACTTGCAGATGCTCTGGAAGTGGCCCTGTCCGAGGCCATGACCGGCTCTAAATCTTCCCAGGAAGCATTGGATGGCGCCAATAAAAAGTTCAAATTCATCATGAAAAAGTGGGGTTATGGTAAATAGTGCGCCACTGAATCGAAGGGGCCGGACGAAACGTCCGGCCTCTTTAAATTTTTAATAGGGTCTCGACAATTGGATACATTAAATTACAAAAACAGCAGGCGAATCGGTGCTTTGTTTTACCAGCTAAGGCGGAAATACTCCTGGTTTTTCTTTCTTGCGCCGGCAGTCGCCATTTTGCTGAGTATTGTTATATTCCCCATGCTATACTCGCTGAGCCTCAGTTTTCACGACTGGAACATCATCAGATCGCAGGCCTGGAAGTGGATTGGAATTGACAATTACCGTACCATCATTTTTGAAGATCCTTACTTTTTGACCACCTTTAAAGTCACTGTCCTGTATTTAGCCGGCACCATTCCCCTGCAATTTATATTCGGGTTGATTATTGCGTTAATTTTGAATCAAATAACCGGGAAAATAATCGGATTTTTAAGACCCGTATTAATCATTCCGACCATAATGACACCGGTGGTCGTCGGCATTATCTGGCGACTCATGTATAATCCGGATATCGGGATGCTGAATTATTTTCTTACCCTATTCGGATTTTCACCGGTTAACTGGACGGGGATGCCGGGCACTGCGCTGCCTTCGGTGATGATGGCCGATATTTGGGAATGGACCCCTTTTATGGCCCTGGTGATGCTGGCCGGTCTAAAGGCACTCCCTCAGGAACCTTTTGAAGCCGCATTGGTTGACGGTGCCAGCAGCTGGCAAACATTTCGTTATGTCACTTTGCCGTTATTGGCTCCCACGATGCTGGTGGCACTGTTAATCAGGCTGATGGATGCGTTTAAAACATTTGATTTAGTGTTTGTTCTCACTCAAGGCGGGCCGGGGATGAGTACCGAAATCCTGAACTATTATACTTATCGGTATGGTTTCAAGTTTTTTCATCTCGGATATGCGTCCGCCTTGTCTTGGTTATTAGTCGTAATGGTAACGATTGTATCCATAATTTTTATTAAAATAATCCGAAACAGGGGTACCTACGCGGAAGGGGCTTAGGCAGTATAATGAATAAAATTTTTACTTCTAAAACCAAACGTATTATCTTGATCATTGCGACAGTTGTTATTTTCGGGGTTATTCTTTTTCCGCCGGTCGTGCTCTTTGTTACATCCATTAAAACCGATATTGATGCTTTGAGTTTCCCGCCGAAGTGGATTTTCGATCCAACAATAAAAAATTATGTCGCTATTTTAAAAACGTCTCCTTTGGTGGGGTACGCGTTAAACAGTCTGATTGTTGCCTTTTTAAATACCGTATTATGCCTTATTGTCGGCTCCATGGCAGCCTACAGCCTGGCACGGTTTAGATTTAAAGGGGCCGATAACATTGCGTTCTGGATACTTTCCATTCGTATGATGCCTCCGGTGGCTGCAATTATCCCAATCTATATCCTTATGAAAAATATAGGACTGCTAGACACACCGTGGTGCTTGGTAATCACCTATCTTACGTTTAATCTGCCGTTTGTGGTTTGGATGATGAAAGGTTTCTTTGAAGAAATTCCTCGAGAAATTGAAGAAAGCGCTTTAATCGACGGTTGTTCCGACTTTGGTATCTTTCTTAGAATTGCGTTGCCGCTCGTAGCTCCGGGATTGGTGGCCACGGCGATCCTGGTTTTTATATTTTCCTGGAATGAGTTTTTATTTGCGCTGATACTGACAGGGACAAAGGCGGTCACTTTACCGGTTGGCATTATTGGATACATGAAAGAAACCGGCATTAACTGGGGCTATATGACGGCCGGGGGGATACTGGCCCTCATTCCTGTGATCGTATTTATGATTCTGGTTCAGAAACACCTGGTCAAGGGCCTTACTCTAGGTGCTCTAAAAGGATGATTTTCAGGATATCTTGTGCAGAATTGAAACAAGATATGGTTTCAGAGGCTGCGATCCAACACGTCATACAGCTGGATTGGCCATTCAAAACGAAATCGAAAATCAAGGCGGTCAATGTCTGTTCATTGAATGTGATGTTTCCAAAGCCGATAGTGTAAAAAAGATGGCTCAGGAACAAGATCCTGAACAGGCAATGGCTTCCTGGCAGCCACTTTCAAACATGGGAATGCCCCAGGATGTTGCGCGAGCGGCGCTCTATTTTGCTTCCGACGATTCGGAATTCGCAACCGGATCGATCTTTGTCATTGATGGAGGGCTGACCTCAGAATAGCCTTAAATGTTTGAGAGAACGTAAATGACGTTAAAAATAACGAAATGAAAAAAAGCCGGACCGTTTGAACATTACTAAATATGTACTTAACATAATTAGCTTATTCGAAATAATGATCGCATTGCGTTCAGGGTGATGACGGGGAAACAGCGATGGCTGGTATAGTGCTGAAGAATGTTAGGAAAGAATTTGATAATGAGGTTGTGGCAGTCGAAGACATGAATCTCGAAATCGAGGAGAAGGAATTCCTTGTGCTTGTTGGACCTTCAGGATGCGGCAAATCAACGACATTGCGCATGATTGCCGGCCTGGATAATGTAACCAATGGCGATATCTATATTGGCGATACACTTGTGAACAACTTGATGCCGAAGGATCGAAATATTGCCATGGTTTTTCAGAATTACGCGCTTTATCCTCATATGAAGGTATATGACAATATTGCCTTTGGCCTGAAAGTGCGCAAAACAGCTAAACCGGAGATAGCACGGCGAGTAAAACAGACGGCGGAACTGTTGGGAATTCAGGATTTATTGTACCGCAAGCCCCGTCAGTTATCTGGCGGACAAAGGCAGAGAGTGGCATTGGGCCGGGCTATTATCAGAAATCCCGGGGTGTTTTTATTCGATGAACCGTTAAGTAATCTGGATGCCAAACTTAGAGTTCAAATGAGAGAAGAAATAAAAAAGCTACACGAGCGACTGCAGACGACGATTGTTTATGTAACCCATGATCAGGTGGAAGCCATGACAATGGGTACTCGGATTGTGGTTATGAAAGCCGGAGTCGTGCAGCAGGTGGGATCACCCATGGAACTTTACAATCATCCGACCAACCTTTTTGTGGCCGGGTTTATTGGGAGTCCGGCCATGAATTTTATTGAAGCACGTGTCTTTGAAGAGAATGATTTGCTTTTCTTGCGCGGTGAGAGCTTTCAGCTCGCCATTTCCGACACATTTAAATCGCGCTATATCGGATTAAAAGATAAAGATGTCATTTTCGGCATTCGGCCCGAACATATCTTCGATAAAGCGCTTGCCGGAACAATTCCAGAAGCAGGGACGCTGAAGGCCAAGATAGAAATTGTGGAACCCATGGGCGCCACAGTCGTCTTGGTTGCACTTTGTGGCTCATCCAAGATCGTAGCGAGTGTAGATTCCAAAACAAAGGCCGCACCCCACGCGGATCTGGAATTTCTACTGGACATGAGTCAGATGCACGTGTTCGATAGAGAAAGCGGAATGAGATATTGATGCCGTTATAAAAAAATAGAGAATGAGGCTTTATGCAACTGCACCCCGATGACATGGCCCGCCTGGTTGACATCAGTGCTGTTCAAGCACCGAACGGTGAGGGCGAAATCCGCGAACTGGCTAAATATGCCAGAGAATATGGTTTCCTAGGCGTGCATGCGCTTCCTTGCTGGACTCCCTTTTTACGTGAATTACTCGGTGACCGCAAAGACATTTTAATCGGCGGACCGGTTGGATTTCCATCCGGCGGTCATACAAAAGATATTAAAGTTCAAGAAGGAAGACAGCTGATCGCTAACGGAGCCAGGGAAATCGACCTGATGATCAATCTCGGGATGCTGCGCTCCGGACGCTACCACGAAGTAGAAGATGAGATAAAAGCGATCGTCGAAATTTCTGAAGACGTTCCCGTAAAAGTTATTTTAGAAGTGTATCATTTAACCGATGATGAAATCAAAAAAGCATGTGAATTGTGCATCAATGCAGCGGCGGATTTTGTCAAAACATCAACTGGATGGACACCTTCCGCTGACACGGTGGAGGCGGTATCTCTAATTACATCATTTGTGGGCGATGCCATAAAAGTCAAAGCAGCCGGGGGGATACGCGATCTTCAGACATTTAAAAAATTGCATGCCATGGGAGTTGCTCGATTCGGCATAAATGTTCACGCAGCAGTGAACTTGCTGCAGCAATGTAGCGATCTGCCGGGAGGGGTCATTGAATTGTAGAAGGAGTTTAAAATAATGGGGTGCTACATCCTTTCTTACGACCTTGGAACCGGTGGGAATAAAGCCACCCTTTTTGATACTGACGGGAATTGTCTGGCCGAGCATTTTAGCCCATACCCGACGCGATATCCGGCGACCGGCTGGCACGAACAGCAGCCTCTGGACTGGTGGGACGCCGTCATTAAAAGCACGAAAGCTTTACTGGATGAGGCCGATGTAAACAAAAACGAAATCGAGTGTATCGGCATCTCCGGCCAAAGCCTGGGAGTGGTTCCTTTGGATAAAGAAGGTCATTTGCTGCGCGAGAACACTCCGATTTGGTCGGATTCGCGAGCCAGCACCCAGGCAGAAAACTTTTTTAGTAAAATTGAGGAACACCGGTGGTATAAGACCACCGGCAACGGGTTTCCACCGCCGCTATACGCCATTTTTAAAATAATGTGGTATCGCGACAATGAGCCCGGAATGTTTGAGCGCATCGACAAGATTATCGGTTCCAAGGATTTTATTAACTACAAATTGACCGGGCAAATTCTTACCGACTTCTCATATGCTTCCGGCAGCGGTGTGTACGATTTGCTAGATGGAGATTATTCAGAAACCCTGATAACCGCCAGTGGTCTTAAGCGCAGTATACTGCCGGATATTGTACCGTCGACCGAAGTGATCGGTGAGCTTACCGGAGCAGCAGCCAAGTCACTCGGTCTACCACAATCCGTTAAAGTCGTTGCCGGTGGTGTCGATAATTCCTGCATGGCTCTCGGTGCCCGCAGTTTCGAAGAAGGCCGGAGTTATAATTCGCAGGGATCATCGAGCTGGCTGGCCGTAGCTTCCAAAGTTCCGCTGCTGGATTTCCGCACGCGCCCGTTCGTTTTTGCACATGTGATACCGGGTATGTTTATGTCCGCGCTTTCAATTTTTTCAGCCGGCACCAGTTTTCGATGGGTTCGTGATCAAATCTGCCTGAACCTCGTATCATATGCAGAAAAGAAAGGTCTTAATGTATATGATGTGATGACCGCATTGGCGGAAAGCTCACCCATCGGTGCCAACAAGCTGATATTCAATCCAAGCCTGGGCGGAGGCACATCGCTAGACGACAACATGAATGTCCGTGGCGCGTTTATCGGTTTGGACCTCGGGCACACCCAGGCCGACATTATCCGGGCGGCCATGGAGGGAATTGCCATGGGGCTTCGTCTGGCCCTGGATGAACTGCAAAAGCTAACCGATCTTAAAAAGGAAATATTGGTTGTTGGCGGTGGTAGCCAGAGCAAACTCTGGCGTCAGATTTATGCCGATATTTACAATATGGATATCGTTAAAACGAATATAGATCAGCAGGCGGGCGCATTGGGAGCCGCGGCATTGGCGGCCGTCGGCGCAGGCCTCTGGTCCGATTTCAATAAAATTGACGATATTCATCGGGTCCAGAGCGTAACAAAGCCAATAGAGAAAAATACAAAGGTTTACGAACAATTACTTGCTGTCTATAAAAGGACAGCAACCCAGCAGTCCGAGCTGGCTGAGATGCTGGTTGAACAGTGATCGAACTTAGTTCGCTTCGCTCATCCGCCGGAGGCGGAGAATGTTGGAATGCTGGAATAGTGGAATCATGGGTTCTGGAGCAATGGTATGATGGGTCTAAAGAAAAAAGGGATCAAAACTCATAACATTGTATTGAAATTCTCGTAACATTGGGGTATTTTTTGGGGCAAAAGCAGAAAATGGATATCTGACGACTATCATCCTAAAGGTTAGATTCAACATTTTTTGTAGAATAGATCTTTTTCCGCTTTTCATACCCAGTATTCCAACATTCCACTATTCCATCATTCCATGTGGCTTACCAACGCGGGTGGCCACAAAAAACACTATATTTCTAACAAGTTGTAGAAATTCCGAGACGTACATTTATTTTTTGTGTCTTGGTGCCTTGGTGGCCATTATTTCCGGTTTATCCGGGTTGGGTATATTTAAGGCATTCGAAAACCCACTGATGGCTAATCGGGGCCTGGATCTACTTTGTATAAGCCATAACCCATGCTTTCTCACACTGTCGATTTAATTATTTATCGTCTGATCTGTCACTGCATATGGGCATAACAATCTGCATCGTCAGCAAGAAAGGCGGGGTCGGTAAAACACTGACCGCCGTGAACCTGTCCGCCGCATTTGCCATGTCCGGCAGGCGGACGATATTGGTCGACTGCGATCCCCAGGGCAGCGCATCGGCGACAGCTTGCGTGCTCAGGGGAAAAACCGGTTTAACCTTGCGAGAAGGCCTTCTGGGCCGGGTTTCGGCCCAAGATCTGCTGGCACAAAGTTGTTTATACAACCTGGGGGTCATTCCGGCACCGATGACCTATCTCCAGCCGAATGACCACATTGTTGCCGTTCCGGCTGCCGAAAATCTTTTGAAGAATTTTCTCCTCGATGCCAAGCAAGACTCCGATTACATTGTCATCGATACCCCGGCCACTTTCGGTATGCACACGGTGAACGCCATCATCGCCGCCGACGCGGCCCTGATACCGATTCAATGCGAGTACCTGGCGTTTCGAAGCCTGCACCAGACCATGCAGGCCCTCATTTTTTTTGCCGAAAAGTACAATCCTGCGCTGAAACTGGCAGGCATCCTGCTTACGATGTACGATGCCGAAGCCCAAATATCCACCCATATTGTTCAAAGCGCCCGCAAGCGATTCGGCAAATCACTGTTGAAGACGATCATACCGCGCGACACGTATTTAAGAGACTCTCCGGCCTCTGCAAAACCGCTGGTTGTCGAGGATTCAACGTCGGCCGGAGCGAGAAGCTACATCAAACTGGCCGGAGAGGTGATGCATCGCTTAGAATCAAATTTTAACGCACAAAAATGAGCCGGGGGGCAAAAGCGGCTTCAAAACCTCAAACGACGTTCAGGGGCGGCGGCCTTTCACGGGCGGGCCAACGCAGCCGCTGGACACGGGGATTTTGAGGCTCCAGCCATAAACAGGATCTCAACCCTTACGATAAAAAAAGGAGCATCCGAGCATGAACAAGGTGACGACCGACCACGACACTTTTGCAGACGCCAAACAGGAGCTGTTCGAAAAAATCAAAGCCCACATCGACATGAATCGTATTCGGAAAATCTGCGCAGATCTTTACGGCATTACGGAAGTCGATGCGCTGGAATATCAATCCGGCGATCTTGTGGTTCACAACGGACAGGTAACCTATAAGCTGGATTTCAAAGTCAGTCTGGTAGTGCCGCTGTTAATTGATGAGAATGGCGATTTTATCGGCGTGCAAAGCCTGCAGACACCGCAAGCGGAAACCCCCGAAGCGCGTGTGGATGAAATTGCACAGCAGGCAGGTGAAATATCCCGGCAATTTTGAAATCAGTCTCCGAAATCCCCGGCCGGCTTGACGGCATTGACAAACAGTTTCAGACCGCTGACAGCCTGAACAACGACGGGCTGATTCTTTTCCACCGGATACTCCTGACCGATAACCTCCGCCTGCCACAATTCGCCGCGTACCCGGACATAGCCGTCCGGATCGAGCCGCTGGGTGGCGATGCCCTCTTGCCCGACCATGGAAAGCAGCTTATCGGATCCACGCCGGTCGTAGGCCCGCCAGACAAACGGAAACAGGACTGCGTCCTTAATCACCCACAGCAAGACAATCCCCCAGGCCACCCACATAGGAATTTCCACCCAGCGCCGGATCAGGATAATCACCAGGACCAGTACCAGGATCGCCGGCAGCTGATACAAGGTGTAGCGCAGGATAAGCCGCAACGACCAAACATTGCCATTGGTGTAATATTGATGGTTGCGGTTGAAGAAGCGCATGCTGGGATCAGTTATCCAGGATATTCAACTTGATTTCATCCGAGTTGGCGCGCAGTTCCGGGGCATACATGGCGTAAGCCCTGGTTGGAAGGGCGCTGAACCGGCCGGGGATCTCGGCCCGCAGGCGGTAACTGACGCTGTGCTTGCCGCGCGCCAGCCAGCGCACGAAAAAGGCCGTTTTCTCATCGCGAAACTCGACATAGGCGCCCATCTCGTTGCCGTTATAGCCGCTACGCACCTGGACCGGTTCAAATCCGGCGGCTTTCATGTCCTCGATGACGATGTATTCGTAGTCGTTTTTACTCTCGATGACCAGCTCCACCTCCATCAGTTCACCGCTTTTGATTGACGCCAGGTTTTCCAGGGTTTCACGCGCATATTTTTCAACCCGGCGATCAACCACCTGGCCGCGCGAGCCTACGTCTTTGACCGTTTTATCCACTTTTTTCAAACGATAGACCCTGCGCCGCACTTTGATTTCCAGCCCTTCCCGGGTGATGAAGTCTTCCAGGGTAAAATAGTTCAGGTAGGCATTAAAATACAGCGGCCCCCGGCCGGATTTTTCCAACACCAGCGTATGCTCGCCGGTGGTAACAGCCCGGCCCTGGAGTACAAAACGATTGTCAAACGCAAACAGGTTTTGGCGATCGATGTGAACCGACTTTTTCTTGCGGCCGTCGTAATATATATCCAGTGTCAGATCCGGCTGATCCTCCCCGCTGGCGGTCATGTATTCGGCCAGCGCTTCGAGGACGGCGGCCGTGTCCCGGGTGCTGTTCCAGTAGGTGGCGTGCTTGCGGTTGTTGAGCAGATATTTCACCAGCCGTGAAGCCTTGCGACCCGTCGGTTCGGTGCGCGCCAGCAGCTTCAGATAGTAGGCGTGGGCCTCGTATTCGCTGCCGTACCAGTACCACCAGTAGCCGCCGTTGGGCAGACTCAGATAGGCCGTCTGGTTCTCATCGTCTTCGACCAGGTACTGTTCAATGTTCTGCAGCACCATCTGCAGTTTTTGGTGATCCTGCACTTTGAACAGGCTCATGGCAAACATTGCTTTGCCGTAAACTGCCAGGTGGTTGCGGTCCCGGTATAGGTAATCACGCATCGTGGGGTTTTCTAGATTTTCATCCGTCAGCACCATGTAGACAAAGGCGTCCAGATTGTCAGCCCTGGATTTGCCTTCTTTCCGGGTGCGATCCCAGCGCTTAAGCTGTTCGATTTCCTGAGCCTGGTGGTTGACCAGCCACTGTACGCCGCGCGTGATCATGTCTGCGGGCAGGTTTAGATCGTTTTGGCGTGCGATCTGCAAACCGTGCACCACGTATGCCGTGGTATGAGGATAGGCATGTTCGCCATATCCGCTGAACCAGCCCCAGCCGCCGTCGTCCAGCTGCATGCCGGCCAGGCGCCGGATGCCGGTGCGAACCATGTCGACCACCGTTTCCTCGTCAAAGACCGGGTTGTGATCGTAGCGCTGCCAGCGTTGGGCCCGCTGCCGGTCGTCGCCGATTTCCTGGGCATTGAGATTGGTCTGCTTGGCTTTGATCTGCTGCAGATCGAGTCCCATCTTCTGCAGAATCCGCTGGGTGATGACGGTGGGCAGAAAGCGGTTGAGGGTCTGCTCGGTGCAGCCGTAAGGATAGCTCACCAGGTACGGCAGGGCATCCACCATGGCCCCGGCCAGGGTCGGAGAATAGCGCAGTTCCAGCCGTGACTCGCTCACCCGCCGGGCGGCCGGTACGCTGAACGATACCGCAGCCCGGTTTTCTTCCGGACGGATGACTCCCGAGCGCGGAACCTGCTTGTCCATTCCGTGCACGTAAACCGGGAAACGCATCTGCATGGCGTCGGATTCCTCGTCGGTCAGGGCCAGCATGCGGATAGCGGCTTCGCCTTCCTTGTGCACCTTTATGCGCCAGTCGACCCGCTTTTCACCCTCGGGGTGGATGGTAACGGTCTGGCGCGCTTGCTCGCCTGGAAGCAGTCCCATCAGATCGCCGTCCATTTCCAGCTGCACGCGCACCTTCTTTTCCTCTTTAAGGTAATTATGCACGTTGGCCGACAGCACGACCTCGTCCTTCTGGACAAAAAAGCGCGGCGCCTGAAGGCGCAGGATCAGATCCTTGCGGGTGACCACCTCGGCCGTCCCCTCGCCGACCCGGGTGCCGTGCCCCATGGCCCAGACCTTCATTTTCCAGGCGGTGAGGTTCTGGGGCATGTCAAAGGTTACTTCGGCCTGGCCACCGGCGTCGGTTTCAACCTGCGCCGCCCAGTAAGCGGTGTCGGCAAATTGGCTGCGCACCACCGGTTGTACCAGATCGGCGGCCGGCGCTTTGGGCCGCTCCGTACGCTGCCGGTCATCGAATCGTCCCCCCGCTTTTCTTTTTGCCGCCGGCTTGGCCGGCGCCGGTGCGGCCATCATCGCCTCGTCAGCGGCAACAGCCCTGCCTTCGGCTTCGGCGGATTCCGCCGGGGCCGGCGACGCATCAGCCTTCTGCAACTCGGCCGTCAACCGGCCGAATACGCCCAACGGCTGCATGGGGGTTTCGCCTTTTTCGAGCAGGTTGGCGAACCGGCGAGCTGCGCTGGTTTCGGTCTGCGGATAATGGGTCCGCCGCCATTTCCAGAAAAATTCACGGATCTCGGGAATGTTGGAGCCGCCGGCGATGTACTCCACCGAGCGGTCGTACACGGCAATCACCGCCGAGCCCTGAAAGGGTCGGTTGGCGGTGTCGGTCACTTTCAGTTTCAGGACCGCTTTTTCTCCGGGACGGTAAGTCTTTTTGGAAGGGGCCACGGTGACGTTCAGCACCCTCTTTTGCGGCGGAACGATGATCTCGCGCATCTCGCTGTGCACTTTGCCGTCGTAGACCGTAAAGGCTTCGACAAAAAAATTGGGCATGTCCTTTTGGCTCACAGCGATGGCATGCTCCGCACTCTTGCCGGTCATGTGGATCACCCGCGGCGGCAGATAAATGCCGTTGGCCGGTCTCACAAATAGCACCACCGCGGCACCTTCGCGGTCGGTGTTGATCATCATACGGACCGTGTCTCCGGGGGCGAATTCGCCCTTGTCCGGCACCAGCTCGATCTTGGCAAAGCGGTAGCGGGCGCCGTCGTCACCGGCACCGCGCACAGTAAAGATGTAGCCGCCTTCAATGGTGTGCGCTCTGCGGTCGGTGAGCGCGTAAGCCAGCCGGTACTGCCCGGCGCGGGAGGCCTGAATCTGGAGCCGGGCCTGACCCAGCGTATCGGTATCCAATGGCCACTGCTGGGCAAGTTCTTCCCGGGGCCGGCCGTTTTCGTACGTGATCCGCAGCAGCTTCAACATGCCGGCGCCCTGCACCGGTTTGCCGTCCAGGGTCCGGGCCTGAAAACCGGCTTTGATCGTATTTCCCACCCGATAATGGCCCCGGTCGACCCAGGCATAGACTTTAAACGGCCGGCGAGCCACCAGAACTTCCCCCTGCCCTACGATCGTGCGCCGGGACCTGTCGCGCACCTCGGCACTGATCATATACTTGTGATCCTGATCGCCGTGAATCAGTTTGGCCAGCCGGGTGTCGATGTCGATTTTCAGGCGACCGTCCGGACCGATCCCGGCCTCCCCTTCGGCCACGATTTCCGGCTGACGGCCGGATCGGTCCGGCCACCAGCTCCAGATCGGACGCAGGCAGCCCCAGGACTTCCAACCCGGGTACCAGGGATAGTCATACCCGTACCACCAGTAGCCCGATCCGTAAAACCAGTCCCAGTAAAACACCGGGTACCAGCGGCTGTCGAACTCGGTCCGCAGCACCTTGTAGCTGACGGTCGCTTCGGTAACCGGTGCACCGAAATAATATCTGGCGGAGATCACGGCCGGAATCTTCTCCCCCAGCATCACCGGCTCGGTGGGCGCTTCAATTTTTACCTCAAACTCCGGTTTCTTGTACTCTTCCACCCGCAAGGTGCTGCCACCGACCATGGTGCCCGAACCGTGTGACAGCTGGTATACCCCCAGGGCGGCATCGTCGGGCAGATCGAATTCGCCGGAAAATCCACCGTATTTATCGGCGGTAATACCTAGAGTGCCGACCGTTTCGCCTTTCGGGTTGCGCAGGGAAACGGTGAAGTGCCGGCCGGCAAAGCAGGATACATCCTGCTGGTCGTAGCGGGCGTGGCGCACCCAGGCTTTGAATTTCACCTTATGCCCCGGTCGGTAAACCGGCCGGTCGGTGATAAACAGGGTCTTGGTCTGATTGTACTCGGCGTCGTAATACATTGGAAACCAGACGCCGGAAAAACCGATATAGGCCAGACGCCCCTGCCGCGGGGCGGTCGTCACCAACCAGTTGAAATTGGCCGGCATCTGCTCCGGCCCGAGGATGACCTGTCCGTCCGAATCGGTGGGCTGCTCGAAACTTCTGGTGAGCGTCCGGTGACGCCTGGTGTTTTTGATGCGCTCTTGACGATATCCGAAAAAATAAAGATCGGCACCGGCAATCGGTTTGCCCGTGACCGCATCGGCCACATAATAAAAAACCTGCTGTTTGAGCGGTTTTTTGACGATTACCGTATCGTTGACCCAGATGATGATGCGGGCTGTATTGCCGTTTTGCATGCGGGCGATCACCAGATAGGCGCCGGCCTTTTGCAGGGCGCGATGCATCCGGACCGTGACCCGCCGATCCCAGTGTCGCGGGTCCGGTTCGAGCGCCATCTCCCAGCCGGCGACCTTGCGGCCGATGTATTTGGTTTCGTTTTCATTGACCAGGCGCCAGCCGATCCGGCGGATGTTGATCTTTTTCCACTCCAAGCGCCACGGATTTGAGCGGATGTAGGCCTTTACATCGCGCAACAGCCCGGCAACATCGATATGGTAGGCGCTAAAGACAACCTTTTCGCCGTTGCGAAAGCGGTAATCCACCGTCGGTATGCGCTGCGCCGGCTGGGTCCCGACGGGTTCAAAGGCGCCCCAGCTGTTCAGGATCTGATCGATGCGCTTCCGGGCCCGGGAACTGTTGTAGTGGCGGTACATCTCCCAGTACTCCACCGCCGTGTCATAGAGTCGTCGATTTTCATATATCCGGGCCAAAGTCGCGACAGCGTTGCTGCGGTAGCTGCCCTCCGGCCGCCCGACCAGCGCCTTGAAGAGCTTGATGTAATTGAACTCTTCCGGCAGATCAAATCGGCGCACACCGGTGGCCAGCCTGGCAATGGTCTCATCATCGGTCAGGGTGTGCACATCGTAGGGCCCGCTTTGGTCCTTTTTGATCTCCTCTTCTCTAACCGCCCGGCCCCAGGGCAATGAACGTCCATAATAGGCCATAGTCTGAACACCGAACTGCTGATGTAAAAAGGTTGCAAAGGTGAACTTGACCTTATCCTCAAGGCGAGGGTCGGTCTCGGCCGCCAGCATCAGCAGCCAGCGCCAGCGCTGGCCGTCGGTCTCGGCCGTCTCGAAACTGTCCGGCAGCCGGTGTAACACGGGATCGCCCTGGGGGTCCACCGGTGCGCCTTTGCTGCCGGTGGAATAACCATAGCCGTAACCGGGCTCATAATCGGGCAGGCGGGTGAGATCGGTGAGGTACTGCAGGCGCCAGGCCTGATTGGCGCCTCTTTGCTGCATCAGCATGCGGGCGAATTCCAGGTAGAAATCGGCCACCTCTGGGCGAGAGGTATCGCTGGCGGCAACCGGCATGGCCTGCGCCATGAGCTGCAGGGCCCGCACCCGGTCACGCGCAATGGCATTGACGTATTTGCCGCCACCGCGATGCTGACCCCGTTCGAATTCGCCAGCCACCATATATCCCCAGTGCGTATTGTAGCCGAATATTCTGGCCGCCTCGCGCAGCAGGCGCCAGTTGCGGGCATGCCGAGAAATCACTTTTTCGCGAAAGCCGTCCAGTTCGCTGATGCGGTTGAGCTGCTGCAGGCTATGATAGGCAAAGACAAGATCCTTCCCCACCTGTTTGGGATCGTTCGCCACCTCGAGGCAGAGCTTGCGGTAAAGACCGTAGGCATCCTTCCAGTTGCCGTCATTGTATGCCGTTTGGGCCTTTTCGCGGAGTTGGGCGTGGTCCGGCTGCTGGCCGTGAGCGCCGGCGGCAAACAGCAACATCACCAGGATCAGCATTAGGGCTTTCAGGGATTTCATTTGATACACTCCCGATCCGGATAAACTGGAATTGAAGATTGAAGATTGACGATTGAAGATTTAAGGTATCGCTCGCGCAGCGCAGGCGCTTGCGCCGCGTGTCGCTCCGTCTTTTCTATCTAATTCGATAACATTCCTATTGTAAAAATTCACCTTTATTATCTCACAAACCGGGAGCACACGCAAAGGACAAGATGGAAGGTGAGGGCATTTCCTGCCCAGCTCATAGCTCATAGCAGGGCAATCGGAAAATCCGATGGAGAATTAGACGGCATAGCCGACTAAGGGCCCACTGAAAACAGGTTAAGATCCTTAATTTCAGGAAACTTGATCTCCTTAAATTGCAATTAGGTATTAGAACCGTCAATAAATCATAATAATTCAAATAGTTGAGGTATTTTTTGTGAGATAATAAAAGTTATTGCAAGCGGAAAA
>Ga0126332_10000304_pt1 | contig 18330 bp, 9 predicted proteins | sample InaspJWI42metaG_FD_94482 | JGI IMG/M metagenome (GOLD analysis project Ga0126332, IMG submission 94482) | Marine gutless worms symbiont microbial communities from Oahu, Hawaii - Inanidrilus sp. 2 OAHU.JWI-42 metaG | ecosystem: Host-associated > Annelida > Digestive system > Unclassified | place...
AGTCGACCGCCGCCGCGGCGCAGGCCAGGCAGGCAGCTACGCCTAGCCGCCCGACCGCCCACACGCAGCGACGTTGTACGCCACGAAAATGTAAACACGCTGTGGACTGCTGCATATGACTAAACCTAAACTTCTCATAAGTCATGACTTCCTATTAGTGTTCTATAGTGACACTAGGCAGGGGTGTAGTGGTTAATTTTGATTTGGGGGAACGGTTTCTGAGACCTATGTTCCAGCAAGGGGAGAGCTTGCGCCCCCGCGCACAGCGTGTAGCCGTGCTGGGGGTGAGTGTGGGAGGGGGGCGCCCCTCCCGCTGAGGAGGTCCGGGGTGTCACCCCTGGAAATTTTTTTGAGATGTTTGATGCCAAATCCCGCGTTTGGGGGCAATTTGGGCCAGAAAATAAACCGATCGAGGGTCAAACTAACGAGTACGACGTGATTTGCCGAAACGCTTCAGTGTTAGCGTTCCACCTGTGGCCAACGATATTTGCCAGAGCGCCGTTCCGGCTCTAAAATATTTGCCGGAACGGCGTTCCACCGCGTTCCCGCACCACTACACCCCTGACACTAGGTTTGTGTGTCAAAAGCAGTCCATATGGGCTCTGTTCCAGGGTCCGTAACTTTCAGTTGCCAGTCTGCAACTTCAATTTTAGAAGCAACTCTTTTATTATACGCAGTCTTCATCGATTTGAATAGATTTTAATTCTCTTTTTGCATTTTATTCATGATTGCCAGCTCGTATTTTTCATATGCATGTTCTGTTGTTTATTTTACGTTTTGTACCATTGCCATATTCACTGCTCTTGACTCTGTTGCATGTACGTTTGTTATCTGCTTTTCAATAAATACTCAATGCTCAATGTCTTTGAAATTGGGACTAGGGGTCACTGCAGGTCAGTGGACGACTGTGATGTCCTGTTGATGGACTGAATGAAGCAGTTGCTGATGGTGTTGATGGCGCATGTTGTGCTGCAGATGCAGAAAGTCGAGCGCAGTCTGCTGAGTACCGGTTCACGAGCGTCGTCAGTGAATGGCGACAGCTTCGTCGACGACAGCTACAAAACAAAGGTCTGCACGCACTGGCACTGCTTGCTATTGTACACAGCTCTACTGCAGTTTCGTCGTTTTAACCCGACGTCTTTACGAGCCTTACGTGTCCTTCGGAAAATAATTATTAATAGGCAACATATTCTTGTCATGTTAGCATAGTTTTGTGCCATATTACTGTTTTTATGGACACCTGTCAGTGCAAGAATTCTTGCCTTGGTGCTCCAGCTGTATGAGCGAAATAAACTGAAACTGAAAATGAAACATTTTACTGCATTCAGAGTCAGGCGTACAAGCTACTGAATTGTCACACTGTGTTATGCTGTTCAGCACATTTTATTACCTTCGTTATTGTGTAACTGATTTATTGACGACACAGTTAACTGGATCTACTGAACTGAGTTACGCTTCTAATCTGCATAGTATTTTTAGTTTTGTTTATGTAAGCAGGACCTTTTTTACGGATCAGTTGTCATTTCTGTCGCCAAATAAACAGCGCCGTGCAACAGCAGTACTTAACCTTATTAGTCGGCATATTGAAATTAGTTGACTGATTGTTCAATCGTATTCGTAAGGTGGCGCCAATGTCCATCTGCATCTAATAAATGGTTCCTTTGGTCGCACGAGTCTGCCTGTCAAAAGGCATCGGTCGCTTGATTCGTCCTTGCAGCGTTCTGCCCGAAGCACAGTGATACATAGACATCTGTAGCAATAGGCCGCATTAGTGCGATGCACGCAGTGCGGCCTGACAAAGTTAGTTTATATAAACGCTAATAATTGTGTGAACCTCAGGCTGTATACTTTCATAATGAATGTCGCTGTAGGGTTTTGACAACGCTTACCGTGTGTCGATCGACAACAATAGAGCGGGCGCCGGCGGCGTATCAGAAGCTTGAGCCGTCGACTGCAAAGTTGTGATGTACAAAGTTGATTTTGAGTTGACCGTCATTTCATAGCGAGCTGAGCGAGCGTTATACCCTACACAAGCAACGAACCGCATTAACTTTGCTGTTGCTTATTAGGCATAGCACTTCGCACATGTGTCTGTGATTTCATTTACTGTTTGCGAAACGCTTAATCTTTTTTGTGCCTAAACCTGTACAAAATCCTTAATTTTTGAACTTTTCACCGTTGAGAAGAATTTCAATTCTTTAACGCATTCAGATATTACTCAAAACTGTTGAATTGTCAGTCTAACCGTAGCTGACACGGTGTTGTTTTATTCAGCAAATTTTGTTAGCATTGTTGCATTTTACTGGTACTTGAAATAACTGTGTTAACTGCCATTGTTTACAGTAAGCATATACTACAGTGTATTGTGTCTATGATTACTTATATTGTTAGTGTTTTACAAATATATTTCTACTTTGCTTGCACATGCATGTACGAAATTCATAATTTTTAAAGTTTTATTTTTTTGCTAATTTTTGGAAAAATAATTTTAAATAAGCAACATTTTAATTTATCCAGGTATTACTCAAAAGCTGTCGAATTGTCAGATTAACTGTTATGGACCCTGTGTAATTTTGTTTAGCAATATTTGTTACCTTTGTTACTTGTCAACAGATGTATTGCTCACATAGTTAGGTGACAAATTAACTGGAAAATACTGTGCTGTGTATATGACTTTGTAACATTTAAAATTATTGTTACTGCATAGTAATGTATAGACTATAGGCCTATACCATAGACGTAACGTTAGCAGTAGTCTTCTACTACCTAGTAGCTTCATTTGTTATCTACAGATTTACAGCCATTTACTCGGAATACTACTGTTTACTACTCGCAGCAGTTGATTATGACTATCTCACTTTCTCCATTGCTAAAAGACACAAGTGTGAACATTACGCTCGCGTAGATTGTTAGGCCTACACATGGGCGTACACTTGGAAACATTGTTGTTATTACTTAGCATTTTAGTACATGATAGCCCCATAGCGTGTATATAAAATGTGTGTTGATGATATCGTGTACATATGTTCATATCTTTCTTGAATCATATTCAGCTCGGCGCCAGTGGGGAGGCCAGGCTGGCCTGGCCTCCCCTGGAATAATTCTGGCCTCCATTGTCGTAGTATCAAGCGCATCAAAAATGACACTAGGCCTATATACCTTTCGTGTATGATAAAAACTTAGTCAAAAAAGAATTGTTTTAATAATTCTTGGTTTGGAGAATACTGAAGAAATTTGACGTGACTATGCTTTTGCCCACCACACCTGCAAAATGTAGCTATACTGTGCCTTTAAAAATTAAAAAAAAATTAAGAAATAAGTTGTTTCAGATTTACTTAATACGTATTGTTCGCTTGATACTGTCCTAAGAATTTACAGAACAATCTGCATGATATATGGGCCAGTGACAAGCAAACAGCAGAACATGCTATAAAACATTAGTGCCAGCCGCGTCAGCTCTTTACTGAGACATAGGCTCAAAGCCAGCACAGCGCAGTAGACAGTGCAACAGATCAGTATCAAAAATACGGCGTGTCATCGTGGAAGAGAGTAACTAAACAGCTGCTGGCACTGCTTGTCTGAAATTCAAGTTTCTGTATAACATGATAACAACCCACTATTCTGAAAGTTATCCAACTCTGGGGAAACAATGTAACTTCAATCAGGTTAAGAGTTCTACATTTCACAATTTAGTGTAGAGACATTTTTCCGGTATAGTGGGCAAGTGATCAATCAGCAGTGTCAATATTTCAGGATTCTGTATACTGGTACCAGGAATTATTATTTTGCGACACAGTACGTGTGAAACGTATCGCCATCTTTTCATGTGACCTCCCCACTTGTATATTCCTGGCGCCGGCGCTAACTTTATTGTATTTTTTACAAACTTCGCCATACGCGACCCATATGGAAAATCCAAACCTTGCTGCGTGTTTGCACTGTGTGAGTTTGCCTAAAATTATCATTCAGATACGATGACGAACAGTTGGAAAACATGTCATATCTTACTTGTCGCTATTACTTACCGTACGTGACACTTGCGCGTTGTTTTGCAACCGTGAACGCGAACCAGTTACATATTCGTTTGTGCAAGTAACTAAACCACATGTTGCGTGTATGATCGTTAGCCGGAGGCAAGATGCGTGGCGCCCTCAGACACCAATCTTCAGAGTTCTTTATTAGTATGAATTCTGCTAATTCTCTTGTGGATTTCGTTGCGAAATTTCGAAGTTTCTCGATAACCCGGCGCGCATCCGCCTATAAAGTAGTTTGCTTTTACTGCAAAAGCAAGCTTTACTTCTCTTTGCAATTGTGCATTAAGTACTCCTAGTAGAGTTTGTTTAAGGTTGTTGCTTTGAAAATGTTACAGTCAGTATGAATAGGAGGAAAAGCACGTTTAAAAGCACTCCAAGGTGGCTCTTTGTGGGCGCTGACTTTTCGAAAAATAAACAAAAAAACTTTGAACGTTCTCAATTTGCGAACTTGAATCCACATAATAAAAGATTAACAGCAAACAGCAATAGATTAACAGCGAGTTCGTGGCTGTCGAGATTCTGTAGGCCTACAAATACGCGTCTGTTATTATTTAATTTATGTTCGTTTTTCTTCGCCGTACCACTTTCCAGACCATTTCTCGGGAATTAGGCCTACACTCGACACGAGCCGACCATAGGCCTAACTAATATGCCACGAGAACCGTTATGGTGCTTCTTGAAAATTTCGTTGACCTTGAGTTTGCTTCTCAATAAGGGGTGACACTGCAAATTTAACAGAACTCCCCTATGCAAACGGGCATGCGTTGTGTTTGCAACACTCGACCACGTACATGTTGCTTAATTCAACAATGGTGATTCCACGACAGTGTGAGCATAGCAGTACAGCAGTGTATACACGATATTTCAACTATACGACCAGTCGGATGCATCGAATAACTTTTAGATAATACCGCACTGTACAAAAACTGTTACGGGCCGGGACACACCGGCCGTCAATGTCGGCCTACAATGTCGTGTCGGCCGACATTGTTGAATCGTGTGTCCTGGCCATAACTACCACTAGAAGACACTTGTAGCAAATGCCCGTAATAAAAATTGAGCCAAAAAGCACAGCAGTTGGTGTCCTAGGCTTATTATATGAAACTGTATGTGTTCTATGCGCATACTAAATATTAAGAAATATGACAAGGCGACGAAATTCGACCTCTGAGACCTATAACTGTCGAAGTGTTCTCGTTCTTGATTATTTACAGTCGAATTGCCCTTATTAACTCGTCTCCAAGATTACGAACATAATGAGCTCACTGCTAACAATAACAACAGTGTGATACGCCATACTGAAGCATGCGAAATTCTAGTCACAAAAATGGTACAAACAGCAATAAATCGGTACAAATCGAAAAATATTAATATTTAACCCAAAATATTAGTGGTGGTAATTAAAATAAAGAAAAATGACAAGCACTCTGTAACAGCAATCTTGCAAAGACTTTAGCCTACTACACTTAAACGAGATGTAGTTTTAAAAAGTTTTATGACTCACATATTTATTTCACTGTTTAAATTACTTGCGATGGAATACTGAATTACGTAATAACTGAAAATAATAGTGTGATCTGTCGACAGGAAGACCAAAGGGAAGACAAAACACTGTGAATACGTCACTTCACGACTGGCGTTACTGCACTAACACTGATAAGCGCCACGTAGCTTATTTACAATTTCAGCTTCAAGTCTGTAGTTGAGGTTTGTTTTCTTTTGATAAAATCTTTAAAACTGATATTTTTCGAACACTTGATGTCAACTTTTGATTTTTCAGTCCCAAAGACAGCAGTTGGCACTGTGAGAGTAGCCATATTGTTCTGATATTTGGGCAGAATGGACATAACTCAGTTACTGGTGAAGAAAACAAGTCACAGAATTCACACGTAAAAAGTAACTTCAACAACAACAAAAATTGCTTCAGATTACTTCAGTTGTGGTTCACGTTTGATTTCATGCATACGAAGAAACACAACGGATTGGCATGTCCAAAGTCAAAATTTTGTTCCAATATTGTTTATTAAAATATAGTGTAATCTGCGTGTCATGGACAAAATCGCACAAAGCAATCGAGATAGCAGACATCGCCCCATGTGCTGGAAAATCTCGGGTCAGAATCGCGAAATCATGGCGTCATTGCGCACTGTTAGCTGCCACAGCCAAACTGCGTTACTCTTATGACTCGCTATCTGTAATGTCCCACTATGTGAAAACACGACGTCATCCACGAAACCGTCAGTAGAAAACACGTTGCATTATCGCCACAAAAGGACCGAGCCTGCGCTGCAGTAGCATGTGCAGAAAATTCCGGAAAGTTCGAACATGTGGGTTTTGAGATATGCGAGCGGACGGACACAGACAGACAGACAGACAGACAGACAGACACACGCACTGATCGCAATACTTTGTACCGCTACTGGGGGCGAAATAACAAAGCGGCAGCCATCTACAGGCACACGTCATGGATAGCCTCTGCAACATTTTACAGTTGAGCAAAGCCGTCACCAGCTTGCCCACAAGTTTCATAGGGATAGGGCAATTTTCGACCCCGCACAGCGCGGAAACCACTGAGCCGATTTTGGTGAAACTAGAAAATTTGAAACGACCGCCCGAGGATCGCCCACCATGGCAAATGGTATTTCGATCCGACGACGTGGGTGGTCTCGGCGAATAGCCAGTTCGCCACTTGTCAGGTTTCCGTCTTTGTCTTTCTTTTTTGATTTCTTCGTCACGCCAACAGGTCGCACTGGTAGACCGACCGATTTTGATAGTCTGCGTTATATGACGTCTTTTCACCCAGTGATGTGTCTTTTGTGGGTTCTGTTGATACTGCACTGCATTTAGGGGGTCATATCCCCCAAAACCAACTTTGGGGCGTGAATAGGCGTTTTTAAGCCAAACGTGCAAAATAAACTTCCACAATATCGAAATTACTGCAGCGATTCCAACCAAATTACGCACAACGATAAAGACCAGCAAGTACTCTTTGTGGGTGGTCCAAATATGCGTCAAACAGATCCAAGATGGCGGACGGAGGCTATTTTGAAAAATTGTTAAGTCTCGTCACAACTTTTTGGCCGATTTTGACAAAATTCAGCACATGACGCATAATGGCCCTCTAGAGCCGACCGACCGTTAAAATATCGAATTTTTGAAAGTCCAAGATGGCGGCGGTCGCAATATTTTAAAAATCGAAAAATTGCCATATCTCAGTAACGGCTTGATCTTCACAAGGTGTGCATTTTATCTGGCGATTGACAAATTTAAATGTGATAGCGCATGTATTTCATAACTATAATTTAGCATTTATTATTTTAATTTTTGCCGATTTGGAGCTTTGTCTTATACAACATTAGACGAAATGTGAGCAGTTTAATTTGTCTAGATAATAACTGTTTAACGGCTACAACCGTGACAGTTATGGACTGTGACATCAATATCAGTGAACTGTGAGGACGTGAAAACAGAATCGCACACAACAGCAAACTAAGGAAGCATCGCATAATCGGAATGTAACTAAGCGATGCATCGGCGTATCGGCCTATCGGCCGCTATCGGCGTTCAAAACATAGGAAATCAATGACATCCCTTAAACTGGTGGCCGATACGCCGCCGCGATAACTAACCCTAACCCCAATGCTAACCCCCTAACTCTACCCTAACCATATCCCTAATCCAGATACTAACCCTACTAGCCCTAACTGTAATTGTCACCACTTCCGCAAAACAATGCACCGTTTGCAGACGGCAATATATGACGTGACACGTTTAAGGACGTCAGTGATTTCCTATTTTATGAACGCCGATAGCGGCCGATAGGCCGATGCGCTAATTTGTTGCACTGCATCATCGTGCAAAGTAGGTATCCGTTGAACTGCACTGGACATAGTCAACACTTCACGTTTGTTACCAAGTCAGAAAATATCCGTGACGCAAATGCACAGACAGTCACGAACCGTGACACGATATAGGAATTCGTTAGTGTGCGCTATGAAAAGCTGACAGATAATCGGCTTGATCTACCAGTACCACACGAAACCAAATCCAGCAAAAGTGAGGAAAGTTATAGTTAGACCACTGTCTACAGTGGAATACACGAGCGTAGCGAGTTTATTCCACTGTAGACAGTGGTCTGACTAACTTAATTCATGACCGTGAATAGGCCTAGTCTGCCTCCGTGGGTTGTTCACGCTTGGCTGGATGTGTGCAATCAAGCGTGAACAAGCCAGGCGCGAATGGGAGAGTGAGTTACAACACGTTAACTCCCTCCAGACTCTATTGTAGAGCTAGGGAGAAAAAGTAGGTCATGAATTAAAGAACTAAAACAATTATCGAGTTGCTCAAAAGAAACGGTCCAGGTAGAGTAGAGTGGAGGCAGTCGTGAGGAAGAACGAGAGTCTACGGTGAAAAGATGGCAAAACAGGCGGGTCTTGTGCCGGGAGTGACAGAGTGAGAGAATTACACAATAATGAGAGTGATGAATCGTCAGAGGAAAGTAATGTGGCAAGCGCGGGAAAAGACGAAACAGATACAGAAACTGAGAGACTGGAATGAAGCCGACAGAGAGGAGGCGGGAGTTGTTTCCAGAGAAAGGGTGACGCATATCGAAAGCTACGATCAGTTATTCGTAGTCAACTAGGCCTAACTCTCACTATTCTCACTGACACTGCTGTGCATAGAAGAAGGCATATCGTGAAGCCGACGGTGACCACTGTCGCTGACAGTCGCATTTACTGGTCGCCAGTCTTGTACAAGTAATAGATTATCACAGACATGCGCGTTAAATGATCTTCAAAAAGTCGCCAAGCCAGCTGACATCACGTGACCTCTGACACGATCAGGTCCATACAGGTATCATAGGTGGATCTGCATCTTGCTGGCAGGTACTTCAGAAGTAACGAGACGTAACGAAATAATTTGAAGAACTCGAGGGTCGCGCAGCAGCTGTAAGCCAATCGGACGCGTTCAGGCGTCAGTCGCCATCAAATGACTCGCGTCGACGGCGTCGTCGCGCCGCTGAGTCGCCGCGACGTGCGCCGAAACAGTTTCAACGACTCGAGCACGAGCGTCTCCGTCGCTCGTCGCCTCGCCTCTAGTTGACGACCGATCGTCGTCGATCTTGGTCGACTCGCTGGCTCGGCGCGGCGGCTGGTTTTTCCGACGCCGGTTTTTCCCGGCGTCATCAGTCGACGCGCGACGCAGCCGCCGGATGTAGTCGTCGTCGTCGCCGCGGAATTTCGCGCCGCGATGAACGACGCCGCGCACCGACCCTCGAGCCTCGTTTTCGTCCACGCAGTCGCCGTACGGCCACACGTTGACGTCGTCGGTGACGTAACGAGTGACGTCATTACTACCGACGACGCATTTTCCTGGAGGCGCCGACGCCGCCACGTAGTTGTCCTTCTTCGCGTCCGCGACGCACTGCGTTGTGATGACGTCACTTCCGCCCGCGCCGGGTTTTCCCGCCGCCGCGTTGTGGTTGTCCTTCTTGACGTCGCCGACGCACTGTGCCGCTGCTGCCGTGATGACGTCACTTCCGTTTCCGGTGCAGTCGTTGGTGACGGTGAGCACGAGCGTTCCGTCCGCGCTGTAGCGGCCGCGCACTGCTGACGTCGCCGCGTTGTTGCGTGCAGGCAGCGACGCCGAATCGTTGAGCCGGTTGTCGGCAGTTTCCGGCTCGAGTCGGGTGTTTTCGTGGCCGGCGGCCGGCTGCGTGTGGTCGCGGAGGCGGCGGCGACGTCGGCGGCAGGCGAGCCACGCGACCACCACCAGCAGCAGCAGCAGCGTGCCCAGCGACAGCGCGGCGCCGACCGAGACGCCGACGATCAGCGTCAGCGTGTCGTCACCAGTCCGCATCGGCGCCGCAACGCCCACCCAGCTCGCGTTACCGCCGGCCTGCGTGACGTCATCCAGTGACGCAGTCGGTGTCGCCTTAGCAACGTCCTACACTCGACCAACACGTGCGACACCGGTCCACTGGCACTGTCCGCATAGTATACGAAGCAGGGTCTAAGTAACGGTACGGTGTCCGTCCGTCTGTCTGTCCTATTCGCCCACTGCAGCAGCGCGAGGCGGGTTTGCTGCTGCGGGAACGGCGGTAGGAAATATCGATCGACTGCTGCACGGCCGGCGCAGCAGCAGCACGGGCCTCAGCACGGTGCGCAGCTTCAGCACGGGGCCGCAGCACGGCGCGCAGCAGCAAACGCGGGCAGTGCCACGTTTACAGCTGACGTAGGAAGCTGAACACAGACTTGTTTTCTGCACGCTTAGACAGAAAAAAATCTAGACACAGTCACAGGGGAGATTAAAAATCTCTGTTGACCAAACACCGGCTGCATCGAGAAGATAGCAAATAAAATAAACAGAAATACGGACAAATATATATACCAAAATAGCAAAAGCAAAATGCATATTAAAACAAGTGGTCAAATTAATATAACATAAGGCTGCATCGCCGCGTGCATGGACTGTTCGATCGTATTCGGTAGGTGGCGCTACTGTGCACCCCATCTAACTGATGGTTTCTTGAGCCCACACTAGGTCAACTCAGCCTTGCATCCCTCCGGGGTCGCTTAATCGAGTACCAGCTTCGGATGGGCTAAGGGCGGGAATGTCACCTCTGCCGAGTGGTAGGTAAGACTGTGTGATCCCATGTGGCATGTGAGTTCCCGTAGCGGTGTGGCAACCTTGCGAACTGCTATACACTTGTTACTTACTTACATACTCACTTACACAAGTCTGCCTTACCCCGAGACCAGCTGACGATCGGTTCAGTTGTTTTGCTGGATACATGTGACCAACAAAAAACGACACCTGTAGCAATAGGTCGCATCTAGCACTGTGCTGCCGCGATGCAGCTTAACAATATAGGTCTGTTGCATATGGCAACTTGTACAACAAAATATATATGTAATAAAGACACTTAGTTCGCAGACTAGTGCACTGTTAGCTGCAGAATTATGACAGGTGAGATGCAATTAAGCTTTGGCAAGGCGACTGAGACAACGACACGTAACACTGCTATACGCCTGCGTACCGCAGTAGCAGTCGAGACGTCGCGGGTCTCGCTAGCCGGCGGCGGCGTGATGACGTCATCGTGTGATGTAGTGGTGACGTCACGGCGAGTGGGCGTGTCGCAGTAGGTACCCGTGTAGTTGCCGGCACAGACGCAGCGGTGTTGTCCGTCGGGCGAGGTGACGCACGCGCCACCGTGATGACAGCGGCGATTTATACTCCCGTCATCGCACCTGCCGCCGCCGCTACCACCGCCGCTCCTGGTGCTGATTCTGCTGGTGCTGGTGCTCGTGCTCGTGCTCGTGATGGTCTACCAGAAACAATCCATACCGCCACTGATCCACCCGACTAACTGAAATGTGATACCGCGTGTGTTTCGTGACTATAATTTAGAATTTTTTTATTTTAATTTCTGCCGATTTGGAACTTTGGCTTATACAACATTAAATGAAAAATAAGCAGTTTAATCTGTCTGTCAAGTCGATAGCAGCAGTGAACGGGCAGTGTCTTAGCTGTGATCTCAGGAGGATCGACGCCGACTTGTTTTAATTTATGTTTTACTTACTTTTTCATCTTTCTTTGTTGATATTTTGGACATATGTAATGCCTAGACGGTCCGGCTGTGTAGGCTAGGCTGGACACAAAACACTTTAATATGTATTATGTAATATATGTAGTGACCTGGTAGTCTGGTAGCGGCGTCTCGCAGTGGCGGCCAGTGTATCGCAGTCCACACACGCAAGCACCTGTATCACGCTACACGCACGCACGCACAAACACACGACAATAGCTCATGAGTGACGTCACTATCGCGTCATTTCATCAACCACGAAAATGAAAAAAATGCTCGACCTCGCTAACGTCAGACGCAGTCTGCTTCATGAATGCACTGATCGATAGTGCCAATGCATTAGTGACGGGAAGCCGCCAGTGGCTTTTCTTTTCTAAGTGGAATGATTTGGAATTCCAAATAAATACCGTAGGCTAGATAGATAGATAAGTAGATAGATAGATGAATAAATAAATAAATACGATAATATAAGTGGCAAGCACCCAACATTTTTTATAGGCAAAATGCACTGAGTTTGTTGGCAGCCGGCCCCCAATCGAAACCCGCTGGGGAATTTGTGACGCCCCTTAGACTCTAGTTAGCTAATTCGTCCCTCATGCAGCGCTGGATACAAATCGACGCCACTGGCATAAAGATTGAAATAATAAACGACATACAAAACCTTCAGCATGCTATTTGAAAGCCAGATGTTCTTGGGGAAGTTGCAGTAAACAGTTTTCACTGATGAAAAATAAAACACAATAAACCGTATGAAATATTTTTTTAAATTTTGGTTCAACCTTTTGGAACAAACTGAACAATGTGCTTCACTATTGACAGCGGAAGGTCGCATCGTTCCTGTCACCAACCAAATAACTTTGGCTCACACCGGATATTCCCTATACTTCACAATGGGCCGGAAGATGCCCCCAAAATTGCCCCTTTCACTGTCCCCAACTAATACATGGTTCCTTGGACCCACCCGAGTCAACATGCCATACGGCATCTAGACTGGTTCAGCCGTTTTAACACAGCTCATGGTTGTGACCAACAGAGACACAGACCACAGAACCAGAGTTGTCCGTGGGTCCATTTTATGTGACCTGATCCAACCCAACTCATCAGCTGACTGAACCAACCCAACCCAACCCACTACAAGTGAAAAAAGTTGGACCCAACCCGACCCAAAAAAATACAACTAATAAATTTAACTGATTGGTACAACCAAATCTTATCTAACCGTGCTTTAAATGCATTAACACAATCCTTTCAAATTTTAGTACTTTTGCTGTAGTGGACCCAACCCAACCTACAATAAGTGAAAAATCTTGACCCAACCCAACCCATGGGTCAACCCAACCCATGGACAACTCTGCACAGAACATCGGCAACAATTGGCCGCGTTTTGGTATGCGATGCGGCCTAAAACTGAACTGGTGGCCAAGCGGCTTACATCGCAGAGTCCGTCGTTGAAGCACGTGCTGCAGTGGGCGCGTTCACACGTGGCGCCGGTGAAGTTGGCGACGCAGACACAGCGGTAACCGACGCCCGAGCTGACACATGTTCCACCGTTCAAGCACGGCTGATGACGAGAACAGTAGTGCAGATCTGCAACGCAGCAGAACATTGTAGCAGGTCAAATCAGGGCCTATTCTAAGCGTGTTTCCCGCACTAATTGTGCACTCCGAATTAAAAAGTGTACCCCGGATTTCCAGTGGCATTTATTTTTTAAGCACAAGTTAATTGACAAATAATGTTGTTTTCAACTTGTTTGCTCTAACTTGTTGTTACTTTGGATATAGTGCATTACATCATACATGAACTTTTGAAATTGTGCACCCCGAAAAATTTGTTAGAATAGGCCCTGGGTCAAATGTCTGGTAAATGTTATCTGAAAGTGATGTATGCAGAGCAGACGGCGAAACAAACAAGTATCAGCTGTCGCTCATTGACCGGTGCGACGGAATCGTGCTGTAGACGCAGCTTGACGATCACCGGTGATAAACTACAGCGGTCGAGTGTCGGAGCTCGGAGGTATTGTCAACTTGGCCAACAGCGGTCCAGTCTATCACGCTCTGAGCGTCCACCTTTACCGAGCTAAGTCGATAGCACGATTCGGCGAGCGATATCCCGTGGCGAAATTTTCTGACAAAGTTCCAGAGGGAAGTACTCTTTTTGGACATACCCAAATTTTATTATAACATACTGCAGGATGGGTGGAACGAAGCTCCCATGCCAAAAACCCAGCTCGATTCGTTCATCTATTTCGATACAACACTACTTGTGACAGACAGACACAGACACGGACACAGACACATACACATGGCCATAGTTAGTACCCACGCTAGCATAGCATCGCGCAGGTAAAAAGTATACATTACCAAAGTTATTTGCACAGAAAGGACGTATCTCATTATCAGATATAGTAATATACTACGATGCAAGAACTAAAAAGGCGGACTGGAATCCGCTATATAAATCTCAAGCTGTCTAAACTGGTCTAAGCAAACTCTGAGTAGGGTGGAGAGAATGGAAAAAAACAAGAAGTGGCAATGCGACAAAAATATGTAAAGAGGCCGTCGACTACAAGGGGACGAAGAAGATGATGAGATGATGGGATGGAGAGTGCCCACTGTGCAATCAATCACAAATTGCAGCCAATAATAAATGTCGCAGCGTAAATACTAACAATGTGTATATTTGTTATATTTAGTATTTACTGATGATTCAAGATGTCTGTGTGGCTACAGAATACTCGAGCGCATATGGCATTCAGATTCACTTGCGTGCAATTCACCACGAAATAGTGTAATAAAATTACAAAAATGTAAAAACATACGAATTTTCTCACTGCATGTACAAAGTTTAGGCCTGTAAGATAATAGCTATACTGTTCGTTGTGACCAGCAACTGACTACACGAGCCAGCTGTTAACAGGGAGAGAGGGAGAGAGCGAGTGACAGGTGTATAGTACCGATGTGGCAGCAGTGTCCTGTCCATCCAGGTAGGCAATCACAGCGACCTGGACTATGAGCACAGGTGGCGTGCTCACGGACACAGCAGTCTGCCATGACGCAATCGTCACATCGCTCGCCTTGCCACCCGCCGACGCACCTTCAACCAAACATCCAGTTATCGTGCACAGAATAAGCTTCATAGCTGAAACAAGAACAACTTGCTACTACAGTAATATTAACGGTAAGGCCGCATCGTTTAATCGTATTCGCCAGGTGGCGCCAATGTATACTCCCATCTAATATGGCTCATTTGGTATGCGGGAGTCTATTATGGCGTCTCGATCGGTTGCGCGGTTTTAGCAGGGCCGGCTCGGTGTGGTGAACAGTCAAACACACAGGCACACATACAAACCGCGACATCCGCAGCAAAAGGCCGCATTTGTGCGATGCGTGCGATGCGTCCTGATAATTAGAAAGCCCTCACTCGAGGTCGCATTGAACATGTTTGCAACATTTTTGCAACCGTGAACTTTGACCTATTACACTGACCTCTGAACTTGACTCTGTTAGTGTCAAAGTGAATCGACAAGCCAAATATCCTGATCAAACATTATCTAGCTGAAAAAGTTATTGTTAACCGGCGAACACACACCAGATCGATTGTTTAGCTGTGATTATATGACAGTATGGCGCCATAAATGTAAAAAAACGTTGGAGAAAAAATAAAATAAAACGTTGAAAGCGTGGAAAAAAATAGAAAAACGTTTAAAATGTGATGAAAAAACGTTAGCTTTTCAGTTTTCTGCATACTGTATTGCTCTCTGTGCTTCCTGTATTATAATTTTACCATGTTGCATTGCAATCGATTTTAAATAACATAGCAAACTATGCAAAATATCATTAAAATAATCTTTTGAGTTATACTTGTACTAACATTTTTGTACAAAACGTTCAAAAGATTTTTTTTCGAACAGTTCAGACTTGTCGTTTGTACAGCAATGAGATATGCATGCCACAGATAGCGACAGGAAACCGCCAGCACCACAATTAATAGAAGTCATTAATATGCGATCGTTTATGCAAATGAGCATGTAAGCAAGTGAAAACAAGCAGCGTCGCTACAACACTCTTAGCGACCGTCCACTAATTGCCAGTATCGTTGATCAGGCAAAAGATCTATTACAAAAGTGCCGAAGTCAATACTGCTTACAGGCATTCGCCGGGTCTGCGGCAGTAACCGTGCGTCGCGCTGCAGCCGGCTTTGCACGTTGCTACATACAAACAAACACAAACACTACCGCATTAAAACATCTCATTTAAACAACAACACAAAACAATCCGTCTTGTAACCTGAATCAAAAGCTAACCGTAAACGACACGTCAAACCAAGTGTAAGCCGCTAAACGAAACGTCAGCGTCTTTGTGCGTCACAAAACAAAGCGTAGGCGAGGTGACTACACGTTGCAACCGTTTCTGTAGTCGTTGCACTGACGAGCGCCATGCAGCCGCTTTCTGTTAATATATTATTATTGACGCCGACCACACAGTACGCGAAGCAGGGTCTACGTAACGGTTGAGCGTCCGTCCGTCTGTCTGTCTGTCTCATCGGTCGAGAGCAGCAACGGCGGCCAGCAGGTTTGCCTCTGAGCGCCATGAGGGCAGGAGATGTCGATCAACAGCTGCAAGCGCCATGATGCAGGCGCCGGCGCTCAGCAGCAAATGCGCGCAGCGTCATGTTGACAGCCGACGGAGGAGGCTGAACACAGACTTGTTCCTGCGATTGTCATTCAACCGTGTATAGACCGCTGCACTGCGCTTAGTGGCTCTTGAATTTATAGGCGCTATATAAACAAGTCTATCTATCTATCTATCTATCTACGAACTTTGCTGTCAACCTGTCATTATGTGTTGCTGTCTCTGAGTATAATTCTGTTACTGCTGCGCTATAACGCATGTGTGTAGTGTAGTGTAGGTCGGCTTTAAGCCAACATGTTTTATCAGGAAACGTAGGTCGAGCGTTTTTTTATAAAATCCACCCAGTTAATAATTCCATTACTATACTATCCCACTAAAAACTGCCCTCGATCGAGGATCAAGGGCAGACCGACCGCGTTACCTTGCTAACTCTCGCCCTAAACATAACCACTGACACTGATAAATGACCTTGATCTTCGATCCCCAGCGAGATATTCATGACCCGTACATAGGCCTATGCAAAAAAATCAAGGTCAAATGCCACGTGGTTCAAAAGTTAGCGTGGAAACAAAGGGAATTAAACGAACAGAGAGACGGACGGGTACAACCGAATTTAGTACGTTTCTCGCTAACGCGGCCGCCGGTTAGTTTACTACAAACAAAGGGGCATGCAAGACTAACGTGTTTCACAGAAGCTTCCGCGCCATCCCGGAAGACAGACGACGGTGCCGTTCGGCGCGCATGCGTAGTGGCCGTGCACGTCGTCACGTGACCTGCAGTAGACGCTGCAGCCAACGCCGTGGTAGTTGGCATCACAGACCACCCGAATAGCGTACTCCAGCCACACGCCTGCGTCCGAACTGTTGTGGCGAACCTTCGTCCAGTTCGGATGCGGCTGCACGACTTGGGAAATCATGTGACCGACCACCATCCGCCGCGGACTGTCTGCATACGTTGTACAAGGCAATCGTAGATGCCATACTCCGCCCCCCAATCCAGTGGCACCCACGGTGGGCTAGTTTCAGTGTACGCCGCTTTCGCGTCGCCCATTCCTGTAGAAAACCAGAAGTACACAACGTATCGCAACACTGTCATGGAAGGATCGAGCCGCGGCCGTAGATAGCATGCACAAAAATGTGGTGATGTGGACTGACTATGTAGTTCTGGAGATATGCTCGCGGCAAGTCACACGCAGACACACAGACAAACAGACATACTCATCACAGCAGTCCAGGGCCGGATTAAAACCAAATTGGGCCTAATGCTGCAGCAGAGGCTATGTCGACCCCCGCATCCACTCCCCCCTTTACCCCTTTCCTTCCCCTCCCTCCCCCTTTCCCTTCCCCTTCCCCTCCTTTCTCTTATAAGTAGGCGCCCTTAAATCCAGTTAGGGGGTCTGGGGAGCGTTGTCGAGTCGAGTCTAGAAATTTGTAGTCGGCGTCGACGTTCCCTCCGCTCTGCTCGGACCAATCGTCTGCTGGTACCGTCCGTGAAACTGTCTACCGTCGGCGTCTGGAACAGCCTGCCGGACAACGTGATATCTGCCCCGTCTCTGTCAACCTTCCATCCCCGGTAAATTATTCCCCACCTCCAGTGGATCTTGAAGTGATTTTATTACTTGGATCACTCTAAAAATACATGATTGATTGACTGAGTGATTGATCGAACATCGAAATCGAATTTGGTGCATTTTAGCTTTAAAATATGACATCTGGTAGCAACAATTTTAACGATTTTCCCGAAACTGTACAAACTGCAGAAATCTCAACCAAAATAGAGAAGATTTTTTTCTCGTCCGTGGCCGTGGGCCTATTTCTTGAATGGGTCTAATGCTGCAGCATCAATATCATCGACCTTAATCCGGCACTGAAGTAGCCCGCTCCGCTCTCCGCTCTACCACACGTGACAGAGTCATTGAATCTCAGTTGGGACCATTGAACAGCGGACAACAAACAGCACGGCGTATAGTTAGGCAGCTTACATCGATTTTTTGATCGGATGGGGACAGATCTGACAAAAGTGTGACATTTTTTCCTAGCTATCTACATCCAAAATACTTTCAATTTTTGCTAGGCCC
>Ga0126332_10000306_pt1 | contig 18304 bp, 24 predicted proteins | sample InaspJWI42metaG_FD_94482 | JGI IMG/M metagenome (GOLD analysis project Ga0126332, IMG submission 94482) | Marine gutless worms symbiont microbial communities from Oahu, Hawaii - Inanidrilus sp. 2 OAHU.JWI-42 metaG | ecosystem: Host-associated > Annelida > Digestive system > Unclassified...
CGAAGTTTATGATCTCAAAATATCGATTCAGGCAACAACCCGTCAAGTTTTGACGACCGAGGGCTCGCCCCCAAACCCAGTAAGAACCGGTGAGTTCTTGCCCCAGCGCATTGTAATGATATTGAGAGCCGAGCCCTCGAATCAGTCGTACGCCATATGCCGCTTCAAAATGACATCCCTGTCCGCCGCCTCCCATGTAGGCCAAAGATTTTGGACCGTGCTTTTGCAGGATAGTTTTGAGTTTATCCGCAATTTCGTCTAGAGCCTGATTCCAGGAAATCTGTTCAAATTTGTCTCCCGCGCGTTTCAGCGGTTGCGTCAGGCGTTGTTTATGATGCTGATGGTAAATGACATTCAATCCTTTGCGGCATACATAACCCTCACTGCGCAGATTGTCTTTGTCCGGCCTCACTTTGACCATCCGATTGCCTTCTACCAGCACCTCCAGGCCACAGTTTTGGGCACACATCGCGCAGCCTGTTTTTTGCCATTTCTCCATTCTGCCCCCATATATGAACGGTTGGCTGCGATTAGCCAAAATTTCAGAACTTACATATCGCATTTTTTGGTTTATCCACATTCCCTCAGCAGAGGGATTGCAATGGCTGCTTTGGGACCGTTCGGAATTTACATGGCATCATGGCGTACATCCTTAGGTGGGTCAACAATTTATTCCCTGCACATATTTTTCCTGCGTCAACAATGAGCCAATCATCTTATTCAGGGGTATTCCAGGATCATCTCAGCGATGACCGCTTGATCCGCGTCCAAATGGCGACTCTCCTAACAGATCCAGTGAATGTGAATTCTGCCAGTGAAATTTTGTTGCACGGCTCACGGGATGACGACTTGACCTTTACACCCATATCGTTCAGGCGCAGAACAAAACCGTCTATTTTCAGATGGTGTCGAAGATGCATCAGTGCCTGGGTTACATGGCTAAGATGGCTTTCAGGGGTGTCCAGATTTTTACCGATATCTTCTAATTCCCGATCGATAGCGCTCAAGATCTTTTCTGCTTCAGTGGCTTTATCCCCGTCAAAAGCATTTGATTTTCGCAATTCCGGTTTTTTATTTCCCCAAATTTTGAACTCTAAAAGATCTTGCTGCTTTTCCAGTTCTTTCTTTATTGATTTCTGGTCCGCAATTTCATTAAGTTCACGCGTGAACATCATAGCCAGTATTCGATGATGCAGTTTCTTGCGGGCCGTTTCTAAATTCTGTGCAGGAACCAATATGCGGGGGTTTTCGAAACTCACCGATAGTTTGCGAACATCCCTACGAACAATATCTCCGTATGTTTCAGCTCCAAAGAAAATCTTCTCTTTGTACTCCGCAACCAGCAAGCCAAAAAGCTCAGCGGTATTGGTCTGCTCAAAAGCATTTCGCAGGCTGGTGCGGCTATGGAGCCACCGCGAAAATTCATCAGGTCTTATAAAAAAGGCATCTAAAACCGGATCAATCTCCCAGAGCGATGAATCAAGATCCATAGGTCCCGGAATTTGAGAGGTCATCTCGGAAACGATTTTTAAGGCATGTTGAACGGGTTCTTTTAGCCGTTTGCGGTAATTTCGAACCAATGGAATTTTAGTTTTTGTCTCGGCGAGTATACGTTCGATTTCGTTTATCAAGGCTTTTTTTCGATTACGGTTTGCGCGTTTCAATGACAGCTTTGAAACGAATTGGTTATACCGATTCTTCCAAAAGCTGGTGACGCCCATCAAGCCCTCCTATCTGTTTCGTACTGAAAGAAAATATAGATTGCTGTAGTGATTGTCTAAACGATGTTCCATAAAAAGATGATTACCACCAGACCACATCCGCCTGATTTCTTGGTGGAATGCGTTGATATACATATTTGGAATAACCGACTGACATTGCGCCGCACAGTTTGTGATCTTCTGGAATTCCCAGTGATTTCTTTATTGGAGGATTTAAGTTGGCGGCATGCATTAAGAATCCAATCCAGCACGCACCCAATCCTTTAATATTTGCAGCCAGTTCAAAATATGTCATTGCGATTACGCTACTTTCCAGGGGCAGGGAGCCGAGTTCTACTGCGTGGGTCATTACGACCATCGGTGCATTACGAAAAATCCGATCTTCACCTTTTTCCCATCCGGCAACATATGCGCTCAACGGTAATTTTTCGGCTAACGGGTGCTTCGACTCAATGGCATCCTTCATCCAGTCGATCACAATTTGGCCTAAGGCCCGCAGACGATCTCTGCCGGAGGCAATGATCCATTTGACAGGTTGCGAATTACTGCCGCTAGGGGCATAACGGCATGTATCCAAAAGCTCCTCTATTGTCCGGCGGTCGACAGGTTTATCTTTGTAGACTCTGATAGACCGTCTCGATCTAAGCAGATGATCCAGCTGGTCATATCCCGGCCATAGCTTCTTATTTAACATCGTGCACGCATCCGGGCTTGCCTCTTTTAGAGAAATAGCACCGGATGGGCAAACCGCCAAGCAGTGACCGCAACTAATGCAAAGTTCTTCTATTTCAGGAATAGGAATTGGTTTAGAATTTTCTTTTGTAAAGGCAATCAGTTTTCTGGGGCAGACATCTGCGCAGATTCCGTCTTCATTACATTTTTCATAATCAATATGTACAGGTTGCATTTAAATTCTCCTCCGATTTAATTGGATAAATCAGAAACGTTTTGGCTAATCGCAGCATATTGTTACTTTTTACAATTATGTTCTTCTACCGGTATGCTTAAACTGTAATACGTATACGGTTTTCCGCCGATATGAGGATGAGGAACCCACCAAAGAAACCATTCTGAATTGTATTTCGATACGCTGACGGGGATATTCTGCCAAACACAATTTTGGGTTTTTAGATCTACTTTGCGGACTTTACTGGCCCATTTTGGAATCCAAGTTGACAGATGTTCAAAACATTCCTGCCAGGATTTTCGGGCCTCTTTAGAATAAGGGGCTGATTTTTCTATCTCATGGCAATCGCCGACTTCTGGATGTAACAGATGAACATAGTTATACTGTTCATCACTTATCCCCATTGCTAACACACGTCCTTCAGAATCCAAAAAAGATATCTCTGCATTTGGAATGGTTTTCGGCTTTTCCTGGGCAGCATTCTTAATATTGAGCCGAATATGGAATGATGCATGAGTGGAAGAATGCCAATATCCATATCCGAGAATAATGCATCCAATGATAGCAACGATTAGTAATGTTTTACGCAAGATATGGCAATTCCACCTTCACGATGTAGTTGGGAGTTTCATCCTCAACTCGTATTGGAACTCCTTGAAACCGATATTTCAATATAGTCGCCTGGCGTTCTCGTTGTTGATAAGAACGTGAAGATTCGCTTCCCGGCATCCCTGCTCTGAAGCCCACCGAAGGGCTTCTTTGACAAGGGATGTGGCAATCCCTCGCTGTCTGGATTCCGGAATTACATAGACAACGCTGATATGAAAGTATTTTTTAGGTGCAAACAATTCCTGCAGGTTGATGGTTTCTCCCTCAAGGTACCCAACAACACTGCTGCCGGTTTGTGCGAGTAAATATAGCCGATCCCCTTTTTGACTATCTTTAGTGAGCTTTTCGCCATATCTCCGCCAGAAACTCTCGTCAGAGTTGACGTCATGCCCGCCAACAGATTCCATCTCACGCAGGGTGGCTTGAATAAAACGAACAATCGACTCACAGTCGCGGTCATTAGCCTTCCGAATCTGCATGTCACTTTTCCTTACTTAGAAAAATGGGCACCATGAGTTTCTACAAGAGTCTTAAAGGTATCAAGCTCTCGCCTGGTATGGCGTAATATTGCGCCACGCAAAAAAGGAAGCATTAGGCGTATAATCAATGTGCTTCCTGTACCAGACCACCGTATCGTTACCACTGTGCTTCCATTTTTTTCACGAAGCCAGGTTTCAATTCGAGCTTTTATACCACCCCCCGGTAGCACTTGACCTGAAATACTTATTTGGGATGATCTCTTCAAGAACGTCTTTGAGTACGTACGGACGACCCTTTCGAATATAGTGGAGGTGTGCAATCGACCCGACCTCACCAGGTTTTCCGGAGACGACTTCGAATCGGTCCAGATATTTATTCCAATAAACGACATTGGCTGGGTCTAAGAAAGCCTCGGCAACAATCTCAGGAGGCCGGGCAATTTCAACTTTAGTCTCTATTGTCGGCATGAGAATACCAGTGAAGGATTTATCTTCCTGGTGACATAATTGTTCACTTGATGCAGACGAAGCATGAGTATCGTCTGAAAAGAAATAAATCTTTAGAAACCGAATAACAGGATAAAGCAGAACGATTTCTATAGCAAAGTGGCGCAGAAAATTTTTCGTTTCGATCATTGAGTATCATGAAAGATAGCTGATCTGCATTATTGCCGTAGCCATATTTCTTCCAGTGCATTTGTACTCATGCGGACAATTGGCCTGAAATTGTAGAAACTCGTTTTCATTAATTTCAAATTTTTTACCCTCCACGAAAATCTGGAGCTTTCCCTTAAAAACAAATACATATTCATAAACATTGCCTTCGTGAGGTTCCCCCTGAAATACCGTGCCCGGATCAATTTCAACGTAATACGTTTCAAATGATTGTTGAGGCTCAAAGGGAATCAACGGAAAAAGGCGATAATGTTCAGATTTTGCTGTTAAGGGTTTTTCCCCGCGAAAAGACCTTACCTCTGCCTGAACGACCGGTTTGCTGAGCAACGTGGTAAATGAAACACGCAACCCGTTGGCGATTTTCCAGATCGTTGCAATGGTCGGGCTCGATTTACCGGTTTCAATCTGCCTCAACATACTTTTGCTAACGCCAGTTAGATCAGAAAGCTGATCAAGGCTCAGATTTCGATTTTCTCTTATATTTCGTAAGTTATTCGCAATTGCATCGATCGACTGTTCCATATAACAAATACCTTGACAATATATTGCACAATGGTTTATATAGCGCTCAAAAGGATGCTAAAAAATACAATGAATCCATATTTTTTTCAAGAGGTGTTTTTGTGAATATTGAAATGGTTCCTCTAATTTCATTTGTGATTGTAACCACCTTTACACCCGGCCCAAACAATATCACCAGCGCCTCGATGGGCGTGATATACGGCTACAGGAAAACCTTTAACTACCTGGCCGGCATTACCGCCGGTTTCTTCGTTGTCATGGTCGCCTGTGCATATCTGTCCAGTACCTTGATGACTATCATTCCGATTGCAGAGCGATATCTACGATGGGTCGGCGCCGGGTACATATTATGGCTCGCGATAGGTATACTCCGCTCCAATCATTCAATTTCAGAAAGCAGCGAGGTAGCGAGTGCATTCACAAAGGGTTTCCTTTTACAATTGCTCAATCCAAAGGTTGCAGTGTATGGTCTGACGCTATATTCGACCTTTTTGGCCTCGATTTCGAGCCGTCTGGACTATCTTTCATTGTCGGCCGTCAGCTTGGCTTTTACTGTATTTATCGCTATATCGACTTGGGCTTTATTTGGTACCGCGCTCAAGAACAATCTGAAAAATAATTCATTTAGAAAAATAGTTAATACGTCTTTATCTATGCTTCTAATATACACGGCTATAGCGCTTTCAGGGATCCTACCACTGTTTGGCAATAGATAAATTGATCTCGGTAGCTAGCGCCGGTGATCACCTGGACCAAAAGCTTGTGTAAATCCCGGGGCGCACCTTAATTATATAATGTTGATCGTTAATATGTGAAATTTAAGATGTGATAAAATTAAGTGTTTTCAGGAAAAGAATTATGAAAAAGTAGATTTTCCACCATTTTGACTTTGATGTCTTTGGGAATATTGGAAGTCCTTTTCGGATTTCTAGTAGAAAAATAGGTTTACAGTTAAAGCAAACTGAGAGGTTTTCAATTTCGCTTATATCATCAGCCGAATATTTCTTTCCACATTTAGAACATACGCAGCAAGAGTTTTTATACAGTTGATCGCTCATTAAGCCAACTGCCTCATGCCTAAGATCTACTATACAGGTGTTAGAATAGCTCTTGGATTAAAGGTGCGGGTTCTAGCATCGTCTTCACAACGAATAACGGATACAGGGTCTCCTGGAAGCTGCTGAACATAGCCTGGTTTTTCCGCAGAACGAGCAAGATCCGTCAAAATCTCGCTACTTTTCCAGTTTTTTACTCAGGGGCTCCGCTCCTGTGTATATCTCCGACCTCACGTTTGATATCAGTTGGTTATTCAGCCTCCTCAGTGCACTCTCTGGGCCATTTTCTATTGCATTTGTGTATTCACTGATATCTTCTCCAAGAGCGGCTCTCTCGGCAGGTGGTGAGGTTGGAGCTTCCGAATATTGAATATCAGCGTTCTTCAACACGCCCAGAAGCTTCTCTTCCTCGCTAGATCTTTTTTCAACCGACATCTTGTTGAGGCTGAGCTTTACTGTACCATTTGCCTGAGCTTCTAAAGACCAACCCAGGCTGATCTTCACGATGTTTCCCGACTGGTCTTTCCCCAAGAGGGAAATCGAGCCACCATCCATAGCCATGGCGCCATCAAGTATTGTCAGTTTCTGAGGAATATGCATTGTCCCTCACTATACGATATGAGTCCATCCGTTAATGGTTGCAGATTAAAACGGCGCAACCTTGCTTCCTGTCTTTGTATAACATTGTTCGAGACCTTTCTGATTCAATACGGAGGTGCAAGGCGTCTCAACCCGTGAAATAACACCACCGTGAGAAAGATCAGGTTTCGCAGCACAACGCCGGGCACAAAGTAGCCTGGACACTCCGTTCTCATGTCGCCATTGAGTGACGCTGCGAGGCAGTGACCCAGTTGCTCCATCCAGGTTATTGTCCGAGGCCACTCAACTATGCGAGTTCTCCACTCTTCTGGGATGCCATCTTTTCCAGCGCGTGCCCCGAGAATTGCCCCGAGTATCGCACCAGACGTGTCGGTATCACCACCGGCACAGAGAATCTCCTGCAAACCGCCTGCAAAGTCATCCTGGTATCTGAGCCATGTTTGAATGACGCAAGGAACGGTATGGTACATGTATCCTGAAATACCATATCGAGATCCGAGAGACTCAGCAAAGTCGTTAACACTTTGGTTGGCTTGGGCGGAGGTGGCAGCTTTGCTCACAAGTTGTACGTATTCAGAACTCTCATATTTGGCAAGGGAGGTACTTACGATGTTTACGAAGTGTTGAGGTGAGACGATTTTTGACTGAGAACTCAGATGGGCAGCCAGTGCTACCGTGAATGCACCGAAAAAGGCCTTGGGATCTGAATGCGTCATAAGGGTAGAGCGCAAGACCCAGTCACTGAGAATTTCGGCATCTTCGCCAAAAACTATGCCGTGAATAGCACTACGCATTGCGGGACCGTTTCCGGCAGAGAATACGCCACTGCGTTTGGGTGGGAAACCAAGCCAAAGCTTGAAAACAGCACGAAGCGTCGCAAACCCGACTCCGGCAGGTAAACCGGCCAGCCACCAGCGAAGTGACCAGGAAAGATGACGTTCAAACTGATCGGGATTGAATTTAGAAGAAACTAAGGCCCGAACCACATAAATGGTGTGTTCCGTATCATCGGACACCATCCCGTGGCCAAACAGCAGTCGGTGCCGGTCTGGCTGCCCGAGAAGTTTCTTGCCCCTATGTGGACTGAGACCCTCGTAAGGCAATCCAAGCGCGTCACCAACGGCGGTCCCAAGTATGCATCCGATAATGGCTTTCTCAAGTGTCATCAAACTTCCATCATTGTCCTGGATAACTATCACTATGTACCGCACCCCTCAAAAAAACTCAATTCTAGAACATAACATGCAATTATCCACACCGGATTAATCTGTCCTGTTACATACAGTTCTTACAACGATCAGGGTAAGATCGTGTCGGCTTAGTACTATTTTGAATAATGGCCCAAGTGCTGTGTCAAGATCATCCGGACCTACCGTATGGACCTGTTTCACACCGCAGGCGCGGGCAATTTCAGCGATATTCAACATTGGCGCTGCCCGTCCCAGGGCGTCTAACCCCACCCCGGGAGTGGGTTGAAATCCCGAAGTCACCGCGGCGCCATTATCTATAACAACCATGACGATATCGCTGCGATTATACACGGCGTTGCATATTGCCGGCAGACTGGTATGGAAAAAAGACGAGTCGCCAAATATGGCCACAGCGCGTTGTTCGACCCCGGCCTTGCTCATACCGTCAGCAACACCAACTGCAGAGCCGATCGCATATTTTGCATCAAGCCGCTCGGCTACCATTGCCAGGCAACCGGGATCACCTATGATTACTGGTTGCTGATTCAAGCTCTCTGCGGCTGCTTCGAGAATATTCAGGATATCGCCGTAATTGCAAGCAGCACATTTATTGTCATGTGGCGGCAATTCCTGAGCCGCATCTTCCGGTCTATATCCTGGGGATAGATCAATGTCCGGTATAAAACGGGACAGGGCTTCTTTTATCTGCCAGCGAAACAATTCTCCTTCGCGGCTGACATGATTGCTTTGTTTACCGAATACTCAGGTCTCGCAGCCGCGATCGTGTGCGATGGCTTTGATATGGGTTTCCACGTAAGGCTCATTTTCTTCAAGCACCAGAATCTCTTTGCAATCCCTTAAAAACCCGGCAATGAGATTTTCAGGTAATGGATAAAGGCAGCTCAGCTTCAGTAAACGAAAGCCTTCGGCCGGCTTGCCTGAGATTATATCGAGCAATTTTCGATAGGCAAAGCCGGCGCCCACAACGCCCTTGATGCCCGAACCCGAGACCCGGTTATAGGGCAGTTGACCAGCCCATTGGCCTAATGCTTTAAGGTTTTTGTGCAGATTTTTATGTTTTTCCACCGCATTTCGGGGAACCGGAACAAACCGCCAGGATTCTCTGACAAGGCCCAGGTTTGACGCCCGGTATGGCACGTTCGTCATGGGCACGGATTCCAACTGCTGGGTGAAGCTTCTGGTTATGCGAATAATCACCGCGGTACCGTATTGCTCAGAGATGTTAAACGCCTCCTGGGTCATAAAATAGCCTTCAGCCGGACCGGCCGGTTCCAGCATCGGTATTTCAAGCATAGAAACCAGCGGGCGCGTATCCTGATCATTCTGGGAGCCGTAGGCGCCGGGGTCATCCCCTAGAAGAATAACCAATCCGCCGTTGACTGGAGTCAGATTGAGGACCATCAAGGGATCAACCATTACATTCATGCCGACACTCTTTACACAAACGAGGGCGCGGCGACCGGCTATGGAGGCCCCAATGCCCATTTCCATGGCGATTTTTTCGTTGCCTGACCACTCCACGTAAATCTCGTGCTCTTGCGCCAGATCGATTATTGTTTCGACCGTTCCTGAACTCGGTGATCCGGGATAACTGGTAACCAGTTTAACCCCGCTATCCATAGCCCCATACGCGATGGCCTGATCGCCGTTAAGTGTTTTTGAAACCATATCACTCCTTTCCTATGTTGAGCGTGTCATTGTTAGGTCGCGGAGCCAAAAGGCCCGTGGTCGTCTGTGTGCGTCGAGCGAATCCGCTGCAGCGGAAGAGTGGGTGGCGAATTCAAACGGATGTCGGAGTGAATCCATCCCCCTGTTTCAATGCGTAATGTTTACCAACTAAATTGGAGAAGAACCTAAATTTTACAGGCGATAACGATATATTCATTGTAATTATATTCAACTTTACCGACATTATGAAACGGCAGTTTCAAATGGGCGTTTAAGGAGCGTTTATTTTCCGAAGAAATAAAGGAGAAGCAGAAAGTATATCCAGCATCTTTTGACAATTTTAAGGCGTGTGAAAACAAATGTGTTAAGACGTTTAGGCCCCGGAATGGCATTGCGATACAGGCCGGACCGTAAAAGCAGGTCGTCGCTTTTGTTGGCCGCTGTTCTGTTTTCGGAACCAAATAAGTAGAAAGATTGGCTACGATTTGGTCGAGTATGGGAAATTGTGCGTTAAACCCGGCGCTGGAAACACAACAGTAACCGATAACTTGGCCTCGCATTTTAGCCACAACCACGCCTAAATCGCGATTAAATTCCCTAAATTCATTTTCTGAAAAAGCGATGGATAAATAACCGTCTTTCTGTTGATCCGGAGTTAGATTGTCACGCAAATTTTCAGACTGGATGATTGATATCGGTATGATATCGGAATCCAACATGGTTGAAGTAGTGATATCCATAACGTCCCTTTCTATTGTCCATATTCAACCTCATATTGGAGTAATCACCGCGTTAGCTGCAGACACAATGACCCAACAAAGCTACTATTGCGTTCTTAAATCATGCAAACTTCATGGACTAGGAGAATCGAAAAAGAATTTCTTCAAAATTTTTTACTCTTCCTCTGTGAAACTTGATCCCTTCGTCTTCAAGCATTTTTATTTTTTCCTGTATAGCAGCTCCCGACTTCTTCCCCTTAAATCCCCCAATCCGACCGGATGTGGCAACAACCCGGTGTCAGGGAACCTCGGGTGCATATGGGTTTCTTTTCATGGCCTGACCAACCCCCCGATATGCCCTGGTTTCCAGGGCATGGGCAATTTCTTTATAGGTGGTTACACGCCCTTTAGGCACCTTCCTTAAAAGATCGTACGCTTTTTCAGCAAAGGATTTCATTCTCCACCTCTCTCTTTGATAAGTTAAAAAAATAATAAATTACAATTAATTATTACGTCGGATATAAGTGGCGGGCGAGTTCAACCATCTGTGTTGTAAAAATAACTTTTGCGGGAATCAATGAAATTCATTCAAAACCGCCCGATATAGCCCGTCCATCTTCATGCCATATAGATGTTATGCAATAGAGTGAATTATTGACTAAGCTTTGAGCTGGCTAACCGATTCAAACTGACACCCGACTCTGCTGCCTGAATAGCAAGTTTTCGATGAACTTCCGGTGGAATCCGAACCATAAATTTGCCGCTATAATTTTTGCCTGCAATTGCTGCAGGTACAGGTTCACCATTTTTTTGCATATCTTCAACCATTTCAGCAATAACTTTCCTTATGCCCTTAAAGGCTGCTTCTGGTGTTTTAGATAGCCAACTCAGGCTTGGAAATTCAGCGCATAATCCAACATATTCACTATCATCTTCTGACCAGGTTACCCGATATGTATAACGGTCATTTTTAAGAGACATGATCGTCCTCCAATTTCTGTATAGCCAGAAGCACCTGTTTTACCTTGTATTCTTTGGCCTTTCCTTCATGATTCTGTTTATTTATTCTTGGATTACCATGCCAAGGCGTTTTGTAAATCCGGTGACTGCTGCTTGTTTGTCGTGCCATCCCAAAATAATTATCGCATACTTTACACAAGTCATTGTATCGAACCCCTTTGGGATTCCGCTTCATCTGCAACAATATTTCATCAAATTTAGCCATGTTTATATAGTATCACTATTGATATCTTTTTCAAGGGTTTGTTTGGATGGCAATTTACAGTGGCGAGTTTAGAAGAGGGTCGTCTGGCGTGAGCTGCGTGCCACATGAATATCGAACCTGCACGGTCTTTATGGTAAACCGATCGGCTTCCCACGTCAGCTCCACCCTTTATGCCCAGCTATTCATAATGGGTCCACATTCGGATAACTTTGACCGTTTTTTCATCGTTTATTATTTGATAAACTAAACGATGCTGAATATTGATACGACGTGAATAGGCTCCAGATAAATCGCCTATGAGTTTTTCAAAAGGGGGAGGTGTCTGATAGGGATTTTCGCGAAGGATATCCAGCAACGTCTCTGCCTTTGCACGTAACCCGGCTGCAGATAGTTTTCTGGCGTCTTTTTGAGCCTGCTTTGTGAAAACGACTCGCCACATTACCAATCGATATCCTCAGAGCATTCCTCGATAGGGGTGGCTAATCCTTCCCGGATCGAATCGCGCATCCCAGGAATATTCAGTAAATACAAAGTTTCCTGAATGGAGCGCCAATCATCCTCTGAGATTAAGACGGCACTTCCGCGCTTACCCTTTATGACAATGGGTTCATGAGAAGAAGCCGTTTCATCAATGAGTCGATAAAGCTTAGATCTTGCTTCAGTTGCTGTTAGGGTAGGCATGATAAACCTCAAAAATATAAAAATTGTAATTCGATTAATGGTACGTCATAGCGTACGTGTTGTCAAGTGTGAAATGGAATGCTTAACATTTCCAGTGAGCAGCGGTCTAAATAATTTTCAATTATTCACGGTCTTTATCTAAAACTGCCACCTACACGCCGTCTGCTCCACTGGTTATGCGAAGCCGGTAAAATCTAATGGGCGGTCTGGCCGAATTAAAAGCCCCTGTAAAATCTATTCTTTGATCGTTTGAATTTAGGACAAATGTTTCTCGGATGCAGTTCTTTCTTCTGAACACTAACCGCTTTCTGAGCGGTAACCGTGAAGCATTTCCAGGAACAACTGGGATTCGGAGGTTTGTTTAATATCAACGAGAGGACGGTGTTGCATCACTGCAATGATGTTCTGCTGCAGCGGATTATTTACTTTCAGGAAAATCTTTCCTTTGATCTGGTTGGTTTTTATCTGCTCAGGCTTTTTAATGGCTCTATCCGGTCGGATCAGTCGAACCTGATCGGTTAGGCTTTGAAAAATAATTGACTGATCATCGATTTCCATAGCGCGGAAACGGCCGCCATTTTTCAAGGTGATACTGCCTACGGTCCGTTGACCGGATTGACGATGTCTTAACCGAAGTTGAATACGGACCTGGTTGCCGCGATTTTCCACTTTGCGCAGCTCAATATGAAAGAACGGGTGAACCAGGGACCAGGGGTGCAGAGCCAAGTCGTTGATCATTATGTTTTGACGCAGGACCTCGGCCGCCCAGAAAAACTTGATCTGTTTTGCGTTAGAAAGCAAATCCTGAAGATAATCATTTTGCTGCATTTCCCGGGCCACTACCGCCATGGGAAGTTCCAGCCCGAACTGTTTAACATTTTCATGTTTGTGAAGTGAATCAAAAACCTTGAGACTGGCGCCGTCGCCTGTAGCTTCGCTGAAAGGTTTTTCACAGAGTACGGCTCCGTAAGGCAAAGCCCGGACGGTGTAATCGGCGTGAATGCTATCGCCGAACGATTTGTCCCGGGCGCAGATGGCACAGAACTGAGGTTGAAACTCTTGCAGGATATCAACCAGGCGGGCGACGCTGTCGATCTTGACCGGTACCACCCGGCCTGCGCTCAGGCCTCGGCCGTGTTCAAGCATTTCCGCCACCTGCCGTGCGCGGTCGATGCCTGTGCGGCTGACGAGAAGTTTATCGATACGCGGGATTTGCGGTGCTTTTTTGAAGTTTATCCGCGAAAGAATGCGTGCATGGTTCAGGCCGAATCCTCCGGCACCGACTACTAGCGCATTGATTAGCTTTGACATGCTTCACACTCCAAACGACCCGGGTCATAAATCATTCTGTAGCCATGAAAGGCGGAAACAGGATATCAAAACGGACCGTAATTTTCTACCCTCGGCCTCGCATGAACGGTTTACGACCAACCTGCCGCATCTATTACCGGCGGTAAATCTGGGGATTGCCGGGCTGAATCGTCATAAGGGAGCGAGACATGACAGGTACACCTGTCGTAAGTCTCCGATACACCCATGCTGATGTGGCAACTGCGCTGCAGGGATAACCAATAATAAGAATCAATCCTGTACGTGTAAAAAAAAAGTAGCAAACAGGAGTGGCAATTCGGCAGGCGGATCTGGAGTTCCATCAGAAACGGATTCAGCTGAATCCAGCATTATCTGCGGCCGGATACCGGGAGTAGGAATAAATATGTCTGCTAGGGTGTTTATCGATCGTTCGTCAGGGATTCTTTGATCATTTTCTCGGCGGTTTCTTCGGCATCGATTTCATAGGTGCCGTTTTCAATCTGTTTTTTGAGACGGGCAACCTTATCTTCCCGCACATCCGGTATGTCTTTCAGCGCCTTCCGGGCATTTTGAAGCTCTTGGGCTTTCCGGGATATTTCACGGCCTGCACCGGAAACCGGTCGGCCTTTTTTCTCAGACGGATCGACCGAAGTATCGTCCTGCTGATTCTTATTCTTATAACGATCTATATTTACAGGGTTTTTGTCGGATGGTGCCATTGCAAAAATCCTTTTTATTTGAACCACGGTAGATCGATTGACAGTGTGCAATCGGCAAAAGGGTGCCAACTTTATCTCATGTTGGCAAAGAGGTCATTTTTGCCCTCTCTTGATCCGGTTATCGGCCAATGGCCGGAAAACTATAGTAATTCTTTTATATTTTCCTGTCGCCTTCATCCCAACATATTTCCCATATTATTTTATGCCGCAAAATGCACGAAAAAAATTGATAAAGCGCTATGGTCTGTTTACAGGCATATCTGTACTCGAGGATCCGAGAATCGGGCTGTCGATGTCAAGGGCCGTGTTTTTGGCCTTGCGGGTGCGTACCAGGTTATCTTTTGTTATTTCAAATTGCTCCAGGTAGCCTCTGGACTCGAGTTCCTTCAGACCGATGCGGACTTTAGCCCGCAGACTCTGTATTTTTTGCCCGACGTTTAAATTCACTGAGCGGGCCAGTTTGATGATCTCGATCGATGACTCGATGTCGTACTGGCCCTGAAAAAACCGATAAAATGCTTTGCTGATATCGCTTTTCAAACTGGCCCTGAAGCTCAGATCGATATTGGTGACGAAGCTTTCCGCATACATTTCTATAAAATATGGATTTACAACGACACGGATACGGCCGTTGCGGTGATCCATGTCGGCGAAGCTGAGGATGGAGCCTGTCATTTCTTTTAACGATTTGCGTTTCTTGCCGCTTCCGCTGGTCAGTTCCAAATCGATGCGGGTTCCAGCCAGCCGCTGGATGCTTTGCCAGATGGTCTTCTGCTGATGGGCTGTCGGCTGGATATTTGCAAGCCGGCACAGCTTGTCCATCGTCGTTTCAAAAGCATCATTCTGATATCTGGACAGCAGGGTCAAAAGGCAGAAAAGAATGGTTTCGTCAAAAATGATCAACAGTTCGCCGACAACCACCATTCGCCCCCAGGAGTTTACGTTTCCGGAATCGAGCCTGACCAACGGCCAGTCGCTGGACCGGGTCCAGCTCTTGAAATGGAAAGGCGACACCCGGGTGAGCATTGTCGGCATGAAACTGAAAAACCGCTGAACCGGAGGCTGCCGGCTGATGTGCGTATTGACGAAATCAGCAGCATCTCTGATCATCCGGCGCCCGATGAGTTGCTTGTTCAGCAGCCTTTCTCCGTCGCTGGTGATCTGGTTGGTAAAGATTTGGTCGGGATCATCATTAATGAATGGTGTTTTTTTCGGCATGCTACCTCACGCACCGTGTGGCACAGGCAAAATCTTGGGCCGTTGGATCAATCTATTCCTGGGTCGGTTCACAAATAGCGCTGGCTGAAATTTCATAAGCGTAAAACCAACGTCTTCAAGTTCTATAGAAGAATGCAGTTTCTTTGTCAAAGGGCTTCTGATACCGAGACGACACTATTCAAAGATATTGCCTTCACGTTCGTTTCAAAACGCGATCCGACACATTGCCATTTTCGATTTCGGCATTAAATTTGTATAATTGTGCCGGCAGTACTGAGTACACCATCCCTACAACGAACCACGGACCGGCGCTCAAGAAGGCATCCGAAACAGCTACGTGCATGTGTCGGAAACCCTCTCGCGATAACGAAAGCGATCCGTTCCCGACAATCATTTTTTATATAACTTTTAGAAATAATTCTTACGGACATAACAACCGGTGAGTCGGAATGCCGGCCGCTAAGATCCACAAAAACATTAAAAGGAGGACACGATGCCGAAAGCAATCGTAATGAATGAGACAGGTGGAGCCGAAGTATTACGCTGGGTAGACTATGATCCCGGGCAACCGGGACCGGGAGAGGTGCTGCTCCGGCAAGAAGCTGTGGGCCTAAATTTTATCGACGTTTACCACCGTACCGGTCTGTATCCACTCCCGTCCCTGCCGGCGACGCCGGGATTGGAAGGGGCGGGAATCGTTGAGGCGATCGGTGAAGGTGTAACCGAGGTTGCGACCGGCGACCGTGTGGCTTATGCAGGATTGCCACCGGGGGCGTATGCCGAAGCCAGACGGATGCCGGCCCATCGCATGGTCAAGCTTCCGGAGGGCATTTCAACCCGTCAGGGAGCAGCCATGATGCTGCAAGGCATGACGGCCCGCTATCTGCTGCACGGTTGCTATAAAGTTAAAGCCGGCGATACGATTTTGATACATGCCGCCGCCGGCGGTGTCGGATCGATCGTGTGCCAGTGGGCCAAGCACCTGGGTGCGACCGTTATCGGTACGGCCGGTTCGTCGGAAAAAGCGGAACTGGCAAAAAGCAACGGCTGCGATTATCCAGTCATTTATACCCAGGACGATTTTGGTGCCCGGGTGAAGGACATCACTGATGGGAAAGGGGTTGACGTGGTTTACGATTCGGTTGGTCAGTCCACGTTCATGCAGTCTCTGGATTGTTTGCGTCCGATGGGTATGATGGTCTCCTTCGGACAGTCTTCCGGGCCGATCGAACCGATGGATCTCGGGCTCTTGGCAGCCAAGGGTTCTCTTTTTATCACCCGCCCGACCTTGATAACCTATACCGCAGCGCGGGAAAATCTACTGGCACATGCCGCCGACCTGTTCGACGTGGTTGAGAAAAGAGTGGTTAAAGTAGAGGTGCACCAGACGTTTCCGCTGGCCGAGGCGGCGCAAGCCCATCGCGACCTGGAAAATCGTAAAACAACCGGCTCCAGCGTTCTGCTGGTATAATAAAATCCTTGCTTAAAAGGATAGCTGATGAACGGGATTCTTGGCGGGGCCGAAAATCAGATTTCCGGTAGCTGCGGGGTTTTTTTGTCCGGAAAGCAATTGAGCCTGGTAGAACTCGGCCATGCGCTGCTGCAGGTCGGTCATGACATGCGGCAGGTCTCTGAGCAGCAGGTGCCGGGTTAGCCACCGGGGTATCCAAAAACCCGGATCCATGTGTACCGAGTATACGGCAAGTGTGCGGCTGCTGTTCGGGGAGGATTCAAATGTCCAGCCGCCAAACGCAACCGGCGATCATTGCGTTTTTATCCACAACTGTAGCGAAGAAACCCGTGCGCGTGGTTCAGGAAAATTATTTGGCAAAAGCCGTCGAATTGCGAGTCGTTATCGTGTGGTCCTGAATTCTGCCGTGTTCGAAGCATCGAACAGGGAATTGATCAGTTCCATCAGCTGCAAGGGGTCGACTTTGACGCCGTTGATTCTGGCGCTCCAGTGCAGATACGGTCCGCTGGCCCGGCCGGTTGCACCGGCCAGCCCGATCTCCTGCCCCTTATAAACGGTTTGACCCGGTTTCACTCTAAATTCGTTCAGGTGGGAATAACCGGTGAAAAGCGCCATGCCGTGATCCACGATCACGTGATTGCCGGAGTAGAACAGATTTTTGGCCATTTTGACTATGCCGTCGTTTGCGGCGTATATCGGCGTGCCGGTCGGGGCACGGAAATCGAGGCCGCTGTGGTAGCTTCTGACTTTACCGTTAAGCAGTCGCTTCGAACCAAAAGGACTGGTCACTTTCCCGGTTGCCGGCCGCTGGAAGCTCGAGTGCCAGAGACGGGCAATATGGCTGGATGCATATATGGATTTTAATTCGCTACGCTCGCGGGCGATTCTAGTCCGATCCTTTCTTGAGGGACTCACTTTGCGGGGCTGGACTTTAAGTTTTTCACTTTTAAACCGGCCTTTGATAATTTCCAACGAAAGATCCGTGGCGTGATACCCCTGCCGATTGGTCCACTCCAGTGCGACAGAAACCTTTTCCGGTTTGTTGTAATAGTCAATGCCGATGAGCCCGATAAAAAAGCCGGCTTCTCTGGCAGGATGTTCGTAAACCGGGATTATTTCCTCCTTGAATTTGGCCTGAATTCCCACCACGGGATCGACGAGATGGCTCGTATCGATTTCCAGCAGCACGACATTACCGTTGACCACCGGATTCGGTATCAGCCGGATTGCGAGGGCAGACCCATCGGCGTCACGTTGCGCTGCGGCATAAACTTCGGCAGCGCAGCACATAAGAAATGCGACCAGGGCATACAGTATCTTCCATCTTGTGAACCGATGGGGTTTTGGCAGTTCCGGTCCGTGTTCGTCAATAGTCATTTTTAAGAATTGCCTAAAATTCAGGAAACTTGATCTCCTTAAATTGCAATTAGGTATTAGAACCGTCAATAAATCATAATAATTCAAATAGTTGAGGTATTTTTTGTGAGATAATAAAAGTTATTGCAAGCGGAAA
>Ga0126332_10000307_pt1 | contig 18274 bp, 19 predicted proteins | sample InaspJWI42metaG_FD_94482 | JGI IMG/M metagenome (GOLD analysis project Ga0126332, IMG submission 94482) | Marine gutless worms symbiont microbial communities from Oahu, Hawaii - Inanidrilus sp. 2 OAHU.JWI-42 metaG | ecosystem: Host-associated > Annelida > Digestive system > Unclassified...
CTCGCTGGGGAACACGACGGTATCTGAATATGAATTTGCTAACGGAACTTAAAAAAGAAAAAGTCGCAGCTTAACCGATGGGCCACCGAATCAAAAGTGCGAAAGATTATTGACACTACCCATAAAATTTCCAATTTCTGAGCTTTGTTTTATATTCTTCGTAGGCACTACTAAATAGTAATAAATTTGGAAGGTGCTATATATGGTCTCAGAAAAGAAAAATGAACAGGATAAAAAGAAAGATTCAGTTGATCAATATCTTGAAGAACCAGAATACATTCAGATTATAAACAAGATAATGAAAGGAGCTGATTGATGTGGTGAGATCAACGAGAATCACACTACGCTTACCTATGGCTCAGTACAGATCATTGTGTAATAGGGCTAAAGAAAAAAATACGAATCTTTCTGAAATTGTAAGAGATTCTCTATCCAAATCTGGAATAAAAGCTAAAAAAATTAAACAATATGAAACAATAGTTGGTTATCATGTCAATAAGCCTTTTCGGAAAAATCCAGATAAATATGATAACAATCAAATTTATTTAGATTATCCAACCACATTATCTACATGATCTTTGAACTCATCCTGAATACCTTCCTTTTTTAGGAAACTAGCAACTAAACTATCGTATGATCCTCTCTTTATTAGAGCATCTTTCAGTTCATTAATTTCGCCTCGAAGAGTATCCATTTCTTTTTTGGTATTCTCATCACTTACCTTTATTTTACTCTTATCCAAAATTCGTGTACATGTAGAGCATGTGAGAGCTGTAAATGGATTAACGGTAGAGCAATATGGACATTTTTTGTTTTCTGGCATTGAATTTTTGAACGTGCCATCATCCAGTTCGATTAATCCTCTCTTTATTAGTTGAGCCTGTAGTGCGTCATGCTGGGTGCTCATATCGTAAGTCTTCAATTGCTTTGTTGAAGTCCAACGAGCAGCATGCTGAATTTCCATATCACTATCGCCTCTAAGTCGTCGGAATGTTATTCCATTCCTCTTGAAGCTATAGGGTGTTATCGGCTTATTTATACCTAAATTTCTACAGGCGCCTTTTAATCTTTGATTTATATTAAATGGAGTCAGCTGTTTTCCAACATTTCTATCTGTGTTTATGAAGATGAATGCATCTGGATCATCTTTCTGAGGGTGTACATCAAGCCATTTCAAGAGATAGGGGTATGAGTCAATACAGGCCATCATTCCAGTTCCTTCTTTACCGTGATCAGATATTGTGATGATAGCATAATTATCATGTAGTTGGATGTCACGCATTCTACGATACAGAATCTCTTGGGGTCTAGCGACACTGTCAGTTGCGATCATCAAATAAGCTTGTATCCTCACATCGTCAGAGAAATATGCAATAATTTTTCGGAATTCATCAACAGTAAGTCTATCTTTCTTTATTCTTTGTTGAGATCTGTCAATCTTTGGACTGAGATGTCTGACTGGATAAGGGACGATAGTCTCATCTATCCTGCCCCTTTCATCAGTCTCTGGTAGAATATTTTTCCAGATGAACTTTATGTCCTTAATGAAATCCCCTTTGCTTTTCGGACTTTTATTTACCGTATGCGAGAAGGCTACAATCCTGTCTATATCGTCACGATCCAACTCTTTCAAATCAAGTTCCGTATTATAGACTATCATCATCAATGTTCTGAATAGTCTCATTCTTCGTGAATAGCTTGTATCTTTAGATTCAAATCGCAATGACAGTTTTATGAAATACTTGAGATTTTCCTCATTCTTACAATAATATTTAGCTTTGCGATTGCCAATGGGTTTTTTTGTTTTCTCTTTCAAAGAGTCCATGAATCTCTCATATCTATCTTTAGACTTGTAAATGTCATTCTGTGCCATCTTATCACCTATTATGTTTTTTTAGTTTTTATATCAGTGTCAGACAACGCAAATGACAGCACTACACCTGCTTTAGCGGTAGCGCATCAAAATAAGATAGAAATGCGCCAGCCGCGCATCCATAGTCATCTTTGATGCGCCATCGTACTAAATTATTTCTAGATGCTTTACTATAAATTATTTTATGAAGTGCAAACTAGCCATCAGAGACTTGGTTTTAATGGAATTAATGAGATGATAATCATTGTGGGTGATAGTATGTATCTAATTGAGATCAGATGTCCGTATAAATGTAAAGATTTTCCTATATTTATTTTGACAATTCAGCTGAAAACTCATTTAATTGCTCTAAAAAATCCCTATATCCAATCCATTGGTACTCATCATTATTGAGCGAATAATGGTATAGGTCATCTTCGGTGATGATCAGATATATATAAAAATCTGAATCTGGGTAATCATCAGAGAGAATCTCAATATCTTCTTTAGGGAAATATGTGCCGTCTTGGGCTTCGATAAGGATAGCATTTTCTAAAAAAGTTGGGATGTCATCACTCGATGAGATCTCATTATCAGAGATTGCGACGACACAGTGTCCGTATGGTACTTTGACGATATTATCGCATGCTGCTGGTCCTAATGTTGTAATATACATCCCATTACCAAGATCGACACGGCAATCATATTCTTCGAATGGGAGTGCACCGCAGACGACTGCGACATTTGAGTCACTTTTATGAAGGTTTTCAAGGTCAGTTCTCAGGAAATAAAATCCTTCTCTTTCTTCATCAGAATAATCATATGCATCAAATAAACCGTCGATGAAATAATGATGCTTATCAGTTTTACTTCTATCGAACAAATATCTGAGTTCGGCTGCATATAATAATGCCAGATCTTCACAATCTCCCCCTTTATTGAATATTAACGTGTCAAGACCTTGGAGTTCATCTAATGAATTTGAGGTAATTTCATCATCTTTGTAATCCATATAATACAAGTGATTAATTTCAGGAATGCACCTCGTTAGAATCCTACAACCCTCCAGTCTACAATTAAGACACCGATCATATAACTTATCTGAAACTCGGTCAAATTGGTCGCTGATACGATTATTCTCATGATCTTGTAGGGTAATTATATTCGAATTTATTTCAAACCAAGCTAAGGATCTATGGATTTCTGCTTTATAATCATCGAAACGATGTCGTATTTCATCTAGTTTTCTATCCAAATCGATTATCTCAGAATCGTATTTGGTAGAAATTTCATCCTTTTCCTGAGATACATCACCTAATTCCGCCGTCAATCGAGAATTGTTATGTGTTAATTCTTCGATGTTCTTCTCCAGCAGCTGTTTTTTAGTAGTCAGATCGTGGTTTGTCTTAATCTGCTCTATTGCCGAAAGACGTGCCGAATCTAACTCAGAGCGCAAGCCATTGATTTCACTTCTGCAGAAGAAGCCAGAACTGCTTATGAATATGGCTAATAGGGCAGTCAATACAATCAATATGGCCATTAGGATCTTAAAATCTTTGTTTCTCTTTTTCATTTTCTGGATGGTATATAATGCAGGACTGTTCATTTATATATGTATACTCCCTCCGTTATCCTTTTAATGATTTTTGGGATATCGATTTCTGAAAATAAGAGAAGAACAATTCTTGAAATGACTTTCCTAAGTGATACTTATTACGAAATAATTATCTGTGTGTATTATGGTCGCTTTCTCATTCAACTCCAATGCTTGCACCACCGTCCCCTTCCTGGTCCTATTGGAACCTTCGAAGTCATTCACACCGATCCTTTTCAGAGCCGGTCTGAAGACGTAAAGCATTGGATCTATCTGTTTCACAGCTTCGTTCATGGTCTCGATCTCATGTATCGCGACCTTATAGAATGATGACGCTGATATGTGACGCTTTATGTTCTTTATCGGCATGATCGGCCTTTTCTCATATAGCTGCAGGAATCTTGAGATCGATTTGCTTGTTCGCTTGACAAGGATGATGATTTTCGGTGTCGTAATCGGCATGCTGACTAAAAAATAGTTATCCTGGTGCCGGATACTGAGATCTTCTGATAGCTCGAATGAATGCAATATCGATCCTTTTTCACCGGCTCCCTTCATTTTTAGTGCGATTAGTCCCTTCCCTGAGAGAATCGTCTTGAACGTCTTATTGATATCATGAAGCTCCGGCAAGATGACTTTTGATATGTCTGATGGGATGATGGCCTTCTTGACCTGTTTGAATGAGACGAATCGCATCGATTCGAACATCTCGAAGAATCGAGATAGGTTGTTGTCGGAGCGCTTGAATAAGATCATGACTGAAGGAGAGGCTTGTAATGCATTTTTTACCATCAAATATCTCTCAGAATCAGGATGATTTAAGGATGAGCTCAGAAAAGGGAAATCCTGTCCAAGAAATGGACCAATTGTCTCTAAATCAGGAAACCTTTTTAAACCTCGTTCATTTCTTACTCAAAATTGTGGCGAAAGAAGGCCCTTACCATCATAATTCAGCAGAATCCGGAAATTTTCCGATAGGTTTATATTTGACCATGTATTCCCATTTACTGAAATAATCAAAACATTGAGCTGATTGTTATGGCAGTAACTAAGAAAACACTAGCGGAACTGGTGATGACCGTGAAACGAGGCCTCTCATCATATTACCTTGAGCCTCTTTCGGGCGGAGTCGAAGTTCCGTACATCAACATCAAGGATATCGACGGTCTGCGGATCATTCGTGACAGGATTGACATGGTCCGCGTCAAGGAGGGGCGAGCCTTGGAGAGGAACAGGATCGATACCAATGACATAATCCTCTCAGTGAAAGGCTCCACCTTCAAGGCAGCGATTGCCGATGCATCGGTTAAAGATTGTGTGATCAGCGCCAACCTCATTGCTCTTAGGGTGCGACACGAGGTCCTTCCTGAAATAATCGTTGCGTACCTGAACAGCCCCGAGGGTCAGAGAAAGCTAAGCGCTATATCTGTCGGTGCAACACAGACAGCGATCAACATGAGCGCTCTTATGAAGCTGGAGATACCGATCCCAGAGAGAGCAGCGCAGATGGCGATGGCCGAATACTACATACTTGCCAATCAGTATGATGAGCTTCTTCGTATGGAAAGAGAGCTCAGAAAGGAGATACTCAATGCGGTGATTTCGAAAACCATTGTGGGGTGAACAAGATAGAGAAACTTACGTTCGACAAATTGAAAGCAGATGTTTGGAAAGCAGCAGACATTCTACGAGGATCGATAGATTCATCAGATTATAAGAATTTCATATTCGGGATTCTGTTCCTTAAGAGGTTATCAGATGTATTCGAAGAAGAAGCCGAAAAGATCGAGAAAGATACAGGTGATAAGGATCTTGCATGGAACGATCCTGATGAACACCAGTTCTTCATTCCGAAGAGAGCAAGATGGGAAAATATCCGGAGAACAACTTCTCAGATCGGCGATACACTAAACAAAGCCGCTGCATCAATCGAGGACAACAACTCGGTAATGTCAGGCGTCCTTGCCTCAATAGATTTCAATTCGGATAAGCTAGGCGACATAAAACAGAGGGATAGTACCCTTCTAAGGCTTATCCAGCATTTTTCAGCAATCTCCATGAAAAACACAGATCTTGAACATCCTGATATCCTGGGAATGGTCTATGAGTATCTAATCGAGAAATTCGCTGATGATGCCGGCAAGAAGGGCGGCGAGTTTTACACGCCGAGAAAGGTCGTTCAGCTTATAGTCGAATTGCTTGGGCCTAAGGAAGGCATGAGGATATGCGATCCTACGTGCGGTTCCGGAGGTATGTTGATCGAGTGTGCTCATCATATAGAGAGAGTGAAAGGTAATCCCAAAAATCTATCTCTGTATGGTCAGGAAAAGAATATTGGGACATGGGGCATCTGCAAGATGAACATGCTCTTACACGGATTTCCTGATGCTGAGATCAAGAAGGGTGACACAATAAGAGACCCGCAGTTACTGGTCGATGGTCAACTGATGCTTTTTGATAGGGTGATCGCCAATCCACCTTTCAGCTTGAACCAATGGGGTCATGATGTGGCTGAAAACGATGGATATGGTCGTTTCAGGCATGGAGTTCCGCCTAAGACCAGGGGTGATTTCGCGTTTGTCCAGCATATGGTCGCAACACTCAATCAAAAAGGTAAGCTTGGTGTCGTCGTTCCTCATGGTGTCTTATTCAGAGGGGCAGCCGAAGGTAAGATAAGAGAAAATTTCATAAAAGAGGATCTTATTGAGGCAATTATTGGCCTACCTGCAGGTCTGTTTTACGGAACTGGTATTCCTGCGGCGGTATTAATCATCAATAAGGATAAGCCAGCTGCAAGGAAAAATAAGGTCTTCTTCGTGCATGCTGCAGATGATTATGAGTCATTGAAAAAACAAAATAAACTCAGAGACAAGGATGTCGAGAAGATTGTCAAGGCTGTAGAATCGTTTGAGGATAAGGATCGTTATTGTAGGCCTGTTGATGTATCAGAGATCAAGGAAAACGATTTCAATCTCAATATTTCAAGGTATATCGACACGACACCTGAAGAGGAAGAGATCGATCTGAAGGCTGCGGTGAAGGAACTGCGGGAGATCGAGAAGAGACGGAAGGTGGTTGAGGATAAGATGAATGAGTATCTGAAGGAGTTGGGATTATGAGCAAAAAGAAAAAGCCTGAAAAACCTGTCGATGAGATTCGTGAAGCCATCCTAAGAATGTTCTATGATACTCATAAGAACGCGTCGAGTCCGAAAAAAGTTCGTCTGAAAATCAATGATGCTAAGAGGGCTCTTAAGGAGCTTGGTATAACCGGCAAGGAAGCCGTAAGCAATATCGAGTATCTCGTGGACGGTGGCTGGATAATCAAGGAAGTAGACAAGAAGGAATTCACGACGAAGACAGGTGTCACAGTTCCGTCTGAAACAGCTCATTACAAGGCATCAAATAAGACGATCGACCATTTCGATCGGAGGGAATCCATCTTTAAGGTAACTGATGTCGGCGGTATCAATATCAGCAACGTGGGCGGTGTGACGGCGGTGACAGTGGGTGATTCGAATACGGTCGTGGTCAATGAGGGTTCTGTCGAACTGCACAAGCTTCTTGATGAATTGAAAGAGGCAGTTACCCATACTGAAAAGATATCTGATGAGGAAAAGCTGAACCATAAGTCCGATATTGAGACTATCCAGGCCCAGCTGCAGAAACCTGAGCCAAGCAAGGGGATCATCAAGGGGGCTTGGGACGGAATCAAGAAGGCCGCTGGTAATACGGGTAAGGTGGTTGAACTGTATAATAAGGTCGAGCCATTGATAGCGGGTTTTTTAGGGTGAGAGAATGAGTATGAATCTGAGTTTGGGAAACATTGCACTGGAAACCGTCTTCGGTCTCACAGCGATATTTCTGTATTTCGCGCCGAAGTTACTTGGATGGAGCGGATGGAGCCATCTTGGAGGGGTGTTCTTCACTGCATTGGCACTGATTGTAGTCGCTATGAAGAGGTCTGGTTAAGATGACAGAGAATATCCCGAAAGGTTGGACGTCGTATAGGTTAGGTGCATTGGTGTCCGAAATCGCCGACGGAGGTACTCCTCCAAGGCAGAAAAAAGAATATTTCAATGGAGATATACCGTGGGTGGTAATAGAAGACATTAAATTTCACATTTATGAAACAAAGGAACATTTGTCTAAGGAAGGATTAAGAAAATCATCATCAAAACTATGGCCTCCTGGTTCTGTAATTCTTTCAACAGGAGCTTCGATAGGAAATGTTGGGATTGCCAAAGTTCCTTTAGCTACAAAACAGGGTATTACTGGAATGATCGTTAAAGATGAGCTGGTTAGTTCCGAGTATTTGGCTCATTGGTTTAATGGAAATAAGCAGAACTTAATAAGGTACTCTCAAGGCAGCAGTATAAAAGAAATAAGGGGTCAAGTATTAACTTCTTTAAAGATAATATTGCCTCCTGTTGATGAACAGATGGAAATTATATCCATTTTAAATTCAGTAGATTCTGCGATTGATGAAACCGAGAATGTCATCGCAGAATGTGAAAGGATTAAGAAAGGGATGATGCAGAGGTATATTACAACCCATGAATCAAATAACACTGTTCCGGTTACAGAGCTTTTCAGAATTGAAACAGGTACAACCCCTCGAACTGATGTTGTCGAATATTGGGATAAAGGAAACATCATTTGGGTTACACCTGCGGACATGAATAAACTTCAGACTCATGAAATACATGACAGTGCGCGACATATAACTGCAAAAGCGTTGAATGAAACTAATTTAACTCAAGTACCACCTGGATCTTTGGTTTTGTCAACAAGAGCACCAGTAGGATATGTTGGTATTAATACTGTGCCTGTAACTTTTAATCAGGGTTGTAAAGCCCTAGTTCCTAAAACAGAGCTAAATATTGTGTACTATTACTTTGTACTTCTTTCACTTAGAAATCATCTTATTCAAATGAGTGATGGAACCACATTTAATGAATTAATGAAGAACACGCTGAAGAAAATACGTTTACCAAATCCACATATCGATGAGCAAAACAAGATTGCTGATCAATTTAATAGCCTATTATCAAGAAAATATTCAGAGGAATTGAAACTTGACAAACTTCTCATATCGAAGAAGGCGCTCATGCAGAAACTTCTCACAGGAAAAATCCGCGTCAAGGTGAACTGAAAGATGACAAAGAAAGATAAAAAGGATGAACCAGAGTATATCGAAGAAGAACAGCATAAGGATCTTGCAGATATGCTTGAACAGCTAGCTCCTTTCGTGAATAAGATTGCTCCGCACATCAACGAATATCAGAAAATCAAGGCTCCCACTATCAAGAGATGGCAATACATCCATTTCACTGTGATGATGACCATCTTGATCGGGACTATCGGCCTTGCATATTTCAAGATTATCGACGGATCAGCTGTAACTGGTCTGATCGGAGCTGTCATCGGTTATGTATTCGGAGGGCTGTATCAACAGAAAAATAATTGAAAATGGCAAGAGACTCAAAGGAATTGCTTGAAGTTGAGGACCCTGCAGTTGCGGTCCTAACAGAACATTTAGAATGGACTGAATTGGATAATCGGAACGCTGATGAGCTCAGGCCTTCAAGTAAAAAGCCGATCCTGACAGTAATCCTGACAACGAAAATCAAGGAGCTAAACCCATGGATCAGTGATGAAAACGTTAAAAGGGTGGTCAGGAACATCACAAACATTCCAGCCACGTCTGTAATCGAAGCCAATGAAAAGATACAGGCGATGATTGAAAAAGGCACGACAATCATGCAGGATCTCGATGATGGCTTGGGCCTGAAAAACAGGGACGTTCGGTTAATCGATTATAAGGATATTGGGAAAAATGATTTCCACGTAGTTAGGCAGTTCACTGTGAAACATTACAAAGAAAACAGGCCCGATATCGTCCTATTCATAAATGGTCTTCCGATTGTCGTCATTGAGTGTAAGAGTCCGACCATCAGGGACGCTATGGAAAGTGGCATGGAACAGGTATTCCGATACCAGGAAGCCGATGGACGTTTCCGAAATGCAGGTTGTCCGAAGTTGTTTCATACAACGCAGATTGTCGTATCGACATACAAGGGCCAGACAAAATACGCAACAAACCTAACACCTGAAAGGCACTGGTCAGAGTGGAAAGAACCACACCCTTTAACCCTCGATGAATTATCTAAGACACTTGGTAGACCGCCTTCATCTCAAGATATTTTCCTTTTTGGCGTCTGTTCTAAAGAAAACCTTCTCGACCTTATTCAGAATTTCATCGTCTATGAAAGGGAAAAAGGCCGGATCGTCAAGAAATTAGCTAAATATCAGCAGTATCGCTCTGTCAAAAAACTGATAAAACGCATAAAGAACCGCAAGACCCAGAAAGGTGGTGTGATCTGGCATACGCAAGGTTCAGGCAAGAGCCTGACAATGCTCTGGACCGCCGTCAAACTCAGGAGGATTGATAATCTGAATAATCCAACCATGGTCATTGTCACAGACAGGACGGACCTGGATTCGCAGATCAAAGGCACTTTCGAAAGATGCGGATTCCCAAATCCTATCCAGTCTAAATCCGCAAGCCATCTACAGGAGCTTCTAAGAGATCCTGTGGGTCAGACTATCATGTCGACGATACAAAAATTCCAGGATGCGTCAGATGATTATCCTGTTCTTACTGAAAACGAAAACGTTTTTGTGCTTGTTGATGAAGCTCATCGAACTCAATACAAAAAACTTGCTGCAAACATGAGGCAAGCTGTAACGAATGGGACCTTTATAGGATTCACAGGTACGCCGATATCAAAGAAATACAGGAGCACAAGAGATACTTTTGGCGATTATATCGATATCTATGACCATAAGCAGGCTGTAAAGGACGGGGCGACTGTCGACATCTACTATGAGAGCAGGATGCCAGAATTGTCGGTTTCAGGGAAATCGGTTGATGAGATATTCGATAGGATCTTTGAAGATTATTCCGAAGAGGAAAAAGAAAGAATAAAATGCAAATATGTAACACCGGAAGCCATCGCTGTGGCCACCCAGAGAATCAAGTTGATATGCCTTGATGCCTTGAAGCATTTTGAATCCCATATCCAATCAAATGAGTTTAAAGCGCAGATTGTTTCATGTTCGCGATTAGGTGCAATCAAGTACAAAAAGATGCTCGAAGACCTGAACGGACCATCCTGTGAAGTATTGATTTCAAAACATCATAATGATGAAGAGGAATTCATTCCGTACCATAAATCTAAGACAGAAGAGCAAGAGATCATAAGGAGATTCAAAGAGGAAAAAGACCCTCAAATAATCATAGTATGTGATAAACTTCTAACCGGTTTTGATGCTCCGGTCGAACAGGTCATGTATCTTGACAGTCCTTTAAAAGAGCATACGCTCCTTCAGGCCATAGCCAGGGTCAATAGGGTCTACCATAAAAAACGGTATGGCCTGATAATTGACTATTGGGGAGTTTCACAGGACCTTCAGGATGCTCTTGACATGTTCACTGTCGAAGAAAGCGATGGTATCATCCATAAAGATTTCAAAAATGAGATATTACCAAGACTTCAGTCTGCCCACAATGCGGCGATGAATTTTTTCAGAGATTTAGATCTAAACGATACTGAAGCGTGCCTTCTGTATCTTGAACCAGAAGATAGGAGAGTCACTTTCGACCAAAGATTCAGATTGTTCTCCAATTACATGGATATGCTGTTTCCTGATCCTGCAGCCATCCCATTCGTCAGCGATCTAAAAAAGCTTGCTGAGATTCGAACCCGAGCAAGAAACCATTACAAGGATGATCATCTTTCGTTAAAAGAATGTAGCCATAAAGTCCGGATGTTGATTGATGAACATGTTAAAGCAGAGAACATCAGCCAGCTTGTTGAACCTACATCGATTTTTACTGAAAAATTCGATGAAGAGATCGAAAAGCTGACCTCGGATGAAGCCAGGGCAAGTGGCATAGAGCATGCGATTCGCCATGAGATAACATTCAAGATCGAGGAAGACCGGATCTTCTATGAAACACTTAGAGACCGTCTCGATCGTATAATCAGTGATTTCCAGGAAGGACGTATAAACGCAGCAGAGCAACTAAAACTTGTCCAGGAGGTTCTTGAGGAAATGAGGCATCCAGAAAAGAAAGCTCAGGATCTGGGTGTCGAAAGACATGTTATGCCTTTCTTTAATCTGTTGAGCAAGTCAGGAAATGATAATGATGAGATGAAACGTGCTGCAAGTGATATCTACAACAAGCTTGATGGACTAGCTGTTGTTGATTGGGAGTTCAAAGAAGACATAAAAAGGGAAATGCGAAGGAATGTGAAGCGAATCCTGAGAGCCACTTCTGTTGATCGAGACGAAATAGAAGCGATAACCATCAAGATACTTGATCTGGCTCGTGCAAATCTTGTGAGATGATGGAAAAAGACATTATCCAATTCGGAAATACGAAAATCGATTATTCGATAATCTATAGCGATAGGAGAAAGAATGCGACTTTGTCTGTTTATCCCATGAAGCTTGTTGAAATTTCCGTTCCGGAAGGATTGGAACGGTCCGAAATCCAACAATTAGTCCGGAAAAAAGCGCGTTGGGTAATAAAGCAACTATCTTTTTTCGATCAGATTGATCAGATAGATTCAACAAAGGAATATGTCAATGGTGAGACTTTCCTGTATCTTGGAAGGCAATATAGATTGAATGTAATCAAATCTGGAACAAAGGCCGAGGCAAATCTTGAAGGAAAATCCCTTGTCGTAAATATCCCAGGCAAATCGAATAAGGAAAAGGCCGGGAAGCTAATTAAAGCCGCAGTATGGCAATGGTATCGAAACAAAGCGAAACAGAAAGTTGGGAATCTTATCAAGGTTTACAGCAAAAAAATTGGTACGGATGAACCTGATTTTCAAATAAAGAATCAATATAAACGATGGGGAAGCTGCACATCGAAAAATAAATTGATATTTAATCTGAGAATTGTCATGGCCCCGGTCTATCTGATTGAATACGTAATAGCTCACGAAATGTGCCATCTAAAACACCGTGATCATGGAACAGAATTCTGGAAGCTTCTAAGGGCCGTCATTCCTGATTATGAGGCACGTAAAGAGCAGCTGAGAAAGGAAGGATGGCAATTTGATCTTTGAAGATACCACTTTTTAGTCGTAAATTGGACTTATCTTTAAATTCTCTTGGTTCATTAATAGAATCATGAAAAAGACAAATCTCGAAAGGAAAATCAATGATAGTCTCTTTTTTTCTGATCTTACCGGCAAGACCAACGATTATTTGATCGACAGGTATATCCAGAACTCAAAGACACGGTACAGGATGTATGATATCGAGGAAATTGGATACTCGAAATACAGCGAATATCAGAAATGGTGAATAATTCACTTGGTTCATTTTTTCATTTACACACTTTTTCCAATTTCTGAACTCACTCTCTTAAACTCCCTCGCTAATCCTCATTTCCAAGATGTCCCCCGACTTAGATGACCAGGTATCCACATACACCCCTTTTCCAGAATCAAGGGGCCACCTCGACGACATGTTCAACGTTCTAAGAGAACGCCTTTCAGAACTAAGATCCACTGTTTCTGAAATCCAGGAGATGATTGATGAGCGAAAGCTCTTAGGGAAAGCTGTCTGTGATGAAATAGAGCATGAACTCCTGAGAGCCATCAATTTCCTTCGAGAATTTGAGCAGCCCGGAGCAATCAGATCCGGGTTAGAGCGGGTCCGGAGCATCTTTGAAAAAGAGCTTTTTGACCTGAAATCAGAGAAACGAAGGGAACTTATCAAGGAATGGGAGGACATAGCCCGCCTGAAAAAAGATCTGCGTGAATACAATGAGCGCCTTAAAGATGCTCAACGACGATTGCAGGAGGCTGAAAATTGAGCCTCACAAAAGTTCAGGAACTATCAAGGAAGCTCGCACCGCTAATCGGTGAGGCCAAGTCTAAAAAATTCGTAAAGATGCACATCGTCGAAGACCTGAAAGGTAAACGCGACATCGAACAGAAGCTTGAACTCATGGCTCATAAGCTCCTGCCTGATGATTCCCTCAACTTGGTTCCCCCTGATCAAACCACCGCTAATGGCAAATACCCGATAGGAAACATCAACTATGCCGGTAAACCACTACATATATTTGGTCTACGAAAAGATGAACTTTCAAAACATATTCTGATTACTGGTGATACAGGCGCAGGAAAGACCAATCTCATCCTGCTTTTGATTGCCAACCTCCTGCTCGATGATGTCAGATTCTGGATATTCGACCGTAAAGGGAATTTCAGGGATATTTTAAGAGCCAAGACCAATTCGGATATCCTCGTATTCACACCCGGATCTGATGTATCTCCTTTCTATTTCAATCCCAATCAGCCGATTGAGGGAATCGATCCTGAGACTATCCTTAAGCTCGATATCGATAACCTTGAAGCCTTCTATGTCGGTGAAGGTGTCAAATCGTTACTCTTGAAAGCTAAACACAGCAATTATCAAAAGTACGGCCTTTATTCTGGTAATTGGAAAACCCTGCCGACTCCCGCAGATGACCTCGAAGAGCTCAAGACCCTGAGCCTGAAAAGAAGGAAACTCGATTGGTTCCAGTCTGCAGAAAGGACCATGGATGCCCTAAGCTTTGGCAAGATGGGAAAGATGCTCAATGTCAGACAATGTCCCGATATCACAAATCTCACTAAAAGATCCATAATCTTTGAGATGCTACATCTCAGCAAGGTAGAGACGAAATATTTCACAAGCGCCATTCTGACCAGGATATATCTATGGAAAAAGGTGGCCACTCAGAAGGGCGATAATAGCCAGCTTGTGATAATCATCGATGAGGCCCATTATCTTTTTTTAGATAAATCCGGTTCCGGTGACGAGTGCATAACAGACATAATCCTTCGTGAAGGTCGATCGATAGGGCTGCATCTGATCATCGGCGATCAATTCTGCCATCTTCTGAGCAAGAGGGTGTTTGGCTGCTACACAAAGATTGCATTCTCGTCAGGATCAAGAGCTGACATGAACCTGATCTCATCAGAGTGGCTATTGAACGAAGATGAAAAGGAGTGGCTTCCAAAGCTCAAGACAGGCGAATGCATCGTCAAGCTAAAGGACAGATACCCGACACCGTTTCTCGTCAAGGTCAAATTGATGCAGAAAGGAAAGCCAATCACTGACAAAATGATCCGGGAAAGGATGCAAGGCTTCCGCATATTCCAGGAGCTATCCGAGAGTCCGCAGGGTCCGCAAAGTCCGGAGATTCCGGAAGAAAGCCCACAGGTTCCGCAGAGTCCGGCACCGGGTACTGAAAACAGTACACAAAACGAGGGAATAAGCACCAATACTGCAAAACAAGGACAAATAACCCCTAGTCCGCAGAGTCCGCAATCAAAACACGCCGCAGACCAAAAAAAAACACAGGTTCCGCAAAGTCCGAGTCCCAATAAAAGAGGGAAAGTAGTGGAAGACCAAAGGATATTTTTGATAGATATCAGGAAATATCCATTCTCAGGTATATCGAAAAGATTTGAGAGACTGAAGATCGGAAAGAATCGAGGATACAAGATAATAGAGAATCTGAAGGATCAAGGGTATATCAAGTCACATAGCCTAAGGAACAAGAGAAGCAAGATCGTCCTATTAGAGCCTACCGACCTTGGCCATTCATATCTCGATTCCATAAATATCAAGCCCGTACTATCCTCCGCTCCCCGCCATGGCGATATCGTCCATCAATATCTGATAGAGAAGGTCTCAAAATACCGTAAATATCAGGGCCATACAAAGATCGATAAAGAGTATCCTATCGGCAGCGGTAAATCTGTCGATGTGTGTTCCCTCGATAAAAACGGACAGATTGTATTTGATGAGATCGACAAAGAGACAGAAACAGCCATACGAAACATTAGAAAGTGTCTGGAATGTCAATCCAAGAATTTTCTGGCAGGCAAGATCAAACTTTGTGTCTGGATGACTGAAAGAGAAGCTTATCTGAAACTAAAGCAAAAGATCAAAAAAAATGGATGGGACAAGAAAATGCAACTGACAGTATTCTATGTCCGCGAACATTTCTGAGGTGATAATGAATGTTCTATAATCCTGCAGACTGCTACCGAGCGATGAAATATTACCGCGACAAAGGATACAGGGTCCATACTAACCGGTATGTTACAGAGAATCTGATAATCGATGTCTTAGCTGAAACAAATGGCCTTAGGATCGCCATATTTTTCCCTATCAGTGTGGGTGAAGCCATACATGAGATACTGACAGCGCTTCAGTATGGATATGACAATGTCATGTGTTTCATGAAGACAAAACCGATGGCCGAATTCCTGAAAGGTCATCTTGAAACGATGAAACAGAGCGGTTTCAAGGTGCTTACAGAGAAAGGCAGCTATGAGGTTCATTATATCGATGATTTCTTTAGAAAGGGTGATGCGGTTGAAAAGAAAGAATAGACTCAAGAAGCTTTGGAAATTGATAATATCTGACGATAAGCGTGTCGTTGTACCGCTGCTACTGCTGTATCTGTTTTTTGGTCTCTGGATGATGGCTTTTCAGGTCACTTATGCGGCCAATATTAACGAAAAGCTGGATAGATACAGCCAGACGATGGTGATTGCCTCAAATAATAATGGTGCTATGGCGGCATATACCGATTATCTGATCCATAATATCGCTGGTCTCTGCCAGAAATTGAATGGAGAATCTTGGTCCAGTTGTTATTCTCAGAATGTGTATTCTGCAGAGTTTGGCGATTTCATGAGATTCTATAGAAACGTTACGGGTGGTAAATATCGCTGACTATATTTTCTTGGAGGGTATTTTCCAGCCGTTAAAATACGTAAATTTAGGTCAGATATATTCAGAATATTCCTCTCTGATCGATTTTTTCATCTATTTAGTTTTTTTCCTGGGCCTTGCTCGCGTATCGTTTGAAAAGCATTTCAAGGGACGTGGTGGGAAGTTTGTCATCGCATCCATCGGTTGCGCTTTAGCGTTATCAATGACCTATGCTGAGAAGACGATGGGATTTGACCTCCGCCAGCTCGGAAGTTTAGGGATATTGATATTCGTATTTGTCCTGTCTCTGATGATCTATAATATCATGAAGGGGCTCGGTATGGGCTATGGGATGGCCGGTGCTGTCATCTTTTCTATATCGCGTTGAATGCATTGTCGCCATCAGTATTTCAAAGGGTGACAACCGCACTTCCTCTTGTGAATCTGATATTCATCGTAGCTCTCATTTTAGTTTTCATCATGCTCTTCAAGGGGCTGGCTCATAGTTTCAGTTCTGGAGATGGTTTACGCTCTGAGATAGTGTCTGAAAATAGGCTTGTAAAGAAGGGTCTGGAAAGGCTCACAAAGAAGGCCCGTAATCGATCTATCAAGACTGGAAAGAGTTTGAAGAAAGTTGAGAAAGATCTGAAATCGGATGATCTGGAGGTTGTATCAAAGGAATTGACAGATTTACAGAAAGGATCAGGGGCTCGGGAAATACAAGTGCTTCTGAAAAGGATTCGTGAATTGGATTACCGGCTGCAGGAACTCGATGTCAATGCAATGAAGGAGCTCAAAAAGAAACATGGTGAAGTCCCTGAATACGATCGGCAGAGGATAGCCGGGATAATAAAGATCCAGCGGGACAAGCTGAAGATGGATGAACAGATCAAGGTTTTTGAGAAATTCTGCAGGGAGCATGTGGCAGGATATGAGAAAGCTGTTGCTAATGTCGAAGCGGCAATAAGACGCTCTGATAAAGATGCAGCAACTGAACATCTGAATGATGCAATAGAGCACAACAAGAACATCAGAGGGCTTCTCCATGAAATGCAAGCGGTTGAGGAAAGGCTGCTGGAATTGAATAAGATTGAGTTGAAGGATCTTGGGTGATATGGATGTCGCTTCTGTATTTTCAATTGATGGTGGAGATTGATGATAGTGATCTTAGGGAAAAAATAGCGGGTTTGAGACCTGAGATCGATTTCATTGATCCGCCCAATGGTCGATTTTGGGCGAAAAGGTTGGTCAAATCCGGTAAGTTGGATGCTCTAAGATATGAATCGCTACAAATAGTGAAATCATTTGTTAGGCAGATTGAGAGGATGGCAGAGTTATCCGAAGCTGATCATGAAGAACCTGTCGTCGTGTCTGATTGATACGTTTTTTGGCTTTTCAAGAGCGTAACAGATAGAACCGTTGAGTTTCAATACCGGTCGGATGAATTCGAGATCTGGATTGATATTCTTGATAGTTTCGTTGATGTCGAAGATCTCCTTCAGGATGATCTTATAGAATGAGGAGCTTGATGTCTTTCGCTTGATCTCTTTTATGGAGATTGTATTCTGCGATTCGAACAGTTCAAAGAACTTCGATAGTTTATTCCCCCTCCGTCTTATCAAGATGACGATGTTCATCAAATTTCGGCAGAATCTGATGATATATAATCCAAGGACGTACATCTTTGCTTCTCCTTGAAAAGGCTGTTATCCCATTTCTGATAATTAGTGTCACCAATAAGGGACAAAATTTATAAATAAACAACGAGAGATATCCGGAAATGCCGAAAAAATGCTCGAAAAACATGAAAATAGGCTCTATATCCGTAATTATGGGTGGGTCAGCAAGGTCATCAAGAGAAAGTGCACGTATTTCATATCGATCAATAAACCGGTGATAATAGGTGGCGGTAGTGTCAATAATCTTTCGCACTTTTGATTCGGTGGCCCATCGGTTAAGCTGCGACTTTTTCTTTTTTAAGTTCCGTTAGCAAATTCATATTCAGATACCGTCGTGTTCCCCAGC
>Ga0126332_10000308_pt1 | contig 18249 bp, 30 predicted proteins | sample InaspJWI42metaG_FD_94482 | JGI IMG/M metagenome (GOLD analysis project Ga0126332, IMG submission 94482) | Marine gutless worms symbiont microbial communities from Oahu, Hawaii - Inanidrilus sp. 2 OAHU.JWI-42 metaG | ecosystem: Host-associated > Annelida > Digestive system > Unclassified...
CGTATTACAATGTGCCACGGCCTGATTCTCCTTTTTGATTCAACAAGTTATACGCAAACTCATTGTATCAAATCGGCTTCGAATCAGGCCGTCTTATTTTTGTTAACGGGACAGCAGTGAAATCAGATGCACGTTTTATTCGATTTAGATGGTACCTTAACCGACCCCAAAGAGGGTTTCGTGAAATGTGTTCAATATGCCCTCGCGGAACTGAATATCGAGCTCGATTCCGCAACCAGCCTTGAATCCTGCATCGGGCCACCGCTGCATGACACATTTCGAAAACTGTGCAAATCCGACCGTATTGCCGAGCAGGCGATCTCACTCTATCGGGCACGCTATGCGCAGACCGGACTGTTCGAAAACAAACTCTACGATGGAATCCATGAATGCCTGAGTCAAATACTCGCCTCGGCCGACTCGATTCATGTCGTCACTTCCAAACCCACGGTTTTTTCCACGCGAATTATTGAACATTTTAAGATAGACCGGTATTTTGGCGAGGTATTTGGAAGCAATCTCGACGGCTCGCTCAGCGACAAAACCGAACTCCTCGGTCACGTACTCGAGCGCCGAGAGCTGCTACCCCGGGAGACGGTCATGATAGGCGACCGCCGCTACGATATCGTTGGCGCAAAAAACCACGGGATTAAAGCACTTGGCGTATTGTGGGGATATGGATCCGAAGCGGAACTCACCCGTGCGGGCGCGGATGGGCTATGCGCTCGTCCGGCGGAAATCCATGACCGCATATTCAACTGAACACACACCGGCGAGCGCCGCAATGGGCTCTCCCGGGCACGGTCCCGGCGGTGATCGCTAGTGGCTATCGACATCATTACCACCCAACGCCTGGTACTCCGCTCGGCCCACCCCTCGGATTTGCGGCCATTGCAGGACCTCGTTTTTTCCGACCCGGAAGTGATGCGTCTCGCTTTCGAGGGTAAATCACTGTCCGCCGAGGAATCGTCCAAATTCTTCGCGGAATCCTTTGACCACGATGGCAATGGCAAGCAAATAGGCGTACTCAGGTTAAGGGCGGATGAAACCATCATCGGTTTCGCGGGACTATTGTCTTGTGAAGCCCTCGGTGAACGCGACTACGAGATCGGGTTCATACTGGGACGGGAGTTTTGGGGAAACGGCTATGCAACGGAAATCGGCCGGGCGCAAATCGAATACGGCTTCGAAGTCGCCGGATGCGAGCGCCTGTTGGCCCTGGTGGCGCCTGACAATAAACCCTCTATTGCCGTATTGACAAAAATAGGCATGCTGCCATATGCGACGATCGCAACGGGAAATCGCGGCCAACGCAGCGTTTATCTGGCGCGGCGGCATTGGTGACGAGGCGCGGCGGTCAGGCAAGCCACTCACCGCACTTGTACCCGGCATCCGATGTGAGGCATTATAGCCGGGTCATGTTTCGCCTATTGCTACTCTCGATCCCCTGCGCAATACTTTTCGTCGGCTTCGCCGTGCCGTTTATTATCGCGGGTAGCAAAGGATTAATCGCGGCGGCTATCCTGCTATTGCTGGGAACGGGATTGTTATGGTTCATCGAGAAACAAACCAAGCAATCTCTCGAAGCGGATACGGCCCTCAACAAGACCCTGAACACGGACGCCTAACCTGGTTCCGGGAATTTTGGGCTGAATACAACCATTGGCAGCTGGCCTGGTACTCGACATATATCTGGCTAAAACGCTAAAGCCTGTTAGCATTAGGTCACCGGTCGGTTACTCCATAACGGTACATTATATAAACCAACAAGAAACGAGGATTTAAATGAAAGTTGCATATATCTTTTCCAGCCAGGGGCACACGGTCTCATACAAGCTCGCTAAAATGATTCTGCCCCAGCTGGAAGAACAATCCCATGGCCCCGAAGTAGTCGGCATGTTCTTTTTTGAAGACAATAACTACGTACTGGTAAAAGGGGACCCTATCGGGGAACGATTGGCGAAGGTGGCCAGGGAACAAAACATCATGCTAATGGGTTGCGACCAGTGCTGCTGGGAGCGTGAGATCGACGGCAATCTGGTAGAGCCTGCGACCATCGGTTGCTCCCCCAATCTATACGAAGCGCTAGCCGGAAACATGCCCGACCAGGTGATTACTCTGTAGGGAAATTTCCAGTGCCTGCAGTCGATCGGGTTAAGCGAATTGGTTACAACCCGGCGCCTGCAGGTACACAATCATAAACTGCCCGCCCCCTCGCGGCGATTAGCTTCAGCTACTAACCAGGGTCATGAAAATGATCGAAATTCCCGACAACAGCAGCAACAGCAGTACCGCCCGGTAAATCGATCGTCACCTAAGCAACGATAGGTCCTGCGCCCCAACCAGGCGCCGACCATGGTGCCCGGAAGTGCCATCAGTACCAGTTTGCCAAGCTCGATACCAATCAAACCGCCAAAGGCCTGTGACATCAGCGCCAAACTCAGAATCGACAGGTTAAAAACCTGAAACAGGCTGCGGCTGGCTTCCATCCGGCGATAATGACAAAGCGGCCGCTACGCCGTGAATCCGAAACCCTGAAGACGTCTACCTTAATCGTGACGTGGCGCCGCAGCGGATTATTGATGGCGATTAAGATTCGAATGCGGCAGCGTCGATGCTTTTCGGTTAAAGTCGATAGTTGGACAATGCAAGGCCTTGCCGAAACTTAAGCATGGGGTTTTTGGATCCGAGATGAAATTAGATTTTCGCCAAGCCAGAGAGAGCGACATCCCGGAGCTCGTCGAACTGCTCGCGGACGACGAATTGGGTGCCGCCAGGGAAGACCTGTCGCTGCCGCCGAATCAGCGTTACCTGGATGCTTTTCGCAGTGTCGATCGGGATCCGAACAACGAGCTGACCGTGGTCGAGTCTAATGCAGTCCTGCTAGGAATGTTGCAATTGACTTTCATACCCTATTTAACTCATAGGGGTTCGTGGCGTTGCCTGATCGAAGGCGTGAGGATTGCAAATGACTACCGCGGCCAAGGTCTGGGCAGCCAGTTTATCAATTGGGCAATCGCGCGCGCCGCTGAAAGGAACTGCGGCATTGTGCAACTGACATCGGATAAAAAACGCCCGGACGCGTTACGCTTTTACGAGGCGCTGGGCTTCGAGGCCACCCATGAAGGCTTCAAGCTTAAGCTGTAAAACGCTTATCGCTTTAATCGTAGCAGCGCCGGGTGATTGCAGACCTCGCCGGCCGGGCCGAAATATTAATCTTTACCGCGCCGGACAACTGCTTTAAAATGTTCGCCGGAGTAGTACGAAAACACCGATCGCCCTGGGTTGCTTAATTCAGGCTCAACTCGTACGAGGAGGTCCAACATGTCCAATGCCGAACAGGGAGTAGCCGAAACTCAAATAAAGGCGGCCCAAGCCGGGCAAGACTCGGGCGCGACGCTGCAAAAACATCACAAGTGGAATATCGCCTACCTGGACGATCGCATTTTCCTCTACCTGGGCGCGCTTGCTTTTCTCGGTTTGCTGATGGTCTGGGCAACCGCAAAGTCCGCACTCGTGCTATACGGCTCGCTGGCGGGTGCAATTCTGTTATCCGTCTATGGGGCGTTGCTCTCTTAAACCGCAGCAAAAGGCTTAGCGAGGAACGCGCGCGTCAGGTGCAGGCCTTGCAATCCGAAAAATCGGGCGAGTAACGCCGCTACGCGGCCCTTGCCGGAGCTCGAATCCTAGATGAACGACCAACTAGCAGCGCAACTGGAGCAACTCAAGCAGCGCGATTTGGAAACCAGAGCATGGCTTCTGGCAAAAGGCCGACTTTACGGGATTTACCATCAGGCAATGCAAACGGTTCATATCGAAAACGCCAGAGCACTCGACGCCATTACGCAGCAACACGGCTGGCCCGGTATATCATTGGTCGGTCTAGCCGGTTGCCGGGCGGCATGGTTGGTTGCCCAGCATTCGATATGCACTCCAGAACTGCAACGTAGTTTCCTCGATCTATTGACCGCGGCCGCGCAAAAAGGGGAGGCACCGATGAAACAGGTTGCCATGCTGACCGATCGCATCCGCTTCAACGAAAATCGCCCACAGGTCTACGGCACCGTATTCGACTGGAATGAAAACGGTGAACTCGGGTGCAACATCGAGGACCCGGAAACGATCGATGAACGCAGAAAAATAGCCGGCTTACCGCCATATCGGGAATCGTTGCAGGAAAATATAACCGCTATTGAAAACGAGGGCGGCAAACCGCCGCCCGATTTTCCCGACTATCAGCGAGCCTTTTTTACCTGGGCCCGAGACGTCGGATGGCAATAGCGGCCGCTAGCGGTACGCCCGGCGCTGAAGACAGTTCAAGTGGATCGAAAACGGCAGGCTGAACCGCCATATAAATCAGAGAACGGAATTATATAGTGTGAATACGGTAAGCATGAACATGTGCAGACGGATAACAATTTTGATCGCCGCCCTGACTGCCGTCTGCGTCAACCCGGCGCATGCGCGCGCGGGCTGGACCGACTTCGTCCAGGTCGCCGAGTTGGTGCCGACCTCCCGTCATTACTTCGAAGTCAGACTACCGGTCAAAATGAATCCCAGCGGCTGTAGCGAGGATAACTGGTTTTACCTGAATTACGACGCGCAAGGATCGGCGCAAATGTTTACAGTCCTGCTGGAAGCAGTCCAATCCGATATACGCTTGCGCGTGTTCGTATCGGGTGTCTGTAACTTGAACGGATATGCCGAGATTACATCGATTAACGTAACGCGATAGCTGGTTTCAGGCCGATACTTGGCTGATCGCCGCCGCCGCTTTATCCTTGGCCGAACAGGTTCATCCATATCAGGACACAAGCCGTGAAGTTAGCGAGATATTATTGGTTGTTAAGCTTATTTATGCTGCCCATCGGTGCGTCATGCGCGGGCGGCGAGCTGGTCTTGCAACAGGTCACGGATAATGTTTATGCCCTCGTCGGCGAACTCGGCAATCGCCGCCCGGATAACCTGGGCAACAACGCGACTTTTGGCTTCGTCGTCACTTCGGACGGCGTCGTCCTGATCGATTCAGGCGGCACTTATCGCGGGGCGCAGCAAATCGAACAATCGATCAGGCAAGTCACGGACAAGCCGGTGGTGCGTGTCATCAATACCGGGGGACAGGATCATCGCTGGCTGGGTAACGGTTATTTCAAACAACGGGGCGCCGACGTCGTCGCTAGCGAGCAAGCGGTCGCCGATCAGCGCCGGCGCAGTCGGGATCAGTTTATCCTGTTGAGCAATCTGGTCGGTAACGCCGGCGTTGCGGGAACCGACGCGGTTTACGCCGATCATAGCTTTGCCGACGAATTCCTGTTTGATCTGGGCGCGACCCGTTTCGAAATCCGCCACTCCGGGCCGGCGCATACCCCCGGCGACAGCTATGTCTGGTTGCCACAGCAAAAGATTATGTTCAGCGGCGATATCGTCTATGTCGAACGCATGCTCGGCGTCGGCGCCCAGTCCAATAGCAAAAGTTGGATCGACGCCTTCGAAGCGATGGCGGCCTATCGCCCACTGCATCTGGTGCCGGGACACGGCCGCTCGACCACGCTGGCGCATGCCACGAAGGATACGCTCGAGTACCTGGTTTTCCTGCGTTCGGCGGTGGCCGAATTCATGGATCGCGGCGGTGATATTTCGGACATCGGCAGTCTCGACCAGTCCAGTTACCACTATCTGCTAAACCATGAAACGCTAGCCGGGCGCAACGCCCAACAAGTGTTTAGCGAAATGGAATGGGAGTAGCACGGCGGGCGGTTTCACTGTCACCTGAGTAAAGGCGCGCGGCGACAGTACAATCGGGATAATTAGCAATGAGCAATTTGAGTATTAGAAATTATCGGGTCGATGACGAGGTCGCGGTCATCGCCCTGTGGCAACAATGCGGGTTGATTGTCCCCTGGAACAATCCGCGAGCCGATATCGCGCGCAAATGCGAGGATACGCCGGAGCTGTTCTTCGTCGGCAGCATGAACAGTAAGATCGTCGCGAGCTGTATGGCGGGTTTCGATGGCCACCGGGGCTGGATTTATTATTTGGCGGTGGACGAATCGCTGCGGCGTCAGGGCATCGCCCGTAAATTAGTACGGCATGCGGAAACCGAACTGCTGGACCGCGGCTGCCCCAAGATCAATCTAATGGTTAGAAACACCAATCAATCGGTAATCGATTTCTACCAAAGCCTAGGTTACGGGGCCGATCCGGTCGTGGTATTGAGCAAGCGCATGATCGAAGATGAAAAACACGATTTCTCGTAATGGCTGAGTCTCGCAAATCGAGCAACGCCGGGGTCTTGCGACATGAAACATGAGTGTCCGCACTGCGGCCAGGCCTGCATGTCCTCGCTACAAAAACTGATCATCAGCCCGTCCAGCTCGGTCAGTTGTCAGGCCTGCGGCAAAAGGATTTCCGTCCGGTGGCGGCATTCGCTGGCGCTGTTGATTCCGAGCGCGTTAGCACTGCTGGCAATGAAGGCTTACGGGCTAGAGCCGCTGCAAATCCTGCTGTTAGGTTTAGTTTTGGTCGTCATCGCGGGCATAATACAGCTGCTGTTTGTACCATTGTCGCAGGACCGGACCTGAACCCTGACCAACATGCTGCGCATTGTCAGTTGGAATATCCGCGCCGGGGGCGGCAAGCGGGCAGCGGGAATTTTAGCGCAACTACTGGCCTGGCGCCCGCACACCATCGGCCTGTGCGAATTTCGCGGCACCGCCGCGAGCCAGTGGCTGGCGAGCGAACTGGCCGCGGCCGGTTACCCACACCAATTGACTAGCGTCGACCGGAAAAGACCCGCCAAAAACGCCTTGCTGTTGGCGAGCCGCTTTCCTCTAAACGCCGTTAGCGCAGCGCGTATGCCCAGAAATCGCGAGCGCTGGCTACTGGCGCGGCAGCAATCGAAGCCCGCGTTGACGCTCGGCTTGATGCATGTGCCCAACTACACCACGCCGTCCTTGAAGTATCCGTTTCTGAACTCGGTGTTGAACATGATGAAAGTCTGGGAATCGAGTCCCGCCTTGCTGCTCGGCGATACCAATTGCACCAAACGCGGTCTCGACGAGGAAAAGCCGCAGGGCAACAAATTCCGGCGCGAGCATGACTGGCTGGTCGCGATTGAAAAGCGCGGCTGGGCGGACGGTTTCCGCCATTTACATGGTGCACGCCGCGAATACACTTGGTATTCGCACCGCGACAATGGATTCCGGCTCGATCAAGCCTTCGGCTGCCCGCAGCTAACGCCGGCACTGACCCGACTGTGCCACGCCTGGGGGCAGGACCCCGACCAGCCGGCGCGGCGCGATGCCTTGAGCGATCATGCCGCGATAATCCTCGATCTCGACTCGAAACGGCTGCCGTGAGTTCGCCGAGGCCGGGAGGTTGCAGAGCGCGCGGGGTTTGGGCATAGTCGGCAACACCATTCACAGCTTTACGGCCAACCGAACATGCTGGAACTACGCCCCAACTGCGAACTCTGCGACCGTGATTTACCGCCCGATTCCACCGCGGCCTGCATCTGCACCTACGAATGCACCTTTTGCCGCTAATGCGTGGATCAGCAACTGGAGAATGTTTGCCCCAACTGCGGCGGCGGTTTTTCGGTGCGCCCGATCAGGCCGCGCGGCGCCTACCGGGACGGCGTCGGCCTGGCGTTTCATCCGGCCTCGCCCGAGCGCGTGCATACTCGCTACAGCAGCGCGCAAATCCGGGAGTTCTCCGGAAAGCTAAAAGACATCCCGGTGAAAATACGCTGAGTTTCGAGACATGAATCGACCGCCGCTACAAATAGGCAGCGCATTATCGCTCGACTTTGCGTTCATGGCGGCGGCTATCGCATGACCAAGGCCGCCGCGCTGTTGATAATCGACGTGCAAAAAGGGCTCGCCGACGCCGCGCTCGGGCAACGCAACAATCCGGACGCCGAGGCCAACATGGCGCGATTACTTGCCGTCTGGCGCAAGCGCCAATGGCCGATCGTGCATATCCGCCACTGTTCGGTCGAGCCCGATTCGACCCTACGGCCGGAGCTGCCCGGCAACGCATACAAAGATGAAGTCTTGCCCCTGCCCGGCGAAAAAGAATTTACCAAACGCGTCAACAGCGCGTTCATCGGCACCGGGCTGGAACAGTACCTGCGGGATCAGGGGATAACTGCGCTGGTGATTATTGGCCTCACCAGCGATCATTGCGTTTCCGCCTCGACCCGCATGGCTTCGGACCTCGGCTTCGAGGTTACTCTGGTGGCCGACGCCAGCGCGGCTTTCGAGCACCGCGGTTTCGATGGCAGGCACTATTCCGCGGACGAAATACACCGGGTTAATCTGGTCAGCCTGGACGGTGAGTTTTGCCGGGTACGCGATACCGCGCAACTGCTCGACAGGCTGACGCAACAATAGATATGGGAGGCAATATGGACTCGGCTATAGGGAAAACCGGCGGCTGCCAATGTGGGGCGGTTCGTTACCAATTAACCGCTCCGCCGGAGATGTTATACGCCTGTCACTGCCGCGATTGTCAAAAGCAGTCGTCCAGTGCTTTCGGCATGTCGCTCATCGTGCAGCGTGACGCAGTCGACTTCACCGAGGGCGCCGAGAAACTGAAAATCTGGGATACCTACGGCGACGACGGCCAGCTCAAGCGCTGCGCCTTTTGCCCGGAATGCGGCACCCGGATATATCACGCATCCGGGGATGACGACGCATCGATAAGCATCAAAGCCGGAGCGCTGGACGATACCGGCTGGCTGCGGCCCATCGCTCATATATGGCTACAAAGCGCTCAACCCTGGCTCGTTATCGATCCCGAGGCCGGGCCCTGTTTTGCGCAAGAACCGGATGACGAAGCCAACCTGGCAGACCTATGGCAGCAGCAATCGACCCAAGCTTGATTACGTGCCGCTCGCAACGGCGGCCGAACCAATTTAACAGTAACCAAACGCAGGAAACCCTATGGTTTATTACGTGGTTAAGGTCGCGATCTCGGCATTGCTGATCGTCGCGATAGCTGAGATTTCCAAGCGCAGTTCGTTTTTCGCCGCGCTGCTGGCATCGGTGCCATTGGTATCGGTGCTGGCGATGATCTGGCTTTATTTCGACACGCGCGACGCCGCCAAGGTGGCGGCGCTCGCGGGCGGTATTTTCTGGTTGGTGCTGCCGTCGCTGGCATTGTTTATCGCATTGCCGTTGATGCTGAAACAAGGCTTGAATTTTTACCTCAGCATGGGTTTGTCGATTCTGATAACCGTCGCCTGTTACTGGTTGATGCTCGCCCTGCTCGACCATGTCGGCATCGAGCTTTAAACCGATGGCCGCCAAACTCCGGCGGGGCATACCCGCGGACCTGGATCTGCTCCTACCGCCGGCGCGTTGCTATCACGTCTTCGAAAATATCCAAAGCACCGCTGGCGAGCGAGACGGCAACCTATGCCAATGCCTGCCGCGCCTGCGCCGACGCCGCGGTGTTTTACCATGTGCCCGGCGCCTGCGACGGCGAGGCACGGAATTGAAACTAAAGGTTCACTAACATGGCCGCGGAAAAGTTCGAGACCATGCTCGGCGGTGGTCACCCCAATTCGCTGGGCCGCACGATTGAAGTGGTCGATCAGCTACTGTCGGACCAAGCACGACTGACCGAACTGTTCGATTGTTACGATAGCCAGGATGCCCTGGTGCGCATGCGGACTTCAAACGCGCTAAAACGCATTTGCCGAGCCCAGCCCGAGTTGCTTGTCTCCTATCTCGATCGCCTGCTGCAGCGAGTATCGCAAATCGACCAGGCGTCGGCCCAATGGACGCTGGCAACGCTTTTTTCACTACTGGAGCCGTGGATGGATTCGCGCCAAAAAACCAGGGCATGCAAAATCATGCAGCTTAACCTGGAGTGCAGCGATGACTGGATCGTGCTCAATACGACCATGGATACGCTCGCCCTTTGGGCCGCTCGGGATTCGGAGCTGAAATCCTGGCTATTGCGGCGGCTGCAAAAACTCAAACACGATAAAAGAGGCTCGGTAGCGCGAAAAGCGAGTAAAATAGCGACTCGACTAGTTGACTAAATAATCATGAATGGTTTCCCGAATATCGGTATTATATTAACTTTGGCCCTACTCGTCGGCTGCCAGAAAAGTCTGGACTGGAAGCCGTTCGACGGCGGCAGCACCGATGCCGCTCGCCTGGAAAAAGCGCGCAAAGCCTGTCGAATCGAAGTTAAATTGTCCGGGCTGGAACGAGCGCAACAGGAAAGGGACAAAAAGCTGGGTACTTCGTCGACTAACCAGGCAAAAATGCTGGCCAAGGATGACTATGAGCAGGTAAAAAGGCAGGTCTACAGGGAAATCGATCTTTGTATGCAAGAACAGGGATATAAACGTTAGCCTCGGCGGCTCTCGCTATGCAGATTCGGGCGGAAGAGGAACGGGATCGGGCTGCGGTTTATAAACTTAACCGCGCCGCATTCGAGTCGGATGTCGAGGCCAATCTGGCAGTTGCAGTGCGTTTACAGGCGGACCCTCACATATCGCTGGTCGCCGCCGAAGCCGGCGAAATCATCGGCCACATCATGTTTTCGCCGGCGACCCTATCCGCCGATCCCGAACTGCTCGCCATGGGCCTGGGGCCCATGGCGGTTTTACCGCGGCGGCAACGCGAGGGTATCGGCAGTGCGCTGGTGCGCGCCGGGCTGGATGACTGCAGGCAACTCGAGGTTCAAGCCGTCTTCGTGCTCGGACACCCGCAATTCTATCCCCGTTTCGGTTTCGTTCCCGCGTCGAGTTATGCAATCAGCTCGACTTACGATGTACCCGACGAGGTTTTCATGGCGCTCGAATTGAAACCCGGAGCCCTTTCAGGCAAAGCCGGCACGATGCGCTATCACCGAGCCTTCGACGAGATATAATCGGCAGACCGGGCCTTGGACGACGAAATACTTTATCTGCTCGCGGCCGATGCCATTCTGGTTACCCACGCTCTGTTCGTCGGTTTCGTGGTATTAGGTCTGATGCTGATTTTTATCGGCAAATGGCGCGGCTGGAACTGGGTTACCTATTTCTGGTTCAGAATGGCGCATCTACTCGCCATCGCAGTCGTCGTACTGCAGTCCTGGCTCGGCGTTATCTGCCCGCTGACGATCTGGGAGATGGATTTACGCACCATGGCCGGCGAAGCCGCCTACAGCGGTTCCTTCATCGCCCACTGGTTGGAGCGATTGCTTTACTATCGCGCCCCCGACTGGGTATTCGTATTGCTTTATACCGGCTTCGGCGCGCTGGTAGTCGCCAGCTGGATCTGGATTCGACCGCGCCGATAAATTTGGTGGCGGACACGAGTAAGCGGCCGACTTATCCCATTAACCGGTTTGCCCAACTCGACAAATTCGAAGCGGCAATGCCGATTAAACTATGAGAGGATAAGTCTCGTGCTATCCGATCGACGACTCATTGAACGGTTATGAATAAAACCGGGGCATCATTTACCGAAAAATTTGGACCCGAGCGCAAGGCCTGGATCCGTAAAATCGACGCGCTCATGGTGCTGATGACGCCGTTCGGCATCGCGGGCGCGCTGTTTGTGTTGCCGATCGAAATCGAGATCCCACTGCTGCGGGGCGCCTTCTACGGCGCGCTGGTCTGCACCCCTATCGTCGCCTATACCTTATACCGGGAAACCAATTTGTCGAGGCTCGAAAGAATCGCGATCCTGGGATTGGTGTTGTGCCTGATGCTGGCGCTGACGGTCGCCGGTATCGAATCGAAGCAGCCCGCATGATAACGCTGCTAGCGGATTTCGTCGTCGTGCTGGTGGCGTTTGCGCACCTTGGTTTCCTGGTGCTGGAAATGTTCCTGTGGGAAAAACCGCTCGGCCGGAAGATCTTTCGGCAAACGGCGGAACAGGCGGCCGCAACGCGGATACTCGCGGCAAATCAGGGGCTCTACAATGGATTCCTCGCAGCCGGGTTGCTGTGGGGATTATTTCCAGCGGCCGATGCCGGTGATGTAAAAATATTCTTTCTTGGCTGCGTCATCGTTGCCGGGATCTATGGCGCCGTCACCGTAAGCCGCCGCATACTTTGGGTGCAGGCTGCGCCGGCTGCGCTCGGCCTGCTGCTGGTGCTGCTGTCTTGATTGCCGGCATGAAGATCAGCATCGGCGAGCACTCTTTCGAAGCCAAATTCGAAAGCGAAAAATCGCCCGCGACCTGCGCCGCGTTTGAGCGCGCCATGCCGCTCGCAAGCCAGATCGTACACGTCCGCTGGAGCGGTGAGGCTGTCTGGATACCACTCGCCGATACGGATTTCGCGGTTGGTTACGAAGACGCCACCGCCTACCCCGCTCCCGGGCAAGTCCTGCTCTACCCCAAGGGTAAGAGCGAAACCGAAATCCTGATCGCCTACGGCAGCGTTCATTTTGCCTCCAAGGCCGGCACCCTCGCCGGCAATCATTTCGCCACCATTAGCTCGAATCTCGAGCAGTTGCGCCAGATCGGCGTCGCCACCTTATGGGAAGGCGCCAAACCGATCCGGTTTGAAAAATAGATTCGCCTGAACATTCGACGCATCAGCGAAATCAAAACCACGCTCGACGGCGAGCGCAAGGCGTTCGACTGCGAACTAGTAAGCCACAAACCCGGCGAAGTCGTCGTCATCTACCGCATGCCGCGAGACATGCAGCTGGAGGATGTCCTGCTGCCTAAGGCTAGCGTCAGTTTCGGTTACTTTTGGCAAGACCGGCCCTATAACGTCTATCATTGGATCGATCCGCGCAGGAATACGCTCGCGCTCTACTTCAATATCGCCGACAACACCCGGATATCGCCGCGGTCCATCGAATGGCGCGACCTCACAGTGGATATATTAATTACCCCCGACGGGCGCTGCCGCGTGCTGGACGAGGATGAATTACCCGCCGATATCGATGCCGGCCTGCGGGCTTATATCAACCGGGCCCGCGATGAATTATGCCGCGAGCCATTGTCTCGCCTCGATGAATATGACAAGCTCACGCGTTCATTGATTAACCGCGGATAAACCCCATGCCGCTAGAACTCTGGCTCGCCTACGCCGTCACCAGCGCGGTCGTGCTGGCCATTCCAGGCCCGACTATTTTGCTGGTATTGAGCTACTCCATCGCGCACGGACGCCAGGCCACCTTGCCGCTGGTCGCCGGGGTAGCGCTCGGTGACTCGGTCGCCATTACGCTGTCGCTAATCGGCCTCGGCACGCTGCTGGCGGCATCCGCTTTCTGGTTCACGGTCATCAAATGGGGCGGCGGGCTCTATCTGATATATCTCGGCTTCCGCTTGCTGCGCGGCGCCAACCAACCGCTGCCGCTGCAGGTCGGCGCAGCGCGTGAATCCTCGCCGGGCAAGCTGTTCGGCAATGCCTTTATCGTCACCGCACTGAATCCCAAAAGCATTGTGTTTTTTATCGCGCTATTGCCGCAATTCGTCAGTGCGGCGCATCCGGCGGCGCCCCAGCTATGGATTCTCGGTATCACCTTCGTCGTGTTAGCCACTATCGGTGCTGCCAGTTACGCCCTGTTCGCGACCTCGATTCGGCGCTTTTTGACTTCGGCGCGCGCGCAAAAAGCCTATAGTTACGCCGGTGGCGGCCTATTGTGCGGCGCCGGGATTTGGGCGCTCAGCGCCAAACGCGTGTTGTCGGCGGCATGAACCGATGCAAGCTGACATGCTGGCTTATATGCGGCTGCCTGTTGCTAGTTTTATCCGGCTGCGGCAACAAGGGTCCGCTGGTGTTGCCCGAGGAAGAAGAGAAAAAGGCCAAAAGCAGGAACGGATAGCGTGGATCATTTCGAATACAAACAGGGGGCGCTCTATTGCGAGGACGTCGCCGTCGCCGAACTGGCCGCGGCCTACGGCACGCCGCTGTTCGTCTACTCGCGCGCCACGCTGGAGCGGCACTGGCACGCCTTCGACAATGCACTCGACGGGCACGATCACCTCGTGTGTTACGCGGTCAAGGCCAATTCCAACCTCGCCGTACTGAATCTGCTGGCACGCCTCGGTTCGGGTTTCGATATCGTTTCGGGCGGCGAAATGCAGCGCGTGCTACAGGCCGGCGGCGATGCCTCGAGCATTGTTTTTTCAGGCGTCGGCAAACAGGCAAACGAAATCGAAGCCGCGCTCGAGGTCGATATCCTGTGCTTTAACGTTGAATCCGAACAAGAGCTTTACCGCATCGATGAAATCGCCGGGTCCATGAGCAAAACCGCGCGCATTTCTTTTCGCGTCAATCCGGATGTGGATGCCAAAACGCATCCCTACATATCCACCGGACTCAAGGATAACAAGTTCGGCATTGCCTTTGCCGATGCCGAGTCGGTTTACCTGAAAGCGGCCAAACTCCAACATATCGACATCATCGGCATGGATTGTCACATCGGCTCGCAACTAACCGAACTGTCGCCCTATATCGACGCGCTCGATCGTCTGCTGGCGCTGATCGAAAAATTGCGTGCCCAGGGTATCGACATCCATCATCTCGATCTCGGGGGCGGCCTCGGCATCCGCTACCGCGACGAAGAGCCGCCGCTACCGGCCGAATGGGCGAGCGCCTTGCATCAGCGCCTCGCCGATTTCGGCGGCACCATCGTAGTCGAACCAGGGCGCGCCATTGCCGGCAACGCCGGTATCCTGCTGAGTCGCGTCAACTATCTCAAACAAGGATCCGATAAGAACTTTGCGGTCATCGACGCGGCGATGAACGATTTGATCCGGCCGTCACTTTACGGCGCCTGGCAGGATATCATTCCCGTCGAACAGGCCAGCGACGCAGCCGAAATGCTGTACGACGTGGTTGGCGCAATTTGCGAATCGAGCGATTTTCTCGGCAAGGACCGCAATTTGAAGCTTAATCCAGGCGATTTACTCGCGATCCGATCCTCCGGCGCCTATGCCTTCGGCATGGCGTCGAACTACAATACCCGTGCCCGCGCGGCCGAAGTCATGGTCGACGGCACGCGCCATTACTGCGTGCGCGAGCGCGAACGTTTCGATGACATGATCCGCGGAGAATCCTTGCTGCCATGAAATTGCAGTTCGCCAAGATGCACGGCCTCGGCAACGATTTTGCGGTAATCGATGCGATCAACCAACCATTCGTGCCACGACCCGAGCTGGTGCGCCGCTGGGCCGACCGTTTCGACGGCATCGGCTTCGATCAATTGCTGATCGTAGAGCGGCCGGTGAGCGACGCCGCCGCTTTCAAGTATCGTATTTTCAATGCCGACGGCGGCGAAGTTGCACAGTGCGGCAACGGCGCGCGCTGTTTCGCGCGTTTCGTGCGCGAGCGCGGTTTGACCGAGCTCGACCTTATTCCGGTTGAAACCAGTACCGGTCTATTGAAAATCGAGGCGCTCGACAAAACTCGGTATCGCGTCGACATGGGAATTCCCTGCTTCGAGCCAAGCGCTATTCCGTTAGTTGCGGAATCCCGTAAAACCCTTTACCAAATCGACTATCAAGACCGCGAAGTCAGTTTCAGCGCAGTCTCGATCGGGAATCCGCATATGGTAATCCAGGTCGAGGACGTCGACAGCGTCGCGCTAGCGGCCATGGGGGCCTACTTCGAGTCACATAGGATTTTTCCCGAGCGCGCTAATATCGGCTTCATGCAGATTCTCGACCGGCAAAATTTCAAATTGCGCGTCTACGAACGCGGCGTCGGCGAAACCCGCGCCTGCGGCAGCGGCGCTTGCGCGGCGATGGTGGCGGGAGTGGATCTCGGTTTGCTGGCGGTGCAGGCGAATGCGTTTTTGACCGGCGGCGAGCTCAATCTGGAATGGCAAGGCGCGGCAAACCCCGTTATGATGACGGGCGAAACTGCAATGGTTTATCAGGGCGAAATCGAATATGAGTGAAGTGTCAGCTGAACAACGGCAATCCGAGCCGGTCAACGAAACGCAGGTCATCCAGTACCTGCAGGAGCACCCCGACGTACTAATGAAAAATCCCGGGGTTTTCGGAGCGCTCGTGATCCCGCACCAGAGTGGCGCGGCGGTCTCGCTGGTGGAACGCCAGCTCAAGCTGCTGCGCGAAGAAAACCAGGCGCTCAAGTTAAAAATCGATGAACTGGTGACTATCGCGCGCGAAAACGAGGAGTTGAACCAGCGTTTTCATCGGCTTGCGCTGGAGTTAATGAATACCGACCAACTGCACGACGTACTCGCTATGGTGCAAGACCAGGAGCAGACTTTTTTCTATACCGATTTTGTCTGTTTTCGATTCCTGCCGGAGATCAGCGTCGAAAGTAAAATCCTCGACGGACTATACCTCGATCACCAGAGTGGTATCGTCAACAGCGTCAAACCCTGGATCGAAGCACGTAAACCGGTTTGTGGCCGCCAGGATGAAAAGGTCAATCACGAGCTGTTCGGACCCGATATCAGCATCGGTTCCAGCGCCATGATTCCGCTCTATCACACCAGAGACCTCGGGTTGTTATGCCTGGGCAGCGTCAGCCCCAACCGCTTCGGCCTGTCCATGGGTACTATCTTTCTGCAACAGTTGGGTGAACTGGTCAGCAATCGCCTGAAGAACCTGCTGCAGGCGGCCTGAGCGCGGTGACTGAATATCTGGACCATTTCATCCAGATGCTACGCAGCGAAAAATACTATTCCCCGCACACCTGCAGTAATTACCGCCGCGATCTGGGCTTGTTTCAGAGCTATTTGGCAGCGCGGAATATCGATTCCTGGGAAGCGGTAAACTACAATCTAGTCAGCGGCTACGCGGCGCAACGCCATCGCCAGGGCCGCAAGAGCCGCACCATCCAGCGGGAATTGTCTTCGATCCGCAGTTTTTACCAGTTCCTGATCCGCGGCGGCCGGGTCGCGCAAAATCCCGCGCTCGAGGTGCGCGCTCCCAAGACCGATAAACCGCTGCCAAAAACCTGCGATGCGGAAACCATCGATCGGCTGTTGCAACTGTCCGACGATGGCGACGGGCTGCAAGTACGCGACGTCGCGATTTTCGAATTGATCTATTCCTCGGGTTTGCGGCTGGCCGAAACGGTCAATATCGATCTCGACGATATTGACCTGTCGCAGCAACATTTGATCGTCACCGGTAAGGGTAACAAGACCCGGCATTTACCCATTGGGAGCCAGGCGGTGGCCGCTCTGAGGCGCTGGCTTAAAATACGCCGGAAATACTGTCGGGATGCGAATCAGACAGCCTTGTTTCTGAGCAAACAGGGCAAGCGTATTTCCAGACGCAACGTGCAGGACCGGCTCAAGGCCCTGATTCGGCGCCAGGCGCTGGATCAGCAGCTGTCGCCACATGTGTTACGCCATTCCTTCGCCACCCATATGCTCGAATCGAGCTCGGATTTACGCGCCGTGCAGGAATTGCTCGGTCACGTCAATATCGCAACCACCCAGGTTTACACCCATCTCGATTTTCAGCATCTGGCCCGGGTTTACGACGCGGCGCACCCGCGCGCCAGGCGTAAATCCTGACGATTGGGATAATTCCAGGTCGCTTCGATCCAAGCCAATCTTGTGTTTATTTTCACACGCCCATATATGACAATGTCTATTGTGATATTTCCGGGAAGGGGTTTGGAACAATTCGAGGGCACTACGATACTTTCGGTACGACGCAATAACAGCGTCGCTATCGGCGGTGACGGCCAGGTCAGCCTGGGTAACACCATCATGAAAGCTAACGCGCGTAAGGTACGGCGCCTCTTCAAGGACCGCGTCATCGCCGGTTTCGCCGGCGGCACCGCCGATGCGTTCCTGTTATTCGAACTATTCGAGGGCAAGCTCGAAAAACATAACGGACAAATGATTCGGGCCGCGGTCGAACTGGCCAAGGAGTGGCGCTCGGATCGCGCGCTGCGCCGCCTCGAGGCACTGCTTTGTGTCGCCAGTGAAGAAGCCTCGCTGATCATTTCCGGCAACGGCGACGTAATCGAGCCGGAGGATAGCCTGATGGCGATCGGCTCCGGCGGCGCTTATGCCCAGGCGGCGGCGCGCGCCATGCTCGATACCACTGAAATGAGCGCGCGCGATATTGTCGAGAAAGGTTTGCAAATCGCAGGTCAAATCTGCGTTTTCACCAATCTCAATCATAGCTTCGAACAAATCGACTACTAAAGATGGACAGCTTACATTGACGTGGTCAAGCTTTTTGATACACCCCAGTTAAGCGGCATCCTTCATTTCCAGACATTGTTTTTCATAATCGTTCGGGCTGACATAACTCAGCGTCGAATATAATCGATATGGGTTATACC
>Ga0126332_10000309_pt1 | contig 18221 bp, 16 predicted proteins | sample InaspJWI42metaG_FD_94482 | JGI IMG/M metagenome (GOLD analysis project Ga0126332, IMG submission 94482) | Marine gutless worms symbiont microbial communities from Oahu, Hawaii - Inanidrilus sp. 2 OAHU.JWI-42 metaG | ecosystem: Host-associated > Annelida > Digestive system > Unclassified...
CAAAGAACTGGTGGCCAAGTCGATTCATTTTAACAGCCCGCGGCGGGAAGAACCGTTTGTGGCGGTCAATTGTTCGGCCCTGGCCGAGAGCCTGCTCGAGAGTGAACTATTCGGTCACGATAAAGGTGCATTTACCGGGGCCGTGTCCATGAAAAAAGGGCGATTTGAACGCGCCGACGGCGGCACAAAACCGATCTCGGTCAACATTCGCGTGATCGCCGCCACCAATAAAGATCTGAAACAGGAAATGAAAACGGGGCGCTTCCGGGAAGATCTGTACTATCGCCTGGACGTGGTCCACATCGTTTTGCCGCCTTTGAAGCAGCGTCAGGAGGATATTCGCCTGTTGGTAGACCATTTTTTAAAAAAGTATGCCGAAGAACGCAGAGCCGGGGTGCCGCTCACCGGTATCGATAGAGACGCCGAACGACTTTTTTACGAATACAGCTGGCCGGGAAATGTAAGAGAGCTGGAAAACGTTATTGAACGGGTGATGATTCTGAGCACCGGTGAAACCATCACAGTGGCAGATCTGCCAAAAAATTTCAGAAAAAATGTACATGACAACCTGTATCTTGAAAGCATACCGGCCGATGCAAAGCTCTACGACACACTTGTGATGATTGAAAAAGCCATGATTGTGCGTGCCTTGAAAGTTTGCGGAAGTGTTCAATCCCGGGCGGCAGAGTTGCTCGGGATCGGTAAAAGCGGGCTGAATCAAAAAATTAAAAAGTACAACCTGGAGATCGGCTCGAAACATTGAGCTACTGTGGGTAAAATCATCCCGAATTTTTTTACCAAACTGCCGGATGAAAATGATTGAAACGACCGGCTATTTGCCGGCCAGCTCTTTCACCAGGTCGATATAGATCGAATCCGGCTGTTCCGCAACCAACTGTTTGTATGCTGTTTGACTTTTTTCGTGATCGCCGAGTGTGGCATACAAGCGTCCGATATTAAACAAGGCCTCACCTTTTAAAACCGGATCAGCCGATGCGGTAATCTTTTCAAAATATTCGGTCGCTTTTTTATAGGCCTGCTTTTTTTCATGGGCATAAGCAAGGCCGCTGAAAATAGAGTTTCTGATAAACGGGTCTTGAAAGTCCGCCAGTGCTTTTTCGTACAGAAAGATCGCTTGATCAAGATTGTCGGAACGATAACAAATATCTGCAAACATTACCCGGGCAAGTTTTCCGCCGGCTTTGTTTCCATATTTATCCAGAATTTGTTCAAAGTCACTTTTTACTTCTTCGTAAGCTGTTTGCGCATCCTTTTCACCCAGGAGCTTTTCGTACCTTGCTCGGCTTTTCTCCAGAAGGGCAAAGGCTTCTTTGGACCTTTGCAGTGAATAAAATCGGATCCCCGTAATGATCAAAACCACGGCGACAATGCCGCCCAGAGTTGCTAGCAGCTGATATTTATGTTCAAGCGTATACTGGAACAACCTGGCTGAAAAGGTCAAAAACTCATCGGGTTCTTTTAACAGCTTTTTGCGCGAAATTTTCTTTTTTTTGGCCATCTACCCTCCCACTATCCGTCCAGTAATGTTTTTATCCTGCCCCAGCCATTATCCGGTATGGCCGCGCCGACAACCTGGCATACTTCGTAACCACAGGCCGTGCCGATCATACCGCATTTATGCAGGGGATAGTCTTTTACAAGCCCGTATAAAAAACCGGCAGTCCATAAATCTCCGGCACCGGTTGTGTCGACCGCACGACCTTCTCCCATAGCATCGATTTTCAATACTTTCCGATTATGGAAAATATAACTACCCCGGTCCCCGACATTGACAACAGCAAGGGTTGCCATTTCTGCAAATGCTTTCAGAGCATCGGATTCATCAGCGCATCCCGTAAATGCCTTAACTTCATCATCGTTTGCGATAAGGATGTCAACGTAATCCGCCACAATCTGCGCCAGTAGTTCCTTTGATTCTTCGACCACCGTAAAACTGGCCAGGTCCAGCGAAATGACGGCGCCGGCGGTTTTAGCCGTTTTTAAGGCCCCTAAAATCAGATCCGGATTGAAAATCAGATAGCCTTCAATGTGGACGATCGCGGCGCTGTCGAAACTCCCTTCTGTCAATTCATGCGGTTGTATTTCAGAAGACGCCCCCAAATAGGTGAACATCGATCGCTGTGCATCCGGGGTAATTATGGATAGCACCCGGCCGGTGGGTGAGGCGGACACAATCAATTTTGGTTCCACATTTTGCTTGAGCAAATCTTGACGAAATAGTCGAGCCAGTCTGCCACTGCCGCATTTGCCGACAAATCGCGCCTTGCCGCCGAGTTTTCCAACGCCCACGGTCATGTTGCAGGCCGAACCTCCCGGCACAATATTCGGTTCGGCAGATGTCAGCGTCAGCGCATTTTCGATGAATTCTTTATCGACCAGAATCATTCCGCCTTTGGCGGCTTCGGTCTTTTCCAAAAATGCATAATCCTCATGGGCCAGCATGTCAACCAGCGCCGATCCGACACCCACAATTAGTTCTCTGCCCGGCCTAATTTTTTCAAATATTTGCATAGGAATTTACATGTGCCACGGCCGAATTGCGTCACTGTCATGATGTGTCGTATGATCAACGGCGATTCAATCAAACCCTTAGTCCGCACTTAGTGGTTTTGATCTCTGTTGACCGATTCACCACACCAGAGACTGATGAATCCACCCTTTATCTCCATCCGCATGCCGGATGTGGAGCCACTTTTTTTGGCGCTCCAATACCTTAAAAGGAATTCCTTTTCCTACGTTGAACACTATTTTGTATTTGGTGCCCGGGCCCGAACGTATGTTGCATTTTTCACGGTTGGTAATAACCGTCGAAGTTTTTTCTACAAGAGATTTGTGCACCCACCCGATGTCCCCTTCAAAATCACGAAACTGATACCACTGTTCTTGCTTTTTCAGAATGTGAATCGGGTGATTTTTTTCCACCTGCCACAGGATTTCATAATTTATACCGGGTCCGGAACGAACATTGGCCGTAGTGGATTTAATCGCCAGACGTTCGGCCAGGGCGTTACCGCAGATGAGACATAGCCATAGTGTTAATAGTATCGCTGTGCGTTTCATTTTTATTATGACGAATAAAAAACGAGTTCCGGAAGCCTGACACAGGTCAGTTTATTTCCATAAACGGCGCCGGTATCAATACCAATTTTGTTCGGCATCAGCAGCGGTTCCGGCAGGGGGGTGTGCCCGAACACGACCTGCTTGCCGTGATCGAATTTTGATTCGATAAATTTTCTACGTATCCAGAGAAGGTCCTCCGGCTTTTGTTTATCGAGGGGCACCTTTTTCTTGAGTCCGGCGTGGACGAATATGTAATTCAGGGTTTCATAGTAAAGCCGCAAAGAGTTGAAAAATTCGAAATGATCGGGTGGTATCAGGGGTTCATCCGGATCGCGCGGTCTGCTCATGTAGCTGTCCAGTGTCTGCTGGCCGCCATTGAAGAGATATGTCATCCGATCCTCGCCGGAAACGTATTTTTCAAACATTTCCTCGTGATTCCCCTTTAAAAATATAGTCTTCGGCTGATTTTTTTTCAGTTCGATCAAATACTTGACAACTTCAAAGGATTGAGGACCCCGGTCGATATAGTCACCCAAAAATATAAGGATATCGTTATTATAGTCGATATCAATTTTATCCATCAAGGCGCGAAGCTTGTCAAAACGTCCGTGTATGTCTCCAATGGCGTAGATTTTTTCCATAATTCATTCAGTAGCTAGTATCCGCTCCATATCAGCGAAGCATAAAAACTCGCCGCGGTCGATCCAGGCGCCGGATGCCTTCCTCCCTGGCTGCCTGCACACCCTCTTCCAGATCCGTTTTCGAAGGGTAAGTTGCCAGCTCTTTGATCTCTGCGGCACGGCCGCAGGGTCGGTACTGGGACATGATATTTACATAACTGTTTTTCGAAATTTTTCCGGCGATAAAGCGCATGACCTCACGGGTTCCCGCAAGTCCCCCCGGCAGTACGAGGTGCCGGATGAGCAATCCTTTGCGGGCAATGCCCAATTCGTCGATTTCAAGATCTCCAACCTGACGATGCATCTCGATCAATGCTTTGCAGGCCACATCCGGATAATCAGCAGCATCGCAGGCTTTGTCGGCGACCTGCGCACTCCAGAACTTAAAATCGGGCATGTAGATATCGAAAATGCCTTCCAGCAATCTGAGCGTTTCAACTCGATCGTAGCCGCCTGAATTATAAACCAGCGGAATGCATAACCCGTCCCGGGCTGCGATTTCAACTGCGGCTAAAATCTGATGCACAACATGGCTCGGCGTAACAAAATTGATGTTGTGACAACCGCTCTTTTGCAACTGCAACATGACCGTGGCCAGTTGATCGGCGGTAACTTCCTGCCCATAACCTTCATGGCTGATGTCGAAATTCTGGCAGAAAATGCACATCAGATTGCAATGGGTAAAAAAGATCGTTCCGGAACCGTTGGTTCCCACCAGTGGTGCTTCTTCCCCGAAATGCGGATTGAAACTTGAAATCCATGCTCTTTCGGCCGTTTTGCACACACCGGTTTGACCGGCCAGGCGGTCAACCTTACATTTTCGGGGGCACAGGATACAGGCTTGCAAAATTTCTCTGGCAGATTCTATCCTGTCACGCAACCCCCCCTTTTCAATCAGTTCAAGATATGATGGTGCGGTTGAAGCCATTCGATTAATTTTAGCATATCAAATTCATGTCGCCAATAGAGCATATCGCGCCGCAGCTTTAACGGCTTTGTTCCACTATTATTTTCTGAGCCAGCCCTCTGCCAAGAACGTAGCGTTTGGATTCGGCGGCGATCACCATCTGCCCTTTGTTCTGATTGGTAATAATCTCTATTTTGTCTCCAATCCTCAACCCCATGGTCAGCAGCCGCATTCGCGCACCTGAACCGCCGCTAATTTCCATGATGGTCATCCGCTCGCCCTGTTTGGTTCTGTCGAGCGAAATCAGCTTTTCGCGTTCTTTGATGCATTCGCTGCAAATACCATAGATTTCCATTCGGTGCTGGAGCATGTGGAATCCGCGGGTAGCCGCAATTTTCAATTGCAAATCTTCCATCTGATTGTCACGGAACTCAAAAATTGTCTTGCACTTTGTACAGATCATGTGATCGTGATGATGCCCTAGGTGGCGATGCTCATAGCGGATCTGACCATTGTCAAACCGGTTTTTACTTGCAAAACCGAAGCGGCACATCAGTTTGAGGGTGTCGCGGACAAAGTCGCTTGAAAAATCATAACCCTTTGTCTGCAGAAGCTGATTCAGCTCCGCTTCAACCACATGTTTCTCGGTTTGCAGAAATATTTCCAGTACCTTAAATCGATCTTCAAAACGGTCGATGTGTTCCTGCTTGAAAAGCTTTTTAAACTGTTTTTTTTCCTGTTTGTGAATCTGCTGCATTTATAGGTTGATCCTTACCTTCAGCTAAAACTCAAAATGATGCGACTGACAACGCACGGCATATCCGGCACTTAAAACAAATCGATCGTTTTCCGCCGCTTGGCGGTTAGAGAACCCGGCAGCGGATTCTGATCTGTCAGTGGCAGGAAAAGGATGAGTTGAAGCGTGAACGCTAACGGGTTGGACCGGGTATCTCGTAGGTGGTGCAACTGCCGCTCGAGCAGGTTTTCGTCTGAGTCTTTACCCCCTGACCCGAGTCGGAACCGTCGCCCATCGCATAGCTTGAGCAGCTCATAATTCTTTCGAAATCCTCGGAACTGCATTTCGGGCACTGCATCTCGACCGTTTCATCTTGCTGCATGACCAAAATTTCAAAACATTCATTGCACTTCAAACACCTGAACTCAAATATCGGCATCGCTATCATCCTCGGACATGATATTTTACGGTACAAAAAAAGAAACAATATTTTATTTACTCCGTATTGTCAAGATTACCGGCAATAATTTCTCCCCGACCCCTCTATTGGTAAGAGGGATTCAACTTTCCAGCATTTCGCGGGCATGGGCCAGGGTTGCCGGTGTAATTTCAACGCCGCCCAGCATTCGTGCGATTTCCTCTATTCGGCCGCTTTCATCCAGGGGGAGTATATTGGTGCGGGTTCTACCGGCGGAGACGCTTTTTGATATGCTGAAATGATGATGGGCGAATTTGGCAATCTGCGGCAGATGTGTGATGCATATAATCTGATGATGTTGGGCCAGGTCGGCCAGTTTTTGTCCGACAACTTCTGCTACACCACCCCCGATTCCGGCGTCGACTTCATCGAAGATGACCGTTTCCACGGAATCGGTTTCGGCCAGTATAGCTTTGATAGCCAGAACCACTCTGGAAAGCTCACCTCCGGAAGCAATGGCGGCCAGTGGTTTGAGGGCTTCCCCGACATTGGGGGCTATCAGGAATATCGCCCGATCGACACCTGTCTGGGTAATGATGTGCTTGCTAACTTTAAGGTATTTTATCGTGTTTTCTTGCGCTGCCACGCGACTCAGCGTTATTTCAAACTTTGTTTGCGGCATCTTAAGGGCTGCCAGTTCGGCAACAATTTTTGCGGCCAGGTGTTCAGCCGTTGTTTCTCTTTGCTGTGAAAGGCGCAGCGCCAAGTCGGAAAGATGCGCATGCAGTTTCCGGATATTAGTTTCCGTGGCGGCAATTTCGTTGTCGATATTCTCGACGGTAGCCAGTTCGCGGGTGATTGCCTCCAGATGCGCCAGAACATCTTGCAGTGATCCGCCGTATTTGCGCTTGAGCCTGTTTAAAATATCGCGTCGTTCTTCTACTTCTGCCAGGCGGCTTTCATCCATTTGCAGGGTTTTTAAGTAATTCCGCAATGCTTCAACCAGATCTTCCAGCTCAAAAGTTATTTGGGCCAGGCTTTCTGTCTGCGACTTCAGAGCGCGGTCGATTTGGCCGGCTTTATCCAGAGCCTTTTCAACCTCCACAAGCCGTTCCGACACAGACCCCTGTCGGCTGTAAATTTCTTCAATGCCGCCATAGACGGTTTGAAAGAGAAACTCGCTGTTTTTCAGTCGCGTGCGTTCCTGTTCCAGGGCAACATCCTCTCCGGGAACGATGCCTGTGTCCGCAATTTCATTTTTCTGGTACTGCAGCAGTTCGACATGTTGGGCCTGCCGTTGCTTTAAAGTTTCCAGATCATTGAGTTTCTCGGTCAGTGGCACCATCTGGAGGTAGGCGTCGGCGACCGCATTGCGCAAAGAAAGCAGGCCGCCGAACCGGTCGAGTATAAATAGATGTTGATCTTCTTTCAAAAGATTCTGGTGGACATGCTGACCGGAAATACTGGCAAGATTTTCAGTTATCGCGTTGAGCGTTTGGCGGGTGGCCAGCCGTCCATTAATATAGATCCTGTTGCTGTCGCTACACGATACGATGCGGCGAACCACAAGCCCCTCTTCAGCATTGTACCCGTGGGCGGCCATGGTTTGGGCAACGTTGCTTGTGGCTGAAATTTGAAACTGCGCTTCGAGTTCGGCTGTTTCGCATCCGGATCGAATGAGCGTGGCAGAGGCTCGGCTGCCAAGCAGCAGATTGACGGCGCTGATTAAAATCGACTTGCCGGCACCTGTTTCTCCGCTTAATACCGTCAGTCCTCCACTAAAGCGGATGTGCAAGTCGTCGATAATTGCAAAGTTGCGGATGGAAAGTTCCTGAAGCATATGCATTGACTGTCGATTGTATTTATACGGCCTGGTCTTAGTGGTCTATTTCGTATATTCGATGACGTATTATTTTAATGAAATATACGGAAGCTAGACTTAAAAGTGACTAAAGTTGAAAGTTATAAGTCATCGTATTTATGAATGCATGTACTTAGTCACTCAAAACGAATAAAACACGGCTGTAACCGGTAGGTTTTATCGCACAGCATGGGTTTTTTGTAAAGTTTCTTGTGTGGCAGGTCGTGCCGGTCTCTTAGCGGATGACAGGTTTAAAGAAACATTTTGAAGGGCTTATTTGGGATAGCCGGTGATATCCCGAATGCGGCGGTACAGCGGTTTCAGCCGCCGGTACATTTTTTTATAGACTTCACGGTATAGGGCATCATAAAGCGCATGATTTTTCCTGTCCGGCTCAAACACGTCCCCGATGCGAGTCATAGCCGCTACTGCTGATTTAAAATCGGGGTGCAGGCCCAGACCGACGGCAGCGTCGATGGAAGCCCCCAGGCCGGATGTTTCGTAAAGATGGGGTCTGGCCGTCGGCAGCCCGAATATATCGGCGGTCAACTGCATGGCACTTTTGCTCTGGCTGCCGCCCCCCGATACCCGGATGCTGGTAATCGGAATTTTGCTCCTTTGCTCGATTCGCTCCTTGCCTTCCCGCAGGGCATAAGCCAACCCTTCTAATATGGAGCGATACAGATGCGCCCGCGAATGCACGTCGCCGAATCCGATGATCGCCCCTTTGGCTTCCGGCCCCGGATTTTTCAGCCCCGGGGTCCAAAACGGTTGTAGCATCAATCCCATGGATCCGGGTGGAATATCCATGACCAGATTCTCGAATAGGTCCTCGGCGTCCACACCGCGCAGAGCTGCCTCCTGTTGTTCGAGGTGACCGAATTCTTCCTTAAACCAGCTGACCATCCAGTAACCGCGATATATCTGGACCTCCACCGTATAATAGTCGGGTACAGCCGACGGATAGGGCGGAAGCAAGGGTATGGCTTCCACATACCTTTGGTGAGTGGCATTGATGGTTGCCGTGGTGCCGTAGCTCAAACAGCCGATGGATGGCTCGAGGCTTCCGGAGCCGATAACTTCACAGGCTTTGTCCGCTGCAGCCGCGACCAGCGGCAACCCGGCAGGCAATCCGCTTTCCCGCGCGGCCTGCCGTGAAACCTCTCCCATCACTTGTCCGGGCGGCAGAAGGGCCGGCAGTTGTTCGCGCGATATAGGTAAAATCCGCCATTTCCAATCCCAACCGGAAGCCCACTGCAACCGTTTGTAATCAAAAGGAATATAACCAACCTGGCATCCGACCGAATCCACATACTCACCGGTGAGTTGGTGGGTAAGGTATCCTGAAAGCAGGAGATATTTAGCGGTATGCTTCCATATCTCAGGTTGATAAGTGGCAATCCAGTTGGCCTCGGCTTCGGCCTGAAGGTAATCAATCGTCGGGCTGAGCCCTAGCAGTCTGAACAGTGCGCCCCAGGCTCCGCCAAGCTGCGGCAGCCCGTAGGCTTTTCTTTGATCCAACCAGACAATGGCCGGGCGCAGCGGCCTGCCGTTGCGGTCAACATTGATGACGGTGCCGCGCTGGGTGGTAAGCGCCATGCCGGCGATGCGGTTTTTGTCGACTTTATTATTTTTCCAGAGCTTCTGACAGACCCGGCAAAGCGAGCGCCAGAAAACTTCCGGATCCTGTTCCGCCCAGCCGGGTTGCTTGGAGTAGTAGGGATCGAGCACTACGCTCTCTTTGGCTAACAGCCGACCGTCGATTCCGAAGACCAGCGCCTTTATGCTCTGGGTTCCGTTATCGATAGCCAGAAGGTGCTCTTTGGCGTTCATTTTACTATCCGATATCCAGCAGTTCGAATGTTTTTTTGGCCTGCGCGATATTGTCCACCGCGCCCATCACGATCAACGTCGTTCCGACTTTCAGGGAATGATTCGGGGAGGGATTAAACACGATTTCTTCACGATCGTATCTGGCGGCAAGCACCAGAAGACCGTATTTATTCTTCAAACCGGATTCAATCAGGGTTTTGCCGGCCACCCGGGAATGCTCTGAAACCGTGATTTGATGAACTCGCAGATCTCCCCTGCCGCTGCGCAGCATTTTATCCAGAAAGTAAACCACCGTGGGGCGGATCATTTCGGAAGCCATACGCATTGCACCGATAAAATTAGGAGATACAACACTGTCGGCCCCGGCCTTTTTGAGCTTCGGTTCCAGTTTCTGGTCAATCATGCGGCTGATAATCCGGATGTGGCGGTTGTGCATGCGCGCCGACATGGTGATATATAGATTGTCTTTGTCAGACGGCAGGACGATGATGATCCCGGCGGCGTTTTCAATACCTGCGCCGAATAGATTTTCATCATCCGTCGCATCCCCCTGCACATAGAGTAAGTCACCGATGGCCTTGCAGCGTTGAATGTTTTCTTCATCCTGCTCGATCAACACCGCTGCTTCATTGTTTTTGATCAGTTCCTCCAGAACCAGACGGCCGGTCTCACCCGCGCCGCAGACAATGTAGTGATTTTTCAGCTTCTGTATTTCTTTAAGCATTTTATTTTTCCTTAAAATTCCTGACAGTTCTCCCTCAACGATCGCCGCCGTCAGGGTACTGATACCGTAGAGAATGATACCCATGCCGAAGGTAATCAGGACCATGGTATAAATTTGGGCCGGAATATTGCCTGTAATTTGGATGACTTCCCCATAGCCAACGGTTGTCAGAGAAATAACGGTCATATAAACACAATCTATGAACCGGGGCTTGCCCCCGAAGATGATATAATAACCGCTGCTGCCGGCCAAAATGACGATGAAAATGGCCACTAGGATAAGGGTGATTTTACGTTTTATTTGCATGGGATCTGTCTGCCTGTTGAGCCGCATAAGCCGGTTGCACCATTTAGCCTTGCCAAGCAATGTGAACTTCGGGACGCAATGTCCCGCTTTGTATTCAGCCGGCTACACTATCGAATCTGCATCGCCAACGGCTTGCCAAACATATACCAGCGCCGCTGGGCGTGTAAAGAATTTTCTACAAATCCGGTGGGTTGAAATCACTTTACAAACCATGGTGCATGAATTATATTTTTCTTTTATTTAGAAACAGTTATGATTCACAGCAGCCCTAATAAAGAGGTGCGTATGCAGAACAAGATCTCTCTGGTGCTTGCATCCCGCAATCCCGGGAAAAGAGCTGAAATAAAAGATTTGCTGAAAAACTTTCCTGTCAGAATTAGAAATCTGGACGATTTCGGTCCCATTCCCGAAGTGGAAGAAGATGGGGATACGTTTGAAGAAAATGCATATAAAAAGGCAAGTTTTACCGCCAGAGTGCTGGGTTTGCCGGCCCTGGCGGATGACTCCGGTCTGGTTGTCGAAGCCCTGGGTGGTGCCCCCGGCGTTCACTCGGCCCGGTATGCCGGTAAAGCCGCCACCGATGTTCAGCGCTGTCAAAAACTGCTGGCGGCAATGAAAGATAAAACCAACCGTCGGGCGGCATTTGAATGCGTGATTTCTATCGCAGCACCCACCGGTCCGGCATTGACCTACGAAGCGCGCTGCCAAGGACTGATAACCGAAGAACCGGCCGGTGAGAACGGTTTCGGTTATGATCCTGTTTTTTATTACCCGCCGCTCAAAAAGACATTCGCCGAGATGGCTCGCGAAGAAAAAGGCCGGGTCAGCCATCGGGGCAAAGCCCTGGCCGAGGTCAAAACCGAATTCGACAAAGTTCTGATTTGGATTCAACAGAATTCACCGAGTCAGGAGAAATTTTGCTGCCGGGAGAATACTGATGATTGATGAATTGATTCGGAAAAACAGAAGCTGCCGGCGGTTTCACCAGGACCGTCCCGTTGCGATGGATACCCTGAAAGCGATGGTTGACCTCGCCCGGCTGTCTGCATCCACTGCAAACCAGCAGCCGCTCAAATATATCCTTTCCACCGCTGAAGAAACCAACCGCCGTATTTTTTCCTGCCTGGGGTGGGCGGGCTATCTGAAAGATTGGCGCGGTCCCGAAGAAGGTGAGCAGCCGTCGGCCTATATTGTTATTCTGGGCGACACCGGTATTGCCGGCCGTTTTGACTGTGATCACGGTATTGCCGCTCAAAGTATTCTGCTCGGAGCCAGAGATAGAGGACTGAGTGGGTGTATGATCGGGTCAATCAACCGTAATAAACTACGGGATGAATTGCAAATACCCGCCCCGCACAAAATATTGCTGGTGCTGGCGATCGGTGAACCCAAGGAAGAAATCGTTATCGAAGCCATGGGACCTGACGACAGTATTAAATACTGGCGGGACGCCGACGGCGTGCATCATGTCCCCAAACGCAGCCTTAAAGATATTATTATCAAGACTTTTTAAACAAATAATTCGATTTTACACTCTAGTTTGCGGCCATATCTGTAATGGAATGAATAAAAGTGTTGCATGTTTTGTTTTAGGAGTTTATATGAGCGCGCAACTTGAGAGGTGTAATTTTAAAAAAAGAAACCACGCTCTGTTTAATTTCCTAACCAGGATTCGCGCATATAAAGCACCGATTATATTGCCCGAGGACGTCAAACGACAGAAATTATCAACACAAAGATTAAGTCTTTAGGGCCTAAATATAATATTTATCTGTAAAGGGAGATCTGCCCCATGATGAAAAAGAAAGAAGGGATCGACATTGTAACTGAAATCGGCGGGATTAACACGGTTGAAGACGCCAAGCAGCTTTTCAAGGAAAAGATGGACGAGGAGAATCTATCCCGGATCGATCGAATCAAAGATTCCGACGCATTGTTGAAAATTGCCAATGCCATCGCCATGTGCCGACCGGATGCTGTGTTTGTCAACACCGGCTCTGAAGCCGATCGGCAATTTATCAGAGAGCTGTCGCTGGAAAAAGGAGAAGAGTCGAGCCTGCCCATGCAAGGGCATACGATCCATTTCGATCTTAAGGAAGAGCAGGGTCGAATCATTGATCGCACCTATTATTTATCCAACCCCGGTGATCTGATCAGCTCGCTGGCCAACAAAATCGACCGGACCGAAGCGCTGGTCAATATTCGCGACAAGATGACCGGGATCATGCAAGGCAAACTAATGTTCGTCGGATTCTACATTCGCGGTCCGGTTGGCGCACCGGTATCGAATCCGGCCCTTGAGATTTCAAGTTCTACCTATGTTTTGCACAGTGCTGAAATCCTTTATCGCAATGTCTATGCGGATTTTGACGAGCAGGTAGCGCGTCTGGGTCACTTTTATTGCAACATTCACAGTGAAGGTTTAAATCGCCCCGAAGATCTGCCCAATGCGCGCGTCTACATGGATCGCAGCTACCTGACCACCTACAGCCTCAACTGCACATACGCCGGCAACACCCTATTGCTCAAAAAAGGAAATCACCGTTTCTCGGTGGATCGCGCTATTTATGAAAACCGGGGCGGCGAGGCGTCGGAGCATATGTTTATCACCGGTATCGAAGGCCCGAACGGGCGAATCACCTGGATGACCGGCGCGGCGCCCAGCGGATGCGGCAAAACCACCACCGCCATGGCCGGAAACCATTTTGTGGGCGACGACCTGGCCCAGATGTGGATCGACGAGGACGGCGGCATCCGGTCCATAAATCCGGAATGCGGTATTTTCGGAATTGTAGAGAATGTCAACTGGGAAGGTGATCCCATGCTGATGGAGTGCCTCCGGAATCCGGGCACCGAAGTGATATGGTCCAATGTTTTGATCGATGAAAGCGGGGTGCCGCAGTGGGTCGGAAACGATGAAGAACCGCCGCCCCGCAAAGGTGTCAATTTCCAGGGACCCTGGGAAGCCGGCATGAAGGATGAAACAGGCAAGCCGGTACTCATGTCTCACCCCAACTCCCGCTGCACGCTGGCTTCAGCGGCACTGGCCAATTTCTCCGAGGCGGCCGAGGATCCAAAGGGGGTTGAAACACTTGTCGTCACTTACAGCGGAAGAGACAGTGACACCATGCCGCCAGTGTGGGTGGCCAGAGACGCTGCTTCCGGGGTTGTGATCGGTGCTTGCATCGTATCGGCCGCAACCGCGACAGAAGTCGGCGCCACCGGCGTGCGTCGCGCTCCATGGGCGAACGCACCGTTTATCCCCGGCTCTCTGGGTGATTATATGGATTCGCAGTTTAAGTTTTTCGGCAGTGATAAAATTGCCGCTGACAAGCGTCCGGTGATGGCCGGTTTGAATTACTTTCTCACTGACGAAGCCAGAGGGGGAACGTCAACAAAGCTGCTGGGCGAAAAAAGAGATGTGAAAGTCTGGCTGGGCTGGCTGGAAAGACGGGCTCACGGCGAAGTGGATGCCATCGAAACCCCCATCGGATATTTACCGCTATATGAAGACTTGAAAAGGCTGTTCAAAGAGATCATCGACAAGGATTACCCGCAAGATTTTTATGTTAAGCAGTTTTCGCTCTACCTTGATAATATCCTTGCCCGAATTGACCTGCAAATAGAGGCTTACGGCAAAGAGGAGAATATCCCCGCCCAGCTTTTTGAAGTCCTTAAAGACCAGCGCCAGGGCATTGTCGGGTTGAAGGAAAAATTCGGCGCCATTGTAACGCCTGCGGATCTAGAAGCAAGCGCAATCCGATAATTAGAATTCGGTAAGAAAGCAATTATGGCACCAAGGTCACCGCTATCTTGGATTTTGCGAGCCAAACCGCAATCATCCCGGCCTCAGTTCGACCAGCAACCATCCATTCTGAAGATTGCGCTCAGCGGTCGCATGCTGGTCGCCCTGCTGATGGGGTTTTCATGCGGCCTGCCCCTGCTGCTGACCATGAGCGTACTGCAGGCCTGGATGAAAGAAGAAGGGGTCGATTTGACCGTCATCGGCATGATGGCCCTGGTCGGGCTGCCCTACACGCTTAAATTTGTTTGGGCACCGTTTCTGGATCGATATACCCTGCCTTTTTTGGGACGCAGAAGAGGATGGCTTCTGATCGCTCAGGTTGCTCTAATGATCGCCATTATCGGGTTGGGCCTGACCGAGCCGAGATTAAATCCCTGGCTGGTTGCATTTGCGGCTTTTTTGGTGACCTTTTTCAGCGCTTCCCAGGATATCGTGGTGGATGCCTATCGGCGGGAAGATCTCGCGGATGAGGAGCTTGGACTCGGCTCCTCCCTGTATATAAACGGCTACCGGGTGGGAATGCTGCTGGCGTCGGGCGGGGGTTTGATCATGGCCGATCATATGCCGTTTTCCATGGTTTATCTGATCATGGCCGCCGGCATGCTGCCCGGCATTCTTACGACACTGCTGGCCCCGGAACCTGAAACGCCCGCCGGAATTCCAAGAAGTCTAAAAGAGGCGGTATTAAACCCCCTGCTTGATTATTTCAGCCGTACCGGTGCCTTGTGGATCCTCGCTTTTATTTTACTGTATAAACTCGGGGACACCATGGCCAGCGCCATGACGACGCCGTTTTACTTGGATATCGGCTTTTCCAAAACCGAGATCGGCACCGTCGTTAAACTTTTCGGTTTTTGGGCCACCATTGCCGGTGGTCTGGCTGGCGGCATCAGTATGATTCGCCTGGGCATCAGCCGCAGTTTGTGGATCTTTGGTTTCCTACAAGCGATTTCCACTGCCGGCTTTGCGGTTTTAGCGCGGGTGGGACCCAGTGTTCCGCTTTTGTCAGCGGTGATTGCTTTTGAAAACCTCAGCAGCGGTATGGGGACGGCCGCCTATGCGGCGTTCATGGCCAGCATAACCAATAAAAAGTTTACGGCCACACAATATGCATTGTTAACGAGTCTGATGGGCGTTCCGCGGGTGTTGGCATCGGCGCCGACCGGTTTTCTGGCCAAAAATTTTGGCTGGGAATTGTTCTTCATCTCGTGTGCAGTGATCGCCATTCCCGGAATGCTCCTCTTGATGAAATTTGCACCGTGGCGCCCGCGTCAAAATAAATAAAGGCGGTTGCACACATTCACGTTTTCAAACGAGTCTCTCAAGTATTGCAATCTTTAATGGCTCAAAATTCACAAAACAAAAAGCTCCCGACAAAAGTCAAATACCTTCAGCGGGAAAGAGCAGCTATAATCGCACTGCCGCCGGAAAAGGCGCTCGAGCGTATAATGGATGCGGCCGAGCCGGTAGCCCTTGTACATTCTTTTCCCGAGCAGGACCTGCACTTTCTGATCCATGATATCGGCGTCCAGGATGCATTGCCGCTGCTTTCCCTGGCATCCGACCGGCAGTGGGAATATATCGTCGATATGGAAACCTGGGACAGGGATCGCATCGATATCGCTGCTGCTGAGCAGTGGCTGGACTTGCTTTGCAGAGCCGATATGCGGCGTACGATTATGTGGCTGGTTCAGCACAAGACCGAATTATTAGAGTTTTATCTGTTAAAAAATATCGAGGTTCGAATCCGGGAGCATGATCAGGATCCAGCTGAATTCGGCAAGGAGTTTCTTACACTGGACAATACGTTCTTTGTCCGGATTGCCGGCGATCTAGCCAAGGACGATTCCCAACCGGGAGATATCGAGCGGAAGCAGCATAAAAAATTTATCGTAAAACTACTCGAAAGCCTGGCAGAAATTGATCACATCACTTTTCAGAAGATACTGCTGGAGGCAGAACACATCCTTGAGGCCGAGACCGAAGAAGAAGCCTATCGCAAGCGCAGCGTCCGCTTGGCGGAAAAAGGATTCTTGCCTTTTGACGAGGCCGTGGGCATCTACCAGCCTCTAAAACCGCAGGATTTGGCGGTATTAAGTGAAAAGTCCCTTTCCCGATCGCCTGCTGACCGGACGATTTCCGTACCGCTGTTCCCTGCGGATATGCTCGAAGAAGACAATCCTTTTACCCGGGCCCTGACGCAGGTTGATGCTGAAGCCGTCTTGCAGCGGCTGCAGGCAGAGTTTGCTAGTCTTTGCAACCAAATTGTTGCCGCGGATCACAAGCAGATACGCAGCAAGCAAGACTTAAGACCCGTGGTTTGCAAAGCCTGCGGGTATATTGCGATCGGCCTTCAGGCCGCGGCAGACGAAACAACAGACCCTGCCGGCCGGCAGGAAGCAATTTGGGCTTCGCTCATTCAAAACCATCTGCTGTCGAACATCTTCAGGGTCGGTTACGGACGCGCATTGTCCTTGAAATGGCGGGCGCAAAAATGGCTGGACAAATCCTGGTTTGCTGCAAAAGGATTGTCGTTGACATTCTGGGGCGAAGAATGGCTCGGGGTTCTGGGCGGTCTGTTGCTTAAAAAACCGCTTTTTTTTGATAATTACAAAACCGGCGTTTTGTACAGGGAGTTCGGCTCCATGGATGACGTCCGCGAAGCGGAGATTGCCGTCAGCGATATCATTGCCTGCGACAACCTGCTGTCACTGATGGAAATTCAACTCGAACCGGTTTCATCCTATCGCCTGCTCACTTTTAAAAATCTCTGGCTCACGCTCTGGGTGCGCTTTTATACCGGGCTTTCAGCCGATGCTCGCCCAATTACGCTCAAAGAATTCAAACGCTTTTATGAAAATCTCTGGGCGGCCGGTGAAAGACCCCTCAAAATACGCCGATCCATGAAAGAAGCCTGCTTGCGGTGGCTGGCCCAACAATCCGGACTCGGGGAATATGAGATCAGCCAGAGCCTGGGCCAGGTGCTGGAGGCTCTTTTTCTGGAGCTTGAAGATGAATATGGACAGGTGGCAATCGAAGATCTCGATCCCAGGTTTGTTTACCTGTTTTTGCTGGAAGGGTCAGGTGAATTATCAACGTGAATATACGGAAATGCATTTTTGCGAGAGACGCTATCAATACCACCGTAGCAGGTGGCCCAATATTTGGGATTCAACTAATACCGGGGCATTGATGAAGCTATTGTAACGTCAATCCCAAATATTGGGCCACTATCAGCGCTTTTAGGGTAAAACAAAGATAGCGCCTCTCGCAAAAACGCATTTCCTCCTTACTAGGATGAGCGAAATATCTCATTGATGCCTATTTACTGCAGATATGGTGTGAGAAACCGGAGCTAATTTGGTCTTTAAATTATTTTACGATGTTTTGAATAATGGACCGCATAACGACTTGTGGGCTCTGCTCCGGACGCTATTAAAGATGAATACGGCTCGGAACAAAGAGCCTGATTCGGGTTCCTTCGCCGGGCGCACTCTCGATCTTCAGGGATGCACCGATCATGTGCGCCCTTTCGGTCATGATGTCCAGTCCCATGCCGCTTCCCGAAAGGTTGTCCTTCTTGACCCGACCCATTTCAAATCCCCGGCCGTCATCTTCTATTGTAAATGAAACGCTGCCTTTTTTTCTGTGGGCCGCCACCGATACATGTTCGGCACGGGCATGCTTGCCGATGTTGTTCAAACTCTCCTGGATAATCCGGTAGATATTCACTTTAACTTCGGCTGAATACAAATTCAGGAAACTTGATCTCCTTAAATTGCAATTAGGTATTAGAACCGTCAATAAATCATAATAATTCAAATAGTTGAGGTATTTTTTGTGAGATAATAAAAGTTATTGCAAGCGGAA
>Ga0126332_10000310_pt1 | contig 18218 bp, 18 predicted proteins | sample InaspJWI42metaG_FD_94482 | JGI IMG/M metagenome (GOLD analysis project Ga0126332, IMG submission 94482) | Marine gutless worms symbiont microbial communities from Oahu, Hawaii - Inanidrilus sp. 2 OAHU.JWI-42 metaG | ecosystem: Host-associated > Annelida > Digestive system > Unclassified...
TGTTAATATTTTAATAAAGTATTATATCTTGAGAGTCTACCATCGATAACTATGTACGTAATTGCGGTAAACTCTTTAAGAATTACGTCTATAGATCACTATAGAACTTTGGACTCTCAAGCTCCCAAGAAGTGCTATACATTTTCAAATATAGAAACAGGCCCTTTGAAGGCTGGATGCGGCTATGAAGAGGAACAGGCGAATTCGAGTGAAAGCAGTGACTGCGAAAGTTGGATCGTGACCATGCGTCGGCGAATCGATATAATGCAACGGCTGTCGATATCCGGAGAAACATTCCCAATACACTGACAAAGAGCGTGAAATTAAATCAGCTTCAGATCCATTTGAGTAATCTTTAGAGGTTCAAGCCTGCCGCGTATTTTTTATACTACAAGAACAAATAAAATTTTGTCAACTCCTTATTTGTAAGGTTTAATCGACTACCATGGGTAGTAACTGATTATGTACGGGCACGATTGAAATATTAGCGTGCTGCCCCGAAATTTAATCAAACATATAAATTCTGGTCCTCTGGGCTCAGATTCTTTACTTTCCGGGGCAGTGTACAGCGTTACCCGGTCGCTTTGGAAAAGGCCTGCTCCAGATCATTGATGATATCGTCAATGTGCTCGATGCCGATGGACAGGCGAACCAGGTCCGGCGTCAAACCGCCCGCCCTTTGCTGCTCTTCACTTAGCTGTGAATGAGTGGTGCTGGCCGAGTGTATGGCCAGGCTTTTGGCATCGCCGACATTGGCAAGGTGCGAAAACAGCCCCAGGCTTTCGATAAACTTCTTCCCGGCTTCCAATCCGCCTTTGATACCGAATACGACCATGCCGCCGAATCCTTTTTTAAGGTAGCGGCTGGCCACCGGATAGGTCGGATCATCTTCCAGACCCGGGTATCGGACCCAGGTCACACCCGGATGGGTTTTCAGGTATTCGGCGACTTTTTGTGCATTTTCACTGTGACGTTCCATCCGCAGGGTCAGCGTTTCCAGCCCCTGTAAGAACATCCAGGCATTGTCGGGCGAGAGGCAGGCCCCGAGGTTTCTCAGCGGTACCAGCCGCATTCTTAAAATAAACGCCAGCGGGTTCAAATCGCCCAGGTCGTGCGCATACCGCAGGCCATGGTAGCTGGGATCCGGTTCATTGTAGAGCTTGAATTTCGGATCTGTCCAGTTGAATTTGCCCGCGTCGATGACGACGCCGCCGATACCCGTGCCGTGGCCGCCCATCCATTTGGTCAGAGAGTTGATGACGATGTCCGCACCGTAATCGATGGTTCGCAGCAGACTGGGGGTGGTAAAAGTGGCATCGATGAGCAGCGGCAGGCCGTGCTGGTGGGCTATTTCGGCCACCGCTTCGACATCGGTGAACTCCAAGACCGGGTTGCCGATGGTTTCGATAAAAATCGCCCGGGTTTTATCCGTAATGGCGTCTGCAAAATTTTGAGGATTCAGCGGATCGACAAACTTGACGCCGATACCGAACTGCGGAAAAATGCTGTCAAACATCGTGTAGGTTCCGCCGTAAAGGTTGTTGGCCGATACGATTTCATCACCGGCCGAACAGATGTTGATGATCGCATAATAAACAGCCGAGGTGCCCGAAGAAAGCGCCAGAGCTGCCGCACCACCTTCAAGGGCTGCAATGCGGTTTTCCAGAACCTCCTGGGTCGGATTCATGATGCGGGTGTAAATGTTGCCGAGTTCTTTTAGCGCGAAGAGGTTGGCCGCATGCTCGGTGCTTTTAAACACGTAAGAAGAAGTTCGATAGATCGGAACAGCCCTGGCTGTGGTTGTCGGATCGGGCTGTTGGCCTGCGTGCAGGCAGAGAGTCTCAAGTTTGAAGTCGGCGCTCATAATTTTTCTCCTTTTGTCATTTTTCGGGTTGATTGCAATAAAATTCGATTTCTACCTTTTGCTATATTGAAATATGACCTTCTTGAATTGCTTTGCCTTCGGCTCATACATCCATGCTCCGGCTTCCTTGAATTTTCCGGCAGTGATGGAGACAATAACATAGAGATAGCCCTCCCAGGCTAACTTGCAGTCGTGTTCCGAAGGAGTGCACGGATGATCCGGATGGGAGTGGTAGAAACCGCAAATACCAATACCTTCTTGCTCGGTGCGTTTGTCGATCGCTATAAATTCTAGGGGATCTACCAGGTAGCGTCTGGTTGGATCCTCCAGGGTCACGTTTTTTGTCGGATGGATCTCGGCCACATGCAGCGGTGTGTCGCCGGCGCACAGCAACATCCCACAAGCCTCCCGGGGATAGTTTGCGGCGGTGTGATCAAGGATGCGGCGCCAGGATTGTTTTTCAATCGTCCAATGCATTTTCGCTGCTGCCGGAATTAAAAAATTTCATTCAAATGTTTGCTATTCTGATATCCCACACAAATTTTGATAGTCTGTCAATTCAACCGTCCCGTCGTTTTCACCTCCAGGCTGTCCAGAGACTGGCCGAGATCCTCACAGATGTCCGCAACATCTTCGATACCCACCGAAAGCCTGATCAAATCAACGGTAACCACTCTTCATATGCATGTTGAACCTCCCTTGATGATGAAAACCATGCTTTCATCCTGCACAGCGACTCCGACCTTAAAAGTATCAAGTATAAAATTGTTACATCGTGGTACAAGTGTCAACAAAAAAATTTGCTAGCACAGATGCAACGGTTCATTAACATCCTTTGTCTATTTCCCAGTTTGTTGGAACCCTATATTTTTTGACTTAAGTCATGCCAAAGTTGATGCGGGAAGCCATAAAGCATAAAATACTGCATCACGGCTTTATAAAAGGTATGAATGACAGAAAAATACTATGAGGTGAAAAATGGAAACATATTTGAATAAAGGCATCAAAGAGATTATTGATCAATTTCCGGAAGTAGAAGAGATTCTCAATGCATATGACATTGGGTGTGCCCCTTGTATGGTTGGCACCTGTCTTTTAAAAGATATCGTTCAGATTCATAACCTGAATCAAAACGAAGAACAAGAAATGATGGCAAAAATCACCAAGGCTATTTACCCTGACAAAGAAATAAAGATCCCTAATACTGAAAGAAAGAAAACGATTGAGTCTAAAAAAATAGCTTACTCTCCGCCCATGAAAAAGCTGGTTGATGAGCACGTTTTAATAAAAAGGTGGGTTGCGTTAATCCCGGAAGTCATCAAAAATCTTGAGGTGAAATCCGAAGAAGGCCGGCAGTTAATACTGGATGGCGTTGATTTCATTCGCACTTATGCGGATAAATACCACCATGCCAAAGAGGAGGAAATTCTTTTTAAATATTTTGACGAAGAATTAGACATCCTAAAGGTGATGCATGCAGATCACAAACAGGGAAGAAGCCATGTCAAAGCGATACTTGATGCCCTTGAGATCAAGGATAAGGCTGCCATTGCCAAACACCTGAGTGCATATCGGGATCTTCTGACCGAACACATCAAAAAGGAAGACGAGATACTATTTCCCTGGATGGACAAAAATCTTTCCACCAGGCAAATCGGCGAACTATTTTCCAAATTTAACGAGACAGATGGTCAAATTGGGTATTCGCCTTCAAAATACGAGGCGTTTATTGATCGGGTGGAGGAAAAATTCAAGCAAAATTAGATTTGAACATAATAGTTTTTATAGGTATTTGAAAACTGCTAACATGCTTGAGTCACCTACACGGTGGTGATATATATAGTTCAGGGGAGAGTTTTATCGGAACAAGGGAAGCAGAACCCACGATGCGGGTTGTATTAAAACCGCGCACTGTATTGGCGTTTCAAACCATGCCTGCAATAATAAACTGCCGCAAGCTGATTCGAACCGGAAAGTGATCCCTGCTAGGCGCTGGAAAATTGTTCCGATAATAGGTTAAGGGTTAGGTTAGCGGTAGTCCGCCGGAGGAGGCTTCTACCGCATGTTAGGGCTCGCTCAAAAATAACTTCACATTATATGCGCCGGTGCATCCCCTCTGGCTGCGTTGCGAAAACTCGGAATATCTCGATATTCCTGCGTTTTCGCGCCTTGCCCTACGGGCGCCTCAACGCCTAAAATTGTGAATTTATCTCTTCCTGAACCCTTACCACCAAGCAGTGTCAAGGAAAGTCGATCTGCCGGTTTCGGTCAGGCCGCCTACCTGCTTGTGGGATCCAGCCATACTGTATGGATATCACCCACCGTTTCTTTCACTGCCTGGAGAGCATTCAGAAGCCGGGTGTACATCAGCCCCAGCCCGATGATTTCAGACAATAGCAGCATGGAATCCAGATCGCGCTGAGAAACTTCCCATACCTCGTGATGATACAATCTCACAGCTCCGATCACCCTGCCGTATAGAATTATGGGAACCGAAACAATCGCCTGAATTCCTTCGTCTTTAGCTTCCTGTGGATATTGCAAAAGGTCGGATTTTGAGATGTCGCTGACGACCATCGACTCTCCCTTTAGCGTGCGGGCAATACTTTTTTCCAACAATACAGGACCCTTATTCAAGTACTGCATGCTCATCCCGAAGCTGCCCAGAATTTCCAGCTCCTCCGATTCCACGTTCATGGCAAATATGCTGCATCCTTTTATCTTCAGAGTTCCCACCAGCAGTTGTGACAAGTGTCCGGTCATGATGTCCATATTGTCCGACTGCGCAATTGCCCGTGTGACAACCTTGAACACATCAATATCTATCTTTTCTTCGATGCCCATGGAACGCCTCCTCATCGATTCTGTGGTGATTATGTATTTACTTTTGCAACCGCCTGCCGTGCTGTTTTCAAGATACGATACAGATGGTTGTATCATTCAAAGACTCCACCAATTTGGTATACACGCTCCCGGTAAAAAAACGTTTGACCCTGCCGCGTTTGTGATTCAACACAATCAAGTTGAATTTCTCGGTTGACCAAAGATCGATAATTTCCGAAGCAACGTCCTTCTTCCGCGGTTTAAATACACACTTGATATCGACAGATGCAAACCAGCTTTGTACAAGTTGATCTTTGATCGATTGCAGGGCGGCTTCCTGCTCGGAGATTTTTTTAGTGAGGTAGCTTACACTGTCTCTTAACCTTCCCGTAATCTTGTCATCAGTTACCTCCATGGACGGCAGGGGCGTGTAGGCATAAAAAAGCGTAATTTTGATATTTTTCTGATTGGCAAAGGTGGTGACGATAAAGTTAATTGCTTTTTGATCATAAGGAGTAAAATTATACGGGAGTAATATTTTTTGACCGTCCATTCTATCCTCCTTTCTTCAAAGATTAACCGCGGGTTTATATGGCAACAAGTTTCATCTGGCCAATGCAGGGAAAGTTTAAAGTGTAAAGCCGAACAACTTGCCGCCTGATCGTGAACCGACAGATCTCTCACAAAAGAATTAGCGACAGCGATAGTAACTAAGTGAGACCGTGTTTGAATTGATGAATTAGGCTGGAGAGAGACTTTACCGTGATGGCCTGCGCAGGCGTTGTGTTCAGCATATTGCACTTTAGCCTTATTAAGGCTGTCACATTGCCGCAAAGGCTGTCAAGAAAAAATTTTTTCACCGGCTGTCCAAAAGTCTAGCCGATTTCCGTCAACAGGTTGATGCCGTATTTTTTTATGCGTTTCCATATCGTGACGCGGCTGACGCCCAAAATCCGGGCAGCCTCCGACTGGTTGCCGCCGGTCTCTCGCAAAACCGCCAGAAGATTTTCTTTTTCCTGGATGTTAAGCGATGGGCCGGCCTCAGGTTCCGGGCACACCGGGCTTGCGCCGGCGACTTTGGGCGGCAGGTGCCGGACCCCGATTCCGCCGCTGGAGCAAAGAACAAAAGCATATTCGATCGTGTTGCGCAGTTCGCGGACATTGCCCGGCCAGGTGTAAGCCGTCAGCCTTTCAAGCGCCTCCGGAGCGAGTCCCAGAATTTTTTTTCCGGATTTGGCATTGTTCTGGCGGATGAACTCCTGGACGATCATCGGAATGTCTGATTTGTGTTCTCTGAGTGACGGGCAGTCAATCGGAAACACACTCACCCGAAAGTACAGATCTTCCCGAAAAGCCCCTTGTGCAATGAGCTTATCGAGATTTTTATTTGTGGCGGAAATGATGCGAACGTCTACTTTTATCGGCTTATGATCACCAACCCGCTCGATTTCTTTTTCCTCCAGGACCCGCAACAGCTTAACCTGGGTTGACAGCGGGATATCGCCGATCTCATCCAGGAATATGGTGCCGCCGTGGGCTGCCTCGAATCGACCGATACGGGTCCGGTCGGCGCCGGTGTAGGCGCCTTTGGTATGACCGAAGAGTTCGCTCTCCAGCAGGTTCTCATTGAGTGCGGCGCAGTTGACTTTGATAAACGGGCTGTCCCGGCGCGGGCTGACCTCATGAATGGCCCGGGCCACCAGTTCCTTACCGGTGCCGCTTTCACCGTGAATCATGACCGGAGACTCCGTCATGGCAACGTTTTCGATGAGTTCGTACACGCTTTGCATGGCCGGCGATTTGCCCAGAATGCCGTGATAGCCCTCATCCATGTGCAGGGTTTTGCGCAGGGACATGATCTCGTCCTGCTGCCTGACAATTTCGGACATATCCGTCAGGGTTTCAACCGCACCGATGATCTGCCCGTCATAATCGCGGAGGATGGAAGCGTTTTTGATAATGTTAACCGTGCGACGATCCTTGTTGGTGATCAAACATTTTTTGGCGCGCACATCTCCGCGGGCATACAGTCCGCACCAGCGTTCGGCACGCCCTTTAGCGAAAATATCACAACCGGTACAATCCAGGACCCGGCATGACTTGCCGACGAGTTCAACGGCTTTGTAACCTGTCAGGCGTTCAGCGGACGGATTGACCGCCAGAATTTTCCCCCCCGGGTCAACCACCAGAACGCCATCCTGGAGCGTATCAACAATCGTTTTCCAATGCTCGGATAAGTCCATTTGATTCACCATGCTACTTGATAGTCATACCGCTCTGGCCGAACAGCGGTGAGTATTAACCTGTAAAGTTAACACCTGTTAACATAATACCCCATCCAGCTGATTTCAAGCAAATGGTAAGGATTAATTTTTGCTATAAATTAAATATTTTATGTGGATATGGCATTTTGGCATGGTCGTTGCTCGCTGATCTATGGCGGTTAAATTGGGTCGTGCGGCAGCCATCTGCATTTTAGAACTATCAAAATTTATCAGGCAGCAACTCAGTAAGCGGTGAGTCGCTGCCTGAAGCATTGCGAACCTTAATTGCGTGGACAATGGACCAGACAGCGTTTCAGACCGTGGTGATCCTGATTAAAGGCACAGATCGAATGGATGACGGGTTGCGTACCGGGCGGATCCTGCTTCAAGCCGGTGTGCGCGTGCGCATCTTTCTGCTTGGAAACATGCTGTGCGCCGCGGATGAAGACAGCCTGACAAAAATTCGAACCATCCGGCAAATGGGAGCCGAAACCCTGGCCGATATCCCGGTCGCTGACTCTCAATACGGTGATATCTGCGCATCTATCGCTCAGATGGCGGATGGACTGCTGGAGGCGGATGCCGTTATCGCTTTCTAAAGACATGGAAAAAGTTCTTCACATTCTCAAAACCGAGCCGGACGAGACGGTTGAGCAATTCATCGAGGCCATTTCCGGAGATGTAGGCGCCACGGTGGTGAACCTTTACCGGGACAACATCTCGGATGCGGCAGTGAATTGGGCCAGGCTGGTCGATGACATCTTTGACCACGACAAGGTGATCTGCTGGTGGTAGCCCGGCGCTCTATCCGGTCAGCGCTAACCGAAAACAGCCGACAATTATGAAAACGAAGCTGGGTATTCTGGTCAACTCCAACAGCCATTTCGATTATGTGGTCGCGCTGGCCCGTGCCGCCCATGACAAGGGCAAAGACGTGCATATTCACCTTACCCAACAGGGTGTTTTTCTGATGCGGGAGAGCGTCTTAAACGATCTGACCCGTCTGGTCCGGGTTACGGTCTGTGGAGAGAGTGTTAAAGCGTTCGGTTTGGGGGCGGAGATCGGCAGCGGAAAAAAAATCTTAGCCCAATCTTGCCGTCTGGAAGAAATACTGAGCGATTGCGATCGCTGCGTTGTGTTTTAGACGAGTGTCGAAAATTTATGACTTCCAGGTTGTCGAGTCGCAATGCTATGCATTCGCCGGCATTCATACTGCAGCCTGTTAGCCCCCTGGATTAACAGGTGTTAACAGTTTATGGCAACACTCTGTTTTACAGGTTCAGGCTTAATAGATTTTTTTATTTTATTTCAGGCATTTATTGGGATTTATCGATTCCGTGAAAGTTGGCACGTCCGTTGCAATCCAACAGCCAAAACAGTTCCAATGATTGAAACCATGCAATGGGCATGAAAAATTTTTTGAGAAACCAGAAATGAATCCAGAAAGGAGAAGAACGAAATGCGAAAATTGATTTTCATCGCAATGGCCGTTGTTTTTTCACTCACCAGCGTCGGGGCAGTATTGGCGATGGATAAAGGCAACAAACGCAAGGGAAAATACATTTACCGCAAGGTATACAAAGCCTGCTATCAGAGGGGCGAAGTGGAATCCGTAAAGCCACCCCTTAATCCGGATGCCAAAAACCAAGCGGAGTGGACTCAGGTTTTTGATAGCAAGAGCTTCGATGATTTTGGTTGCCAGGAAGAGTGGACCAATCTCTCCGACCAGGATTTGAGCCATATTTACACTTACTTGCACGCGCATGCCGCGGATTCGCCTACACCTCTCAAGTGTAAATAAGCCGAACCGCAGCGGTTCGGCTCCTGTTGAGAATATTATAAAATGAATGGAGGTTGTAATGAAATTGCGTAAAAATCTTATTTTTACAGTCATTACCGCAGCGTTGCTTTCATTGGGCACTGCGGTATCCGCCGCCCAGCAAAAGGCGGTGGAGCCGGCTGGAGCTGCTGTGCAGGATGACAGCTGGAAATTTCACGCCATCGTGGATGTCGACTTCGTCATGCAGAATGTGAAAATTCCGATGCCCGAGAACGTGATGATTATTGACGCCCGGCCGAAACGGGCCAAGTACGACAAAGGCCACATCCCCATGGCGGTTAGCATTCCGAATACAAAGTTTGACAAAATGACCGACAAGCTGCCGCAGGATAAAGACACATTGCTCATTTATTACTGCGGCGGGTTGAAGTGTAAGCTGAGTCACAAATCAGCCTGGAAAGCTGAAAAACTCGGCTACACCAATGTAAAGGTTTTTGCCAAAGGTTTTCCCGCATGGATGAAAGTCAAAGGTAACTATCCCGCTGTTTCCGTGGAATGGGTCAAAAAACAGATCGATAAAAATGCAGAAATGGTGCTGGTGGACTCCCGCCCCAAGCGCAAGAAGTACAACAAGGGCCATATCCCCACCGCCATCAATATTCCGGACACCCAGTTCAACAAAAATGCGGGCAAGCTGCCACTGGAAAAAGAAAAGCTGCTGGTTTTTTATTGCGGGGGCTTCAAATGCAAATTGAGCCATAAATCCGCCAAAAAAGCCATCGATCTGGGCTACACCAAAGTAAAAGTTTTTGCAGCCGGCTATCCGGCCTGGAAAGCTTACGCCGGTGCGGACAGCATAGCCAAAGCCGGGGTGACCAAGATTAAGCCGGGCAAGGAAGAAGGCAGCATTGATCTTGATTTTTTCACCAAGATCGTCAAGGAGAACCCGTCCAGTGTCTATCTAATCGACGTACGGGATCCGGACGAATTTGGCACCGGCAGTTTCAATACAGCGGAGAATATTTCGGTCGATAAACTCGAGGCCAGGATACCCTTGCTGCCTGCGGACAAACCGATTATATTTGTCTGCGGAACCGGTGCAAGAAGCGGTGAAGCATATTACATGGTCCAGGATCTGAGACCACAGTTGAAGGAAGTGTATTACGTCGAGGCGGAAATCACGATCGCCAAAGACGGATCGTTTAAACTGACCGAGATAACAAATTAGTCTTTTTTGCATCGCACACGGGCAGCTGCAGCTTGCCTGTTAAAGGCGGCTGCAGCTGGTTCGTGGATTTAGTGTCGACCGCAGTCCGGGAGATTTCAATGAGCGTATTTAGATATTGCCGAAGATATAATTTATTTATCACACTATTTGCCATCGCGCTGTTTGGCGTTGTCCAGGGAGCGATTGCCGCGCAAAAAGCAACCGACCAGGCTCCCGGCCGGCTAATGGCCCGGCAGGCGACAAAGGCCCCCAAAATATGGATTACAGCGGACCATTCCAAGCACAAAGAACTCCAACGTGAGTTCAGAAACGGTAAGCAGATTACCCAGGCATGTCTTTCCTGTCACTCCGAGGCCGAAGCCCAGTTCCATAAATCGATTCACTGGACCTGGCTCGCTCCGGATTCCAACAGTCAGGTCGGGAAAGCCGGTTATTCACTGAACAATTTTTGTATCTCCACCAATAAAACCAAGGACAAAAGTTGCCTGGCCTGTCACCCGGGCTGGGGCACATCCACCGAGGCCGTCAACTGCCTTGCCTGTCACGGACAGCAGGATATCAACTGGGACGAAGCATTTGAAGATATGCAATATTTTTCCGAGGCCGATGATGAAGAATCCAAGGAAATGGCCCGTGAACTGCAGGCCGAAATTCAACAGGCAGTGCAGAAGGTCGGCCGGCCGACGCGAAAAAATTGTGGCTCCTGCCATTTTTACGGTGGCGGTGGTGATGGTGTGAAGCACGGGGATCTGGACACATCCCTGGCCAAGCCCAACAAAGTGCTGGATGTCCACATGGGCACCGACGGTCAGAATTTTGACTGCGTTCGCTGCCACACCACGAAATTGCACAACATTGCCGGGCGCGTGTACACTGCACCGGCGGCAACCGACCGCAAAAGCCTGATCGAAGACGATCTGGCCTCAAAAATTACCTGTGAATCCTGTCACGGCAGCGCGCCTCACAAATCCGATTTCAAGGCCAATGACCATACGGATAAAGTCGCCTGCCAGAGCTGTCACATCCCAACATTTGCCCGGGTGAATCCGACCAAAATGTCCTGGGACTGGTCTCAGGCCGGTAGAAAGAAAGACGGCAAGCCGTTTAAGACCAAAGACAGCTTCGGTAAATACGACTACATGTCGATCAAGGGCCGGATGAAATGGGACAAGAATGTTATGCCGGAATACTTCTGGTACAACGGTTCCATCAAAAGTGTATCGGCCAAAGACACAATTGACCCGGGCCGGGTCGTTGCGGTCAGCCAACCAGTCGGCAGTCGCGAGGATGAAAACGCCCGTATTTATCCGTTTAAGATCCACCGGGGCATGCAGCCCTATGACAAAGTCAACAAGACGCTGCTGGTTCCGTTGCTGTCAGGAGACAATGGTTACTGGAAGACCCTCGACTGGAATCGGGCACTGTCCAAAGGCCAACAGGCCGTTGATTTGGCGTTTTCCGGTGAATTTGACTTCGTACAGACCAGCTACGTGTTCCCAACCACCCACATGGTCGCCCCCAAAGAGAACGTGGTCGGCTGCAACGAGTGCCATGTTAAGAAAGAAAGTCGGCTGGCCGGATTGAACGGTTTTTATATGCCCGGTCGCGACAGCTCCCGGTTGATCGACACTTTGGGTTGGATCCTGGTCATTGGATCCCTTCTGGGTGTTATGTTCCACGGACTGGGCCGAATTTTTACCAACGGTAACGGAAGAAAGGAAGACTAATCCATGTCGGTTAAGAAAATGGTCAACATATATCTTTACACGCGTTATGAACGTTTCTGGCACTGGCTGCAGGGTGTGGCCATCATTCTTTTGCTGATCACCGGTTTTGAAGTGCACGATACCTTTACCCTGCTGGGTTTCAGAACTGCGGTTGACGTCCACAATTTTGTCGGGCTTTCCTGGCTGATCCTATTTGCCTTTTTCGTGTTCTGGATTTTTACTACCGGTGAATGGCGTCAGTACGTGCCGACCACTAAAAAGATGTTCGCCATGGTTCGTTATTACAGCTATGGCATATTCAGAGGGGAGCCGCATCCGGTGCCCAAGCGCAAAGAAGCCAAACACAATCCTTTGCAGCGTCTGGCTTACCTGTCGCTGGCGGCATTGCTGCTGCCGATTCAAATGGCTTCCGGCTTTTTATACTGGGGCTACAACTCCTGGCCCCAGTGGGGTCTGGGCTGGCTTCCGTTGAAAGTGGTGGCTCTGGTGCATATAGCCGGCGCATTTGCGATCCTTTCTTTTCTGGTCGTGCATATTTACATGACCACCACCGGCCATTCCCTTTTGGCACACATCAAGGCCATGATTACCGGCTGGGAAGAGGTGGAAGAAGGGGAACCGGTAGAGGACTGGGAACGCAAAGAAAGAAAAAAAGCGGTTTCGGCCGCATAAACGAACAATAGCGGATCTGAGCGGCTTCTACTTACTTTTTCTCCTGTAAAACAAACACCCCGGATTTTTGAGTCCGGGGTGTTTGTTTGTTCGGCCCTAAATTCCGATTCCTTCTTGTGACAAATTATTGATTATCGATCCAATTTACAGTAGGGTTGCGGTGATTATAGCGATTTTTAAAATTTCGTTCCGTCGCTGTTGGGTAAATCTATTCAAGAAATAAATTGAGAAGGAGGAAATAATGAATTTCGAATCGATTGAAGCGGTCCTGCAATTTGCTATTGAAAAGGAGGAGGAAGCTGTTGCATTTTATACGGAAGTTGCCCAGCAGGAGCCCTTTGCCGGCGCCAGAGAAACCTTCGAGGAATTTGCCGAGCAAGAGCGTAAACACGCAGCGCTGTTGAGGGATTTTGAAAGCAATAAAGAAAAAATTGAAGGCTACAAATTAAAATGGATTCCCGACATGAAGCGCAGCGATTACATGGTGGATATGGAATACGAAAAAGGCATGCATTATGCCGATATCCTGCGACTGGCCATGAAGCGGGAAGAAAAAGCCCTCGCGCTGTACAACGAGCTGCAGTCAAAAACCGATCAGGAAGAATACATTCGTCTTTTTAAGGTACTGGCCCAGGAGGAAGCCAAGCACAAGCAGTTCCTGGAGGGGATGTATGATGACTACATGGCCGAGATGGGTGACTGATTTATAACTTCAGATAATTACGACGACGAAATGGCCACTTGGTCAACAGGATGATCAACATTCTGAAGTGGTGAATTTTCATGATTGGTTGGAATTATTCCGAACCCAAATTATGTTTGATCTCTGGTTCCAACACTTCGAAGGATGCAAGCCTGGCCTTTTCAAGGCCTTTAAGCAAGGCTTCTACCCAATGTTCGAAGTGAAGGTATAATCGAATGGTATCTTCCACATTCTGGGCAACAATTGGAAACTTGTTAACCAATTCATTATAAGAGGCTGCGGCGACTTTTGTTTTTCCAAGGAGGCCTGCTGCTACGGCTCGACAAATGGGATCCCATGCGAGCTCATCCGGCATCCTGAAACGGCGAGCCTCGTGAAGCGCCTGGTCATAATCCCTTTTGTCCAGGTGATAAAGGAACGCAACCAGGCGCAGCCATCCAGGTGAATTCGGTTTATAGTTATCCATCTCATCAATAATCCGACGGCCTTGCTCCAAATCGCAGGACAATCCGATAATCCATCCGCAGAAGCTGACAACATAGGCGCTGTTCGGGTTGAGTGGAATGGCTTTTTCGGCTTCCTCAATGGCCGCCCTATGTTGCTTGAGCAGAAATCGAATTAAAGCTAAATTTGCATGGCTTTCCTGGGATCTCGAATTAAGTGCGATCGCTTTTTTGGCACAGAAGAGCGCTCTTTCCAGCGGATTGTCAAGGCCCCCATAGTCGAGGCTATACACATCGCCATAAACGGCGGCCAGTTGTCCCCACCCCAATGCATATTCAGGGTTGATATCCACCGCATGCTCTAAAACACGTCTGATGCGTTTGTGTTTTTCTATCCCGACGGTTGTATTGTAGTGGTGGTAGAGCAGGGAGGCTTCATGAATGTTTAAATCTCGTAAAGGTTTGTCCAGGATTTCCGGTATCAATTGGTGAAGTATCACGCCGTGCTCGTCGCCCGCGTTTACTATTATCCGGCGGGATATATTGTCAAGGGCCGCAAATATACCGGTGGAAGAGATATCCCGGTCCATCGACTCGCCCCACAGCAAACTTTCGTCCCTGGCGTCTGTAAGCTGGGCCAGCACTCTTAACGCGTCATCCATTTTACGCACTGATCCCGTCAGTAAAAAGCAGACGCCAAGTGCTTTGGCCATCTCATCAACGGAGCTTTCCACACCTTTGAATTGCATTGTGGATTGGCTGGCGATGACACCAAGGCCCTCAAATTTTGCCAGTCCTACCGTCAAGGCCTCTGTGAGGGCATCGGCAAGATAGGCTTCTTGCTGGTTATCACCCTGAAAAACAAAGGGCAGCACGGCTATGGATGCCGGTTTCATCAAACTGGGCTTTGTAACCGTGTATTGCGGTGATAAAAGGTGCTTTTCTGGCGCCTGAGGCTTTATCCGGAACGGAGTCGATCCAATCTTGACAAATATGGGCACATAAGCGCCTTTGGGAATGTCGATTCTAATCGGATCTGACGCGCCCAGCGTATCGTAGTAGTTATCGAGCGCCCTCCGTAGCCGCCGCGCCTGAATCCTCACGATCGGATCGGACTGGGGGTCAAAATCATCCCCATATCCTAATACTTCCACTGCAATGGTGTACTGTTTGATACGGTCTGAATCACCTTTTTGCGATTGATCAACCACGAAGCTCAGAAACCGGCTGAGCCTTTTGCTGGCTCTAAACTTCGGGCTGTCCAATATCCGGCTAAGCTGATCTTGTATCCTGTCGGGTGATATGTCCATCATTGCCTTCTCTATGATTAACCAGGAATGGTCATGTCGGGGGTCATGTTACCGTGCGTAACCGTAACACAGTTACTTCTTTTTTGGCTGATGATGAATACCAATATAAGGAGCAATTGTATGCGATACAACTTATTTCCTGCATTTCACCGAGGTATCCCAAACCATGACAAAGTACCTTCTTAGGCGATTTCCGGATCTTATCGTAGCTATTGAGTTGCTATTAAAGAAAGACACAACCTTCAGGGAGATCTGTTGCGACTACGAGGAGGCTAGTGCCTGGCTGGCCGATTATTGCCATTCAGAGAGCCTACCTTCTATAAGCTGCGATCGATGTCGGGAGCTGATTGGGGAACTGGAAGGTGAAATAATTGAAGCAATGAGGGAAGCAGGAATTTAAACTTACACTGTATCGAAAATAACTTAATCGAGAAGAGGAGGATATACAATGAAAGTATTTATGTTGATTGGATTGATTGGATTGGCTGTTTCCTTAGTTACGCCTTTGGCAACACTCGCTGAGGATTCTCCGGCACCCGATCTGAGTAAGGACAAGATTGTCGATGGGCTGCCGATCAGCCTGCAGCCCTGGCGTGATCCGGATGATCCCTTGAAAGAGAACATCAGCGAAGGCTGGGACATATATTACAAGCGCCGCGACCGCAGCAACGACCCGAAGCGTGAGGCGGGTCCGATCGACCTGCAGCGATACGAGGCGGTCTCGGGTATCAACGGTTTTCCGACCTTCATGGGATTGCCTGTGGCGCTGACAAAGGAAGACCTCATCGCGGGCAAGGTGGATATCGCTTACGTGGGCCTGCCGTCCTGGTTCCAGCCCACGGGCGGGACGCAGTGGGCGGCCAACCAGTTGCGCCTGATCCGGAGCTACGACCATGCGCACACCGGTCACGACATGCATCTGAACATCAACTGCTTCGAGCATCTGAACGTCGTCGACTACGGCAACGCCAACCAGAACCCCCTGCTCTATGCCCGGAACATGGCGGATCAGGCCCTCGTCCTGAAGGAGATCCTGGAGGCCGGCGCAATCCCCCTGGTGATGGGCGGTGATCACGGAACTCAAGTGGCGTCCATCATGGCGCTGGTGAATCACTACGGGCCGCAGACCTTCGCCATGGTGCACTTCGACGCCCACTTCGACATGGAGGACTTCGGAAAGTCCTTTGGCACCTTCACTCACGGTGCGCGGGCTCGACGTTATGCGTACGAGCAGGGTTGGGTGAAGGGCACAGACCTTCACTCGATCGGTATTCGCAGCCCTTATCACAGCACGGAATTGCTCAAATGGGTGTACGAGGTCGGGGACAAGTACCACTACATGGCAGAATTCGAGCGTGACGGCTTCGAGAAGGTCTGGGGACGGATCAAGCAGGAGCTGAAGGGCAAGAAGCTCTACATCTCCTTCGACATCGACGTGCTCGACACCCCACACGTCCCCGGGACATCAAACCCGGAACCCGGCGGAATAGACGCGATCCAGGCCCTAACCATGCTCCGCGGCCTGGCCATCCAGAACGAGGTGCTGTTGATAGACTTCGTGGAGTATTCGCCGCTGCTGGATGACCGGCACTACAATACGGCGCTCATGGTTAACCGCATGATGCGTGCCTTTATCGCCGGCACTGCGGCACGTAAGATTGGAATTACTGATCCGGACTACATTGCGCCCGTGAGCTTGAGGCACAAATAGCCGGATTCTGACTGAGCTACCAGGTACACTCGGGTCGATGCCATTAGATTGGCCCTATGAAAGTGCCGTGAGTCCCTACTTTTTCGTTTATTGGGCTCACGGCATTGTTTCACATAAATTGAACTGCTCCTGATACCTGGCCCAGCCTGAATGTTAGGTGCGAGTGTGCTTTATAATTGTAGAGTTTTCCAGATGACTCTAACTATGGTTTGCCGCTTACCCGCGGATTGACCCATTCGGGATCCATCCCTTGTTTTTTCATTGCAATGCCGGTAAGAAACTGCAGCATTACACGCCGCACAAGGCGCGCTGTTTGTTGCCCCTTGTTGTCATAAAAAGGCTGGAATTCCACGATGTCGAATCCGACGATCGTCTTACGAGCCGCAAACTCCCTTAGCTGTGGGAACAGGTCCTCGGGGTGTGACCCGATCGGTGAAGCAGATCCCACACCGGGTGCATATGACATATCGAACGTGTCTATGTCGAAGGAGACGTAGACAAGATCGATATCCGTAAGATCTTCATAGATCTTGTCGAAGGTCGCCTCGACGCCATCCCGCTTGATTTCATGGATGTGATATACCTTACCGCCCTCCTTGAGTATCTGTTCGTAAAGATGTTCTCCGAAAAAAGGGGTTGCCATGCCGTACTGGATGATCTTATCGCCCGAGATCAGCCCTTCCTGCACGGCCATGGTCATATAGGTGCCAGCGTGATACCAGGCGCCGAACTCACCTTCGCCCCGATCGAGATGTACGTCAAAATGCACAAAAGCAACGTTCTTGCGGCCATAAACATCAACAATGCCGCGAAACGTGCCGTTGGGCACCGAATGGTCACCGCCTACCGCAAACGGTATAGCGCCGGTCTCGGCAATCTCCCGAGTCATGCGTCGGATTTCCTCCAGCGTCTGCGCCTGGCTGTACGGGTTCAGACCGGCATCTCCATAGTCGACGGCCTTGATGATGCTGAAGGGATTGATCAGGGTCTCATACTCAATGAAGCTGAGAGGGAATTCACCGCTGCCGTAGCCACCATAATCAGTCGTGTATCGCACAGAAGCTGGCGCCCACATCGCACCGGCGGAATGCGGCAGCGCACCGGTTGGGGCACCGAATATCGCCACATCGACCTCACCAACGATCAGGTCCTTCTGATTGAGCGCGACCGGGAGATGAAAGAATGTTTTAATGCCGACCGGTTCCAGCTGCACGCCATAGCGTTGAATATCGATCGGACCGGGTGTGCGGTTCGGATTGCGCTTGGGATCCCGCAGGGTGCGCCAGATGTGGGTCGATTCATCCTGGCGCAAGGGCAAAGTGGTGGGATCGTTCGGATCAATGTGTGGCATCGGTGCCGGCTTTTCCTTGGGTGCTTTGTCGACAAGGTGTTTGTTAATCGGTTCAGCCCAAGATGTCTGCACAACAAAGACTAAAATGAATGATAGTACGCAACGGACGAAGAGTAATTGTGAATTCATGGCAATTCCTCCTCTTATTATCATTAATTGTTAATAGATCGCTGAATCCGCCTATAAAGCCAGCAAAATCCAACTGTCGGTATGTTATTAGTTATATTCAGGAAACTTGATCTCCTTAAATTGCAATTAGGTATTAGAACCGTCAATAAATCATAATAATTCAAATAGTTGAGGTATTTTTTGTGAGATAATAAAAGTTATTGCAAGCGGAAA
>Ga0126332_10000311_pt1 | contig 18174 bp, 13 predicted proteins | sample InaspJWI42metaG_FD_94482 | JGI IMG/M metagenome (GOLD analysis project Ga0126332, IMG submission 94482) | Marine gutless worms symbiont microbial communities from Oahu, Hawaii - Inanidrilus sp. 2 OAHU.JWI-42 metaG | ecosystem: Host-associated > Annelida > Digestive system > Unclassified...
AAACGGGCCAACCGACCTACGGAAATCCGAGATGAACGACATATGGATTCTGGTTCAGCATAGAGACCTCAGCATTGAGGAGGTCACGTTCGGGCTGATTGCGGAAGCCCGTCACCTTCTGGCCGATTTTGGCGAGCCGGGTGATGTCTCGGCGGTGGCCATCGGAAATGGTTTAGAAGAAGAGTTGCCTGTGTTGGGTGCCCATGGGGCGAATCGCGTGATTTATCTGCGGGACGACGGCGTCTCCCATTATCACGGAGAGCTTTTCGCCCGCGAACTGGTGCGGTTGGTGAAGCAGCATCATCCGTCCTATTTGCTGATGGCTCAGTCCGCCGAGGCGGATGATTTGGCCCCTCGGCTGGCCGCGCTGTTGGAAACATCCCTGGTAACCCGGGCTGTCGATCTAAAACCCGGGGATGACGGCAATCCCGTCGCCATTCGCCCGATTTCCAACGGGTATTTGTTTGAAGAGGTTTCGATCGAATGCCCTGCACCGGCGATCATATCCTTTCTTCCGTCGGTTTTGACGCCAGATGCTCCCAATATTCAAACCCAGGCTGAGGTTCAAATCGAACCAATTACAGCAAGACCTGACGACCTGCAAACCAGACTGGTCGACGTCATCGAGGCCGATCCGGAGACCCTGGACCTTGAAGAAGCCGATATCATTGTTGCGGGGGGACGCGGGGTCGGCAAGGGCGAGTCATTTGACATTATTCATCGACTGGCGAAGGCCCTGGGCGCGAGCGTCGGCGGCACGCGGCCGGTCATAGATTGGCAGACCTTGCCGTTTGAAAGCCAGATTGGTCAGACAGGCAAAACAGTGATACCCCGTCTGATCGTTAATTGCGGAATTTCAGGCGCCAATGAATATACGGCCGGTATGGAGCATTCGCAACTGGTGATTGCAATTAATAAAGATCCCCGGGCCAGAATTTTCCGCTTTGCGGATGTGGGAGTGATCGCTGATGTCCACGACATCCTCCCCTCCTTGGCAGAACGAATTAAGGATTTAAAGGATGCCGGTTAGGGTTTTCGCCCAATTGGAATGATGGAATGCCGAATGAAAAATTTTATCATCGAGAATCGATTATCCAGCATCTCGACTAATATGAATAACATATTGCGAAATAGTATATTGTTTTTGATTTTAACGGCTGTTCCATCCGCCCTGGCCTATACACCCCAGGAATGCATCAATTGCCACAAGATAGGCAGCGCTGAAAGTGAACTTCAAATCTCCATCGATGAATTTAACGCCTCCATCCACGGAGAAGAGGAAGAAGAGACCACCTGCCAGGATTGCCACACATTGGTTGAAGATGATGATCATCAAACCACGCCGGGCACCGGCGCGGTGGATTGCAGCAGCTGCCATGAACAGGAAAATCGTCACGGGTGGAAATCGACCACAGGCACACGGCCACAATGCTATTCCTGCCATAGCCGGCATGGAATGCTAACTAAAGACGATCCGCGTTCTTCCGTTCACCCCCGGCGGCTGAAGGAAACCTGTCAAAGCTGCCATACTCGGCAATGCGGCCGGACGGATTATTTATCCTGGCTGCCGTCGCTGCAGATCGCTTCTCATAGTAAACAGGATTTCAGTCGGTCCTATAGCAGAGACAATTGTCTGGGATGTCATCAGGGTAAAGCGTTCCACGGTGAGCACGAACCGATCAACGATCAAACCTGTTTTACCTGTCATGTGACAAAGGATGGACAGAGTAAACTGCTGGGCTATATTCATCCCCAGGCCGATGCCCGTCATCAACCGGGTGTTTTGGCAGCGGCCACCGTCTACCAGATAATCTTGGTCGTTTTGGTGTTCGGCGGGTTTGCATTTTTCATCCGTCAATTATCCAGAGGACAGAAACCAAGGAGCTAAAACAATTGCTGACAGCCTTTGATCTGCTGCTGATTGCTATTGCCATCGTTATCATGGTGGCCGGTTTCAGGAAACGCTGGGCGGTCCTGCAGCTGGGGCGGAAAAAACCGCAGTCGCGGGATCCGTTGGGATTAGTAAAATATCTTTTGGGCCATGACAAAATCATGCAAAACCGGTATGCCGGCCTAGCCCATCTTACCGTATTCTTCGGTTTTTTCATTCCCTTTGTGATCATTATTCTGGCCCAGTTTGACTTTGCGATACCGCTTGCGATCGCTCGCATATTGTCCTTGTTGACCGATCTTCTGGGCTTGGCCATGGCAGTGGGTCTTGCCTTTTTCCTGTTGAGGCGTATCCGATCCACCGAATCGCAACCACCCCAAAGGACTGTATTTCCGGTGGTGGTGCTGTTAATTATCCTTATTACAGGCTTTTTGGCCGAAGGTACGCGCCTGAGCATCGAGCCGCCTGGACTTTTGTGGTCATCGCCGGTAGGATGGCTCATTTCGCTGGCCTTACCCGATTCCCCGCTTTTGATGCAAGTGCTGATCCGGATACATTTCTTAACCGTTCTGGTATTCGTTGCCGCACTGCCGTTTACCTTCATGCGTCACTTGATCGCGAGCTCGCTGAATGTGTATTATAAGCGGCAAGGTTTGCCGGGCGAGATGACGCCTATGTCGCTAGAGTCCGGACCGACCGGCGCCCAAACGATTCAAGATTTCACCAGGAAGCAATTGCTGGAGGCCGAAGCCTGTGTTGCATGTGGTCGGTGCGAAGAGAAATGTCCGGCATCCATGGCGCAGAAGCCGCTGTCGCCCCGCAAAGTGATCCAGGATATATTAAGCCAGATGGAGCAGGTCAACCGCAATGGCAACGGATTGCCGACCGAAGGCATGCCTCTGCTGGAAGAAGCCGTTACCGAAGATGAAATTTGGTCCTGCACGTCCTGCATGGCCTGCGTGGCCCACTGTCCGGTCTTTATCGAGCCTTTAGACAAGATCCTTGATTTGCGCCGATACAAAGTAATGGGACAAGGCTTGCTGCCGGCGGAAGCCCGCAACATGGTCAGAGATTTGGAGCTTTACCGGGATGTTTACGGCAAAGGCATTTCTCATCGGACCGATTGGGCCATCAACCGTCAAGTTCCGTTGATCTCAGATGACTCCGCCAAGGCAGACGTTTTATTCTGGGTTGGTTGCTCCGCCGCTTTCCATCCACGCTACCAACAAGCTGCCAAAGAGATGGTTAGGATATTGCAGAGCAGCATGGTAAACTTCGCTATTCTAGGTAAAGAGGAATTTTGTTGCGGTGATCCGGCCAGACGGTTGGGGGACGAGTCGCTCTTTATCGAGTTGGCTCAAAATAACATCAATCAGTTTAATCACCATGGCGTTCAAAGAGTATTAACCCTATGTCCCCACTGCTATAATACGTTGAAAAATGAGTATCCGCGTTTGGGTGCCGGATTTGAAGTCGAACATGCCAGCCAATTTGTTTTACGGTTGCTAAACGAGCAGCGGATTCGACTCAAATATCCACTGTCACAGACCTTAACAGTGCACGACCCCTGCTACTTGGGGCGGGCCAACCAGATATATGAGCCTTTGAGGCAAATCTGTCAGTCAGTGCCCGGGGTTACGATTAAGGAATTGCAGCGCAATCGCGAAAGCGCTTTTTGCTGTGGTGGCGGTGGTGGCAGAATGTGGCTGCACGATAGTGAGGGCCGTCGCATCAACCAGCTGCGGGCTGAGGAGATATCTCAAAGCGGGGTCGAACTGGTGACCACCGCCTGCCCCTATTGTGTGACGATGTTGGAAGACGGAATTAACGCTCTAGAGTTGGAAAAACCGCCGAAAGTATTGGATGTAGTGGAGGTTGTTGCTTGGGCTATGAAATAAGTCCGTGGTCCGTTGCATTATTGCTCCAGATGCTTACAAGCGCAAACAACCGACAATACACATTTCAACAGTTTCTGGAGTATTGGAGTGGTGGAGTATTGAAAAAAACCTGCCAAATTCAGAATGTTGAGTAGCTTCCGATAATGCTGCAAAGGATTTAACCTATATGAATCGTAATTCCTGTAATGCGGCTCACGCTGTTTTTAACAAGCGTCATACTCCATTAATCCAATACTCCGATACTCCGGCTAGTCACTACCGGCGGAGCCTGTTCATCTCTAACCTGGCCCAGAGGACCCGGTTTTCAAGGTTAGAAAAACATTTCCTACCTGACGTGAAACCGTGAACCTCTGAACCCTGAACCCTGAACGGCTACAAAAAGGTTATACCATGGGCCCTACGCGAATCGTCGTCTGCGTTAAACAAATCCGTTACACCTATGCGCGAACCGGCAGGGACCTGCGGCAGAACTTTCTCGCCCCCGAAGATCAGATCAATCGCGCCAATCCATCTGATGAGACTGCCCTGGAATTTGCGCTGCGTTCCAGAGAGCAGCTCGGTGAGGGTGACGTTTTTATACTGACTCTGGGTCCGCTGACCGCAGAAACCGATTTGCGGCGTTGTTTGGCCATGGGCGCTGACAGGCTCTATCGAATCGAAAAAGACGTCCCAATGGATGCCTGGACAAAATCCGGTCTTCTGGCGCGGGCTATCAACGATCTGGCCGCCGATCTGGTGCTATGCGGAAAAACGTCGCTGGATACCGGCAGTAGTCAGATCGGCGCCTACTTGTCCCAACGGCTGCAGGTGCCTTTTGTCTCGGCTATCACGAATCTGTCGATCTCAAAAAGCGATCGACAATTAAGGATCCAGCGCAAGGCGAGTCGGGGATCCCGGGAGGTGATCGAGTGTTTCCTACCGGCGGTCCTAAGTGTTGAACTGGGTACCGTGATTCCCCGGATGCCGACCTTCGCGGATAAACAACGTGCCGAGTCTGCCGCCATTGAAAATCTGCGTTGTGAAGAGAAAAGCGATTCGAAAATTAAGGTAAAGCGAGTATTTCCACCAAAGCCACGCCCCAAAAGGGTAATGGCACCGGACAGCCATTTGGATAGCTATGAACGAATCGGCCAGCTTCTCAGCGGCAGCCGGATTGAAAAAAAAGGTGAGATGTTGCACGGAGATCCAGAATCTCAAGTAGAGGGTATTATTTCTTTTTTAAAAGCTAAAGGATTTCTTCGATGAACATCATAGACCCTAACAACCCGAAATGGGAACCTTTAGCTTACGGTTTACGAGAATCCGTAACCTACCATGAACGGGATGGCGCTCCCATCTTGATTCTAAACTTTCCATTGAAAGTCGTCGTCCTCGCCTCTGAGTGGAAAGGCGTATTGCGATTGTTTTCAAATCGTAACTTCCTTGCTTTGGAGAAAATTACTTCCCAACTCGGACACTTGGATCCAGACAAAATCGAAAATTTCCTGGATGATTTAGTCCGCAAGGGTTTCCTGGAACGTAAAGGTTTTTCTGCCCTGCGAGAATATCCGCTTGTCTCAATTATTATCCCGGTAAGAAACCGACCCGACGAAATCCGGGCTTGTCTATCCTCGCTGCGCCGGCTGGATTACCCATCGCAAAAAATTGAAATCATCGTTGTGGACGACGCTTCCAGCGATCACACACCGGATGTGGTCGCGGAATTTCCCGTAACCCTGATCGCGCTGCAAGATCACCGACAGGCATCCTACTGCCGAAATCTGGGGGCTCAAAAGGCCGGAGGAGATATTCTGGCTTTCATCGATTCGGATTGTTTGGCGGACGTCATGTGGCTTAAAGAGCTTGTTCCGGCGTTCAAAGATTTCACCTTGGGAGCCGTGGGAGGAATGGTAGACGCCTGTGATGGGCAAAAGGCGCTGGACCGATACGAAAAAGTGAAATCCGCCTTGAAGATCAGCGCTTGGTTTAAGCATTCCCGGCAGGGTGATAATTTTTTTTACGTCCCTGCCTGCAATCTATTGGTGCAAAGAGATGTTTTTCTCAAGCTGGACGGATTTCGCGAAGATCTGCATGTCGGTGAAGATGTGGACTTTTGTTGGCGCCTGCAAGATTGTGGTTACCATGTGGAATACCGCCCCGTCGGAAAAGTCTATCATCGGCATCGCAATCGCTGGCTGTCATTTTGTCGTCGGCGGTTTGATTACGGCACTTCAGAGCCTATGCTGCAGCAAATGCATGCCAAGCGGATCAAGCGGATAGTGTTTCCACCCGGGGAAACATTGTTCTGGTGCACTCTAATAGCGGCGCTATTTTTAAAGTCCCTGTTGATGGGCGTTTTGGCCGGCATATCATTTGGGTTGCATGCCCTCATCCGATACAAAATGGTCCGTCGCCGGAATGTACCCTTAACCTTACTGCGTATCACGACAGCTATCTCGCGCAGTTATCTGGCATTTATTTATCACTGCTCGACCTTTGTTTCACGTTATTATCTGATTTGGTCCATCATTGTTTTTCCGTTCTATCCTGCCGTTGCTTCATCCATTGTGGGGATGCATCTTTTAGCCGGCCTGGGGGAGTATTACATCAAGCGACCTCGCTTAAATGCCCTGTCATTTGTTTTCTATTTCACACTTGAACAGCTTTCCTATCAACTGGGTGTTTGGTGGGGATGCATTCGGCGCGTTTACTTCAAACCGGTCAATCCGCAAATTGCCGTCAAACGACCAGTGTGAACGAATTGATTGTTTGCAGACTTATTTTTATAAGCCAATGTATTCAGCAGGAGGATCGCGATGAAAAAATCCATTGGTGCCAAGGCCCTGATCGTTCCGACTCCCGTTTGGGTGGTCGGTACCTATGACCATGAAGGCAAACCGAATGTCATGACGGCAGCCTGGGGCGGGATTTGCTGCTCCAAGCCACCCTGTGTCGCAATAGCAGTCCAGAAAATCAGATACACGTATAATAATTTAGTGGAACGCAACGCATTTACGGTTAGTGTTCCATCCGTGCTGCATGCCAAGGAAGCCGATTACTTTGGCATTGCATCGGGCAAAACAACCGATAAATTTGCCACCACCGGATTAACACCTTCAAAAAGCAATATGGTAGACGCTCCTTACGTTGAAGAATTTCCGTTGGCGCTGGAGTGCAACCTGATTCACACCCTTGAGCTTGGTCTGCACACACTTTTCATCGGAGAGGTTTTGGATATCAAGGCCGATGAAGACGTGTTGGGCGAAAAAGGACTGCCTGACATGAATAAGTTTAAACCGTTTACCTACAATCCAGAGATCAGAACTTATTACGCTGTCGGTGAATATCTCGGAAAAGCATTTAGCATTGGCAAAGAGTTAAGTTGATATGGATCGGTTATGAGATTAAAAAATGCTTGACTTATATAGACGACCGGTCTATTAGGGTCTTAGCCTCCTTGAAATAAAAAAATCCCTTTTGCAGGACAAAACCGAAACTGATTTTAAAAATACAATTGAAAAAAGAGGTGGATTATGTCGCTTGCCTTTACATCTCATAAGATCGGTACACTGGAAATTAAAAATCGATTTATCCATTCTGCTACATATGAGTGCATGGCAGAGGAAACCGGCGAGGTGACTGATGAACTGATTAATAGATATAGCAAGCTGGCCAGGGGCGATTTAGGCCTGATTATTCCGGGTTATCTGTACGTCCATCCGAGAGGCCGCGCTATGAAATATCAAGCAGGGATACACCGGAATGAAATGATTTCGGGTCTTAAGAAACTAGTCGAATCAGTTCATAAGAGTGGTGGAAAAATTGCTTTGCAATTGGCTCATGGTGGCAGGCAGGTTCCTAAAAAATTAATCAACAAGGCCCCTTTAGCACCATCAGCGAAGGGGAGAGATCCGGTAAGTCTCAATAAGCCTCAAAAAATGGAGGAATCAGAAATACATGAGGTAATATTGGCCTTTGCCGAGGCCGCTAAGAGAGCTGCAGAAGCTGGAGCTGATGCGGTCCAGATACACGGTGCCCACGGGTATCTTATCAACGAGTTTCTTTCTCCATTTTTTAATGATCGGCGGGATAATTGGGGTGGCTCGGACAAAAACAGGTTTCGTTTTTTAAAGGAAATTGTTTTGGAAATCAAAAAAGCCTTGCCCGCTGATTTGCCAGTTTTAGTTAAACTCAATACTAATGATTTTACGCCCAAAAAGGGCATAACGCCTGATCTGGCAAACAGATATGTCGAGTGGCTTGTGGATTTGAAAATTAATGGTGTGGAGCTGAGCTGCGGCACTTATTACTCTTTTCATATGGTCAGAGGCGAGGTTCCTATAAAGGAGCTAGCCTCTGGACTTCCAAAATGGATGAGGCCTGTGGCTAAGCTTCAGTTCAAAAAAATGGTACCTCTATGTGAATTCAAAGAAGCTTATAATCTCAAGGCTGCGAAAATGATTAAGCCGGCAATGGGGGAAACTGCTTTGCTACTTGTTGGAGGTTTAAGAAGGCTTTCACACATTGAAGAACTTATCGAAAAAAATTACACAGATTTTATCTCCATGAGTCGTCCCTTCAATAGGGAACCTTTTCTCGTCAAAAAGTTCAAAAAAGGGGAGGTCAAGGAAGCTGCTTGCATTTCTTGCAACAAATGTTTCGCGGCTATTTTTAATAATATCCCTCTTAATTGCTATGTCAAAGGAATCCCCTCTAAATATATTAAATTGTGATGAAGAAAGACACAAAAGCACATATTTTGGAAATGGGAGCCCAAATAATCCATCAAAAAGGATTTAACGCCACGGGTATTCAGGAAGTCTTAAATGCCGCTGCGGTTCCGAAAGGCTCTTTTTATTTTTATTTTAAAAGCAAGGAAGAATTTGGACTGCAATTGATCGATTACTTTTCCAATTTCCTTTTTTCAAAAATGGATGAATTTTTGAATGCAGACAATGTGGCGCCTCTGGATAAACTTCGGAATTATTTTGAATGGTTTCTGGCCTATTTTGAACAAAATAACTTTATCGGAGGATGTCCTATCGGAAATTTAGCCCAGGAAATGGGAGATATCAATGATGCTTTCCGGGAAAAATTGAAATCTGTCCTTGACAAAATGAAGACCAATGTTGCCCAATGTCTCGAAGAAGCTCAGCAACAGAGCGATTTGTCCCCTGCCCTGGATGTTCTTTATCTATCAGATTTCATTGTCAGCAGCTGGCAAGGTGCTTTACTCCAAATGAAGGTAACGAAGAATACTGCCTCAGTCCGCAACTTCGAAAGAATAATTTTTAATTCCCTGCTAAAATCTTAAAAGTTTTATTGATTAATAAAGACGAAATCGTAAAAAGTCCCAATTCCCATTACTCCGGCGAAAGCCGGAGTCTATAACCATATTGGCTTGCATCCTTTGACCGGCTCAAAGAAGTTTTGAAGGATCGAAAGACCTAATACGGACAAACCGGGATTTTGTCTTTTAATTTATCTATACACAGCGTCATAATGTATTGCTTATTCGTATGTCGAATTGTTGATTTTAAAACTAACGTATAAGGTAAAACATCTAGAACGCTGTGTATGTATGCGAATGGAGGAATTCATGATTGAAGATGTTTACCAAAAACTAGCCCATCATCTGGACAATCTGCCAGGCGGTTTTCCTTCCACCGATAGCGGCGTGGAGCTGCGCATCCTGCGTCGGCTCTTTACTCCTGAGGAGGCCAAGTTCGCGCAGCATCTGACGTTAATCCCCGAAGAACCCCGGGTTGTCGCTCGTCGAGCGAAGATTCCCATAGAAGAGGCAACTAAATGTCTGGAGGAAATGGCCAAAAAGAGTCTTATCTTCCGAATCGTGCCAGAAGACGGCACACCGCTTTACCAGGCCCTTCAGTATGTAATCGGAATTTGGGAGTTCAACGTTGAAAATCTGGACCTTGAACTGATCCGCGATATGCATGAGTACATCCCGATCCTTTTGAACCTGGACGTCTGGAAGAAGGCGCCTCAGCTCCGTACCATCCCTGTGGGACGCAGTATTACTCCGCAGATGGAAATCCTACCTTACGAAATGGCCGAAGAACTTATTGATCACCATCAGAAGTTTGTGGTGGCGCCCTGCATTTGCCGTCGAGAGCACAAAATGATGGGCCAGGGCTGCAAAAAGCCCCTGGAGTCCTGCCTTGTCTTTGGTATAGGGGCCGATTATTATCAGCGCAACGCCATCGGCCGGGTCATCGATAAACAGGAAACTCTGGAAATCCTAAAAAAAGCCGACAAAGCCGGTCTTGTACTGCAGCCCAGTAACGCTCAGGAAATTGTAAACATCTGTACCTGCTGCGGTTGCTGCTGCCAGGTGCTCAAGAACCTCAAACGCCACCCCAAACCAGCCAGCTTGGTTTCGACGCCCTTTGTGGTCGCAGCGAACAACGAGACCTGCAAGGGATGCGGTGTCTGTGAAAAGCGTTGCCAAATGGACGCATTGAAACTGGAAGATGAGAAAGTGCACCTGGACGTGGACCAATGTATCGGCTGTGGGCTGTGTGTCTCCACCTGCCCGACCGAGTCATTAACCCTTGTCCGTAAGTCGGAGTCCGAACAGCGCTGGGTGCCGGCGGATTTGATCAAAGCCTCCATTAAGCTGGGCCAGGAAAGGGGCAAACTGGGGACCTTCAATTTGGTGCAAATGCAGCTGAAATCGAAATTGGACAGGTTGCTGGCCGCGCGCTAACGGTAACCGTTCACAAGTTCAAGGGTTCGGGATTCCCGGCAAAACGGTAAACTCTGAACCCGCGAACACTTACGCTTTAAGCAATAAGGTAGTGAATTATGGCAGAAAAAGTTTATCAACAATTGTGTGAAACGATGGCCGGGCGTAGAGGCAGGTACGCGGGCAGGGATATGCCGGAGTTCTACGACTTGGAACACTGAACTCTGCACGGCCTGCAAGACCTGCATCGAGCGCTGTCCGATGGAGACCCTGACCTTGGGAGATGATAATTTGCCAAAAGTGGATCTGGATCGTTGTATCGGATGCGGAGTCTGCGCAACGGGTTGTCCAATGGAAGCCATCGAATTGGAAGAGAGACCGGGAATCCCGATCCCACCAGTTGATCAAAAGGCGCTCAATACTGCTATGAAAACAAGTTTGCCCTGATGATCATTGTTTCTAGGCCATGATCGGGACATCAAAGCGCTCGATTGCCCAATATTAGGCTGGCGGCGGAAACGAAAATGCGACAGCTCTTTCAGGCAGCTGGATTTGCCGTTTCAGACATCAAGAATGAGCCGGGATTGTATTTAGCCAGAGGATTAAAAGTCTGAAAAAGCTCCGTACTTGGTAAATGATTTTTAGATTACTTTTTCAAGCTTAAAATTCTGTATAATATGCTTGGCAACATAATGGAGGAATAGCTGTTATGGGATACCCATCTTTACCCGAAGGAGTAAATGAAGAACAATTTGATAGGGCCATATCTGAATTCAAGATTCTATTGGGTAATGAAAATGTTCATACTGATAAGAAAAAGATAAGAATATTCACAGGCTTCATAATCTCGGCTAATGTGGAAGATCACCTACCATCGGCTGTAATATTTCCGAAAAGAGCCGAACAGGTGAGTAACATTATTAAAATTTGTACTGAATACAAAGTACCTGTATGGGTGTCTTCCACAGGCAAAAACCTCGGATATGGGTCTATGGCACCTAGTAAAAAAGGAGCTGTAATATTATCCTTGAAAAGAATGGGCAGGATTATAGAGATAAATCAGGAATTATGCTATGCAGTGGTCGAACCAGGCGTAACCTATAAACATCTATATGACCATATCCAAGAAAATGATTTTAAACTGTGGTTAAATATTCCAACTGGCCCGACTCCCGTTGCGGGTCCGGTTGGTACATCTCTTGACAGGGGCACCGGGTATACACCATATGGGGACAATTTCGAACACGTTTGCGGTATGGAGATCATACTACCGGACGGAGAAGTGTTAAGAACAGGTATGGGCGGAATCCCGGATTCCACATGCTGGCAACTTTACAAATGGGGTTACGGTCCTTATCTGGACGGAATTTTCTCACAAAGTAATTTCGGTATCTGTGTTAAAATGGGAATTTGGTTGATGCCGGAACCCGAAGATTTCCATCCCTTTGCCATTACTTTTCCACGATATGAAGACCTGCCGGATATGGTAGATACCCTAAGACCTCTACGATTAGCTAATGTTATCCCCAACAGCTGTTCCATTGCCCCTTCTTATGGCGAGGATTATGCCGGTGTTTGGAACATTTATGCAGCACTTTACGGAACATCTGAACAGATCAGAGTGAACTGGAATATCGTAAAAAGTAAGTTTTCCAAATTTGAAGGTATTAACCTTTTTACGAAAGAAGATTTAGGTGATCACCCAAGTTTTGAAATGAGGGCAAAATTGATGAAGGGGGTTGTGCCAGGGAAACCGTTTTCAAAATTTACGCATGCCAACTGGTTTGTTCCGATTGTTCCATCAGTCGGAAAACATGTTTACAAACAGAAGATGCTTGCAGATGAGATTATTAAAAATTACGGGTTTACCTACAATGCCGAACTAATAGTCGGCCCCAGAAGTATGCATCATGTCATAGAGATTCCCTTCAATAAAAGAAACGAGACGGAGCAGAAGAAAAGTACCGAATGCTACTCTGAGTTGATCAGAGTTTTTGCCATGAATGGATATGGCCTCTATAGAACAAATATTGCCTTTATGGACGTCGTTGGTGAAACATATGGCCCAACTATTCAAAATGTATTTAGAAAGATAAAAGTTGCGTTGGATCCGAACGGAATTATTTCCCCAGGCAAGTCTGGAATAGTGATATGAATTGTACAACAGTAAGAAGGTTGCAGTTTTAAAGGTAGCAAAACCCTTCAATGAATCTGAAAAATATAGCCGTGCGGATTTCGGCCTCTAAAAATCTGGATTTTGACTCTTGCATTAATTTGATAAGAGTTTTTTACCAGTGAGCATTTATATTTCGGTAGCTGAGATTTTTTCGATCCTTTGAAATGGATCGTCGAAGATTTTAGCGGTATGCTTTAAGCAGTTCTCTTCGCCTGGACTGTCGGGGCAGAAACTTTCAGAATAAGCCGCAGCAGATCTTCGCATGGAATCGGCTTTTTGACCACCCGATCGACACCACCTTCTGTCAGCTTTTTAGAGTCCAGCTCTTTTTCTAAGCCGGTGTATAGAAGAAATGGAATCTTAGATTTACCCGCTTTTTCGCAATAGGTCTTGACTTCTTTACCGACTTCGAGACCGTTCATATCATCCATCCCCAAATCGCAAAGAATCACATCGAAGTAATCCTGTCGAATCGCACGCAGACCTTTCTCGGCGTTAAGAGCGGTGACGATTTCAACTTCGGTATCTTCGAAAAACATTTCCATCATTTTAAGGATATTGACTTCATCATCAATGACCAGGAAATTTATTTTATGACTGGCCATCGGCGCCTGTTTTCGATGTTGCTGCGCAGCCGGTCGCTTGGACAGCGGCAGAGCAATTGTAAATGAAGTGCCCTGCCCCAGAATACTTTGCACATGCATATCGCCCTGGTGTTTTTTGACAATCCCATAACATGAAGAAAGGCCCAATCCGCTGGCTTTGGAACCTTTGGTTGTAAAAAAGGGTTCAAATATGCGCTGAAAATGTTCTTCGGGAATACCGTGTCCGGTATCTGATACCGTCAGGTAGACTTTACCATTACGGTGTTCGGTGGCAATCGTTAAAAATCCACCGTGCGGCATCGCTTCCATACCGTTTTTGATCAAATTAACCAGTACCTCATAAATCTCAGAGGGTTTGCCATTTACGAAGTTCTCTCGGCCCTTGATATGGTTCAAACGATGTCTGCGAGGAACTGATGGATCTTTCCAAAGCGTTTTGGTCAATTCAACGGCTTCCTGGATGAGCTCATCCAGGTCAAATATTTGAACTTCATCAATCTCGTCGATTTTTGCCAGCGTGAAATCCTTAATACGTCGAACGACGTCGGTACCCCGTTGGGAAGCGTTTAAAATGTTTCGAATGGCTTCGCGGCATTCTCTGATTTTACCTGAATCCAGCTTGGCTAATGCCGCTTCGGCCCCCCCCATGATCATCTGCAGCAGGTTGTTAAAGTTGTGAGCAACCCCGCTGGCCATTTCACCTACGGCCGAAAGCCGCTCGGTCTTAATGAAGGCTTCTTCCATTTTTTTGCGTACGCTGAGGTTACGCGCCACACTTAAAACGGCCGGTTGTCCCTTGAATTGAATAGGACGGGCATGAAATTCAAACGGAATTGTCACGCCTTTTTTGGCCACAACATCAAGTTCAAACTGAACAGTCTCCCCCTGTTGAATGCGCTTGCCGGTTTCAGACAAAGTGTCCCATTGAGCCGGCCGGGTGAGATCTTTTACCGCCAATTGCAACAGTTTTTCGCGTAGATAGCCGAAACATTCACAAGCCACATCATTGACTTCTAAAAATTTCCCCTTCGGATCGTTAATAAAAACCGGGTCACTGACGCTTTCAAAAAGTTCTTTGTAGCGTGACAGGGCTTCGATCTGTTTGCGTTGCGTGACATCCCGGACGAGAGCAACAAAGCATTGCTTGCTTTGGTACCCTACCAGGGTACCTGTTATTTCGGCATCGGCTATACTGCCGTCTTTCTTGATGAATCGCCGCTCCTGTATGTGAACGAGGCCATCATCGATAGCCTTGCGGATATTTTCGGGAATACCCTGTGCACCCGGTTCAAGAACATCGTCCACTTTCATGGAAAGAAGTTCCTGGCGGGAATAGCCCAGCCATTCATTGGTAAAAGAGTTGCAGTCAAGAATCTGGTAGGTATCTATATCAATGATATAGATTGCTTCCGGAGCATTCTCAAAGATGGCGCGAAAGTTCGATTCGGATATTTTAATTTGTTCCAAGGTTTGCTCGAATTCCGCGCTGGCTTCTTTAAGCAAATTGGTCAGAATGTCGGACTTTCTTTCCGAAACTTCAAGCAATCCTTCTAATTCGTTGATGCGGTCAAAAGCGCTTTTGGTTCTGTCCATGATCTATATCCCAATGACAGATATGGTTGCGGTTTCATTGTGAAGAAGACTGGGACTATCGCAGTTCACACGACAGTATTCTCCATATGTATAAAATCCGAGGATTGGCAATTGCGCTCCGAATACCTGGCGAACACGATCCAGTTCCTCCTGAGTGCGTTGGCCCAATACGATCTTCCGGGCCATACAGGAGTAAAAAAAGACCATCACCGGATTGACGTCTCCGATTTCCTTCTGCGCCAGACGAGCAGCCTCGGTGGTGGCTTCCAATATAGAACTACTATCGCCGCAAGTCAAATGCACCATGGCGCCCTCAGGGATTTCACCGGCAAATCGGATTGATTTTTCCTGCCGATCAACTGACATGGTTGCCCGCAAAAGATAGTAATCCCCACTGTCGCCATCCAGACACTTGCCCACGAGGCCTAAAGGGTACTCAACTCCAACCGCCGGAAGTTTTTCAGCATGTTTGCCCAGAAAGCGTTCATAGACTTGTAAAGCCGGTTCACCGTTCAATTCATAAAGAATGTTGCCGGAAGCCCGGGTGACCTTTTTGGCCAATCCTATCGGTGACCATCCACTCCTGACTCCCGTACCCAAACGAAAATCACCCGAAAAACCAATGGCTACCGCGGCATCTGTCAATAATTTCCCTCCTGCAAACTGCCAGGTACAATGAAATTTTCCATTATCTCCGGCGGTGCCGCCCGCTATCGGCACTTCTTCTCCCAAGACCGACAAAATCCCTCGCAGGATGGCACACCCGTTTCCCGAAATACCGTCTGTAAAAATCTGCATATACTGAACCGACGGCGATAGCCTGCCGGCCAGCTGCTTGCCGGCCAGCTCGCAATTCCGGCTGAGATTTTCGGCATAAGCAATCGTAAAATCAATTTGATCGGAAGCAATGCCGCCGAGAACCGCAGATCCCTTGTGGTAGCCTTCACAGGACATTTCGCCATCGGTGGTGCATCCGACGATATTGCGGGTACCGACCGTTTCATTAACACCATCCAACAGGTCTTTCAATCCCTCTTTGGGAGCACAAAACAGCCAGCAGGCATTGGGGGGGTGACCGAGCTCCCTTTTTAAAGCCAGTCCCAGAGCCCTTCCGGAGTCGCGTGAAAATTTTTTTTCCGAGTTGACAGTTGCCGCCTTAAGCATCGGTTTTTTCCCCTCGAGTTGTTTGGGTGTATCAATACTATTCTGAAATCAACCAGCAAAAAAGGAGCCCTGGATCAGGGCTCCTTCAAACATTCGTATTAAAAACGATCTTTCGCCTAGAAATTATGGACCTGATCCAGATCTTCGTCCGCTACCTGAAAGGTTATGTTGTGCGGAGACAGCTGTTCTTTTTGGAAATAATCAGGCAGCCGGTCGTCTTTATCTGACAGTCCGGCACGCAGGTTGAAATCCCTTTCAGTTTTGAGAATGGTTTTACCCAGTTCGGTCACATCGTCGGCGGTAAGATTTGTGCCGGCAAAACCATTGATCAAATCAATCAGGGCCTGAAATGTCTCCGGCTGGTCCATAATCGGAAAGGCGATGAACAAGCACATCCCGGTGGAATCGATGGCGGCCGTCGCAATCTGAAGATTACGCGACAATTCAACCTGGCCTTCTGGCTTTAATGGATCCAGGCTTCCACCGACACCCAGAATATTTGTCGCCACCGCATAGCCGGCCGTATGATCGGCGCCCATGGTGGTGGTGGCGTAAGTTACCCCGATGCCCTGTACGGCCCGCGGGTCGTAAGCCGGCATGGCCTGGCCTTTAACCACCGGTACTCTTTCCACTCCAAACACTTTACCGGTGACGGCGGCACCATTTCCGAGGATGCGTCCGAGATCCGAGCCTTTGCCGACTTCCTTAATCAGATTAATGGCCGCTTCGGCATCACCGAACTTGGCAACGCCGGCTTCCATGGCCACCGCGATGGTTGCGCCCATTTCGATCGTATCCAGCCCAAAATCATCATCAAGCCGGTCCATTTGGGCAATGGCATCCAGATCATCAATACCGCAGTTGCCGCCGTGAGCCCACACCGTTTCATATTCGACCTGTTTGGATAAAAAGTTGCCGTTTTTGTCATAATAAGTTCCCGAACAGCGAATGATGCAGCCTTTATGGCATCCATGCGTTGCCGAGCCTTCACCGCCCCGGGCGTTTTCTAACTCCGCCTGAGCTTCTCCACTGATTTTGCTGGCACCCTCAAACCGGCCTAACTGAAAATTATTGGTCGGATAAGCTCCGGCTTCGTTGATCACATTGGTCAGTACATTGGTGCCGTAGGCCGGCAATCCTTCTCCGGAGACCGGATGTTTTTTCAAACCGGCGACAAACTCCTTGTTGGCGGCCTTGAACTTTTCGGGGTCTGCGGGTGTTCTGGCTGATGTTCCGGCATCGTCGATCACGATCACTTTCACCCCTTTGGCACCCATAACAGCTCCCACACCGCCGCGTCCGGCATGCCGGGTGGGTCTTTGTTCCATATCCGAAAAGGCGATAGATGCAGCGGCCATTTTCATTTCGCCGGCCGGACCGATGGAAATGCAGTGAACTTTTTCGCCGTATTCAGCCTTCATTTTATCCACCAGATCGTAGTTGCCCAGCATGCATAAGCTGTTGTCTTGCTTGACATCCACCCCATCTTTGTTGATGAATACTTTGTGAAGAGAGCCGTTATGGGGTTTGCCCTCCAATACGATGGCGGCATAGCCCAACCGGCCAAGCATCTGGGATGCCTGTCCGCCTGAATTGGCTTCCTTGATGCCGCCGGTCAGCGGGCTTTTGCAGCCAACCGAGATCCGACCCGACATGGCGGCCACTGAGCCGCTCAGCAATCCCGGTGCGATGACAAGTTTATTGTCGGCGCCTAGGGGATGACATGTCGGCGGAACTTCTTTGGCGACGATGGCCGACGTCAGACCCCGGCCGCCATGACCGGAATAATCACCCAGCGAATCCGTTTTGACTTGCGGCCCGCCGTCTGCTCCCATGTTGATCCTTAAAATCTTGTCCATAGCCCTTCCTCCTTCCATAAGTATTTAGTTATACAATTTCGCCTTTGCTATCGTTTTCGGTCGTTTTCCCGATCATTACTCGCAGCAGATTGGGAATCGCCGGATCAGAATGATAGATAATCGACGTCAGAATCATTTTGCCAGTTTCAATTTCTGTTTGCTTTCATGGGTGTGGGGGGTCAATCCCTCCACACCGCCTTTCACGGCAATCTTATTGATCAGGCTGGACTGATAGCCGGCCCCAAACCCATTGTCGATATTGACCACGGACACACCGGAAGCACAGCTGTTGAGCATGGCGAG
>Ga0126332_10000312_pt1 | contig 18171 bp, 15 predicted proteins | sample InaspJWI42metaG_FD_94482 | JGI IMG/M metagenome (GOLD analysis project Ga0126332, IMG submission 94482) | Marine gutless worms symbiont microbial communities from Oahu, Hawaii - Inanidrilus sp. 2 OAHU.JWI-42 metaG | ecosystem: Host-associated > Annelida > Digestive system > Unclassified...
ATTTTCCGCTTGCAATAACTTTTATTATCTCACAAAAAATACCTCAACTATTTGAATTATTATGATTTATTGACGGTTCTAATACCTAATTGCAATTTAAGGAGATCAAGTTTCCTGAAGATATTGATACTAAACCGTTTAAAGAATACCTTGACATGCACCGACGAATTAACTAAACAAAAGTTTAAAAGCTTATTACACAGAATACTTGGGAATATCAAATGGCGGATCATCACTGTGGCAGATTCTATTTTTGGTATTATTTTGGGTGGTACCGGTCTGCCTGGGGTTCGCTCTAAAAAATAAATCAAACCAAGAGCAAAAGCCGTGGGTAGACTAAAAGCCCACGGCTTTTCTTTATTGAAGCTACAGAGAAGATTGTCACATTTTCAAATAATATGAAAGTGCGGCGGGCAGCCCAATGATGGAGCGGCGAAGCCGCGTTTCATAAAATCGTGAAACGATTTTATATGGGCAGACCGAATATCATACTAACAGGATTTATGGCCACTGGTAAAACCACCGTAGGCAAGCTGCTGGCAGAGCAGTTGGGCTACGAGTTTGTCGATACAGACGAACTGATCGTCGCGCGCAGCGGCCAAACAGTCGCCGAGATTTTCCGTGAAAAAGGTGAAGGGGCCTTTCGCCGGATGGAATCCGAGATTGCGCATGAACTGGGTGAAAAAGAGGGATTTGTCGTTTCCACCGGTGGCCGTATGATGCTGGATCCGACCAATGCAGCGGCCCTGAGCCGTCAGGGGCGGGTATTTTGCCTGGTCGCAACACCGGAGGAGATCCTGCAGCGCGTTGAAAGTGATACGGAGGTACGACGACCGTTGCTCGAAGTGTCCAATCCCATTGGGCGCATCGTTGATCTCATGCAGCAACGGGAAGAAGACTACGGTCGTTTTCCGCAAATGGTGACGTCCGCAAAAACCCCGGACGAAGTCACCCGGAACCTGGTCGGTATCTTCCAGGCCAATCCGGATTTGCGCATGTCGATCACCGCACCCGATGTCCGGTACGAATTCATCGTCGGAGGCGGGATTCTGCCTTTTGTATCCCAATTGGCGGGCATTAACGGACCGGTTGCCGTTATAACCGACAGCAACATCGGCCCGCTGTACGCCGAAAGCTGCGGGCATGCGGATGCAGTGATTTCAGTCCCGCCCGGACAGCAACATAAAACGTTGACCACTGTTCAATCCATTTGCGAAGAGTTGGTGGAAAAAGGCCTAGACCGCAGCACAACCGTTATTGCGCTGGGTGGCTCCGTTATCAGTGGACTGGCCGGCTTTGTCGCGGCAACCTACATGCGCGGCATCGATATTGTTCAATGCCCCACCAGCCTTTTGGCGATGGCCGATACGAGTATCGGCGGCAAGGCCGGAATCAATTTGCCCCAGGGTAAAAATTTGATCGGCGCCTTCAAGCAGCCCAAAGCCGTCATCGCCGATGTGGCAACACTGCAAAGCCTTTCTCCGCGTGAGTTTGCTTCCGGTATGGCGGAAGTCATCAAGCAGAGCCTGATCGGAGACCCGGATTTGTTTGCCAAGATAGAAAACGGCACCTGGATACGCACAGCCGGAGAACTCCAACCGCCGCTCGAGGACCTTCAAATCCTGGTCGCCCGGGCCATCCAGGTCAAAATCAACATTATCCAGGAAGACCCCTTTGATCGAGGTCGCCGCAACGTTCTCAACCTGGGGCACACATTCGCGCATGCCATTGAAATTGTCAGCAGCCACGCCGTACGACACGGTGAAGCAGTTGCCATGGGGCTCGTGGCGGCTGCCAATCTATCGGCCCGCCTGGGATACTGCTCTTCGACGCTGCAATACCGAATCGAAGCTTCACTCGAAGCCACGGACCTTCCCACCCGCATCCCCGCCGATGTTCAGCCGCAAGGACTCTACAAAACCATGAGCATAGACAAAAAAAAGAAAGCCGGCCGCCTGCGGTTTGTTTTACTGCGCGACATTGGAGATGTATTCGTTACCGATAAGGTCGATCGAGCGGCCGTAATTGAAACGGTAGAAGAATTGAAGGCCTTTTAAAGCACGTTAACCGGGTTTATAGTGGTTGTCAGAATAATGTTCCGTTATCCATTTGCTGTTGATCTAAACGGTTAGCCGGTTAGTGATATTCGATAGGTATGTTGAGGCCTTAATTCTAAATTTTGGATGCTCTATATTTTTAATATAAAATCTCACGCAAAGACGCGGCGCCAAGTTTATGAAAAATAATAAATTGGGATTATTTAAAATTTTCTTTGCGGCTTTGCGTCTTTGCGTGAAAACCAATCATCATTAATCGACAAGACTATATCCCGTTCCAAACGGAACATATTTCTGACAATTACTATGATCCGCCGGCGGACAACCCCTTCTGAGGCGGGTAAAGCCTCCAGAGGCGAGTGAAGATTTACTTCCCCGCCTTTTGGGGCGATTATCAATATTCCGATAGATACCCCGTTGCTTGCCGCGGGGTAGTTCATTCTCAGAATCTTTATGGAGACAGGGATCAACCGACCAATTTCGCTGAAAGATTGATTTCCGTGCCTGCATAAAGTCTTGAAATTGGGCATTTTTCTTTGGCTGTTTGTGCGTATTGCGCAAACTTATCTGCATCCAAGCCGGGAACCACCGCTTCACAATCTAAATCAATGCTGGTAATTTTCGGGCCATCATCCTCGCCCAAATGAACCGAGGCAGTTGTCTGCACGCTTGTCGGTGTGAAATCATCAGCACTCATAATCGCTGCAAGATACATTGAAAAACATCCGGAATGTGCCGCCCCAACAAGCTCTTCGGGATTTGTGCCTTTGCCTTCTTCAAAACGTGATGCAAATGTAAAGGGGCCTTCAACTTCCCCATATTTCATTACACCGTTGCCTTCTTTCAGTGTGCCATTCCACTTAGCAGTTGCTTTACGTGTCGCCATCGTTTCCTCCTGTTTAAGTAAAGGATCAAACCTTGTTACTTGATTTTGCCAAGGAGCTGTCTAACTTTTAAAATCCGATACAATTGCTCCGTAACTCTCCGACTGATCACTGAATAGATTGATTCAATATAATCATTAAATCGGTCATAGGAAGGATTTGCTATCATCCAAAAAGGTTTGACTACAATTAATCCACCCTGAAAAATAGAACATTCAGGGTTGAAAAAGGTTCTTTGAAAACTGAAGAAAGTTATTAATCGAAGGTCCGGCGGATTAATTAATGGACTAATATGAAAATTCTATCGGCGAACCACTTTTTCCGGAATCCAGTACCGCCCGGGCCACGGCCAGTGTCCGCAACCCGTCTTCTCCGGTTATCCTGGGTTCTTCCTCTCCTCTAATCACGTTGCCGAAGTGTTTTAGCTGCACAACCAGCGGGTCTTTCGCCGCCACGTTAACGTGTTCGGTAACTATCGGGAACTGCCAGCCGGCCTGCGCCGGATTTTCGAAACGCACCAGGTTCATATCCGGAAATGAAAGGGTGGCTTCTGTTCCGAAAAAGATATAACAGTTGCCGTGGGTGCAGTGATAGTAGGGATTTTCACCGGTGCCCTGTTCATAGGACCATTTGGAAGGCGTGCTGTCCGAGGCCAGAATGGTGCCAAGGGCTCCATTGGCAAAACGCAAGGATATGCTGGCCGTATCTTCCACTTCAAATCCCCTCACGGCAGAGCTGGTCTCGGCATAGACTCTTTTAATTTCTCCACAGATATATCGCAGGTTGTCTATATCATGAATCAGGTTGATCAGAACCGGGCCGCCGCCTGATTTCGTTCTCCATTCAACCTGAAAATAGTTTTTTGGCTTTATCAGCGTCCACAGGACTGACACCGCAACCAGTTTTCCGATTTTACCGTCATTGATTGCCCGGCGCACGGACTGCACCATTGGATTGTGTCTTCTGTGATGCCCCACCAGCAAATGCACCTTATGCTTGCAAGCGTTGTCGACCAGAACCTGAGCGTCTGCGACACTTTGTGCAATCGGTTTTTCCACTAAGAGGTGGATGCCATGCTGTGCACAGACCACCCCCACCGGCGTGTGCAGGTTCGTAGGAGTTGCGACGACGACGCCTTCGAGAGCCGCATAATTCAGCATATCTTTGTAATCAGCGTAGAATTCGGTTCCCAACTCGTCGGCCAGCTTTTCCGTCGTAGGATTGATATCGCTGATGGCTGCCAGCCGAATACCGGGGATTTTTTTTATAAGGGCGGCATGCTTCTGTCCGACCAGTCCCGCGCCGATAACCCCTAGCTTCACCGGATTATCTCTTTTACTCGCCATGCCTGAGCTCCTGTTAGTAATTTAATAAGCGGAAATAAAATTGACCCCCTGAAGCGTCGATTCCAATCTAAATCCTTGATCTGCTTTTTTATCTGATTACTTGTTTTATATCCTAACGAGCATCTTCATGCGGTCGGGAGAAGAAAACTCGCGCAGACCATCGTCGACTTCATTGAGCGACAGTACGCCGGTGTTTATCGGAGCGGTTTGGATCCGGCCGTTTTTTAACAGCGCCATTGATTCCGGAAACTCGTCGGTGTAGATCAATGACCCCATAATTTGCAGCTCTTTGCGCACGATCATGTCGGTCGGTACGCGATGATCTTTTCCCGGAAGACTGAGGATAACGATTTTGCCTTTAGGTGCCGCAAACCGAATGACCTGCTCCAAAGCTGCCGGTACACCGCTGGTTTCATAGACCACATCGAAGGTGTTATAAAAAGATTCGATGGAATCACCGGGACCGATGGTGCAGGATGCGCCGAGTTGTTCAGCCATTGCGAGCCTGGTATCGACCAGATCGCAGGCGGCAACCTCAGCGCCATGGAGAACGGTTAGCTGCAGGGCCAGCAAGCCCATAATGCCTGCACCGAAAATCAATGTGCGATCGCCTTTCTGCGGTGCCCATATTTTCATGGCATGGACGATGACGGCCAGGGGTTCGGTAAAAACCGCAATTTCGTCTTCTAGGCCTTCCGGAACCGGCCAGACATAATCTGCCGGTACCGAAGCGAATTCTGCAAATACCCCGTTCTTATCCACACCGAGCCGGACTTTGGAAGGACAGAGATTTTTTTGCCCGGCCCGACACAACCGGCAGCGACCGCAACCAATATTCGGTTGCACGGTGACGCGTAGCCCGACAGTCAGGCCGGTTACCTCTTCACCGATTTTTTCGATCAGACCGATCGCTTCATGGCCCGGAATGACGGGCATGGGAACGCCGAATCCGCCATGATAGAGCGTGTGGTCCGATCCGCAGATACCGCACAATAAAACCTTTATGAGCACGTCTTTCGGCCCGGGTTCGGGTTTTGGGACATCCTTTATGACCAGTTTTTGGTGCTCGATCAACACAGCAGCTTTCATCATATCACCATGACATCTTATTCGACATTCCTGTTACGGAAGCCATACATGTGGGAGTAAAAAGAGCTATTTGAGGAAAGTAAGTGATCATTATCAAGGCGGCTATTTCTACATTTTATCGCGTGCCCCATTGCAGCCATCTAGAAACCAAATAATCGTGGCAGGCCGATTACGGCCGCCGGGAAAAAAGTAATAATGATCAACACAATAAGCTCCACGAAAAACAATGGGATTATCTGACGGACCAGAGCTCCCAGGCCCACATTGGCGACGGAATCCGCCACAAAGAGACACAGGCCCATCGGTGGAGTGATCAATCCGATCATCAGATTGAAGACGACCAGAATACCGAAATGGGTGGGATCAACCCCCATGCTAACGGCTATGGGATGTAATATGGGCACCAGGACCAGCATCGCGGCAATACCTTCCAAAAAAAGTCCGGCAAAAAGGAATAGCACCATCGATGAAACCAGAAACATCCACTTTGCGGTCATAAACTCCAGGGCGAAATCGGTGATCATATTGGGGATGCGATTGTAGGTCATCAGCCAGTTGGCTGCGCCAACAGCGGACATGACGATCATGATAACAGCCGTGTCGCGCATAGACTTGGCAAAGATCCCGGGCAGGTCGGTCCATTTGATTTCCCGGAGCAGGAACAGGCCGACAATCAGGGCATAAGCCACCGCAAAACTGGCAGCCTCGGTGGGCGTAACCACGCCAAACAGGATGCTGCCCACCACAAAGACCGGCATCAGCAGCGGGATGATGCCCTGGAAGAGAATTTTCTTTTTGGATCCGACGGACTCTTGCGGGTCGTCTTTTTGATAATCACCGGCAAAGACCATTACATATCCGGACAGAAAAATGGCCAGCAAAATCCCCGGAATGACGCCGCCCAGGAACATGCCCGGTACGGAAACACCGGTTACGATCAGGGCGTAAATGATCACCGGAATACTCGGTGGGATGATAGGGCCGATTACCGAGGAAGCGGCCGTAATCGCCGCCGAAAAATCACGCGGGTAGCCTCTTTTTTCCATCTCAGGAATGAAGACCCGTCCAATGGCGGAGGTGTCTGCAACCGCGGAGCCGGACAATCCTGCAAAAATAACCGAAGCCCAGATATTGACCATGGCCAGGCCTGCACGCAGCTGACCAACGAAAACGTTGGTGAAGGCAATGATACGACTGGTGATGCCCGATGCATTCATCAGCTCACCGGCGAGAATGAACAGGGGGATGGCCAGCAGCGGATAAGATCTAATCGCGCCGAACATCTGGGTGGCAACGATACGGAGGTGGTAGGGGAATTCGCCGACTGCCATGAAATACATCAGGGCTGCAACAATGGAGAAGGCGACCGGCACACCGATGATTAAACAGATAAATAGGATTGCATAGACCATGGTATCACCCTCCGACGGATTCGGGCGCTGCAGATTCAGTTAAACGTTGGAGGAGTTTCAGTAGGGCTGCAATGGTCAGCAGGAGGCCGCCCAATATCATAGCCGCCTGATAGGGGTACTGGTGCCCGAACCAGATCATGCCGTCCCACCCGGTCAAGGCCCTGAGATCCTTGGCCAGGTTGATAATTCCGGAAGCCTCCACGCGGCCGCGTTTAAGGACAAACATCCAGCCGGAGTAGGTTAGCAGAATGCCGTTAGCTACCATAACCAGGTCAACGAAGATGTAAAGTTTCCGGGTTAATGAATCCGACAGAAACCTGATTAACATGGTGAAGCGGATGTGCCGGTCCTGTATATACGCCCAGGCAATCCCGAACATGATGCCGTATATGGCGATGAATATCGGCAGTTCCTCTCCCGACTCAAAAGATTTGCCGATGGCGTAACGCCGCACGGAATTCGTGAAAACAATTAAAAAAAGTACCGCCATGGAGAGCGATGCGCCGGCGGCGGCAAATTTAGAAAAAAGACGGATTGTTCCCTCGATGATGGGCTGCATGGCAGCCACCTCCTCTCTTCACAGTGAAACAGGAGATACGATTCGCTGGGCGGATACAGGTGGAGGACGACCGGAAGGCAAAACGCCTTTCCGGTCGTCGCAGGTTATCGCTGTTTACCCTAATGTTGCAACATTGGGGTTTATTTCGATGCATCCATAACCGCAGCATCAAGCTTCTTAATCCATACGGCATCGGCACCCAGCTCTCCGGCCAGCCACTTTTTAACGGCCGGCTGCGCCAGCTTCTGGAACTGTCCCAGTTCCGCAGCTGTCGGAGCATACACCTGCATTCCCTCAGCCGTAACCTTGGTCACCCCTTCGGCCGTATTGAACTGCTGGATGGCACGTCCCATGACGCCGGCAATACGGGCTGCTTTTTGAACCACCGCCTGGTTTTTCGCCGACAGAGACTTGAAGAATTCATCATTGATCAGAATAAAGTCAGCGGCGTAAACGTGACCGTCCAACACCATATATTTCTGCAGCTTATGCAGCTTATTGTTGTAAATGACGCCGACAGGATTCTCCTGGCCATCGACAACACCGGTTGCCAGTGCATTGGGAAGCTCGGACCAGGCAATGGGGGTCGGCTCGCCTCCCAGGCCTTTGACCATTTCCACATACAGCGGGATCGGCTGAACCCGGAACTTGATGCCTTTCATATCAGAGGGTGTCCTGATTTCCCGAACGTTGTTGGTGAAATTCCGGAAACCCGTTTCCCCGTATGCCAGGGTTCGCAGTCCTGTCTGCTTGAGGCAATGTTCTGCCAGCTCCTTGCCGAACGGGCCATCCAGGACATCCCAGGCAATGGTGGGAGATGCGAACGTGTAAGGGATGTTCAGAACATCCGCTGCCTTGCACACGGTTGACATGGCACCGGATACGAGGGTCATTTGCGTGGTCCCTTCCTGAACCTGTTGGACCAGGCTATTTTCGTTGCCCAGTGCCTTGGCTGGAAACAGCTCGACCGAAATATCGGACTCCCCTTCGACGATATTCTTGAAAATGACCGAGGCCGCCCCTTTCTTTGAACTCTGCCATGATGCTGGATCAACATGACCCAGTTTGATCGTCGGTCCCGCCATGGCCGTTGCCGAGAAAATAGCGATTGTCAAAGCAATACCTATTACCATGATTGAACGAAACATAGTTGCCTCCTTTTGGGTTGGTGGATTCACTGAATCCATGGTTTATTTGGTTCCAAAAACAGATGCCAATCTTAATCAGCTGCTATTACTTGGAGCTTCATGTATTTCCCTAATGGGCTGATAATAGAACAGTCGATTGGCGAATCTGAAAACTCCTGTGTGCAACACCCTAATCTTCTACAATCCTAATTTTTTTCCTCCTTTTGTAGGTTAAATTTTCTTCGCCGTGAGCCAAGAAACAATCAGCTAATTCCTATTTATTTGTGAATCACTTTAAAGGCAGCAAAGCGGGTCTCAAACCGCTCCAGCCAAACTTTTAGGTTATGGCGTTTTGAAGTTGCTTCTAATCTACGTTTCCCAGTAACTGGGATAATCTGCGAGCAGAAGCCAGCAGACTATCGAGCATCTCCTGACGTCGCTCCTCGGTGAACCGCTGTATTGGGCCGGCAATGGTGAGCGCTGCGCATATGTTGTTTTCATGATTGAACACAGGAGCCGCCATGCCGGCAACCTCTGCGAATACTTCACCACTGCTGGATGCATAGCCTTGCTTACGGATCGCCGTAAATTCATCCTCCAGGCGACTGCGCTCAACGATGGTTTTCTCCGTCAGCCGCTGTAATACTTTTTCACCCAATACCTGATCGCGAAATTCTTTAGAAGTATAGGCCAGAAGTGCTTTTCCGCCGGCTCCGGCATACAGTTCAAAACTTTCGCCTTCCTCAATGTGGTAGCTAAGGGGATAGGTGCCTTTTTCCCTGACGAGACAGACACGTTTGGTCCCCTGAATAACAAAAAGTTTGGCCGACTCTCCCGTGATGGAGGCCAGCTCCCGCAGAATGGGCCGGGATATAGATATCAGAGAGTTGGTGCGCTCATATAGCTTTCCGAGCATCATGAGTTTGGGACCCAACCTGTACAAGGAGCCGTCCAAACGGATGAGAAATCCATGCGCCATTAACGTTCCGCATAAGCGCAGGATACGGCTTTTATAGAGACCGGTTTTTTCGCTGAGCTGTTTCAGGGACAACTCCGGTACTCTATCCGAAAAACACTCAAGAATGCTCAAAGCCTTATCAACGCTTTCAATCTGTTTGGCAGACTCTTTGGGTGGATTATTTATTTCCAGCATCGCACACGGCTCCTTGTTCTAGAACACTGTTGAATGAAATACCTGGACATTTTATTCATACAGTACTTTCATCGCCTGTCGGAGTTCGCCAATGGGGATTTGCCCGGGTGCAGAGGCTTCCTTGCCGATGGCAAAGGTAAGGTCTGATCCGAACAGTCCGCCGGCCAGCCGCGTCACCCCTCCCTCGGGTCCCATCGACATGGTGATGATGGGTATTTTAAGATGTTCCATTCTGGCTTTCAGGGTAGCGCTCAACAAAATCAGCACATCCTTATAGCTTTTGGGCATAACGGCCACCTTGGCGACGTCGGCACCCATCTCCTGGGCCTGTACCAGTTTGTCGTAAATAAACGCTTCATCGGGGGTTTGGTCGAAATTGTGATATGAAAAGATGAGCCGGGTTCCGTGGCGCCTGGCAGTTTCTTTAATGTTTTCAATGAAAGCGGTTTCATTGCCCATTTCGACGTCGGCAAGGTCCAAATGCCCGGATTCGATGGACGCTTGTATCAATTTCAATCTTATGTCAGCACTGATTTGTTTGAAGCCGCCTTCCGCATCAATCCGGCAGGTAAATATTAACGGAATATTTCCGATTTTCTCCCGCAGCGCCTCCAGCACCCTTAGACTGTCCTCGACATCTTCGACATTTTCGTAGCTGTCGATGCGCCACTCTACCAGATCTGGATCAAACTGTTTCAATTCTTCGGCCTGACGCAGCACCTCCGACTTATCTTTGGCCACCAGCGGCAGACAGACCACCGGATCCGGTCCGCCGATTACTTTATTTCTGACCGTAACTTTGGTCTGGCTTTGAAGTCTCATATCATCCTCCATCACAGTTTTGCTGATAATGTAAAACCCGTTGCATGCGCCCCGGCAGTCGACGACCCAGAACGGATTCCAGGTACACTACCGCTTCGCAAATAGCCTTCAGATCGACACCGGTTGAAACTTCCATGGATTCGAACATGTTCACGGCGTCTTCGGTGGGCACGTTTCCGGCTGCCCCTTTTACAAATGGGCAACCGCCCAGACCTCCGGTGCACACGTCAAAAGTGCGCACGCCGGCCTCATAGCCGCTGAACATGTTGGCCAGTCCCATGCCTCGCGTATCGTGCAGGTGAAGCGAAATGAGAACATCGGGATATTCTTTGTTGAATACTTTTACCATGTGCCGGATCGACAAGGGGTCGGCCATTCCGGTCGTATCGGCCAGGTTGATTTCTCTGGCCCCGGTCTGAATCATTTTTTCAGCCGCGTTGAGTACTGCGGTTTCGGCAATCTGCCCCTCATACATGCAGCCAAAAACGCACTGCAGCCCGGCGCGGACTTCCAGACCGGCGGACAGGGCTTCTCGAATCAGCTGCGTCATGGATGCAAGGGCTTCGGTTGCCGGTCGACGGGCGTTTTTGCGGCTGTGGGTGTCGCTGACCGAAACCGACATGCTCACGTGCGAAACACCACTTCTGAGCGCCCGCTCCAAGCCTTTGTCATTCAATATCATCGCCGACACAACGGTGTCTTTCTGTTTGCCGATGGTTCGAATCAGTTCATCGGTATCGGCCATCTGGGGTACAATCTTCGGATGGACGAACGAGCCCACCTGAATTCGCTTTATTCCGGCACTTTTTAGCATCCGGTAAATTTCAAGCTTTTCCTCGAGGGAAAAAATACGCGACTCCATTTGGAGTCCGTCACGAAGTGCTTCGTCCTCTAAAACAATCACTTCTCTGGTTGTATCTGAACTCATTATATCGCCGTCGAACGAACCATTTCCAATAATTGGATAGTTGTTAAAATGATCTGAAACACACCTGAATCAAAGTTAGGCCCTATTTATTGAAATCACATCATGTTTGCGAAGGATTTATGCCATAGCCAGATTGAATATTTTAGGAATGCTATCGATATAGGTAGAAAAGACAGAGCGAAGCGATACCATAAATCTTCAATCTTCAATCTTCAATCTTCAATTATGGCTTGTCCAGGTTAGGCTTTTATATTAACACTTCAGTCCGTGCTCACATGGGACACCTTTTTATCCGGTGAGTAGATATCGAGAATGTTCCAGTGGCCGGCGGTGGGCACCGGGTTGTTGATCATCGGTACGTCCAGAACCACCGGTTTGTTCATGGCAATGGCCTCGATCAGGGCCGGTTTGAATTCGGCCGCTGAATTGATGCGAATTCCTTCAACACCGTAGGCTCTGGCAATGGCAGCGTAATCGGGAGAGGTCGACTGACCGTCCTTTTCGAAAACCGTTCCGTAGGTCGTATCGTAGTGAGCCTTTTCCAAACCGGCAATCGTACCGAAGGCATTGTTGTTCATGACAAGCCATATAACGGCGATATCTTCATGGCGGGCCGTGGCAAGCTGGGCCGGGTTCTGACCGAATCCGCCGTCGCCGATAAGGGCGATCACCACCTTGTCCGGTCTGGCCAGTTTGGCACCCATGGCTGCCGGCCCGCCGAATCCCATGGTGGCATAGCCCCCGGGGATGAGGATGCTTCCCGGCTCATAGACAGGGAACTGCTGCCCGACGCCGTTTTTATTCCAGCCCACATCGGTGGTGATGATGGCATCCCGCGGCAGTACTTCACGCACCTCGGCCAGAATACGCTCCGGCATCATGGGAAAAGCATCGCTCTGCTCCATTTCCGTATTGCTCTGCTTGAATGTTTTCCGATCATCGGCCATCTCCTGCTTCAAGGCATCGCGCTGGATACCTTGCGGAACGATTTTCCGTGCCACCTGCAGCAGCACCTTGAGTGCCTGTTTCAGATCCGCGACAACACCGATCTCGACCGGATAGTTACGTCCGATTTCACCGGGTTCGATGTCGATCTGAATGAGTTTGGTCTTCGGGATATCAAAGGTGTACTCCGGATACCATGAACTGCTGTCGGCTTCTTTGAACCGGGTCCCGAGCGCCAAAATGACATCGGCATTTCGACAGGCATCATTGATGTACTGCGTCCCCCAGAAACCGGTCATACCGAGGATAAGGGGGTGATCGTCGGGCAGTGCACTCTTGCCCATGAGACTGTGGGCGACCGGAAGGTTGAGATGATCGACCAGTTTTCTCAAAGTATCGGCGGCATCGGCAAGCAACACCCCGCCCCCGGCATAGATTACCGGCTTTTGGGCGGCCACCAGCCGATTGACGATCTCTTCGGCCGTGACCTCGTCCATGGAAGGCTTTCTGAGCACCCTGGCATTGTGCTTCTGGCGATCGAACAGATCGACATCCACTACCATGGAAAAGATGTCCATGGGCACATCAACCAGTACCGGCCCGGGCTGGCCGCTTTCGGCCAGCTGAAAAGCTCTTTCAATGATTTCCGGGAACAGCTCCGGGCGATCGACCCGCCAGGCTTGCTTGACAAACGGCCGGTAGATTTCGAATTGCGCCCCGTCCGCATGCAGGTTCACTTCCTGATGGGGGTGTTTCCCGAAGTAGTGGCTGGGTACATCGCCGGCGATTACGACCAGGGGGATGCAGTCCAGAGCCGCATTGGCAACGCCGGTGGACGCATTGGTCAGCCCCGGCCCTAGGTGGCTCAGCACGACGGCGGCCTTGCCGGTTACCCTCGCGTATCCATCGGCCGCATGGGCGGCGATCTGCTCGTGGCGGACGTTGACAAACTCAATCGAGCTCTTTTCCATGGCGGACAGCACGGCAATATTGGTGTGACCGCAGAGTCCGAAAACGTGCTTGATCCCCCGATTTTCCAGATATTTTATCAGTTGATGGGAAACAAGATCTTTCATGGGTTCCTCCGGTCGGTTTGAATCTGGAAATTTGAAATTAGAAATTTGAAACAGGCAATCCTTCGCACCTGCGCATGCCAGCTCCCGAACTTAAAACTGTCAACCTAAAGCATAAAACTATATTTAATGGATCGCAGCGACTCCTCAATCCTGCCTTTAGCGGGATACACTTCGATATCTCAACTTTAGTTCATTTCTACCATGTTTCCGTATTGTAGAACTCGCCGAACAGCTCCTCGTCGTCGGGCTTGTCCTCAGGAATCGTTCGGGCGACCCAGGTGTAGTTCAGGTAATGCTTCAGGGAAATATTTTCGTTGGTAATATTGCCTGCCCACACCCCACATCCCATGCTCGAGGTCATGGGCATGCCGTTGTTGAAAGCGCCTGCGTTCGCTTTGGACTGCGGCTGTCTGACCATCATCCTGCTGACCGGGGCGGTCAGCGCCAGCTGGTGGATATGCTCATCGTTGAACGAATAGATGCCGCAGGAATGTCCTTTGCCCTGAATCGCATAGATCCGGGTCACCATGTCAAGGGCGCTCTCGAAACCGGAATACTTGAATATGGATAAAAGCGTGCCCAGCTTCTCCGTGGAAAACGGATAGTCCTTGCCGATATTCTCCTCCCTGACAATCAGAAACTTCTTGCCGGCCGGGATGGAAAAACCGGCTTTCTCGGCAATCTTGCGGGCCTCGCAGGCAATGGTATCGAGGGTCCGGTGACCGTCCTGCCAGAGAGCCGGTTCAAGTTTTTCCTTCTCCTCATCCGACACTAGATAACCGCCCTCTGCTTGCAGCTGTTCAAGAAACGCGTCATAAATGGTCGCCTCGACAATGAGATTGCCGTCGGCCGAACAGCCGGAACCGAAATCGGACATCTTACTGAGCATGGTGTTATGAGCCGCTTCTTTGATGTCAGCAGTCTCGTCAATGACTATGGTCGAGTTGCCCTGGCCGGCTGCATAAGCGGGTTTGCCTGAGCTGTGAGCCGATTTGGCCATGGCGGGACCGCCGGTGGCGATGGTCAGATCACAGATGGCCATCAGTTCCTGGGCCAGCGGATTGGACGGTGTTTCCGCGCAGACATAAAGATCCTCGGGTAAACCGATTCTCCTCAAAGCCTCCCGCATCACTCGCACGGTCTCGGCGGAGGTATTCTTGGCCCTTGGATGGGGGGAAAAGACCACTGCATTCTTGGTTTTCAGGGCATAAATACCCATCCCGGGAGGGGTTAGGGCCGGGTTGGTGGTGGGTATCAATGCGGCGATGACCCCAACCGGCTTGGCGTATTTCACCAGCCCCTTTTCAGGAATTTCCTCTACGATACCCATACTTTTCTGACGCAGGGCATCCCTGAGTATTCCCTTGATCTTGAATCGTTTGTTCGGCCGACCTTCCCAGTCGCCCAGCCCGCTTTCCTCGACTCCCATACGGGCCAGCCGGGTGAAGGTCTTCTCATTGGAAGTGGCCCATCCGACCGCCTGAATCGCCCGGTCAACCGCGGCCTGATCCAGGTTGGCGATCTGGCGCTGGGCCACCTGCGCCCGTTGGAGCAGTTCCTGCGCGTACTGTCTTTCTTCCGCCGTAATGGGTCGTGGCATCGATTTGTCTCCTTTAGTTTTCGGATAATAGAATCATGTTCTGTTATGCTGAATACACACCCGATTAATGTTTGTCAACTATTAAATTCTATTTGTCAGACTTTAATTCTGATATTGAGACGAGCCTGAATGCCGTACCGATAATACCGCTGCAGGTGCCGAGCATACTTAATTTTCTTGATTAGAGCATCACTGACTCATTGGACGATATCTTTCCCGGCCCGGCACCAGCTTCCGAAGTAAAATGAATCGAGAATACGATCAGAAAGTGCTTGACTAATGAATCTGGGTACTGTATTAAATGGCACGTCGTTCTGTACAGTAGAATTTCATTATTTTTGAATCATGATCTGAAAACTTTCGGAGCCTGAACACATGCAAAACCAATTTTCATTGGCACACCTGACGACACTCGGATGTACGCCGCCGGAGATGACGTATATTGCCGCGCGGGCCGGTTATGACTTTGTCAGTCTCAGGCTTATTCCCATGGGAGTGCCCGGAGAAACGGCTTGCCTGCTGCTGGAAAAGCAAATGATCCGGAATACAAAGGCGGCTCTCGACGAGACAGGCATCAAACTACTCGATATCGAACTGGCGCGCATACTTGCCGATAGAGATCCAAAAACGTATGTGCCCGCGATGGAAGCCGCTGCCGAATTAGGAGCGCGTCATGTCATTTCCAGTGCCTGGACCACGGATCGTTCGGATCGTGACTTCATTGTTGAGCGCTACGCGGATATCTGCGATCTGGCCGGACCGTTTGGCCTGACGGTGGATCTCGAATTTCCAACCTTTTCGCGCCTCACCGATTTGCAGGAAGCTGCCGATATTGTCCGTGCGGCCAATCGCGACAATGGCGGCATCCTGATTGATACCCTGTATTTTCATTTCTCAGGCTTTCGCCTCGATCAATTGGCCGCACTGCCGCCTGACTGGTTCCATTTCCTGCATATCAGTGACACTGTCGAAGAAATTCCAACCACCCGGGAGGGTATGATCCATATCGCGCGTGACGAACGCCTGTATGTCGGTGAGGGGTGTATCAATTTTGCGGCAATCTTCGATCGGTTACCCGCCATTCCATCTTCGATAGAATTGCCGAACGTCAAACGGGTCAAGGAATTAGGATATGAGGGGCACGCACGACGTTGCCTGGAGACAGCCAAGCAATATCTTGGTAATCACAGAGGTATGCGCTGAATCCAGCCAATTCTGTACACTGCAGTGACAACTGGCAACTGGCTGATACGCGTGCATTTCCCCGTGTGAGGATGAAATACGGACATTCCCTAGGCTGGTTACCTATTGCGAGTCCAGCTGTGAAAACAGCTTTTCTCTCATGACATCGACCGGCGCCTTCCTTCCGGTCCACAATTCATACTGGGCAACGCCCTGGAAGAGAAGCATATAGGTTCCGTTAACCGTTTTGCATCCGACTTTTTTCGCCTCTCTCAGAAGCCGGGTTTCCAGCGGCGAGTAAACAATGTCCATGACAGCCGGAACATTCTTTAGAACTGATTCGGGTGCCAGTGTTGCATCGACATCTGGCGTCATACCCACGGAAGTGGTATTCACCAGTGCATCAATCTCAATAGCCTTTATATCTTCAAGGGGATAGAATTCGCAGTTCAGATCCCTGGCCAGCGCCTGACCTCTGGAAAGGGTCCGATTGGCCAGAATCACCGTCGCTCCTTTCTCCTGCAGACCGAAACCGATGGCCCGGGCGGATCCGCCTGCGCCCAGCACCAGCACCGTGGATTGCGGCAGATCAACAATCATCTCCAGGGCCTGGTTGGCGCCGATCCAATCGGTGTTAAAGCCGCTGATATGCGTGTCTTCGATCAACAGCGTATTCACCGCCCCGATTTTCTGCGCCACCGGGTCAATGGCGTCCAGATGCGGGATGACCGCCTGTTTGTGCGGTATGGTAACACTGACGCCGCCGACACCCAGGGCCCGGAACCCATCCAATGCACGCGCGACATCCGTCACCTCAAACGCAACATATACCTTGTTCAGGTCGTGGGTCTGAAAAGCAGCATTGTGCATTGCCGGACTCAGGCTGTGGGAAATCGGCTTTCCGATGATGCCGTATAATTTGGTTGCGCCGTCAATCTGCATCTGTTATCTCCTCAAATATTGGAAGAGGGGCTTTAGCCCCCGGACAAAAGATCGCATAAAATAGATTGAAATCTATTCAGACTCATTCAGTTTACTTCTCACGCGTTTTGCCTGTTTTGAAAAATTTCGGGTTGTTTGATCCTTTTACAGGCTTTTGCGAAGGACTTTAGCCCTATCAGGGATTTGATGAACTGTCAATTCCGCATCGAACGTATGGAAGGGGAATCATCCGCGCGCCAAAAAAGACTTCAACGCTAAAGCCAGGCGGAGTTGTTGGACTAGCTTAAAGTCAATGTTAGCAAATTTGTCACCAGCGAAGCTCCGCCTCCAACCGACGAGTTGGCGGCGTAAAATTTCGATTGCTTGAGGCGAGCCGATGCTGGATGCTTGATGTTAGATTCTGGATAAATCAAAAAAAATCCTCTTAAAACCAGTATCCAGAGACCAGTCCCGCCCAGGCGGGATATCTTTTCGCACTTGACACCATGTTTGATACAAAAACTTGACCAAAACTTTAAGATCTTGGCTTATAAAGACACTTAAACCCTGAACCTTAACATAAGGAGGATAGACGATGAAAAAGATTCTTTTTATACTATTGCCGTTGGTAATGGTCGTTTGGTCATTCGGTCCCGCCCAGGCGGATACCGTTAAATTCGGCATCGTGATCGAGGTGTCCGGAGGTGGTGCCCCGGTGGGTAAGAATTGGATAAGAGGGGTATTAATGGCCGTTGAGGAGATCAATCAGGCGGGAGGCATCCTGGGAAAGAAAATTGAAACCTTCACTTTGGACACCCAGAGTAAGCCGCCTGTCTCGGTCGCGGCTGTCAAGAAAGCGATAGAGAGAAAACCCTTCGCAGTATTCGGAACTATTTACAGTTCCTCCACGATCGTGAATATGTCCTTTTTGGAGAAAGCGGGGATACCACAATTTCAGGAAACTTGATCTCCTTAAATTGCAATTAGGTATTAGAACCGTCAATAAATCATAATAATTCAAATAGTTGAGGTATTTTTTGTGAGATAATAAAAGTTATTGCAAGCGGAAA
>Ga0126332_10000313_pt1 | contig 18146 bp, 23 predicted proteins | sample InaspJWI42metaG_FD_94482 | JGI IMG/M metagenome (GOLD analysis project Ga0126332, IMG submission 94482) | Marine gutless worms symbiont microbial communities from Oahu, Hawaii - Inanidrilus sp. 2 OAHU.JWI-42 metaG | ecosystem: Host-associated > Annelida > Digestive system > Unclassified...
AACGTTATATTGGATAGTTACATATATCATAATTAGGAGCCCTTTACTACTTCAAAGCAGTAAACATAGAAGATAATTGTTAGCCGTAAGCCCTTATTAAGAGGTGCGAAACTTGAGATACTATCTTTAAAACTTAATGTCGTTTTGCTGTCAAGGCTTTCTCTACCAAATTTTTTATTTTGTACTCTAAAAACCTACCATTTAAGTAGAGTATTATCTTCGTATCATCTCCTGCCAATTCTTCAATTGCTTTACGGGTTGCTTCAATCGGCAAGGCGCCGGCAGCCCAGATGGCATATCCCCGGAGTACCGGATCCGCTGAATTTATATATGGCGTTAGATATGATGCCGAATCGGCGACCATCTGGGGACGGGCATGAGCAAGCCGACCGACTCCCCAGATGACACCGCGTTGAAGGCCTGCATGCTCCAAAAAATTTCCGTTCGGTCGGATGTAGGATCCAAGAATGTGGGCGTATTCATCAGCCAGCTTTAGGTTTAAAGCCATGATTTCAGCCATGGCCTCGGGGGACCCCCAACCGATCCCGCCGGACTCATCATTTAAATTCCACATGAAACGGCGCATGATGATCCGGGCCGGCTCCATCTCCGACTCCGCCAACCGGGAAACAACAGCACCCATGGCACTGACGGCCCGCCATTTCACCTGCTCGTCAAGACTGTACAGAAAAGAAAACAGGGGATTGACCACCTGTCGGTACGGTAAGCAACAAATCTGTTTGATGCAGATTGCATAGTCCGGGTGCCGGAGCAAATCCAGCACCTGTCTTTTTAGCTTACGGGTGGATAGTTTTACTTTCACCATTGGTAAAGAATAGAAAATTCGGCCTTTAAAAGAAAAATCTGAATTGAGATACAATCTGTTGCAGGTTGCGGGTTGCGAGTTACGTGTTGAACCAAATCAATCCACCACAGGCAATGCACAACAATGGAGAGGTCATGTTTTTCATTATTTTGCTGCCCTAAATTTCTGCCCAGGCGACACAGTCGGCCGGACAATTTTTAATTGCTTCTTCCACATCAGGTTCCGGATATTCGCTTAGATCTACAACCTCGATGTAGCCCGCATCGTTTTTATTAAATACCGATGGGCAAACTTCAACGCAAACATCGCAGCGTATGCAATCACTTAATTCGACGACAGGCATCTTCGTGTTCAATTGATTGATTTGTTTTATTTGTTTCATTGGTTTTATTGGTTACCAGCCTCTTCGAATAAACCGACAAATTTAGACGTATTAAGACATTTAAGGTGCACCCCCGGACTGCGTGATTTAACCGTTGCACCGATAAACGGGTTTTACCGGCACAACGGGCAAAACAGTTAACCCATGATCGCCTTTCCGATCTTCTGACCGAAGGTGTAGCACGCATCCAGATCTTCACTTTCCGGCACGTACTTGACCCGGATGCCGGGTTCGATAACGTCGAACTTCATGGCGGTCAATTCTTTCTCGATAATCTTTACCGCCTCTCCGCTCCAACCGTATGATCCGAAAGCGGCACCAATTTTATTTTTGGGCTTCAACCCCTTCATGTAAGTCAGAATGTCCGCCAGCGTCGGGAATAAACCGTTGTTCAGGGTCGGGGAACCTATCACAACCGCTTTGGCGTCCAGCACTTCGGTCATGATATCGCTGCGATGCCATTTGCGCAGGTACATCGGCCGCACATCAACACCTTCCGCGCTAAGTCCGGCAGCTATCTGATTGGCCATCATTTCGGTGCTGTGCCACATGGTGTCGTATAGGATTATCGCCTTCTTTTTGCTCTCCTGATTGCTCCACCGGACATAGGCATCGATGATCTTTACCGGATCTTTGCGCCAGCAAACCCCGTGATCCGGGCATATCATATCGATTTCCAAACCCATGTCGGTAATCTTTTCAACCAGCTTTAAGATCAGGGGCGCATAGAGCATAAGAATATTGGCAAAGTATTTCTTTGCATGGGGCATGATGGCCTCGCCGATCTCATCATCAAACTTTTCGTGTCCGGCATAATGCTGCCCGAAACCATCACTGGAAAAGAGAATTTTTTGCTCCTTTAAATAGGTAAACATACTGTCCGGCCAGTGAACCATCCGTGTCTCCAAAAAACTTAAAGTTCTTTGACCGATACTCATTTCCTGACCGTTCCCCACGGCCTGGTAATTGAGATTTTGCCGGAAGTGGCGCGAGAGACTTTTAAGGCCCATCTTTGAACAGTATACCGGTTTGTCCTGTCCGATCCGATGCATAAGTCGCGTAAGGCTTCCGGAATGGTCCAATTCTGTGTGATTGCTGATCACATAGTCGATTTTTTTGGGATCGACCACTTTGGTGATATTGTAAATCAGCTCATCCGCAAACTCGCCTTTTACTGTGTCGATGAGCACATTTTTCTCATCCACGATTAAAAAGGCGTTATAGCTTGTTCCAAAAGGTGTGGAGTATCCATGAAAGTCGCTGATGTTCCAATCATGGACGCCGACGTCATAAACTCCCTTTGCGATTTCATTCGATTTCATTGCATGTACCTCAACTCAACGGTTAGCATTTGGTAGCGTGATTACCCTTAGCTACAAAGATTTGATGCCCTTCTTTGTCACAAACTTTGTTCACATGACAGAAAAGGGCATCAATTAAAAGTGTTAAAGACAAGGAGGTGACTTTGACTGCGATATTTACTCCTCCTTCTCAAAATCATCTTTTCCAGCGCCGCACACCGGACAGACCCAATCATCTGCCACATCTTCCCACTTCGTGCCGGGAGCAACCCCACCGTCTGGATCACCTTGTTCCGGATCGTAGACATAACCGCAAATCACGCATACGTACCTATCCATACCCTCTTACCTCCTTTTTTGTAGTTAATTTCAAAACTGCGATCTTTATTACGCCAATTCATACGAAATATGCAAACGGAATTTTACAATCTTTACAGCAAAATAAATCAAACAATTTCGTTTATTAAGTCTTGTACTTTTTTCTCAATGTCGTCGCGAACCCTGTGCATAAACTCAATGGGTTGACCGGCCGGATCGGGCAGGTCCCAATCTATTTTTTGGGCACCCGGTACAAAAGGGCACGCTTCCCCGCAGCCCATGGTAATGATCAATTCCGGTGCGCTCTGATCGATGGCTGCTTCAATCGATTTGGGAATCCGAAATGCCATATCGATTCCCTTCTCCTGCATGGCTTCAACCATCACCGGATTTATTTCCTCGGCCGGCTGACTGCCACCGTTGAGTACATCCATTTTATCGCCGGCATAAAACTGAGCAAATGCACTGGCCATCTGGCTGCGGCAAGCGTTTTCGCGACAGGCGAAAAGCACTTTCCTGCGCTGGATTAACGGCTCCAATAACTTGTGTGCGGCATCTTTTACCTCCGCAACTGCCGTGGGATGATTTTCCATATCCTTCGGCCCTTCGATCTGCCGGTAATTCAAGCTGCCTTCGAACCTGGCTCCAACCGCATCAAAAAAGTACTGGGTGGTTAACTTTAACCCTTCGAATAAATTTTTACCCTTGGTAGCGCCTGCAGCCAGCATGAAACCGCGGCGGTATTTACGCCCCGGATCCACCAGTTTCAGGCAATATTTTCTGGCCCAGAGGGTCTGGCAACGGTCGATCAGGGCTTTGAGCTGCGCCGTAACGTTGTAAAAAAACACCGGGCTCGCCGCCACGATGACATCCGCTTCACGCAGCAGCGGATAGATTTCATGCTTCATGTCATCATCAATCGGACAAAAACCTTTTTTCTCGCAGACGACAAGCTCCTTGCACGGGACGATATTTTTGCGGGGTACATCGATAAGCTGCGTCCTGGCACCCATGCGCGCAGCCTTATCCAGAAACGCCGAAAGCAGAAAATATGTGTTTCCCTTTTTCCGCGGGCTACCGTGTAAACCGAGTACTAGCATGGCAATCCACCGTCAAAAATTCAAAATAAAATATGGTTGGAATTGAAAAGCAGATACATGCTCGCTTTAAACCAATATTTTCTATATATTTTAGCCTTAGGATCGGGCCGTACCGCCTGTTCTCCAGAGTGTCCGGCAAACCCCGCAAAGCGGGACTTCACCTCGTATTCTTAAAAAGGAAGTATTCAGCCGGCCCAACGGGCAAAACCGGCTCAACCTTCTTTTAAGTGACACTTCTTACAGCTGGTCGGCCCACTCTTTTCCCCTGCTTTTCTCTTCGCTTTGTGACATTTGGTGCAGAGTTTGTTCATGACGAATTTACTCTTGAGTTGACCCTGCGCCTTCATTTTCTCAATGACGCCTTTTTCTTGTGGGAAATATTCGTGGCAGATTTTACAATCCACAAGAACGTCTTGGTGGTTGTGGTGCGGAAACGGCACCAATCCACGTTTGCCGCCCGGCAGCTGCAGGTGTTCGGCGCCTTTATTTTCTACCGCCAGGGACCAACCGGCCAACACCAAACATGCACACAGTGACAGGAGGACATTTCTCGCTTTCATTCCAGTTTCCTTCGCGCATTGCAGGATATATAATCCTGCTTCTACCAACTTCAGTTCCGAATCAATCCGACAGCAACCTGTCCGGTATCCCCTTTCGGCCTGCAACGGTGTCCAACCCAGGCGATTCATCCCGACGGGATTTTATCAGAATATGCAATGCCAACTTGGATCTGAGCGCAAAACCGGCGCAGTGAAGATAAAACCGCGCCACGCCGTTCGGCGAGTATAGCCTATGCGGCATCACTTTGCCGACCGGTATAAACCACTTTGTTTTCCCGGGCGTAGGCGCACGCCACGATCGGGAATCTGACAGTCACACGCATCGGGGATTATGCGCCGGCTTCCGGCCGGCATTGTGAAAAGTCGATCTCTTTGCCGCAACCTTTGCACAAATGGGTCCGGTCAAACTCATCCGAGAATATTTCTTTTTCCTGGCCGCATTCCTGACATTTGCACATAAAAGACCTTAGATGCTGCAAATCATGGAATCCGGGACAGTGTTGCGGTGTATTTGCCATTTTAATCTCCTTTCGCGTATCAGTTGAGCGGTAACGATCCGGGGTCGTTGCTCAGGACGCATCCAGCTTTTTGGCGATTTCGCGGCCATAATCCTGGGCTATCTGCAAACCGCCGCCCAGCGAACTCGATTTCAGCATCAGCGGCTCCTTGACCATTTTCATTTTATATATGTTCTCCATTGTGCCGAAAATACGTCCCGGCGCTTCACCGCTCCAGCCAAATGCACCGAAAGCTGCACCGACCTTGCCTTCAAGTTTCGCGTTTTCTGCCAAGAACAACAGGGTCTTCATTCCCTGCATCATCGTGCCATGATAGGTGGCCGATCCGAATACATATGCTCCGTAACCATCCAGGTCGGACTCTTTTTTAATAGATTTATCTCTAACGACCTTGGCTTCATGGCCCGAAATTCGAATCCCTTCAGCTATCAGCTCACCGATTCTTTGTGTTTCACCCGTTCTGGAAGAATACACAATAAGTGCTTTGGCCATCTTTTGCGCTCCTTTTATTTGATCCTTTTATCGACGCCTTCCGCCTCGCAATCAGGTGTGTAGCAAGTATTATCCAGAAACTCGCATTTTTCCTTGCAGGACGGACAAGTGTCCGGCGGCGCATCCGCTTCAAACGCATAACCGCAGTTGTGGCATTTCCAGCTTGGCATTTGAGATCACCTCCTTATCTTCAGCGTCAACAGGTCTATTGTCCCTTCCAGTGCCCGTGCAGATTGCAGTATTCTCGGGCTGTAACTTTTTCGGCTTCAATATAGAACGTCGCTTCAGGCGCCTCGCCCGGATTTAAAAACTGTCGATAGGCCTGACCATCCGCAACCACTTCAATCCACTCAATATAGTGTTTTTCTTCCATTGGATGCGGCACCTCACCCACTTTGACTTTAAAACCCGCTGCGACCTTTTCGATGACCGGCACATGCTTTTCCTGGGCTGCATCAACCGTGTTTTCTTGCATGAGAATCATCGGCGCCCCGCAGCAAATCAGTTCGCCGTCTCCGCTATGCAGGACTTCGATAATGTTGCCACATGCCTCACATTTGTAAATTTCCAGTCTGTCAGCCATTTTCTCCTCCTTTGTTCATATGTTAGGCCCTATTTATTGAAATCACGTCATGTTTGCGAAGGAATTATCTAAGAAAATATTTTCGACACCAAGACACGAAGTTTAATTATAATAAACATTTATTTTTTGTGTCTTGGTGCCTTGGTGGCTATTCTTTCCGGTTTATCCGGGTTGGGATAAGTGATCCTTTACGGTTCTGACGGTATTTTTACTCGATGCTCGACCTTACCAGTTTTCACCCAGCAGTTCGAAGTGCGACTGGTCATGGGCACAGGCCGGACACATCTTCAGCGCCTCGGTCCCTTCATGCAGATAGCCACAGTTGCGGCAGCGCCATACCGCCGGCTCCTCGCGCTTGAAAACCCGGTCGGCCATAATATTGGCGGCCAGGTCAAGGTAGCGTTTTTCGTGCTGTTTTTCGGCAACGGCAATAGCCATAAAGACAGCGGCGATCTCGTTAAGGCCCTCCTCTTCAGCGATTTTGGCAAAGCCTGGATACATCTCGGTGTGCTCATAGTTCTCACCGGCCGCTGAGGCTTTCAGGTTATCGAGGGTCGCACCGATCGTACCGGCCGGAAATGCACCGACAATTTCTACTTCACCGCCGGTCAAAAATTTAAAAAGTCTTTTGGCATGTTCTTTTTCCTGATTGGCGGTCTCTGCAAAGATATCGGAAATTTGAACGAACCCATCCTTCTTGGCCTGGCTGGCAAAATAGGTATAGCGATTACGGGCCTGCGATTCACCGGCAAATGCGGTTAAAATGTTTTTCTCTGTCTGTGTTCCTGGTAAATTTCCCACTTTTTTACGCCTCCTTTAGATGGTTAATGATTGATATGATTATTTCCTGGTATCAGGAATTGCTACTGACCGAGTCTTTACGCCACAGCCCTTTTTTGACGTGGGCCTCTTTCTCTTTTTCTGCCAGCTTCTGGAGTTTGTAGGCTGAATCTCTTAATACACCGTAAAGGATGCCGCATCCGGTATCCTCCCGGTCCGCATCGCCTTTATTTGCGAGTGCTATCATCTTTTCGGTCAATTCGAGGGTTTTGAGGATATGTTTGTCGCAGGCTCTCAATGATTTAAGTTCTCCTCAAAGTGTCACATTTCAGCTGGACTGTAAAGTCCAAAGTAATTCCTCGTCAGTCTGACCCTTGCATATTTCAATTGTTGTGCCAAAACGGACTGAATCGGTTAAAATACTCTTATTTCAATAATTTAAGATAGTTACAAATATTTTTGTTGACTGTTGTCATAAAGTGTATCAAACAAATTTGAGACAAATTGCGACACAACAAGATGTGCGCGAACGGCAATCAAGGTAGGATAAACATGTAACACTTTAAAATTATTGAATAAAATAAATACACAAGTGTATCGATAATTAAAATGATACACTTGTGTATTACAATACAGGAAATGAAAATTGTCGGTCTTAATTGATAAGTCGCTCGCGGTTGAGAATCTCACCGCGGGTGCTGATAACAACTTCATCCATCGGAATGTCTGCACCGGCTACCTCCAGGCCCTTCTTAACAATCATGGGCAGGCCGGAACAACAGGGAACCTCCATAACCACAGTCGTAATGCTTTTGATGCCCGCCACCCGGAAAATTTGTTCAAATTTTTGAATGTAACTTTGGGCATCGTCAAGCTTGGGGCACCCCATCATGACGGCTTTGCTCTGCAAAAAATCCCGATGCAGTGTCGGAAAAGCCACCGGAACGCAGTCTGCCAGAACCAGCAGATCCGCGCCTTGCAGAAAAGGCGCAGTCGGCGGAACCAGATGAATCTGGATCGGCCAATGGGTTAAGGCCGAGGCTTGCGCTGCTACAGGTGGGACCGGTTTTGCGGTCTGATCAGCCGGCTTGGCAGCGGCAAAATGCTGAATTCCGGCCGATGGGCAGCCGCCGGTAAACACAGGCGCTTGCTTGGCCTTATTTTTCTCTTTTGCAGCCAGGTACTCTTCGACCGCTTCTTCGTCGAATTCTTCCGCTTCCCGCTCAATAATGCGAAGTGCATCATTGGGACATTCCCCCAGGCAAGCACCAAGGCCGTCACACAGATTATCGGCAACAACTTTTGCCTTACCGTCAACAATCTCAAGCGAGCCTTCGGCACAGGACGGCACACACAAGCCGCAGCCATCACAAAGTTCTTCATCAATCTGGATAATCTTGCGCATTACTTTCATTTCATCACCTCAGAGTTCTATTTTATAAATGCAAACTATGGTATCAGCTTAAAAGCACATTCCTGGCTTCTTCTTTGCCGCTTTCGGTAATAAATTCATTTTCAATGGTTTCGACCAGCTTTTCCGCTGGGATCTTGATTTCTTTATGCTGATCTTCCAGGGCGGCGATGAGACTGCCCTCGTAGACGATCTTTTTGCTCTTGTCATCATCCGATGCGGGATACCCGTGATGTCCGACGATATCACAGACGGCTTCGATCAACTCTTCCTTGGCCTTGAGCTTGTTCAAAATCGTGCGGGCAACCGGTGGCCCTTCTTTTTCCAAATATTCCGGAGCCGTGCTGGTGTGCTTGGCCTGGGCTTTAACTGCGCCGATTTCGCGCAAGTAGGCCGCGCAGAGAATAACGGGTAGAACCCCTTTTTCTTTTTTGGCGATACGTTCCGCATACCGGGCCGTGCGAGTGGCATAACCGATGCGTTTAAAATCACCTGTAAAATAACGTTTCATCTCAACGGCCACACGATCCTTGAGCAAATCCTCCTTTTGCGCCAGGAGCTCATCGGGCAGCGTGCCCAGGCACTGCTCGGCATACTGACAGTAAGCGGCACAACCGAAATCCATTTCCGGATTTACAAAACGATGGCCGCAGCTGCCGCACTTGCGGGCGGTGTCATCTTTGAAAAACTCAACCAGGTGATCGCACTGCGGGCATTTTACCTCGAAAATAGCGCCTGGTTTCCAGTATTGCGTATCCTGACCCGGGCATTTCATTGCGATTCCCCCTTTTAAGTTTCGTTAAACAAATATTTGTTCTGAAAATTTTCCATAAATCGGTGGAATCAAATGGATTCCCCGAACTTTTCTGCGTTTGTACACTTTCAAGGTTAATATCGCATTGACATAAATCAAGAAGTGGATTTTTTTATTATTTATTATCACGGAAAGGATTTCAGAGGCAGGTGGCTTTATTATTACCGCAAGCAAAACAGAAATTTTGTGTGTACCACGGCTGATCCGGAATTTTCCGCAAGCCAGTGTCAATACCACGCAATCCTCCGGCACCTGTTCCACAAAATCGCTGTAATAGCTGCGCCCAGGCTTGGCACCGTCACATCTGCCAACCAGAAAAAAGTGGCGGATGGCCTTTTTCATTAGAAAAATATACGTCGGCTTGACATTCATCAAAAACAGTTGTTATTTCTTGGATAGAGGTGACCAATGAAAAAAATTCTCGACATCATTTCACGCATTCCCGCATTTAACGGCCTTTCAGACAGTCAGCTGGAAGAAATAAAAAATATCGCCGTTAACCGTGACTATAAAAAAGACGAGTTTATCTTCACCGAAGGGGACGAGGGCAGTGGATTTTATGTTGTGGTCGAGGGCCAGGTTAAGATTTTTAAACTCTCACTGGATGGCAAAGAACAGATCCTGCACATACTGGGTCCCGGTGAGTCGTTTGGCCAGGTTGCCGTGTTTTTAGGACGATCTTTCCCGGCAAATGCCCAGACGATTGCCGGCAGTCGCCTTATGTTTTTTCCAAGAAATGCCTTTGTGTCAATGATCACCGGAAATCCTTCGCTGGCAATGAGAATGCTGGCCGTGCTTTCGATGCGGCTGCGACAGTTTACGGTTCAGATCGAAAACCTTTCATTAAAGGAAGTACCGGGTCGCTTGGCCTCTTATCTGGTGGTTCTGGCACAGGAGCAGGATAATGCGGACGAGGTTACCCTGCCGATTTCCAAAGGGCAACTGGCCAGTTTGCTGGGAACGATACCGGAAACATTGTCGCGTATTTTCGCTAAAATGGGCGCGCAAGGATTGATTGAAGTAAGAGGTCGCAAGATCCGCCTGCTCGACCGTATGGGGCTGGAAGAAGTTTCAAAACTCGGAAAAGCCTTGGAGTAAGCGGGTGGCAAATTCAAACCGGCTCCGACGGGCAAATCAGCCTTTCAACTGGACTAGCTCGCGGCTCAGCAGGCGCACATGACCCATCTCTTCTTTGATGATGTGATCCAACCGGTCTTGCCCCAGATTCTGCGGAACGGCGCTCTTTATGCCCAGGTAAAAAACGATCGCATCTTTTTCGGCCTCGATGGCAGCCTTCAGAATCTTTTCCATGGAAGATACATCCAAATCTTTTTCGAAAAAAACGCGGGTATCTACAAGAGCCCTCAAATATAGCGCGGATTCGCCATCGGGATCAAAAACGGTCGAACTTTTCTCTTTCTCGGTAAGTTCGGCCCGCATCGCTTTGAAGATTTTTTCGTGGTCGACTTCCATATCGGCCAGCTTGAGCAACAACTCTTTTTTAGTGTCATCGCTTACAGCTTCAGCTGCTGTGCGGTAAAACGTTTGTCCGTTTCTTTCCATTTGCTCGGCCATTTGAAAAACTTCATCCGCATTAAAATCGTAACTCATTTTAAACCTACCCTTTCATTCGCTGGTGTTTCGATTTATGCATTTATCACCACATCTTTGGATTTTTTACAAGATAAAGACAACATGGGCATTTGTAAAGTTTTGGAATCTTAATTAACGGTTTCGGAAAAAGTCCCTTTCCCGACTTTTAATAGCAGACAACAAATTGGGGTTGACAGGAAATCGGTTTTTATCTATACTTTTTAAGTAGGAAATAATAGAAAATAAATATATTTATAATTTCAACATCTTACAAAGTGATCCGAAAAATATCTCACATAACCCTGACTGCCTTTCTCGTTTTCGGCGTAATTTGGGGCAACGTGTCCGCGCAAGATCTTTGCCGTGCGAAATGCTGCTGCAAGGGGCCGGGTATGGAGCACATGCCGACCGGTGACATGCTTTCAAACGTCTCATCACATGGCTGCTGCGCCGGACCGAACAGTTCTCCTTGCTCGCTGAACGACTCGACCAGCCCTGAAATAATAAATTTCACGCTCGCATCTACTCAATCGGATTCCCATCGATCCATTCCAATATCCATGAGTGGGACCGCTGTCTGTATCGTTCCGGATAATCTGATCGATTCGAAAATGTACAGACAGAACGGGAATTTCTTTCAAACCATACCTATTTATCTGCAAGCCCTCTCATTTCTGTGTTGATACCCACCCACTAAATGCAATCCGCACACAGATTCTATCCTTCCGTTTATGGATTTGAATTTTCTGTTAAATTGCAAAGTTACTAGGTAACAAAAGCGTTTTATCCATATGGCTCGCCATTTGGTTATAAATCTCTATCTGCTTTAGCCGAGCAAACAGAGAAAGTCCACTAATCCGGAAACCGAATCTATCTGCGCCGATCGGTGAGCGTAAGCGGATTGAAAGGCTATCGCTCGGTTTCAGCCGGAAGTTCACATCATACACCATAAAGACAAGTGCCGGCTGCTCGGCCGGTCGCAAATATATCTGAATTCTACTTGAATAGGAAAAAAGGAGTTCGAATTATGTCGAAGAAAAAAAAACGTGCCCACAAATCCAATAAATCAACTCAGCGCGGACCGGCAAAATCTTACAAACCGACCCTTGAAAAACGAGAAGCGAAAAAAAGCGAAGTTCTCGGCACCCGGTCAAAAAGCCATCTGCCTTTTATTCTTCTGACCGCCGGTGCGGTGCTTATCGTCGGAATCGCCGTTTTTATATTCCTCCAGCAAGGAACCGCCACCGGACCGGTAACAGCGCAAACTTCCTCGAACAGCACGGCGTCTCAGGTTACATTTCCGGCCAGCCTTTTTGAAGACGGCCGCGCGCGGCACTTCGAACATGTCGACGGCAATTTTACCGTCCGCTATTTCGTCCTCAAAAGCTCGGACGGGGTCATTCGGGCGGCTTATGATGCCTGCGATGTTTGCTGGCGGGCCGGTAAGGGATATTATCAGGAAGGCGATCACATGGTTTGCCGCAATTGCGGGCGCCGTTTTGCCTCAGTGTTGGTCAACAAAGTTAAGGGTGGCTGCAACCCGGCACCGCTGAACCGGAAGTTGAAAGACGGAAAAGTTATCATTCAGGTCAAAGACATTCTGGAAGGCAAACAATTCTTTAACTTCAGCTAAAGAGAGACACCATGACACTCAAAGAGATATCCATCAGAAATTTGATGCGCAGAAAGGGCAAAGCAGCCTTTGTGCTTGCCGGACTGGTGATCGGTGTCGCCACGGTCGTTGCCATCGTCAGCTTCGTTGATGCCATGACCAGCGATATCAATGAAAAGCTGGAAAAATACGGGGCCAACATCCTGATCGTCCCCAAAACCGAAAATCTAACCCTTACTTACGGCGGTCTGTCCCTGGGCGGGGTTTCCTTTGAAATGGAAGAGATCCGGGAAATCGAACTGGGACGTGTCAAAACGATCAAAAATGCCCGCAATATCGCCGCCCTCGGCCCCCTTGTCCTGGGCGTCATCAATGTAAAAAACAAACGGATCCTGTTGGCCGGTGTTGATTTCAAGGTTGCGGGTATCCTCAAACCCTGGTGGCGGATACAAGGCATGTACCCGGAAGACAACGGCATTATCCTGGGAGCGGAAGTCGCCCGTATATTAGGTCTGCAGCCCGGAACAGCGCTTGACTTCAATGGCTCACCATTGAGGGTTACCGGGATACTCGAACCCACCGGTTCTCAGGATGACCAGCTTGCATTCGCGCGTTTGACGACCGCCCAGTCTCTTTTCAATAAAAAAGGGAAAGTTTCAATGGTCGAAGTTGCCGCCCTGTGCAAAGACTGTCCCATTGAATCGATGGTGAAACAACTTGCCGATGTGCTTCCGGGTGCGAAAGTCATGGCCATACAGCAGGTGGTCAAGGGGCGCATGGAGACACTGGCTCAGTTCAAAAAATTTTCGTACGGTATTTCCGGCGTCATCATGCTCATCGGAAGCCTTGTGGTGCTGGTCACCATGATGGGCAGTGTCAGAGAACGCACCGAGGAAATCGGCATCTTTCGGGCCATTGGTTTTCGCAAACAACACGTAATGAAAATCGTGTTCATAGAGGCTGCCATCGTCTCCGGCCTAGCCGGTATCATCGGCTACCTCGTCGGTCTTGGTGCAGCCAGGGTGGCCATCGGATTTTTTGGCGAAGGGCATACCGGTTCGGTACCGTTTGATTTTACGCTGGCCGCGATTGCCTTTGCGATTGCGCTGCTCGTGGGTTTGGTATCCAGCGCTTACCCTGCCTTTATGGCGGCCAGAATGGATCCGAATGAAGCCCTCAGAGCGCTGTAAATATTTTTAAGGCGCCCATTTACTGGACATTAAGAGGTGATCAATGAGTTATATAATCGCTGATAATTTAATCAAAACATACGGCACCGGCGATGCAACCGTAACCGCCATTTCCGGCATCAGTTTTGAAATTGCAGCGGGAGAGTTTGTCGGCGTGATGGGCGAATCCGGTGCCGGCAAATCGACCCTGCTCTCGATCATGGGCGCCATGAATGCCCCGACCGACGGCAGCCTGACCGTCGATGATTTCGATGTGTACAGACTCGGTCAGGAGCAACGCGCAGATTTTCGCCGGGAGTTCCTTGGGTTCGTGTTCCAGAGCTTTCACCTGGTTCCCTATCTGACGGTGCTGGAAAACGTGATGCTGCCCCTGGCCATCGTTAAAAGCGGTAGAAAGAAAAAACGCCAAATGGCTGAAGAGGCTCTCGACCAGGTCGGACTGCTCGACAAGGCCGGCCGCCTGCCGAAGCAGATCTCCGGTGGCGAGAAAGAAAGAGTCGCCGTTGCCCGGGCCATCGTCAACGAACCACCGGTTTTGCTGGCCGATGAGCCGACCGGTAATCTCGACTCAAAAACATCCCGGGAAGTCATGACCTTTCTGCAAAACCTCAATGCCGATGGCATGACCATCGTTATGGTTACGCACAGCACTGAATGTGCGCAATATGCCCGGCGGATATTGCGGGTGACGGATGGTGCCTTGGAAGAGGAAAACATTAATTTCCGGCCACCGGCCGATTATCCCAATTAGGGTCAATGCATATTTGAAACTGGTTGGTATCCAAGAAAGGAGCACCGGAAAATGGCCAAGACAAATAACAGGCGCACCTCGCCTGTAAAAAAGAAGGAAAGCAAAGCTGAGCCATCCTACTGGATGGTGGTGGCCTTTATCGCCATCGCATTTGCCGTGGGTCTGACGGTAAAAATTGCTCTATCACCACAGACTGCTTTCAACAGCGGTGCCGCACCGCATTATGCCGCAGCACCGACCAAAAGCGCACTGGACAGTCAGATCAAACTTGTGACGGCCAATTTTAAATGCGCCTGCGGCGGTTGCGGGGAGCTTCCGTTGATCGATTGCACCTGCGACATGCCACGCGGTGCGGTGGAAGAAAAGGACTTTATTCGCAATAAGCTTAACCAGGGCTTGTCGGTTGATCAAGTGATTCAGGAAGTCGAAAAGGTTTACGGACATCGAATCACATAACCATCATTTATCGAATATGGAGGTGTAAAATGAAAAAGCGAATTGGGACTTCAATGATCGGACTTATCGTGCTGGGTGTGTTTGCCATGGGCGTGTTCATCGTGCCAGGATATGATACGGCTGCTGCCTGCAACTGGGGTACGCCCGGAGGTCAGGGCTACGCTCCCCAACGACGCCTGCCCCAGGAAGGTACCGCTTTCGGCGCTCCGTCGATGACAAAAGAACAAGCGCATGATTTGATCGCACGCCACGTCAAGAAGCTGAATCCAAACCTTGTGATCGGCCCGATCAAAGATGCGGGAAATTATTATGCCGCCGATATCATGACCAAAGATGAAAAAATTGTTGAACGGCTGATCGTCGACAAACAGACCGGCAGCCTCATGGCGGAATTTTAAAAAGAATCACCGCAACCGGATAAATTATTAACCGCCTGCGCCAAGCGCGGAGTATCTCTTTATGCAGACTAAAGGTAAAAAGCTGGATACTGTCTTGATCGTTATATTATTTATCATCATTGCGGGACTTCCTTTGAGTATTAAAATCCTGGACCGTCATTTCCAGCCGCCGGCGGTATCATCCAATGCCAGGGTATTTACCCTGACCGGCCATGCCCAGCAAGGCTGGATCCTCGGCGAAGTTCAGGCCCATGACGTCCTTGCGCTTTGGAGAAAAAACAAGCAACCCGCAGATAAACCCCGAATCGAAGTATCACGCGGTGATGTGGTGGTGTTTAAACTCAGAAGCAGTGATGTGGTTCACGGATTCAGCTTAATAGATTTCGGTATCATTATCACCGACGGCATCGAACCGGGCAAGACCAGGTATGTTTCCTTCGTTGCCGATCAAGCCGGAACCTTCACCTTTTCCTGCAATGCAATATGCGGCGATTACCACCAGGTTATGCAAGGCACTCTCGTGGTAAAAGCCTAAGGCTGAAGGCAGCGGCTCGGTTTAATAATGTCATCGTCATCAACTGGTTTCTGGTTTTATCTAATTTCAACGGTCAGCTTTGGCCCGGATGATTATTCGTAAAGTTCTAAACAGGTTCAGGCATGTACCGCAGAAAAGCAGTCAATCTATTGATTATGATCACGCTGATCATTCTTTTCTCCGGGATGATTTCCGGTGTGATGCGCAGCGCCCGGGCAAATTCGGACACCCAAACGGGTATGGTTATCGAAGGCCGTGTTATGTCCACCTACGGCCCGGTGAAAAATGCCCGGGTCAAGATTGCCGGAGAATCGGCGTACACATTGACCGACAGTGAAGGGCGTTACAAGCTCCGGACCCGGTATCTGCCGGGAACCCGTCTGAAAATAACAGCCGCAAAACAGGGCTGGTTCAACAACGGTATAATCACTTCCGGTCCCGGTCGCGAGCGGAACATTTACCTTAACCCTGTTTTTTTAAATGACCGCGCCAATTATCGCTTTATTTCACCCTTAACGTGCTTTCGGTGCCACGGAAAACTCACCCGCTACTGGGACCGGTCAAAAATGGCCTACACAACCTCAAATCCGAAGGTCTTGGATATGTACAACGGAACCGACGCCCTGCAACGCCAAGGTATTGCCCCCGGTTTCCGACTGAACAATCCGGACAGCAACGGCAACTGTGCCGTTTGTCATGCACCATCCACAGCGGCCGCCTCACCATGGTCCCAGGACTTGAACCAGGCGCTGCAGCCATCCGTATCCGAATGGGACGGGGTCAGCTGTGATTATTGCCACAAGGTTCGCAAAGTAATTCCCAATGAAAACAAGCCCAGCAGAATGGAGGCTGTTTTGGAAAGGCAGTCTTCGCGTAGAGATCCATCAATCCTGGTTTTTGGACCCTACGCTGACGTCGTGGCACCCCCGATGGCAGCATCCTACAATTCACTCTACGAGCAAGGGCTGTTTTGCGCCACCTGTCACAGCCATTTTAAAAAGCTGGATAAAGCTGATCGCGCGGCATACGATAAAATATACACGGCCGCAGAGCAAAAAGCACTCGGCATCGACAACGCTGAATATTTGCCGGTTCAGACCACTTACCATGAATGGAAAATGTGGCAGGATCAACTTGCGGCCGACGATCCCAACAAAGGCAAAAAGTGCCAGGATTGCCACATGAGCTGGCGCAAGGAAATGCTTCCTTACGACAATTTCATTGTCGACGACATGGCCCGCAATATGTGGGGCACATTCCGCGATCCCAAGACCATTCATCCCCATCACTTCGACGGCGGTACTCCGACCCAGCTGAAAACAGCTCTTGCTTTGGAACTTGAGGGTGAGATCACCGGCAACCGGCTCACGGTCAAGGTTTTCATAACCAACACCAACGGCGGCCACTGGGTTCCGACCGGTGAAACGATGCGCAGCGTCATGCTGCTGCTGAATGCCACCGATTCGGCCGGAAAACCTCTGCAAATGTTAAGCGGCGACCGTCTACCCGAATGGACCGGCGTCGGCAAACCCGAACAAGGTAATTTTGCCGGTTTGCCGGGGGCCGTCTTTGCGCGAATATTAAAAGATGACCGCGGACGGTTGCACGTACCCTTCTGGCAGGCAACCGGGATTGCAATGGATACGCGCATCCGGCCCAAAACCACCGTCACCCGGACATACGAATTTGCCCTGGCTGATCCCGATGACGAACCAACCGCCGAGGCCCGCCTGGTCTACCGGCCGGTTGTACGGCCGCTGGCAAAGATGAAAAGCTGGGACGTAAAAGACATCCCGATTACGGGCAGCGTGTGGTAAACAGCGGCGGCATGAACGGGCAGGAGAAGATTGATCCGGTAGCTTGCATAATTACTGTATTGAAGGAGGCATAATCAAAATTGAAACCAACCAAGCTCTTTTTCATAATTTTAGCCGTCATATTCATATCCTGTTTACATGAGGCCCGGGCCGGAAAAATAGCCGGAACCATCAAGGCCAAGGGGCTGCGCACGCCGTCGGACATTCTGGTATATCTGCCAAAAGGTCCTGTGCTATCCGTGGATCTGTCACAAGCCAAGTTTGTTATGGATCAGCAGAACCTGACATTTATACCGCATGTTCTGCCGGTTCCCGTCGGGGCCACCGTTTACTTTCCCAACAACGACCAGGTGGATCATAACGTGTTCTCCCTGTCCCGGACCAAAAAATTCAACCTGGGCAGCTACAAACCGGGACAGGCCCAGAGTGTTGTCTTTGACAAACCGGGAATCGTGGAGCTTCGTTGCGATGTTCATGCCGAAATGTCGGCCTATATCCTGGTACTGAAGAATCCCTTTTGGAGCATCACCGACGCTAAAGGGCGGTTTGAAATCCCCGCAATAAATGAGCTGAGACAGAGAAATATCAAAGGGGTCACCCAGCTACCACCCGGGGAATATGTCATTAAAACATGGCATGCAAAACTGAAAAACAAAAAGACAAAGGTCGTCGTTGACGCCGACGGAAATGCTTTTGTCGAACTGGTGCT
>Ga0126332_10000314_pt1 | contig 18119 bp, 13 predicted proteins | sample InaspJWI42metaG_FD_94482 | JGI IMG/M metagenome (GOLD analysis project Ga0126332, IMG submission 94482) | Marine gutless worms symbiont microbial communities from Oahu, Hawaii - Inanidrilus sp. 2 OAHU.JWI-42 metaG | ecosystem: Host-associated > Annelida > Digestive system > Unclassified...
AAAAGAAGCAATCATAGGTATCCTGCATTTTCACCCAGTTGGCAAGTGCGCCCAGCAGGTTTCCGAGATGAAGCGGGCCGGTGGGTCGCATGCCGCTCAGTACGCGCTTTTTATTCTGCATATAAAATCTCCTGAAGTGGTTTGCCAATCCATCGCTGATTGTCCGGCCTTTAGGCTTCATCCCAAGAAATTATGGGGTCTATCGAGATCGTGCTTTTTTTCCAGCCGGATTGCTGTTGCTTTTCGGCAGGCTGTCGCCGGTGGACAGCGATTTCAGGTGCCGACGAGCAAACTGCATTTCATCAACTTTTGTATTCACCCGGCCGTTCAATCTGGCATCCAGAACCGCCTGCAGTACTTCACGGTATATCGGCCCCGGAATGAGTCCCATCTTTTTGAGGTCCCTTCCGCGTAGGTGGATTTTAACATATCTCAATCCCGTAATATATTGTGATATCGATCGCTTAACCGTCTCATTCTCGGTGGCGGACATCATGTATAGGATCAACTCTGTTTTAAAACCCGAGAGCTTATGATAAAGTTTACTGGTTTTAGCCGTTTGATTCCTTTCCAGCCATGCAAGGCATTTGTCGGCCGCAAAGCGCTCACTGCAGATTATTTTCTGATAACGGGGCGTTAGTTCAAATCGCAAGCATACCTTATTGGTAATGCTGCGGTTGCAGTGGCGGATCAGGGCCAGAAAATAAACGGTCCACTTCATATATGATTCTTCCAAAAAAAGCAAATCATACCAGGACAGTACTTTTTTTACAGAATTAAATAATGAAATCAGCTCTTTGTTTAATACAATCGATGGATGAATGACCTTCAGCAAATCATATTCATGCAGCCGGATCATGGCCGGGGTCGGATTTTCCTCTTCGAGAATCAGACGCAATTCGGTAAAGACTCTTTTACCGCTCAAACGTTTGAAAAAATCCATCTTTACGGCGTTTTCGATCAATCCGGAGGTCAGCTTGCCGATGGAAAAACCGAAACGCTGTTCGAACCGAATCGCGCGAAAGACACGCGTCGGGTCTTCCACAAAACTTAAATTATGCAGCACGCGGATGACTTTTTCTTTGATGTCCTTCTGGGCTGAAAAAAAGTCGATCAGGGTGCCGAACCTTTTGGCGTTTATTTGAATGGCAAGGGTGTTGACGGTAAAGTCCCGCCGAAAAAGATCCAGCTTGATCGAGCTCATTTCCACGATCGGCAGTGCGGCCGGAAATTTATAGTATTCCATCCTGGCGGAAGCCACGTCGATTTTGAATCCATCCGGATAAATAATGACGGCGGTGCCGAACTTGGCATACGTGTGAATTCGGGCACCTTCCAATTTTGCGAATTTGCGCCCAAAAGCGATACCGTCACCTTCAATAACGATGTCGATATCTTCGTTTGAACGGTACAAAAATAAGTCCCGAACAAAGCCGCCGACAACGTAAGCCGGTAGGTTGATATCGTCGGCCACCTTGGCGATTGAGTGCAGTATTTGCATGATGCGTCCGGAAAGACGTTCTTTCATGAACTTGACGATGCTGCGTGTACGCACATGAATCGGTTCCTTTAGCGGGTCCGGCGAAATACTGGATTGCGGTTGCTGCTTGCGTACCAGTATATTCAACAAATCTGTGCGTGTAATAACGCCCAGGATCTGACTGCGATCGACAACCGGCAGGATGCGTTGCTTGTTTTCGATTATCTTTTCCTGAATCTCTGTCAAATCCGAATCAGGACCGACGGTTGCCAGTTCAGTGGTCATATACTCATGCACCGCGACCTGGTCCAGTTTGTGGTAAAGCGCCTTTTCAATGACCTGCCGTGTTATATAACCGGCCAGGCTGCCGTTGCCGGCCAAACATTGGGATTGTCGGATCACCAGCAGGGCATTGATGTTATAGCGCGTAAGAAATTCACCGGCTTTGCGGCAGGAGATATCGGACGGGACACTGATCGGCGGTGACGACATCAGGTCTTTTGCCAGCCGCCGTGAGCGGATTTTTTTATACAGCAAATCGACCAGCGTGTATTCAACCTGGGTCAGCGTCCTATCTTTGATGGTCGCCGCAGCAGCATATGGGTGTCCGCCACCGCCGAGTTCTTCAAGAATGGCCCCTGTATCGACTTCTATCACACGGCTGCGGGCCACGACGTAAACCTTGTTCTCCATGCGGGCAATGGCGAAAATGGCATCCAGGTTTTCCATCTTCACCATTTTATGGACCAGAAAGGCAAAATCCGGCACATAGTTATCCGTTGTCACACTGGTTACGACCACCTCGATACCGGTAATATTGTATCGGGTAGCGGCCTGAATCATTTCATTTAAAAGCCCGACTTGCTCCGGGTTGATCTCCCTTGCGATCAGGTCCGATACGATGTTCAAATTAGCGCCTTTGGACAGCAAAAAGGCTGCGGCTTGAAAATCATCCTCGGTTGTCGACGGGAATGTAAAGGAGCCGGTGTCCTCATAGATGCCCAGACACATAATTGTGGCTTCATCCGGGGAGATATCGATGTTCCTATCTTTTATGATGTCCGTTAATATAGTAACCGTGGCACCGGTCAGCCGGACGTATTCACGGCTGCCCTTTACATCATTGGTTTTTGTCGGGTGATGGTCATAGGTGTGGATGTCGAGATCCTTGCGCTTGAGCAGCGCGGATAGTTTGCCGATCCGATGCGGCTGGCGTGTATCCACCAGGATGAGACGTTTGATCCGTGAAAAGTCGATGTTTTTCATGTCCACCATGTTGAACAGATAGGCCATTGATTTTACGAAGAAATTTCTCAGATTTTTTTCCTGGGAGCCTGGAAAAACCACCACTGCGTCCGGATAAAGTTTCTGGGCGGCCAACATGGATGCCACTGCATCAAAGTCGGCATTGATGTGGGTTGTGATGACTGTAAGATCTGATTTTCTGTGATGATGGTTGCGTTGCATTGAGTATCTTTAAATGCTCTTATGCCTCTGAAGGTTTTGCCGACCGTACCGACCGTCACTGTAGATTCTCATATATGGGGTGGTTTATCAATAAGCGATTTTGTAATAAATTCAGTTTCTATTGTCGTTTAACCTACATTATGTTAAAATGTATTTTGTATGGAAAGTCAGATCTGACGGCTTACCGCAGGCCAAAACCTGTTTGGAATACAAGCAAAGCGCAAGGTTGCGCTGACCGACGGATGGCTGATATTTCCGGTTTCGAATCACTTCAAACAACTCGCGTTACTCGCGCACGGTGAGTATCCAAAAGGGATAAAGGCGTTTATAGATTAAACAAGTTTTAAAATCCAACAGTATCTAAATAGGCCCGGCCCGCAGAAACGGGAGACGCCCCTTTTCTGGACGATCGTCGCGGCCTATTGCATATTGGCGGGTGGACTTTGGCCTGGTTGCCGCTGCGGCGCGCTCATGCTTTTGGTAAACATGCCGATAATTAAAATGAAACCATCAAAAAATTTATCACTGTGTCTCTAATTACACCGGTTCTATTTTTAGACTATAAAGGGGGATGATCATGCCGGCCTTTTTATGGCAAGGAAAAAATGCGAAAGGTGTTAAAAAGAAAGGTGAAATGGAAGCTTCCTCCGAGGGAGCCGTACGCGCCAATCTCAAACGGATGAAGATTGAGCCGACCAAGATAAAGCCAAAACCGAATGATATTTTTGCAAATGTTGCCTTTCTTCAGCCGAAAGTAAAAGAGCATGACATCATTTTGTTTGCGCGGCAGTTTTCCACGATGATCGATGCCGGTCTGCCGATCATCCAGTGCCTGGATATTCTCTATTCGCAGCAGGAAAATGTGACCTTTAAAAAAATGCTCAAAAGTATCAAAGAATCGGTGGAAAGCGGGGCCACGCTGGCCGAGTCACTCAAAAAGTTCCCCAAACAATTCGATGACCTGTTTGTCAATATGATCGCAGCCGGAGAAGCCGGCGGTATCCTCGACACTATTTTACGGCGGCTTTCGGCCTACATGGAAAAAGCTGCCAGGCTGAAGGCCCAGGTAAAAGGCGCGATGACCTATCCGCTTGTGACGCTGGCAATTGCCACTATCGTGCTGATCGTCATCCTCGTATTTGTCATCCCGGTTTTCGAGGATATGTTTAAGGATTTCGGCAGTGAACTGCCGGTATTTACGCAGTTGGTTATCGTTGCCAGTGATTTCACCAAGGCGAATATCATTTACCTGATTATCGGCCTTATTCTTTTCTTTATTGCCTTCAAGAAATTCTACAGCACCGAAAAAGGACGCGCCGTGGTTGATGATCTGGTCCTCAAATTACCGATATTCGGCCTGCTGATTCGGAAAGTGGCGGTGTCCAAATTTACCCGGACCATGGGGACCATGCTCTCCAGTGGGGTGGCCATCCTGGAGGCGCTGGATATTGTGGCCAAAACCGCCGGGAACAAAACCATTGAAAAAGCGGTTTATTCTGTTCGATCCGACATTGCTGAAGGCCGCACCATGGCCGACCCCCTTTCGGAAAGCGGTGTATTCCCGGCGATGGTATGCCAGATGATCGCGGTCGGTGAATCAACCGGCGCCCTGGATGCCATGCTGGAGAAAATTGCCGCTTTTTATGACGAGGAAGTGGATCAGGCCGTCGAAAATCTGACCCAGCTGATCGAGCCGTTTATGCTTGTATTTTTAGGGGTGACGATCGGCGGTTTGGTTATCGCGATGTATCTGCCGATTTTCAAAATGGCGGGTGCCATCGGGGGTTAATCAGACTAATCGTATCCCACGCATTCACGCATCAAGCTCTGCACAATGAACGGTTTACCATCACAAGCCGATAGTGACCTAACATCCAAACTCAAGTGGCTGATGTTTACCCGGGTCCTTTTTACGACCCTGTTGCTGGGCTCGACAATTATCTTGCAGATCAGTGAAGACACTTCGCCTCTGGACCCTAGTCTGCTGGTTCTCTACGGGCTGATTGTCTCAATCTTTTTGCTCTCCTGCCTATACGCAGTTATGCTCAACCGTGTGCGGCAGGTTCTCTGGTTCGCCTATCTGCAGATCATTGTCGACTCTATTATCGTGTCACTGGTTATATTTGTAACCGGCAATTTTTCCAGTATTTTTTCGTTTCTGTATCTAGTGGTTATTATCTATTCGAGTATGCTCATTTTCCGCAATGGGAGCATGACCATCGCGCTGATTTGCAGTTTCCAATACGCCCTGCTGGTGGTTCTCGAATATTACGGATTGCTTAGACCGTTTGCGATCGAAGAAACACTGACCGCTGCCCACGCGGACTGGCCGCAGATATTATACAAGATTTTGATTACCACCATCGGATGCTTCGCAGTGGCCTTTCTCAGCAGTCTTCTGGCGGAGCAGACCCGATTGAGCAAAAAAGAACTGTGGGCCATGGAGGACCACATCAAACGCGTAGAGAAAATGGCTGCCATAGGCGGGATGGCCGCCGGGCTGGCCCACGAAATCAAAAACCCACTTGCGTCGCTGGCCGGTGCGATCCAGATACTAAAAGACGGTGTCAATCTCGAAGCCGATAATTCCCGGCTTATGCAGATCGTGCTGCGCGAAGCGGATCGACTCAGTTCCCTTGTAAATAATTTCCTGCTTTTCGCCAAACCGCCGGCCGGCAAGGTTGAATCCATTGCACTGGGCAAAGCGCTGGATGAAACGGTTGAACTTTTTGAGAAGGACGGCGGCTGTCGTGCCAAAATTTCGATACAAAAAGAAGTTTTCCCGGAATTATATATCGAAATGGATCCGACCCACCTGAGTCAGGTTTTATGGAATCTGTTGGTGAATGCAGCCGAAGCGATAGATGGCGAAGGTTCCATCGTCATTAAAATATATTCGACCAAAGGCCGCAGCGCCTGTATCGAAATCGCCGACAACGGCTGCGGCATGTCGGAGGAAACAATAAGCTCGATTTTTGCCCCTTTTTTCACCACCAAGCAAAACGGAACCGGCCTGGGATTATCGATAGTGCATAGCATCCTTGAATCCTATAACAGCCGGTTGGGTGTAAAAAGCAGGGTAGGAATCGGAACGACGATTACCCTTAATCTGAAACGGATCGACCCACCAACTTAATCTTGACACCATCCTGCAAATAGGTTACTTGACTCAACTTACGCTTTTTACCATAAAAACACCAAAATAACGATGAAACGTCTATCGACAGGAATTGCAACGGTGAAAATCAGGTTGCACCGTTGCCAAGCCTGGAGCAGGAACGGATGTGGAATGGAAGCGGAAAAAACAGGCGATCTACTCCAAAAGCGTCGCCAAAAATTAGAAGACCTTCGTCAACAGAGCATCGACCTGTATCCGAATAATTTCAAGGTCGCCCACACAATAAAGGACATCCGGCAGGTTGTGGAGGGCCCGGATGCCACGGTTTCTGAAACCGATCCGATGTTCACCACTGCCGGCCGCGTGGTGGCCATTAATCGATTCGGCAAAACCGCCTTTATTCGTTTCAGGGATCGCAGCGGACAGCTGCAGGCCTATATCCGCAAAGACCGTGTCGGAGATGATGCCTACAGTTTGTTTAAGCAGCTTGATATCGGCGACTTTATCGGCCTGGCCGGCGGCATGTTCCAGACCAGAACCGGTGAATGGACGCTTCTGGCCGACAAACTTGCGCTTTTGTGCAAGGCTATCCGGCCGCTGCCAGAAAAATTTCACGGTTTGCGGGATCCGGAAAAGCGCTATCGTCAGCGCTACATCGACCTGATCATGAATGCCGCTGTTCGTGATATCTTTATCCGGCGAACCCGAACCATTCAAGCCATCCGTGAATATTTTCTTAGGCATGATTTTCTTGAAGTCGAAACGCCCATGATGCAGCCGATACCGGGTGGGGCTGAAGCGACGCCGTTTAGGACCCACCATAATGCACTGGGAATGGATCTTTTTTTGCGGATTGCACCGGAACTGTATCTGAAACGTCTGGTTGTCGGCGGATTCGAAAGAGTGTTCGAGATCAACCGCAATTTTAGAAACGAAGGCGTTTCCACCCAGCATAACCCTGAGTTCACGATGCTTGAGTTCTACCAGGCCTTTGCAACCTACGAGGACCTGATGCAACTGACCGAAGAGCTATTTGCCGAAGTTGCCCATGCAATTTGCGGCTCTACTACGATTCTCTATCAGGGTGATGCGATCGAACTGGGAGGCACCTGGAAGAGAATGACGTTGATGGATGCCCTGGAAAAGATCGGCGGAATTAATCCCGATTGGCTGAATGATCGCGAAAAATTGCTGGATTTTGCCGCGCGCAATGACATAAAAATAACCAAAACCGGACGTCTCGGTAAAGTGATTACAAAACTTTTCGATATTCTGGTGGAACCGAAGCTGATCCAACCGACTTTTATCACCGGTTATCCGGTTGAAGTGTCCCCGCTGTCACGCCGCAATGACCAGGAGCCTGCCCTGACGGATCGCTTCGAGCTGTTTGTGGCCGGCCGTGAAATCGCTAACGGTTTTTCTGAATTAAATGATCCGGCCGATCAGAAAGGCCGATTTCTGCAGCAAGTGGCCAGCCGGGAAGCGGGCGACGAAGAAGCGCACTATATGGATGAAGATTATATCGAAGCGCTGGAGTACGGCATGCCCCCGACCGCCGGAGAAGGAATCGGTGTCGACCGGCTTGTGATGCTGCTGACAGATTCACCTTCAATTCGAGAGGTTATTCTGTTTCCGCACATGAAACCCAAAGAGTGAACAATTGGGGAATTGAGGAATTGAGGGATTAAGGAATTGGTTGTTTTCAAATCCGCCTGAGGCGGATTACAACCGCAACGTTTAAAGCACTGACGTGCTTTTGTCTTCCTGCCCTCTGGCCGGAAATCCAAGCCACCCGCTTAGCGGGTGGTCGTTGATTCAGGAATGTGATTGAATGAATACCTTCAATTTCTAAATTCCTGAATTCAAAATACCTAAATTATAGAACCATGTCTTTTGAATATTTCATCGGCGGCCGTTACCTTAGAGCCAGGAAGAAACAGGCGTTCATCTCGCTGATTACAATTCTTTCCACCGCGGGGGTCATGGTGGGTGTTATGGCGCTGATCGTGGTCATTGCGGTGATGGCCGGTTTTGAATCCGATCTCAAATCCCGTATTCTTGGTGGACAAGCCCATGTGGTCGTCATGCGCCACGGGGAACCGTTTAAGGATTACGCCCGCATTTTAGAATATCTTGAAACCGTGGAGGGCGTTGAAGCCGCATCCCCGGTGATCTATCAACAGGTCATGATCCGTTCGGCCCATGGTGTATCCGGTGCCGTACTGCGGGGAGTCGATCCGCAGACCGCCGGACAGGTTATCAATACACTCGCCAATATTACGCTGCCCCATGTTGGCACAGACCAGAGACGCCAGCGCACGGCCGTGCCGGTTCCCGGTATTGTTCTGGGTAAAGAGCTGGCAAAAAACCTGGGAGTGGTCAAAGGCGATATGATATACCTGATATCACCCCGCGGAATGCTTTCACCCATCGGACATATTCCAGCGATGAAGCAGTTTGAAGTCACCGGATTTTTCGAATCCGGCATGTACGACTTTGACGGCTCCTTTGCATACATACACCTGGCTGATGCACAGAAAATCCTGCGATTGGGGGATGCCGTCAGCGGTGTCGAAGTGCGCGTGAAAGATATCTACCAGGCCGGGGAAATCGCCGAAGACATTCGGTCCGAACTGGGATTCCCATACTGGGCTTGGGATTGGATGCGAAAAAATCAAAACCTGTTCACGGCCCTCAAGCTTGAAAAAACCGCCATGTTTATTATCCTAACGCTGATCATTCTGGTGGCCGCATTTAATATTGCCAGCACCCTGATCATGATGGTGATGGGCAAAACCCGTGATATTGCAATCTTAAAGGCCATGGGCGCCACGGATCGGCAAGTCCGGAAAATTTTTGTATTCAAAGGCATGGTCATCGGACTGGTTGGCACAATACTGGGTGTTGGTTGCGGTTTTTTACTGTGTGCCATTCTCAAACGTTACAGCATTGTCGAACTCACTGGTGATATCTACTACTTTACAACCAAGCTTCCGGTCCGGCTGGAATGGCTGGACGTGGTGATTATTGTAACCGCGGCCCTGGTGATATGTTTTATAGCCACCTTATACCCGGCCTACCAGGCTTCTAAACTCGATCCGGTTGAGGCCATTCGTTATGGTTGACGGCAGTCAGCAGCAGAGCGAGAATTCCACCACCGGCAACGGCGGCGCGTTAATCGCAATCAGAAATATATGCAAAGGTTTCAACAACAGCGGTGCGCGCATTGAAATTTTGAAGGACCTCAACTTTGATATTGTCACCGGCGAAACGCTGGCCGTGGTGGGCGCCTCCGGGATCGGAAAATCCACGTTGCTGCATATCCTCGGCACTCTGGACCGACCGGACAGCGGCCGGCTTCTTTTCAAGGGCGAAGATGTCTTCGACTTCGATGATCGCAAGCTGGCGCGTTTTCGAAATGAATCGGTCGGTTTTGTTTTTCAATTTCATCACCTGCTGTCGGAATTCACCGCTTTGGAAAACACGATGATGCCAGCGCTCATCAACGGTTTGAACAAGCTCGCCGCCGCCGCCGCGGCTGAGGCGATTCTTGTCCGAGTCGGGCTCAAGGACAGACTGAATCATCGTGTCACCAAGCTTTCCGGCGGTGAGCAGCAGCGTGTCGCTCTGGCAAGAGCGCTGGTCCTCAAGCCCGGTATCCTTCTGGCGGATGAGCCAACCGGCAACCTCGATATAGGCAACAGCGAACAAGTTCATGCATTATTAATGGAGTTGAACCAGGAACTCCACATGACCCTGGTGGTCGTAACACACAATTTGGAACTTGCATCATTCATGTCACGACGGGTAACGATTGTTGACGGTCAGTTAGTGGAAACGGATTAATTCGCAGCGATGATGTTGGATATCGGTTTATGTTCATTTTTTCCGACGATTGCGTTCTGAGGTTGTGCTGAGGATTTCTATGTTCAAGCGTTTTTGCCTGATTATCATTGCGCTTCTTTGTTTTTGGCCGAACGCCTTGCCGGCCGCTCAAGAATCGGTTAATGTTCTCATCCTGCCCTTCGAGATCAACGCCATCGAGGATCTGATTTATTTACAGTCTGAAATACCGATGGCCATCAAGAATCACCTCGAGGCGGAAGGGGCTGCTGTTTTTGATATGCCGGAACGTTTTAAACCCCCTGCAGCAGATCTGGACCTGAGTCTGGACCAGATTCGGCAGGTGGGCATACAAAACGGTGCGGATTTTGTGATCTGGGGCAGCTTGACCCTGATCGGCCAGCAATTCAGCCTGGATGCCCGTATACTCGATATTTTTCAAACCAAGGATCCGGGCGTATTCTCCAGTGAGGGCACCGGTCTTGAAAACCTGCCAATCAAGGTCAAGCAATTGGCCGGTGATATCATTTTGGTTCTGTTCGAGCGAAAAAAAATTGCGGAAATAGTGATTGAAGGCAATCAACGGATTGAAGCCGCAGCAATTAAGAGATTGATCAAAACCTCGAACGGAGACATTTATTCCGTTAAAGCTTTGTCGGACGACCTTAAATCGGTCTATGCCATGGGGTATTTCGACGACGTGCGCATTGAAGCCGACGACGGCCCCGACGGCAAAATCGTCGTATTCAGGGTCCAAGAAAAACGAACCATCCGCTACATACGGATCGAGGGCAACCGCGCCTATGACGATGAGGAGATCCAGGAAAACCTGACCATCAAAACCGGTTCGATCCTGAATATTTATCAAATTCAAAACAATATCAAACGGATAGAAGATCTGTATAAGGAAAAAAATTACCATAATGTTCAGATCGAGCATGAAATTGTAGAGCAAAAGAACAACCAGGCCGACCTGAAATTTAAGATCAAAGAGGGCGGTAAGGTTCTGATTAAAAATATCGAATTTGTCGGCAACAAAGCCTTTACCGAAAAGCAGCTGAAAAAACAGATCAAATCCAAAAAGAAGGGCTTTTTTTCATTCATCACCGAATCTGGAGAACTCAATGCGGAGGATCTGAATCAGGATGTTGCCAAGCTGGAAGCATTTTATCATAATAACGGCTACATCCGGGCCAGAGTCGGTGAACCTGTGGTCGAATTTAAAGAAGAGGGCATTGATATAACGATTAAGATCAACGAGGGACCACAGTTTAAGGTCGGCAAGGTCGATATAACCGGTGAGTTGATATTTCCCCAAAAAGTGCTCTTTGATAAGATAAAGATCCGCAGTGATGAAACTTATAGCCGCACGACGTTGCGCAATGACCTGCTGACCTTAACCGATCTTTATTCCGATGAAGGGTACGCCTATGCCAATATTGCACCGCGCATTGCCGAAGATGCGGATCAGCTGCTGGTCGATATTACGTATCAGATCAGCAAAGGCCAGCAGGTCTATTTCGAGGAGATCATCATCAGCGGCAACACCAAGACCCGCGATAAGGTCATTCGCCGGCAGCTGGAGGTTTATGAGGGGGGATTGTACAGCGGGGCTAAATTAAAACGCAGTATTCGCAACCTGAACCGACTCGATTACTTTAAAGATGTCAAAGTCAATACCGTCAGGGGCAGTACGGATGAACAGATGGTATTAAAAATTGACGTGGAAGAAAAATCGACCGGTCAATTCAGTTTCGGCGGTGGATACAGCAACACCGAAAAATTATTTTTGGTCGCTTCGGTTTCTCAACGTAATCTTTTTGGGCGCGGTCAAATTTTGAATTTAAAAGGCGAGCTGGGAAGCAGAACCACGCGGTTTTCCCTGGGTTTTACCGAACCCTGGCTGTTTGACATCCCGCTGACAGCCGGTTTCAGGATATACAACTGGGCCAGTGAATTTGACGCGTATAACAAAGACAGTAAAGGCGGATCGGTCACGCTGGGGTACCCGATTTTCAGGGATACGCGGCTGAGTATGAGTTTTACCCACGACGTTGCCAAGTTGGATGTTAGTGATCCGGACAATGCCCCCGACTCTATAGTGGTACTGGAGTCCATATTCGGCAACAGCAACATTATTACCAATAGCATTATAACGAGCCTGCGTTACGACACCCGGGACCGTATGTTTGCCGCCACGGAAGGCTCGGACCATCGCCTGACCGTTGAATATGCCGGCCTGGGCGGCGATATCGGCTTTACGAAGACCACCGGCCAGCTGGCCCATTATTTTCCGCTGTTTTGGGATTTTGTCTTTTATCTCCGGGGCCGGGGCGGATATGTGCGCGAGAATTCCGGATTCGTGCTGCCGGATTACGAAAAGTTTTATCTGGGGGGATTTAATTCGGTGCGCGGGTTTGACGAGGATGAAATTCAACCCCGGGACCGCGATGAAAACAAAATCGGTGGCGACAAGTTTGCCGTTGCCAACGTTGAGCTGATCCATCCACTGATTAAAACAGTCGGGCTGGACGGATTCGTTTTCTATGATACCGGTGCCGTGGTAGATTCGGCGGCGATTGACCCCGAAAAAAGGGACATTAACTCGGATACGCTGCGGCAAAGCGTCGGCCTGGGTATTCGCTGGAATTCACCCATGGGCCCGATTGCATTGGCTTATGGACACAAACTGGATCGCAGGCCGGGTGAGGCCTCCGGCAATTGGGAGTTTGCCCTCGGGGCCGCATTCTAGAATAGTGTCCAACAAGTATTTTAAAAAATTGGCTTGTAACATTGAGATAATTTGGCTGGTTGAATTGGGAAAATTTCAAGCACCAAAAAACAAATAACAAACAAAATTCAAATCCAAAATGCAAATGACCCAAACACACCGATGCATTCGGTAATTGAATCATTGGGAATTGGGATTTGTTTGTTATTTGATATTTGTCATTTGTAATTTAATTTTTTATCCTTCGTAAAGGATGCTATTGACATCGGAGACCAAATATAGTGGGAATGGGCAGGCTTACAGAAGCCTTTATTTGATTCCTTTGGTAGGAATCCGATAAAAAATTAGATGATTTGGGCTTTATACGAATCCGTTAAAAATAGGGGGGAAAAATGTTAAGAAGAAGATTGTTTTTTATGACAGTCATCATGACTGTAATCGGCATTGCCGGCAGCGCTCATGCGGCTGATATTGCCAAAATAGGCATTATCGATGCCCAGAGAATTCTTGAGACCTCCAGCGCCGGTAAAGCCGCCCAGGCGCAAATAAAGGAAAAATCAGTCCGGATGGCTGAGGATCTGAAGAAAAGAGGGGGCGAGGTCGAAAAACTCCGGGCGCAACTGGAACGCGAAGCCATGGTCATGAGCCAGGAAAAACGCGAAGACGCTCGGCGGGAATTCAGAATAAAACTGAATGACTTCAAAGGCCTGGAACAAAAATACCGCGGCGAATTAAAACAGCTTGAACAAAGGCTTGTCGGTCGCATACAAACAGACATTATCGGTTTGACTCAGGAAATCGGCAAGCAAGGCGGATATCTGCTGATTATCAACAAACCGGCCGTGCTGTACAGTCCGACGTCCATCGATATAACCGATCAAGTGATACAAAAATACAACGCAAAATATGCCAAGGGGCAAACAGAGGCTTCCAGCAATAATTGATCTTTACCCAACTTAAGGCCGAGCAAACAAATGGACACTAAAATTGATTTTCAACAGATACTGGACCTGATGCCGCATCGCTACCCGTTATTGCTGATTGATCGAATCATCGACATCGTGCCGGGTCAAAAGATTGTTGCGCTGAAAAATGTCACTTTCAATGAGCATTTCTTTCAGGGGCACTTTCCGGATGCGCCGATCATGCCGGGAGTACTGATCGTAGAAGCCATGGCCCAGGCCGGTGCGATGCTTTATCTGGAAAGCCTGCAACGTGAGGATAGAAATTATATCTTTTATTTTATGGGGTTGGACAAGGTGCGGTTCCGAAAACCGGTTGTGCCGGGCGATCAGCTGATCTTAGAGACAAAGATCTTGAAAATTCGATCCAATGCAATCAAAATGGCCGCGACCGCCACCGTCGATAATGCGCGTGTCGCCGAAGCCGAGTTGCTGGCTACCATGGGAGAAAAATCATGATACATCCAACAGCCATCGTCGATTCGAAGGCCGAAATCGATTCTGATGTTCAAATCGGCGCGTATTCGATCATCGGAGAAAGTGTTTTTATCGGTTCCGGCACCAAAATTGGTCCCCATGTCGTTATTGAACCCTACGTGACGATTGAACCGAACTGCCAGATATTTCAGTACGCCGCCATCGGAGCGCCACCGCAATCGGTCAAATTCAAAGGTGAAACGTCCTATATCAAGATCGCACGTAACACGATCATCAGAGAATTCGTAACCATCCACCGCGGCACCGAATTCGGCGGCGGTATTACCGAAATCGGAGAAGAATGTTTTTTAATGGCCTATACCCACATCGCCCATGACTGCAGCATCGGCCGACAGGTGGTGATGGCCAATAACGCAACCTTGGCCGGGCATATCACCATCGGTGATCATGCCACTATCGGGGGCCTTTCGGCGATTCATCAGTTTGCCCGGGTCGGTGAATACGCTTTCATCGGCGGATTGACCGCCGTTCCCAAAGACGTTCCCCCGTATGTTCTTGCATCCGGTGAAAGGGCTAGATTGCGTGGACTCAACACGGTGGGGTTAAAACGGCACGGCTTTTCTACAAAAGCCAGGTCCGAGTTGAAAAAAGCTTACCGGATCATCTTTCGAATCGGCCTGACCTTAACTGAAGCCATCCAAAGGGTTAAAGCGGAGGTTGACCAGATACCGGAGGTGGTGAACTTTACCGAATTTATCAAATCTTCCGAAAGAGGGGTTACAAGATAAGAAGCGTTTAATTGGTTCAATTGGTTTTATTTGTTTTATTGGTTGCGAAAGTTCATGGCAGCCGGATAATTTGACCCCTGAACCCCCCTAGGCCGAAAAAATTACACGTAAACCCAAAGTTTTGGATTATGAAAATCGGACTGATTGCAGGAAGCGGACAATTTCCAATTATCTTTTCAAAGGCCGCCAGGGCAAAAGGCTATGCCGTTTATGCCATTGCGCATATCAACGAAACCGTTGCGGAGATTGAAGATTATGTCGACGCAGTGCAGTGGGTGCATCTGGGCCAGCTCAAACGTCTGATCCGATTTTTTAAAAATAACGGGGTGTCCGAAGCCGTCATGATGGGCGCTATTCGCAAAACCCGCATGTTCACGGATGTGAAGCCGGATATGAAAGCCATTTCAATTATTGCCAAAATGCGGCATACCCATGATGACAACCTGCTCAGTACTTTTGCTCGGGTGTTGGAAGATGAGGGCATATATATCAAGGCCTCCACCTTTTTGGTCCCTGAACTTCTAGCGCCGGAGGGCTGCTGGACCAAACACAGGCCCAGCCGGTCCGAAAAAGCAGATATCGATCTGGGCTGGCGGCTGGCCAAAGAAATCGGGCGTCTGGATATCGGACAATGCATCGTCGTCGGCGGGGGATCGGTCCTGGCGGTGGAAGCTATTGACGGCACCGATGCCGCGATATTGCGCGGCGGAAAACTGGGCGGAGGCAATGCCGTTGTCGTAAAGGTATGCAAACCCAACCAGGATACCCGTTTCGATATTCCCGCGGTCGGCATCGACACCATTCGGACCATGTACACCGCCGGTGCGCGCACCCTCATCGTGGAAGCCGGCCGAGCCATCGTTTTTAACCGTCAGGAAATGATCGATCTGGCGAACACCTATGACATGGCCGTGCTGGCCCGCAGGGATTAAAGTCGCGAACAGCCCACTGTTAAGTGATTTAAAACGGCAGAATGTGAGCAACGAAATGAAAAAAATCGAAGAAAAACTCCGCGTCGGTGTTATCGGCACCGGCTATCTGGGCAAGTACCATGCCCAAAAATATGCCCGGATGCCGGATGTCGAACTGGTCGGGGTCGTGGACCTCAACCGGCCCGCAGCCGAATCGGTTGCCGAGCAGTTCGGTACCAAAGCTTTTTGCAACCATTTGGACTTGATCGATGCCGTTGATGCCGTCAGCATCGTCGTTCCAACCTCGGAACATTTCACGGTGAGCAAAGATTTTCTGGCCCATGATGTGGATGTTCTGATTGAAAAACCGATGACCACCACTTTGGCCGAAGCCGATGAACTGATAAAATTTGCCGATGCCAAAGGGTTGATCATCCAGGTGGGTCATCTGGAGCGTTTCAACCCGGCCGTGGTGGCGCTGCGTGATATCATCAAAGAACCGCTGTTTATCGAATCTCACCGGCTCAGTATCTATAAGGAGCGGGCAACGGATGTAAGTGTGGTGTTGGATTTGATGATTCATGATATCGATATTATATCTAATTTTGTGCAGTCGGAAATCAAGAATATTCACGCAGCCGGAATTCCCGTCATCACCGACCAGGTCGATATCGCCAACGCACGTCTGGAGTTTGTGAACGGGTGTGTTGCCAATGTAACCGCCAGTCGCGTATCGATGAAAAACGAAAGAAAAATCCGGCTATTTCAAAGAGATGCCTATATATCCGTAGACTTTGCCAATCACGAAATCACCCTGGTGCGGCAAAATGCAGAAGTACAGGACAGCCTGATACCCGGAATGGAAATCAAGCAGCTGTATTTCGATAAAGGCGATGCGCTGGACGATGAATTAAAATCATTCGTTCAAGCAGTGGCCCAGCGTCAGGTCCCGGAAGTCAACGGCCAGGTGGGGCGCGATGCGTTGAAAATTGCTTTAAACGTGATGGATCAAATTAAAAGCGCGAACCATTTCTTTGTCGGTGCTTTATCCGATGATGCCCAATCCTGAGCAAAAACGTGTCATGATCATCGCCGGCGAAGCTTCCGGTGACCAGCACGGCGCCAAACTGGTTCGTGCCATGCGTAGCAGAAACGAAGGCCTGTTCTTCTGTGGAATCGGTGGTCAGGCAATGAGCGATGCCGGTGTCAGGGTTGAAGTCGATGCATCGACACTGGCGGTTGTAGGTATTACCGAGGTGTTGTCCAAAGTATCTCACCTGCTGCACGGTTTGCGGGTGGCCAAGCAGCTACTCAGGAACCTGCAGCCCGACCTGCTGGTCCTGATCGATTTTCCCGATTTTAACCTGCATGTGGCTGCCACCGCTAAAAAGCTCGGCATACCGGTACTTTATTATATCTGTCCCCAGGTCTGGGCCTGGAGACCGGGGCGGGTTCAAAAGATCAAAAAACGGGTAGATCACCTGGCGGTAATTTTGCCCTTTGAAGCCGATTTTTTCAGACGGCACGCGATACCGGTGACCTTTGTCGGTCACCCGCTGCTCGACACCCAATCGGCACCCGGTATTGACAATACGGCGCCTGCCACGGGCGGCAAAAAAATTGTCGGTCTTCTGCCCGGTTCCCGGGACCGGGAAATTGTGCGACTGCTGCCCGTCATGCTGACGGCCGCCGAAAACCTGACCCGGCGCCACAGTGACATCAAATTTCTCGTCTCGGTTGCACCGTCGGTCGAAAAAGAATCGGTTCAGGCAATCGTCCGGAGCCACACGGCAGAGGCCGATATAGAACTTTCCGAAGACGGCGTGCAGAATGTCTTTCGCAAGAGCAGCCTGGTTGTGGCTGCTTCCGGTACCGTTACCCTGGAAGCCGCTATTTGGGGAACACCGATGATCATCGTTTACAAAGTGTCGACGCTGACATACTGGATGGGGAAAGCGCTGGCAAAGGTCAAGTATGCCGGGCTGGTCAACCTTATTGCGGACAAGGAGATCGCACCGGAATTGATTCAGCATGACGCCTCGGCCGGGAATATTGCCGCTAACGTGTCTAAATTATTGAACGATGATTCCCGTCTGCAAAATGTGAAAGACGAACTGCTCAAGGTCAGAGCGGCGCTGGGCGGACCCGGCGCCTCGCAAAGGGTGGCGGAGATTGCCCTGAACATGATATAGTAAGGTCGCTGAGAGCTTATCCCCGCTGCGGGACAACGTATACGGGCTAAGCCTATAAATCGGTATTATGACCTCGGATTCGACTGCAACCCAAGATTAGCGGTGAATTTAAAATGAAAAATCGCCACAGGCATATCCTGGCGCTGATAAAAAAGAATCGCTCCCGGCTTATTATGGCCATGGTGTGCA
>Ga0126332_10000316_pt1 | contig 18056 bp, 14 predicted proteins | sample InaspJWI42metaG_FD_94482 | JGI IMG/M metagenome (GOLD analysis project Ga0126332, IMG submission 94482) | Marine gutless worms symbiont microbial communities from Oahu, Hawaii - Inanidrilus sp. 2 OAHU.JWI-42 metaG | ecosystem: Host-associated > Annelida > Digestive system > Unclassified...
CCTTCAAAAGATGGTGCATCAAAACCGTATCGATCATCGAGGCTTCGTCGATCACCAGCAGGTCACATTCCAGAGGATTGCGGTCATTTCTCTGAAAGCCGCCTTTGACCATGCTGAACTCGAGCATCCGGTGAATGGTGCGAGCCGAATGCCGACAGGCCTCGCTCATCCGCTTGGCGGCCCGCCCGGTCGGCGCGGCCAGCATGGTCCTGACTTTCAGTCGCGAATAAATTTTTAATACCGCATTGATAATGGTCGTCTTTCCGGTTCCGGGACCTCCGGTGATGACCAGGACCTTTTGAGCCAGGGCCGCGCGCGTGGCTTTTACCTGATTCTTTGCCAGCGTAATGGACAGCTGCTGCTGGACCCAATCCAGCGCCTTGTCGATCTGAACGGTTCGAATGGTTTTGTCGGCTGAAAGCAGGGCCTGCAGTCGCCCGGCAACCCCGATTTCGCAGACATGCAAAGGGGCCAGGTATACCGCTTTGTTATTCTCTTTAAAATCCGCCAGAGACTGGTTCAGATCTTCGATGATGATTCTGCCGTCGAAGGCCAGCGCGCCCATGGCCGCAATAACCGCATCCCTGGAAACGGTCAGTATCTCACGACATTTCACCACAAGCGGCTCATAAGGGTAGAAAACATTGCCCTCATCGGCCAGCTGGTTGAGCACATATAAGATACCGGCCGCCACCCTGAGTTCGGAATCGGCCGGAAAACCAAGCTTTTTGGCAATCCGGTCGGCCGTTAGGAAACCGAAACCGTGGATGTCGGTTGCCAGGCGAAAGGGATTTTCTTTTACCACAGCGACGGCACGCTGGCCGTATTGCATGAATATCTTGGTTGCATAGCCTGAGCCGACACCGTGGGCCTGCAAAAAGATCATCACACCACGGATTTGTTTTTGCGCCTCCCAAGCCTTTTGGATCATGGCAATCCGCTTTTGGCCGACGCCATCGACTTCGGCGAGCTTTTCAATATCGTTGTCGATGATCTTCAGGGTTTTTTGGCCGAATTTTTTAACGATGCGCCGGGCCATTACCGGACCGAAACCTTTGATCATTCCCGAGCCGAGGTATTTTTCAATCCCATGCACCGAAGCCGGTGTGGATGTTTCATAACTGGCAATTTTAAACTGCTGGCCGTATCGCGGGTGTCGGGTCCATTCGCCTTTCATCTTTAAAATTTCGCCGGGCGTGGGCGCGGTCAGATTACCCAGGATTGTCACTAGATCGTGCCGGCCGGAAATCTTGACCTTGGCAACGGTAAAGCCGTTCTCGGTGTTGGTGTAGGTGATGCTTTCTAATTGTCCGGTGAGGTGGTCATGCATGGTATTGATGATATATGTTTGGACTTCATAAATTGCAATAGAGGCTTGCCTTATAGGTTCCCTGCAAAGATGAACGTCGAACATCGAACAGACTGAACATCGAACATCGAACGTCCAACGTTGAACCACGCCTTGGCGTGGTCGCTCCGCTCCCCAATTTGATTCCATTTGTATTCAAAAATCCGATTTTCCCATTCAAAATTCGATGTTGGATCCCCCTCAGTCGGATTCGATGTTCATCTTTTTAGTAAATCTTCCTCAGCGTTCCGGGCGTAAATAAAAATACTTAACGCTCATAAGGCCCCCTACTCTTTTTTATTCCTATCCCACTCGGGGAACCGGTAATCCGAATTGTTCTCTTCGTCCGGAAAATAGGACTTTATATCGATAACCGGCGAACCATCATACGCATCGATCCGGTCTACCGTGATGCTGGAGCCTTCAATCGCCACGATCCTGCACTTTGAAAGGGCGATCAAATTGGGCCTGCGGGGTGAATGGGTCGCAAACACCCCGGTCAGCGGATTTTTCGGGTTGCCGCAGGGATGAACCTGCAATATGCTGCGACCCTCGGGCGTATCGTTTTCGTCAAACCAGTAAAGCACGAGAATGTGCGAGAACTGCTCGATACCCAGCAACGCCTGTTCGTATTGGGGATAAATTTCGATGCGAACGTCATCGTCCTTATTGTGAACGATGCCGATCGGGTAGATATTGTATGCTGCCTGCATTTTTAATCCGATTCCTTCAGCTCCTGGATGTCGGCATAGTAATCCAGTGCTTCCGGATTGCTCAGAGCATCCTTGTTGAGCACCGGCTGACCTTCAATCTTTTTTTTGACCGCCAGCTCCACTTTTTTCATGTTCAGGGTGTACGGCACGGCCGGGGTCGGCAGGATCTTTGCGGGCACATGACGCGGAGAGGCGTTGGTGCGCAAGTTCTGCCGGATTTTATCCTTCAGCACTTGGGTCAGCTCATGGCCTTCGGCCAGTTTCACAAACAGTACAATCCGCACATCTCCTTGCCAGTTCTGGCCCACCACCACGCTGTCCTCAATCTCATCCATCTGCTCCAGCAGGCGGTAAATCTCGGCGGTGCCGATCCGCACCCCGCCCGGGTTGAGCGTTGCATCCGAACGGCCGTAGATCACCACACCGCCACGCTCGTTGACCTCGATAAAATCGCCGTGACGCCACACGTTCGGATACACATCGAAATAGGCACTGTGATACTTGGATCCGTCCGGGTCATCCCAGAAGTAAATCGGTATAGATGGAAACGGCGCCTTACACACCAGCTCTCCCTGCTGATTGATCACCGGTTGGCCGTTTTCATCATAGGCAGCCACATCCATTGCAAGCGCCCGGCACTGCAGTTCACCGGCATACACCGCTCCCATCGGATTGCCCAGCGCAAAACAGCCGTTTATATCCGTGCCTCCCGAAATCGAGGCCAGCTGCAAGTCGGACTTAACCTCGCTGTAAATAAACTCAAAACCTTCAATCGAAAGCGGTGAGCCGGTGGAAAGAACCGCCCGCAGCGGCGTCAGATCATACGTTTTGCCCGGCTTGACACCAGCATTCTGCAAGGCGGCGATGTAGCCGGCACTGGTACCGAACACCGAGATCTTTTCATCCTGAGCCAACTCCCACAGGGCGCCGGGATGCGGATGAAACGGGAAACCGTCGAACAGCACCAGCGATGCGCCTACAGCCAGGGAACTGACCAGCCAGTTCCACATCATCCAGCCGCAGGTGGTGAAATAAAATATCGTGTCCTCGCGCTTAAGATCCGATTGCAGCATCAGTTCCTTGAGATGGTGAATCAATATCCCGCCCGTACTTTGGACCATGCACTTGGGTAGCCCGGTGGTGCCAGACGAATACATGATGTACAGGGGATGATCAAACGGCAGCTGTTCAAACTCAATCTCGAGGTCATTCTCCGAAGATAGAAAATCGCGGTAATGCACAGCGTTGGCAATGACACTGATATCGGCATCCGGGTCCGTGTAAGGGACCACCACCACTTTCTCGATGCTCGGCAGATTTTTGAGAACATCGGCAATCCGCTGCAGGGAATCGATATGTTTGTCTTTAAAAGAATAGCCGTTGGCAGTAAACAGTACCTTGGGACGAATCTGTCCGAAGCGATCCAGCACACCTTTGATGCCGAAATCCGGGCTGCAGGATGACCAGGTCGCTCCCAGGCTGGCGGTCGCCAGCATGGCCATGATCGACTGCGGCATGTTGGGCATAAATCCCACCACACGATCTCCGACCTGCATGCCGGCCGCCTTCAAAGCCTGGGCCAACCGCGCCACTTCGTCATAAAGTTCGGCATAGGTCAACCGCACAACCGGTTGGACTTCACCTTTGAATATCAGCGCCACATGGTCATCGCGATAGCGCAGCAGATTCTCGGCAAAGTTCAGCCGCGCACCTGAAAACCATTTGGCACCGGGCATTTTGCTCAGATCATCAACCACTTCTTGGTACGGCTTAGAGGCGAGAATACCGCCAAAATCCCACATCGTCGCCCAAAAATTGGAAATGTTGTCGATCGACCATTGATACAATGCGGCATAATCGTCGAAGCTTTCACCGAACCGTTCGTTGACCATATGCATAAACCGGTGCATGTTGGTTGCTTTGATCCGTTCCTGTGTCGGCTGCCACAATAATCTCCCCATGATCAACCCCCTTTCAATACTTGAACGTTATGAACCATTCAAAAAATTCCTTTACTTGCTTCCCCGGTTCAGGCAATAACCGGTGAATCGTTTCCCTGATATTTTGTCGAACAAAACTTGGCGAAAAATGATACCATTACTATTACCTTTTTATATACCGATTCGTCAATAATTGGACGCAAAATTAAGCTCCCCGCAGCAAGCTGCGGGTTATCAAAGCAGAATTGCGCCGTAGCCTAACCCGCCTTCGCTCAGAGGAGCTACGGCGCGGTTCGCCTTACCTTTCATCCCTGCAGTCCGCCTGCGGCGGACAGGGTATTCAGGCGAAGGCGAATCAACAAGTATCGAAGAATTGGTTTGCAAACGATAAATATTGAAGAATATCTTAACAACCGAACCGTATTTTCATAACATGGGTCCGTCCAGAATTCGTGGATTTTTGCCAAACACTTTTGGGCGTCGAAGCCTTAGTAAAATCAGGAGGGCTTAGCAAGTGTCCAAAAGATGCTATTTCCGGATGACCATTAACAAGGAGGTAACTCATGCCAGAAAAAACTGTCGATCTGCGTTCCGATACGCTTACCAAACCGACAGCGTCCATGCGCGAAGCAATGGCTTCGGCCGAAGTTGGAGATGATGTTTTTGGAGAAGACCCGACGATCAACCGCCTGGAAGCAATGGCGGCTGAAAGGCTGGGAAAAGAATCCGGTCTGTTCGTTCCCAGCGGTACGATGGCCAACCTGGTCAGCCAACTGGTCCACTGCGGGCGCGGGGATGAAATTATACTGGGCGATCAGGCCCACTCATTTTTCTACGAACAGGGCGGTTCGGCGGCAGTCGGCAGCATCCACCCGCGGACGATTCTCAACCAGGCCGACGGCAAATTGTCGCTGGCCGATATCGAAGCCGCGATTCGTCCCGACAATCCTCATTTTCCACGCACCCGTCTGATCCTGCTGGAGAACACTCACAACCGCTGTAACGGCAGCCCGCTCGAGGTTGAATATCTGCAGTCCGTACGCCAATTGGCCGACGGATACGGGTTAAAAATCCACATGGACGGGGCCCGGCTGTTTAACGCGGCCACAGCTTTGGGAGTGGAAGCCGCCGATCTGGCCGCCGAAGTGGACTCGGTCTGCTTCTGTCTCAGTAAAGGCCTGGCGGCGCCGGTCGGCTCGCTGGTCTGCGGCTCTCAATCATTTATCGATCGTGCGCGGCGGGCCCGCAAAGTCCTGGGGGGCGGAATGCGCCAGGCCGGCGTTCTGGCAGCCGCCGGAGTCGTTGCCCTGACCGAAATGACGCAACGGCTGGCCGAAGACCATGCCAACGCCCGTAAACTGGCTGAAGGAATAGAGCGCATCGACGGATTGTTCATTGACCCTGCGGTGATAAAAACAAACATCGTATTTTTTCAGCCAAGGCGCGAAGATATGACTGTTGAAGATATAGTGCAGCCTCTGGAGCGTGAAGGCATCAGGATCCTTTCCACCGGTCCGAACAATTTCAGGGCCGTCACCCATTACCACATTACGTCCGAGGATATTGACTACGTCCTGGAAGCACTCGACAAGGTAATGCAATGAGAAAAAGGATTCAGCATTAACTGAGATTCAATATTCGTCGCGCCTCACCGGGAGTCGCAACTTCCCTTCCGTATTCGCGGGCAATCCGGATAATACGTGCTACAAACTGCGCGTTGGTTTCGGCTAAAACGCCTCTTTCATAATAGACGTTGTCTTCCATCCCCACCCGGATGTGGCCTCCCATGATCAATGCCATCATGGACATCGGCAGATGACCCTTGCCGATCCCGATGACGGACCAGGTAGAATTTGGCGGAATATGTTCATGCAGATGGAGCAGGGATTTCGGTGTCGCCGGTGCGCCCCAGGGAGTTCCCAGAACCAGCTGAAAATGAAGCGGTTCAGCTAATTTTCCCGCAGCCCGCATGCGCAGGCAAGTGGTAATCATGCCGAGGTCAAATATCTCGAGCTCGGGTTTAACGCCCACATCCGCCATTTTTTCGGCAGCGCGTTCAAGAAAATCAGGAGTATTGATAAAAACGGTACCTCCCAAATTGATGGAGCCGGCATCAAAAGAGGCCAGTTCCGGTTTTAAATCAACCGGCGCAATACGCTCCTCGGTGGGCAGATTTCGGCCCGGGATCCCGCTGGTTGTCAGGCACAGGATCAGGTCGGTTTTTTCCCGCAGGGGCTCCACCACCTGCCTGAAAATTTCCACATCCTGAGTTCCCTGCCCTGTGTCGGGATCCCGCACATGGATGTGAACAATGGCGGCTCCCGCCTCCCAGCACTCTAAGGCCGATTGAACAATTTCTTCAGGCGTTATGGGAATATAGGGCGTAATTTCACGTGTAATCCGGCTGCCGGTAATGGCGGCGGTAACAATTAATTTTTCCATTGCTGAATCCTCGTAGCGTTAAACAAGATTGAGTAAAAAGAAATTGTTTGATATCCATCCGATTAGGGAATCACAAATCACTCGCAACGATGAAGTTTGCGATCTGATGCTGCCAACAATTTCTTTTTATTCAGACGTGCGGCAGCCCGACGTAGTTCTCCGCGAGGCTCCGTGCTGCGGTTTCGGAGCTGCACACATATTCTAGTTGGGCGCGTTGCAGGCGACCCCTGAATCCATCGTCATCTGAATAACGGTGCAGCATCAAGCTCATGAAAGAGGAGAAGTCCTGGACTCGCCAGGCTCGGCGCAGGCACGTGTTGGAGTACCGCTCCAGCAAATCGTCGGTACCCGCATGGTACCAGGCGGTGAGCGCTTCGGCAAGCATCCGCACATCGTGGACCGCGAGATTCAGTCCCTTGGCGCCTGTGGCGGGCACGATGTGGGCGGCGTCCCCTGCCAGAAACAATCGGCCGTACTGCATCGGCTCGACGACGAAGCTGCGCATGGGTGTGATGCTCTTTTCCAGGACAGGGCCGTCGGTGAGCGTCCAGTCATCGTCTGTGGCAAGGCGTACGCGCAACTCCTCCCAGATACGGTCGTCCGGCCACTGGTCGATGTCCTCGTCGGGAGCCACCTGTATGTATAGCCGGCTAATCTTGTGCGACCTGAGACTGTGCAGGGCGAATCCCCTGTCGTGGTAGGCATAAATCAGTTCGTCGGTCGACGGTGCGACAGCGGCGAGAATTCCAAGCCACCCGAACGGGTATGTGTGATTATAGGTGCGCAGCACCCCGGACGGGATCGCGTTCCGGGACACCCCGTGGAAGCCGTCGCATCCGGCAACGAAATCGCACTTCAACTCGTATTGCCGACCATCTTTACAGAAGCTGATGACAGGGCTGGATGTGTCTATCTCTGTAGGCCTGACGCCCTCCACTTCGAAGTGGATCGTCGCCCCGGCCTCGAGCCGGGCATTGATCAGGTCCTTGACGACCTCCTGCTGGCCGTAGATCCAGATCGCACGACCACCGGTGAGATCGCTGAGTGCGATCCGGTGGCCCCGGCCATCGAAGCGCAGCTCGATGCCGTGGTGCACCAGGGCCTCACGTCGGAGCCTGTCTCCAAGCCCTTTGTCTAATAACAAATCGACCGTGCCCTGTTCGAGCACACCCGCCCGGACGCGCTGCTCGACATATTCACGGCTGCGGGCCTCGAGCACGACTGATTCGATGCCCTCAAGGTACAACAGATGCGATAGCAACAGTCCAGCCGGTCCGGCTCCGATGATCCCTACTTTCGTCTGCAATCCCATGATTAAGAATTCCCATTTTAAGTTATCCCAAAAATAAGGTGGCAATCATATTAAAAGTACAACAAGTGAAGAATCCGGACTTAGGGGACCCGGCTTTGATTTCACCCCAGAGAAGTGGAGCTTACTTTTAGACGTCGAATGGAATGATGGAATGTCGAAGATCCGCCTCTGGAGGGGTGGAAAAATGGAATATTGGGTTTAAAAAAGATCCACCGCGGATTAATCACTGATTAACGAAAAGTTTCTATAAAAGATCTCATCCTTCTGAACCCATTATTCCTACATTCCAGTATTTCAGCATCCCTTGGTATTTATCCACGGCATCCGCCTTGGTCGGATTAATTCTGACCAGGCCCAGAGGACCAGGTTTTCGGTAATAGAACAACCGCCTAATTGAACGTTTGTTGTTTAATCAGGATTTAAGCACTATCGCAATGAAAGTCAATCTTCTTATTAGACCCGCAGCATGGCAAGCGCTGCCCCTTGTGGCCCATTTTCAAGCAAGAGAAAGATATTATTTCTTTCCAGGCCTCTTGATAATTTTCTGCCGATGGTTAGATTGCTCTTATCTTTATATGGATGCATTCAGCGCACACTTTACTATCGACATGAGATTCAGCTTTTCTACCCGCTGAACTTTCGAAAGCATTTTCGTGTAAACTACCTGATGCCATAGCGCGAAGTTATTTTTAGTTGAAGATGCTGCGTTTATAACTTGCAGAGAACAGCCAAAGTCGTTTTTCTGCTTGGTGACCAATTTGATCGAGGAAATCAGCCATGTCTGACGATCGATTTAAAAAAGGGATGGCCGTCCGCAAATCCGTGCTTGGCGAAGATCACGTTGAAAGGGCCGAGGCCAACAAATCGGAGTTTGACGCCGATTTCCAGCGGTTTATCACCGAGACCGCATGGGGATCCGTCTGGGCCCGACCGGGACTGGATAGAAAAACACGTCACCTGCTCACCATTGCAATGATGGCAACACTTGGCAAACATGAAGAGTTGGCCATGCATATAAAAGCCACCCAAAATACAGGCGTTACCCGGGACGAAGTAAAAGAAGTATTGCTACAAGTTGCCATTTATGCAGGCATTCCGGCTGCAAATACTGCCGTTGCCATTGCTAAAAAAGTTTATGCGAAGATAGACAACCAAACTTCCTGAATAAGGAGCCAACCATGATTCTTAAAACTAAACGTTACCTACCGCGGGACTGGAACGTCCACCCGCCGTATCTCTACGAACCCTATCGATCGACGGTTCTGCGGTCACCGCGCAAACCGCTGATACCGTTATCCCAGACACTATCCGAACTCACTGGTCCGGTTTATGGTCATGATGCTGTTGCCCCCGGCGATGATGACCTGACAGCCAATGCCGGCACGGGCGGTGAGGCCATTGGTGAACGGATAATTGTCACAGGTCGCGTGCTGGAAGAAGATGGCAGGCCGGTGCCCAATACGCTCATTGAAGTATGGCAGGCCAATGCCGCCGGTCGCTACCCCCATAAGCGCGATCAGCACGATGCACCTCAGGATCCCAACTTTTTAGGCGCAGGCCGCTGCATGACCAATGAAAAGGGAGAATATCGATTTGTCAGCATTCGGCCGGGACCGTATCCGTGGAAGAATCATTACAATGCCTGGCGCCCGGCTCATATTCATTTTTCACTTTTTGGTCAAGCATTTGTGACACGACTCGTAACGCAAATGTTCTTCCCGGGTGACCCGCTGCTTCCGCTGGATCCCATATATAATGGTATTCCTGATGAAAAAGCACGGCAAAGACTAATTTCAAAATTCGCTCACGATATATCCGAACCGGAATATGCGCTCGGGTACCGGTTCGATATGGTGCTGCGGGGACGGGAAGAGACTCCGTTTGAGGTAAAAAAATGAAACAGTATAATCCAATGATGACCCAAAGCCCGTCACAGACGATCGGCCCATATTACGCTCTGGGACTCGTCCGCAAAGGCGACAAAGTAATAACAAATGTCCTGGTTTCTGAGAAGACGCAAGGCGAGCGGATCCGAATCGAAGGCCGCGTGATCGACGGTGATGGACGACCGATCGAGGATGCCATGGTAGAAATCTGGCAGGCCAACAGCCACGGTCGTTACAACCACCCTTTAGACGAGCAGGATAAGCCGCTCGATCCCGATTTTATGGGGCACGGACGGGCGGGCACTGATCCGGATGGAAACTATTGGTTTGAAACCATCAAGCCTGGATCGATACCGGGGCAAAACGATATCCCCCAATCGCCGCATATCAATGCCATTGTGTTTGCGCGCGGCATGCTGGTGCATGCATTTACCCGGATCTACTTCGATGACGAAGATGCCAATCGGAACGATCCGGTCTTGATGAGCATTGAGGATGAGGCCCGACGAAATACATTAATTGCCAGACATGAAACATCGGAGGGAAGGATTGAATATCGATTCGATATTCACCTCCAAGGTGAAGATGAAACCGTATTTTTTAATGCTTAAGCGCTTATAAGGTATGAACATGGTACTAGCTCTTGACTCAGACATTTTCGCTCCGCTTTTTAGTGATGACAAAGTTGCCACACTTTTTGATGACGATGTGTTTCTGCAAGCGATGCTCGAGGTCGAAGGGGCTCTGGCGCGAGTCCAGGCAACCCTGGGCATCATCCCCTCAACAGCCGGAGAGCTTATTTCAGAGACCGCCCAGACTGTTTCGATAGATCCGGCGGTAATTGGACAAGGGACTCGGCGAGACGGCGTCCCCGTCATCGCGCTGGTAAAAGCGTTGCGAGAAACAGTAGGCGCCCAGGCGGCCCCGTACGTCCATTGGGGCGCAACCACCCAGGATATAATTGATACGGCGACTGTCCTGCAGCTGCGTTCGGCGATTCGAATAATTGATAGACGACTTTCCGAGCTCATTTATTCTCTGGCAGGCTTAGCCGAACAGCATCGTTCAGTAGTAATGACTGGACGAACCCATGGGCAGCAGGCGCTGCCCGTCACCTTCGGTTTAAAGGTCGCTGGATGGCTGGCGCCGTTGCTGCGGCACAAAAAACGGCTCGATGCCCAACGCACCGGTCTGCTGCAAATCCAGTTCGGCGGGGCAGCCGGCACGCTGGCGGCACTCGGTGAAAATGGACTCACCGTGATGGAAGCTCTAGCCCAGGAACTGGATCTGAATGTACCGATCATGCCGTGGCACAATCAGCGGGACGGTCTGGCGGAGTTTGCCGGCTGGCTGAGCATGCTGACTGCGAGTCAGGCAAAGATGGCCCAGGACATCATTCTGCTTGCCCAAAATGAAATCGCAGAGGTGGCGGAATCCGGTGACCGGGATCGCGGGGGGAGCAGCGCCATGCCGCAAAAGCGCAACCCGATTGTCAGCGAACTGATTATTGCCGCAGCGCGCACCAACGCATCGCTATTGTCGGCTGTTCACAATGCAGTGATCCAGGAGCACGAGCGGGCCACCCACGGTTGGCAGGTTGAGTGGTTGACACTTTCCCAAATGATCGTGCTGACGAGCGGTGCGCTCAAGAATGCACTGTTTATCACCGATAACCTCCAGGTGAACGCTGCCAAGATGTGGGAAAATCTTGAACGCTCAAATTATCTCCTGCTGGCGGAAGCGGCCGTTCAGGCGCTGTCTGCGGAAATACCGCGTACAGAGGCCCACGCGTTGGTAAAGGAAGCCTGCGGGGAGGCTGCTTCTCAAGATCGATCTTTGATCGATGTTGTCAAGGAAAGGGTTTGCAAAGCTGCACCGGAGAATAAAATAGACTGGCAATCACTCGCAAAGCCGGAAAATTATCTCGGCCAAACACAACGCTTCATTGATCGTGTGCTTGAACAGGTCAAGCAGCTATCCAACACATGAACTACCCCCTGCAAACAACGGGGTTTCAATCTGAATATCATATTCGCCCCAAGGAGAGAAGAATTATACGTCTGCCCTCCTTGTATGGTAGAAAAACAAGTTGCCACAAGGCACCAAGACACGAAGCGAAACGCGAAGCTTTTTAATTTCTACTCATCTTTGTGCCTTTGTGTCTTGGTGGCAAATCCATCTCAGGAAATCTAGTCTGCCGCGGATTAAGTATCTCCCCAAATCTCACGCGCGGTGTTCACCACCAGCTCCAGCTTAGCCCATTGCTCAGCCTCTGTAACCTCATTGCCGTGAACAGTGCTTGAAAATCCGCATTGCGGGCTCAAGCAAAGATTGTCAAGCGCTACATACTGCGCGGCTTCTTTGACACGCTGCACCAGATCCGCACGTGGCTCCAGAGCACCCTCCTTGGTGGTAACCAGACCCAGGACCACCATTTTATCGCTTGGCACAAAACGAAGCGGTGCAAAATCTCCTGAACGCTCGTCGTCATATTCCAGGAAATAAGCATCTACGTTCATTTGATTGAACAGCACCTCGGCCACCGGTTCATATCCACCTTCTGCGACCCACGCACTGCGAAAGTTTCCCCGGCACAGATGAACCGCTACGGTTAAATCTTGCGGCCGATCATCAATCACTTTGTTGACGAGTTCGGCGTAGGTTCTGGGAAGTTCGTTGGGATCGTCGCCGCGGGCCTTGGCGCCTTCTCGCAACTTCGGATCACACAAATAGGCCAGATTGGTGTCATCCATCTGAATATAGCGACAACCGGCCTGGTACAGCGATTTGATTTCATCCCGGTAACATTGGGCCAGATCTTCAAAGAACTCGTTCATATAGGATGATTTCTGCATTATTGCTATTTCGGTAAGCCGGGCTTTGTATTGAACGGTGGGATGGCGATATCCTTCAGAGTACTCTTTACGAGCTCAGTCAGTCTATTGGCCGTCTCGACATAGGCCGTGTGTTCGGCAAGTGCGTCCGCCTTGGCCGTGTTGAGATCCCTCTTCTCGGCCGGGGACCGCTTCTCCGGAGGATTTGTCTGCCACACCTTCGCCACGGCTTCCATGAATTTGGATTCCAGACCGCGGAGCTCTGTGGTCATCCTATTCAAATCTGCATAAGGATTGGCGGGTATCACCTTACCACCCAGATACACCGCCTGGCTCAATCCGAGAATACCGAGTAAAGTGGGGGGAATTGTGAAGTCTGCCAATTCCGTGAGACCCGAAATCAGCAGAGCGATTGCGACCACCAAATTAAAGGCGAGCATTTGGAATTTCGAGACGTCGAACTCGCCCTCGGTCAACAGCAAATCTCCCCAGCTTTCCTGACGTTTGTCCATCTTGGCCTTCACCCAGCCTTTCTTAACCAGCCAAGACCAATTCTCGGAGGACAACCGTTTGCAGGTCACGGCGGTCGCTTTCGCGCCTGCCGTGCCAGCCGCACTGATGCCAAGGAGCATAAGCACATCCGGCGATAGCGCGCTGAGTTCCCCTGTTCTCAGTAGGATGTAGGTGAGCAACCAGATCACCACGAAGCTGAAGAAGAAGATCTGCAGCTTGGAAAGGCTGCCGCGACCCATGGCGCCGGCGGTAATTGCGATCGGCGACCACTTTTTTTTGTCTCCGCCGAAGCATATCGCACAGACGACATAAAGAGCGACCACGAGTAAAATCGACACGACGATGGCAAACCAATGGCTGCTGACCGTCGCTACCCGCTCAGCAACATAAAGGGGCACCGCTTCCGGCTTCGGATAAGCCTCGTCTTCCGGATAGGCGGCCACCATGAAAAGCGCATCGACATAAGGCCATTTTCCCTCGACCCGCCCAACGTTGAACGTCAATATCGTGTTCCCCGTCTGTGCCTCTTTTTTTTCATTGAAAGAATGCGCAGCTCAATCGTCGTGACCGTTGGGGATATATGATCGGCCAGATCCCAGACCATCAGGCCTTTGAACTCGAGTTTCTCTTCCGTTTTGAACTCTCTGCCGATCACCAGTCTGGCCGTCGATCCGCCGGTAAGTAAATGATGGTCAAAGCGCGATTCCTTTTTCTTGCTACTGCCATCAAGGGCGCAGATCTGCTCGAGTAACGAGCCCTGACCGGCTTTGGCGCAAACTGACTTCCCTTTGTCGATTTGACTCTCCGCCTCAGCTGGTTGAACGATACACGTCGTTGTCAAACCTAGCAGAAACAGGAACAATGGAAGCGTTAACGACAAAAGTAGGCCCTTGCCCTTTAGCCTCCGTCCTGGATTGAACCCGAAATTAGCTTCTGAATTCCTTATAGCTCCCAATGGTCTTAGGCTACGGGCTTTCATTGTAAAATTTCTCCTCTGAAATAAAAGGGTTTGACCGCAAAATTGCGGCGCTAATTGATATTGTTGAATTGATAAGAAATCATTATTGGGAAGCGGATTAAATGAACTTCCCCGCGGCAAGCCACTGGGTATCCATAAATGATACATTCTATCCTAACGCAGCAAGCTGCGGGGAATTAAATCCGGTAGATTTCGCAATATCAACCGCACATTCATTGGTGTCTGTGTAATCTGCCTGCCCAGTGAAATTCGAAGACCATTTCACCGGGGCCTGCCCTGTGAAATGCTTAGCCTATTTCTCTGGGGCGAAATCTGTGGATTAAAAACTTTGAATTGTGTATCGGATCTAGCTGTGGTTCCACATGTGGAAACCTGCAGTAAGCGCAGACGATAAGCATCCAATTATCGACAGCGGATTTGGATGTCAAGGAAAAATTTTTTTACGCGGGTAGTAATATTTTCAGTAATGATACATTCTATCCTAACGCAGCAAGCTGCGGGGGGAATTAAACCCGGCAGATTTCGCTCCACCGCACAATCATTGGTGTCTGTGCCTGCCCCATGAAATCTTTTTTCTTTTATTTCATCGGGGTAATCTGTCTGCCCTGTGAAATGCTTGTCCAATGAAATGCGAAGCCTATTTCATCGGGGCGTAGCCTATTTCTCTGGGGCGAAATCTGTGGATTAAATACTTCAACTACTCAGGCATGCCAGCTGGTATCGGCGTCGGGGCCTAACGCGATACCGCCGGTTTGGTGCGGGATTCCCGGGCGGCGATGTCCGGGTCAATGCGCCAGGTAATCAGCGGCGAAAGGGTATAAAAGGACATGTAGAGCAATGCCACATGACCGAAATAGGGTGTGAACACACAAATTGACAGCAGCAGCGTAAACCGGGCAAACCAGGGGCGCCGGCTCATAAAACGCCCCAGATGCAGATAGCGAATCGGATAGAGATTCATGATTATGGCTGTAAATATCATCAACCAGCAACTGAAGATTCCCCAGAACCGGACCCATTGGGAAGCGTCGTTGACGGCCTGGGCGAAAATAATCAAAGGGGCTACGGCCAGCATGGCGGCTGCAGGCGTCGGCATGCCCTTGAAAAATCCCGGAATTGGGTTTTTGTCCAAAGTGAAATACACCAACCGGGCGATTCCCAGAACAGCATAACCCCAGGCGATCAGTCCGATGGGCATTTTCGAGATTATCGGGTCTGAAAAAGTCGCAATGGTAATATAAAAAATTAAGGCCGGTGCCACGCAGAAACTGACCGCATCGGAAATATCATCCAGAACGCCGCCCAAGCTGATGCTTTTCACTTCTTCGGCTTCCTCGGCCAGCGGCTCGGTAAGACCGAGTCTGCGTGCCAGAGCCCCATCGAGCTTGTCAAACACAGCGGCGCCGATCAAGAACATATAGGCTTCCCGAATCCGCCCCTGATAGGCAAAAAATATGGCCAGCAAACCCATCATGGCGTTCATGAACGTCAGGGCGTTGGGGAAAAAAGCCAGAATACGCCGTCGCAGCGGTTCATTGCCTAGACAGAGTTCATTCAGACATAAAGTGCCGTATTTGCGGCAATACATGGCAATCGAGCCCAGGTTGATGACCAGGAAAATAATTTCAATAAAGAACAAACCGCGCAACGGGAAATTTCCCAGCCAGGAAATCGATGTGTAAATTCGGCTGGCCGGTCCTTCCGGTACGTAGAAGGCATATGCATACAGCAGTGCGCCCACCGGCGCGGCGACGATGGTTCGCAAACGGGTTAATTCGCTGTACTCGGGGTCCTGATCCTGATCGCTGCGAATGGCAAATCCGCGCATAAAATGGGCAAAGTTATCACGGATCAGCACGGTAACCGTTAAAAGCAGCACCAGAATGGCATGCAGCAATTCCGCCCGGTTGGGATCCGGTGACATGATATGGATGCGCCACATGGTACCGACGGCCGCCAGTGGAAAAATGATCGAATACACCACCTTATCCATTATGCGGTCGGCCAGTTGTGCCATGACGGGATGGGGTTGATAGCGGGCGGCAAACCAACCGTCAACCAGATCGAAGGTCATGGAGACAAACAGCAGGACCACTCCCAGCGTATACATAAACGGGCTGCGGGTCCACATGACGGCGATGGCACACAGCATTCCCCCAAAGACGAGGGGCGGGCGTCCATAGACAAACAGCGTCGTGAGGCTTCTGGGTATATAATGTTTTGCGGGCATGGTAATTTTTTATCAGGGTGACAGATTTAATGTCAGGGAATCACCGACTGACAGAACATATAAACCGACCGCGGCAGTAATATTGGCCGTACCGTCACATCCTGCATGAAAATTGTATATCATAAATGACGGCGATATTCAAAACAACGACAAATAATGATGTTGGCTAAGGACGGGGTTAACTTTCATGGGGAGCTATATAAGACGGATCATTTGGGACGGGATAGATACGCCTTAATTTTCTGGAAGTTCGAGCGATATCAATTAAAAGGGTTTCCATTTGTTCTTGATAAGCGGCCTGCGGCAATTCAGCCTTGCGGTTTCGGAGCAGGAAGACGGAGCGCTCCAGTTCTCTTATTTTAGCGGTGAGATTGTTCACCAAGGAGACGTCGACCCCGGGTGGATATTCCAAAGTGCGTTCAGCCGGCAGAAGATCGAGATAAGCTATCTGGGCCAGCCTGCCGTCGTCTTTGGCAGGGTCCGGCTCGGCGCTGAAAAAACCGTCGCCGTTGTCATCGAGCACGGCATGCTCAGTGGGAATGCGGTTCTGATCGGTATACCATTTTTCGACACGCTGGCCGGCAAACAAAAAGGCCTCCCACATGGAGACCCGCCGGTTTTTATCCCGATCGCCGGTATGTTTATCGAGGGCGGCGATGAAGTATTCGGCAAAAATGGTATTGTATTTTTCAGCCCTGGATCGGGTAGCGGAAACAATAACGCGCCCCGGCCCCGAAAGCGTATGGCTAAACGGAAAACTCGCGCTGGTGGTATTTACCACGACAACATCCTGCTCTGACAATGTCCCTAAAATCGCCGCAAAGTCCTGTCCGGTGATATCCGGTCCGAGGATAACAAACTTGGCCTCTTTCTCATCGGCGGTTCCGTGGCCCAACAAAAAGAAAAAAATCCGGTCACCAGGTTGCAGGACTTTCCTCAGAGCCTGAACCTTATCCTGGATGACCTCGCCACGACAAGGCCCGGAGATTCTGAGATCGTCAGGCTCAACCTGCCCCATGAGTAAAATAATTTGCTCGGGCCGATAGCCGTAATCGACAGAGAGGGTATCGTGCAGCTGCAAGGCCCAGTGCCGAATTTGATCGCCATATTTTTTTTCGGCTGCCGCACCCCCCAGGATAACCGCATAATTGTGAACTGTCGGCTTCGGTAGAAAATAGTCGCGTTGCTGGGCCAGCGCCGATGACGCGATGAAGAAACAACCCCATATTAAACTGCAGAGGATAGCTTTCATGACAGTCCCTTGCGTCTGCGTAGCATCCATTCTAATCCAAAAAAGGTAAGCAAAAAAAGAAAGACAAGCGGCATGTCCCAGACATCCCGCTGTACACTCACTGTTTGGGTTTGCCGACTGTTTTCCAGATCTTTTACAAGACGATCGGCGGCCCTGTGGTTGTAAAATTTCCCGCCGCTTGTCAGCGCAATTTTCTGCAATGATTCGCTATTGAGCGCTGCATCGCGAAATTCATGCAAGGAATCAGCCACCAGGAAACTGATCGAAGCATGTCCCGTCTGACGTGAATCGCCTGATGATGAAACTTCCAGTCGATACACACCCGGCTTTAATGCACTGAAGGCAGCGCCGTATTCACCCGGCTGCGCGATGTTGCCTTCCATCCGAAGATCCTGGATCGCCTCGCCGGGGTCCGTTATTATTAACCAAACGATCGCATTGTTGACCGGTTCAAAGCGCTGATCGTGCACCCGGGCCCGGACTTTCACGTCATCACCGCTGCTGAACCGGCTGCCCCCGAGCACAATCTCCACCCGTGCCGGTGTATCTGTGGTCAGCCAGCGCAAAATTTGCCGCCATAACTTCTCGTGGGACATGTCCTCGTAAG